>VFQN01001779.1_pt1 | contig 35019 bp, 48 predicted proteins | sample 3512371 | NCBI WGS metagenome assembly VFQN01 (sample SAMN10412370, study PRJNA504923) | tailings metagenome | isolation source: Replicate 2 from Balatoc abandoned mine | place: Philippines: Itogon, Benguet | collected 2017-08-28 | reverse complement strand
GACCTATTTCGGCCCCATAACCACGAGCGCGTTACACATACTATTACATAGTGCTTAGAGACAGGTAAATCAGCACTCGAAACCGTCATAGCTGCTGTTTGGCGACTGTCCCGTTGGCCGGCAACGCGCTTTGGCACGCTGAATGTTGCCGTGCCACTACACCACCGGCTGCCGGCCACACACGCACCGCCCACTATCCGTAGTATGTGGTAGTCCTTCTGATGGCAGTATTACTTCCCTGTTATCATCAGGTACATGCACTCTGTATGTACCGTTCTATGCATGCGTACGGTACCTGCGTACGGTCCTTACGCCTGGCTGGCCATCTCCCCTGCTGGCCATGCCTACCCAGGCTGCAGGCCCAGGCTGCACAGTACTTCAGCGTTGTGTGTTACAATCCAGGTGGTGTGTAGTAGTGCAGGGGACACTAGACACCAGGGGCGCTTCCCACCTTCCCTGCCGAACACCGCAGCCAGTAACCCACAACTTGCAAGCAAACGCCGCCAAGTTTATATACCGATATGTTGCATGAAAGCAGCGGAGGGGTGAGACACTTGGAGTCATGTTTCCCACATGTAAGCCTACTGTTGTGTGGTCTTGCGGGCGCCTGACCCACAGGGAAATCAATTGGACGCACCTGGACGCACCTGGTGCGCATGCACCACCATGTCGCAGCACTCGACCCTGCACTCGTACCTCGTACCGTATCCACCAATGTACGGCCGGGATAAGCCGTATTCCGTACATGCCCGACTTGCGTGTCTACATACACGTAGCAAGGCGTACTGTGCACCCCAGCCCCAAAAGGGCTGCTTACCCCCATGCAGATTGCACGCCCGCCAAGCTGCGCCCACCAATGTGCGCCCACCATTGTGTACCCTGTCCTGAATCACAAGAAGTCGCGTACACAAGGACTCTAGTAAGCCTACCTGGCATATGTAGCCCGATTTGCCGTACAGTGCCGTACTGTCGTACTGTCGTACACAGATATTTCGCAAACCCACAAAATAAATAATATAAGAGTTAATAATAATCGTAGTAATTTTACGGATAACGTATGGCAATAATAATGCCCCGTATCAGGATCGAACTGATGACCTTGGCGTTATTAGCACCACGCTCTAACCAGCTGAGCTAACAGGGCAGTTATATTACTCTTTCATTGTCTGCTTGTTGAACATACTGATTGTAAAAGAATATACAAGCATTAAAACATTGTCGTACATCTGTACGACCTGGCGGGCGCTCATATTTGCAGGCGCTATTCGCACTACCGTACAATCAAAGTTGCCGTACACTTCCAAGGTTGCCGTACATGTCCAAGGTTGCCGCAAGGTTACAGTATGTGTCCAAGCCAAGATTGTCTTACAAGACCAAGGTTGTAAGACCAAGGTTGTCATACAGTCCTAAGTTGCTGTACACGTCCAAGGTTGCCACGGGTGGGCGGGCCTGCGATTGGTTCCATAGTATACCTCTGGGCCTGCGGTTGGTGTCTTGAGACCCATGGGCCTGCAGTTGGTGCCATATCAGACCCGTGGGCCTGCGGTTAGTGCCATAAGACCTGCAAGAGATTAGTCAATGAGTTCCGTAGGCCTGTCGTTTCTCGTGGGCCTGCGGTTTATGCCATAAGATTCGTTGGCCTGCAGTTGGTGCCGTAAGATCCATACATGGGCCTGCGGTTGGCGCCACGGTACTTGTGGGGCCGTTGGTGCCATGGCGCCGGTATGGTCCCGTGCGTGGGCCTGCAGTTGGTACCGTAAGAGCTGGAGGGGATCAGGGGACGGGGAAGGCGCACTGGTGGAGCAGGTTGGCAATCGTTAGAGTAGTGGGGCTGGCACAGGTGGGCAATCAGAGTGGGGCTGGTGCAGGTATGCATGTGATGGAGGTGGATTCCGACCCTTCACCCTTTGGGCAGCGGTCTCCTGACACCCAGGCTGCTCCACCTGCTGCCAAACACCCCGCCGCCCACCTCACCATGGGCCCTCCAGCGTCCAGCCTGCTGGTGGGGTTCCTTGGTTGGTCGTCTGGCCTTGGCTGCAGGAGCCCCAACGCCTCCACACCAGCCCTGGCGGGTGACGTGGACCAGTGGCGCCATGTCCTGGCTGAAGGGCCAGCAGTGTGCGGAGAGCGCACTGTCACCCTCATGCGTGCACGGCGTCGGCACATGGAGGCTGCCCGCTGCCGCCGTCCTACAGGTGAAGCTGGACGTGGTGCAGCAAGCTGGCAGCAGGGGTGGGCTGTGGGGGCGGGCGCCTGGGGGCGGGGGCACTTCTGGGTTGGGGGTCTGTGTGGCAGGCAACCTTTGCTTAGCATGGACCTGTACGACACAAACCTTACACTTGTATTACTCAAACCAGGCGCCCCCTCCGGCTTCATCCTGCCCATCCATGACGTGCGCGCCTCCGTGGGCGCCGGCTTCCTGTACCCGCCGGTGGGCAACATGGCGACCATGCCCGGCCTGCCCACGCGGCCCTGCTGCTACGAGATCGACCTGTACCCGGTCACCGGCAAGGTGCTGGGCCTGTCGTAAGCAGGCGGCTGGGGGGCGCACAATGCCGTACGAGGGGGTCTGGTGTACAGCGCCACCGGAGGGTGGGCGTTACCAGGTCGACCTGGAACCAGCCAGCAGCAAGGCGCTGGGCCTATCATAAGCAGGGGGGGGGGTAGCAGGATGCCGTACATGGGGCTGCCGGTACAGTGGCTGGAGGGGAGGGTATTACGAGGTCGACCCTGACCCTTCCACCGGAAAGGTGCTTGGCCTGCTGTACGGTCGACAGGAGAGAGGTGGGGGCTGCAGGTTGCCGTACACGTGACCGAGCGTACGGCATGGGAGGGCGTGCCTTGCAGCGCACGGTAATGCGGTATGGAGTGCGGGGGGCACTGGCAGGGGCAAGCCGCCGGATTTGGGGTGTAGGCTGTGGGGTTCAGGGGGCGCTTGCTGAATGAGGGAACCACACCTTTCTCCGGCGGGTTGTGGTGTGCGGGCTACCCTGGGGGCCTGGGCCCCGGTGCGAGGAAGGCGTTTTGCGGCTGACACGTGTCTGGGAGACGTGACGGTTCGTGCATAAGAAGGATGGTGGGGGCGTGTTAAAGGACGGACGTAAGTATGAAGCAGGGTTTGGTTGGAGTTTTGCAAAGCAGGGGCAGACAGCCGTGCGTGTGTGGGCCAGGCAGGGTTTATAGGGGTTCACATGACCGGCACTAACTGGTGCGTGACCCCGGGCCTGCGGGGCCGGTTGGCGTGCATGGGGCGGCTGCACGTTGCATGGCCTCATTTGTCCTTGTATGTGGTGGTCAGGCGTGCTGCAGGGACCGCGGACCGGGGAATGGTTCGCAAGGCAAGGCTGTAACCTACAAGCCGTGATGATGGAGGCGTGCTGATTGGACTGGGCAAAGGGCTACCACCGGTATACGGTACGGTGGTAAGGTTGGCGTGAGCAGTAGTGCGACGGTGGGCCACAGGGCTCCCCTGGCGGGCCAGGCGGCTGGCATGCCCGTCTCTGCACCGCTGACTATTGTGATGGAGACGCATTCCCTGGCGAACTCTTTGACTCTTCATTGCATCATTGGTTCAAGGGATTGCCGTTGCACTGATGCAAGCAACCAGCAACACAGTCCCTCTAAGAGCTGGTCCGGCACGTGGCAAACGTGCTTTGGCGGGGTGTCAGGCGCTGCCGTGCAATCTGGTGCAATGCCGCTACCGGCAGCCACCAGCCGTGCCCACCACCCACTAACGCCAACCATCGCACTTTAGGATACCGGTATGGCATTTGCCTTACCCTGACCTGTGATCGGTGACGGTGCACATCCTACGCACCGTCCTATGCATGTGTACCGTACTTTCCTCATGCACGCTGATGCGCGTTATGCCTTACCACATCAGTGTCATCCCCTACGCCTGCGCCAGACCCCGAGCCCTGCCTGACTATGAAACGGAACAGCTCCGCTGTTTATGGGCTCGCCCTGAAAGAAGTGCCACTTTGATAACGATGTGGTCAGGTTGTGCAAATGTGACACTGTGCTGGGATGGGTTGAGCGTTGCGATGGTGCACTTGCTGGCACTTGCAGCGGCCTGTACACACGTGTCCGTGTCAGTGCAACCGTTCAGCGTTTACGTTCGTTCATGTTATCGTTCGGTCTATCGATGTGGGAGTTCATGGTTGGGCAGCGTCTTGGTTGTGAGCGTTGGAGTGTTACCAGCGTCCGATTTCGCTCGCACGGGAGCCAAATTGTGGAGCAGCCACGTCACCGCCCAACGAGGGTTGCTCGACGCTCAAACGGTTCAGTGCTGACGCGCGCGCACGGCGGCACAGCGTACAGGGAACTGTCGCCTTGGTAGGCCCTGCGCTCCGTGGTGCCGTCACTACTGCATCAGCTTACCACAGGTCACAATGATACGGTACAACAGCGCCCTTACTAAGTCCATGAGTGAAATACTAGTGCAGGGTTCAGCGGATTGCACTTGTGGGGAATTCATTGGCCCGTCGATTGCGGTTGTGTGGCAACAAGACACTCGAAGGAAGGTAATGCTTTCCAGGACTCCTGCAGCATCGCCACTGGACGTGTCGAAGCAACATACACGTGTTCAGGGTGTTTTTGCTTACCAGCACCCCACCTCGCAGTGTGCTGGCCTAACCGTGTGCTGGCCTGGCTGGGCAGCACACTGGCCTGGTTAGGCAGCACACCCCACCTCACAGTGTGCTGGCCTGGCTGGGCAGCACACTGGCCTGGTTAGGCAGCACACCCCACCTCACAGTGTGCTGGCCTGGCTGGGCAGCACCGTACGCTGCGCCTGAAGGGCGTTTAGCCGTAACCCGGATCGGGCATTTCGCATCTGAACGCACATAGCGGAGTGACAGTCTTGCCTGCGCTGCAGCACCTGAACACTTGGTGCGAGCAACTTCTTATGCAAGCATTGCTGCATAACACTATGTGGAGCACTGGTTGTGCGTAACTGGGTTTGTAAGCGGTGGCGTGTGTTGCGCATCGGCCCTGGCCCAAGTGCATGCCTCAGGCACGTGGCCCATCGCGACCCTCCTACGGCACGACCGTAGCTCCCGCAGGACCCGGCCCTGCAAACCGGCGCACTGCCTTTATGCGTGAGGGTCAGATTTTTTTGCGGCAGCAGGCGTACTGGCATACGTCGCTGCCATTCAGCTTGTGGTGACGTGTTTGCTATCGTCGAATGCCTCAAGGATACAGGAGGCTTACTTCAATGCTATGATCACTTGAGCTCAACCTCTGCAACTATTCAGCAGTCCTCGCGAGAATGGCTTTACCAGTTTGCCGCTGGCCAGCTCCTGCCCAGCCGGCTGCTCCGCAGAAAGAGTACAATTCTCACGAGCATATTGTAAAGCTCAGTCGGAGCTCGTCGTCATCCAAGTGCGCAGTCGTCGACCACCCGGCGCCTCGGCCACATCGCAGCCCAGTAGCTCCCTGGCGGACATGCCGCCTTAGTCCAGCAAAATCATACAAGGGGGTGAGAGAAGCTCTGCTTGCCTGGCTCTCATAAGCCGCACTGCCATTGGGAGTGCCCGGACTGCTCGGCCACGACGAGCCCCTCCGTCCGTCCGCTCTGCCGGCTCCGCCACGCCAGCACCCTTTGCACACCTGTCCAATCCTCAGCCTCTCAAGACGCCAAACATGTACACATTTTCTTCACCTGCTTTCCCCAACAATGCTGCAGGCCGTCCCGAGCACAAGCCCTGGCCCCAGCCCTCCCTGTCCTGCACCAAACGCACCCCCAGCAGCTCCCGTTCACGACCCACATGGCCAAAACGTGCCTCCACAGCCCACGACCTCTCCACCTGAGAGCGCAACGGATGCAGAGGCCGTGCGTCGGGGCCTGGCGGGCGTTGCTCGGCTGGTGGACGCGTGGGCGCGGGTTGCCTCCCACCTGGCCCCCGACACACAGCTGGACCCGGCCGGCGGGGTGGCAGCCGCAGCAGCACCCGTGCACCAACAGAACCACCAACAGCAGCTACCGCACCAGCAGCAACAACCACATCCGTCAGGAGCAGAAGCAGCTGCACCACCTACCGGTGTCGGTGGCGGCATGTCTGGAGGATGGCCGTTGCCTGAGGCACCTGCCCTGGTGCCCCCGCTCAGCCCTACGTCGCCAGGGCCCCTGGAGCCACCCGCCGGCCTTGGCCTAAGTACGGGGCAGCATTACCAGGCCGGGGAAAGTCAGCACACAGTGGCGCACGCTGGCGGCTCACATGCCCCCGGCCAGGGGCAGCAGGGCACGGCCCTCGTGGGGGCCTCCCCTACGCACCCCACCGCAACAGCAGTGGAGCAGGCAGCCGCCCTGGCAGGGAGCACACCACCCGTGCAAGCGCACCAACAGACAGGGGCTGACGGTGGCGGCGTGTGCCATTCGGGCGGTGGGCAGGGCCTGGCCCCGCATCCGCAGCCGCCGGTGACCCAGCTGGCACCCGCGCACCTGCCGGCGGCACGCGTGCCGCAGGCCACGCACGCACACCCACACCAGCTGCAACACCACCAGCAGCAGCAACAACAGCAACAGCATCAGCAGCAACAGCACCAGCACTTTGAGGCCATCATCACGGCTCTCAAGTTGGCGCTGTCGTCGCTGCAGGCGGCGCCGCCGCGGCGCGACGGCCGCTCGCCGGCGGCGCGTGCCGTACAGGTGGGGCCAAGGGGTGGCGGCGGCACGTGTCGTACATGTTCAATGTGTCGGCGGCGGCGCAGCGAGATAGAGACGGGCCGTGTTGTTCTTCCCGAGTTTCTGGCCCCAGCATACGGGATGGACTAGCCGACGCGGCCCATTGCCACCATGGGCTGACCATGGGCTTGAAGGGGTTCCATGTGACCCCCCGGTGGCGGCGCGCGTGCTGCCGTATAGCTCGCGCCCAGCCTCTCTGTAGTTTGCAGGCTTTGCTCCCCAACCGCTTGCCTCCACACCGCAACGCGTGCGGTGGCGGCAGCAGACTACGGCTATACGCCTCGCGCACACGTGGCATAACAGCACACGTGCTGGTTACCCACCCGTATGTGTGTTTAAGTGTGTGTTTCTTTTCTTGTCCCCGCAGCTGGCGTCCACGCTCGCGGAGCTGGTTGCTGCGGGCCTGCCGCTGGACGCCGCGGCGCTGTGCGGCGGAGTGGTGGCGGAGGCGGCGGAGCTGGGGCTGCTGCGCCTCGACGTGAGCGCCGGGGGCGTCCGAAGCGTCAATTATTATTATCAGCTTGCCTTATGGTGTTACGTCTGGACATCTTGATATTGCTGGGGCTGGGGCTGCTAAGGCTGGACGTGAGTGCCGGGGACTTGTGTGCCGGTACTTTGACCGTGCATGCGTGACCTTGATGTGTCTGGTGCACACTGGTGGTGTGTCGTGTCACGGTACCACGTGGCCATGCGGCGACGGCGGGGCGGGCACCCAAATCGCGAGGTGGCAGGCATGCAGCCATGCGTGTGCCACACGCCCGCTAACCCACACACCCTAACCCACACAGGCCATCCGTGCAGAGCTGGGTGACAGCGTTTGCCGCCCTGGTGGTGGACATGTCGACCAGCACCACTAACCCACACGCCCGCTACTACACACACCTTAACCCACACAGGTCATCCGTGCACAGCTGGGTGACAGCGTTGCCGCCCTAGTGGTGGACATGCTGAGGGTGCGGGGGGCGCCGAGGAGGATAGAGCTGCTAGACGACGAAGGAGCCAGGTGGGTTAGCTTCTGCGTGTGTATTAGCGGGCGTATAATTGCAGGGAATGGGCTACCGGAAAGATGCGCTCCGTGCTGGCTTGGTGTTCTTCCCTCCGTCATACCCCTCGTCGAACTCGCGCCTGGTGACCGCATACCGCACTGTGGCGCGACACCACCCAGCCTTTGACCCGCAGCTCCGCACCAGCTTCTAGTCAGTACCCTACCTTGCGCCCTGTACCCTTAGCCCTCCTGCACCCTCTGCCCTACCCCTTCCTGCCCCTCCCTGCCCCTCCCTTCCCTGCTTCAGCGCTGTGCGCGAGTGGTGCCTGGCCTTCCACGACGTGCGGGCCTGCGTGGTGGAGGTGGTGGGCTGGTGGGACGAGCTGCAGCACATGGGCGGCCTGCCGCTGTTCGAGCAGCAGGCGCTGGCGCTGGAGGTGAGCGTGTGGGCGTGTGTATTAGCATCTGTGTGTGTATAGCGTATGCAGTTGCGGGAATCGGGATACATAACCCGAACACAGACAAGACCATTAGTTTCAGAGGAAGCAGGAGAGCTCTTACCGAGGTTACTGGACGTGTTATCTTAGAGGAGGCCGCATCATGCGACCCAGGGACGCGCCGTAAGGGAACGCTGATTGCAGGCTGATGCTGAGCTAAGCTGCTGATGCTACCATACCGACTGTGTCGGTTCGCCCCCCGGCGCGCGCCAGACCAGACCAGTGCATGCACACGCGGCGTGGGTGCGATGTTTACCTGCAAACAAGGGAAGATACGGCCGCCGTGAGCCCAGGTAGTCGTTGGCCGATGGCTCGTGCGACGAGATGTACAAAGCATAGCCGGGGGGCGCCACAAAGGGAGGGAAGGTGTATCTGTGTGTGTATAAGCAGTAGGCTGGTGGGAGCACATGGGTGGGCTGCCGCTGTTCGAGCAGCAGGCGCTGGCGCTGGAGGTGGGTGTGTGGGCGTGTCTTTGTATTAGCGGGCTGATGGTGCACGCTGGAGCACTTGGTGCAGCAGCTGGGACTGGTTCTCGAGGCACGAGGACAAGGGAAATGCCCTCCTCCTGACCGGTTAGGATGAGGACCCGATGCAGCCCTTACGGGCGCGACACTGACGTGCCAAGGGTTAGGAGCTGCTTTGGAAGCCCGTCGTCTCGTCCAATCCCCCTCATGTGTGCCGCACACGTGACCCCCAGGTGCTGCAGATCGGCGCGCCCTTGGGTCACGCTCTGGGTCTGGGCCCCCTCAGCGCCATGATGGAGGACAGCTGCCTCAAGGTGCGGCCACGGGCACGTGTCAACACGTGACGGCTGACACTTGTTGGCTTGGGTAGTGTTGTGCTGTAGTTTGTATGGGTGTGCGTCGTTGCGCGTCACCGCCGTAATGAAAGACAGCTGCCTGAAGGTGCGGGCGCCACGTGTCGTTTGGCACCTCCTCACACGTGGCATGTGGCACGCTTTCTGTGAGAACCCGCACGGTGTGTGTCTGGGGCGTCAGCGCCGTGATGGAAGACAGCTGCCTCAAGGTGCGGGCTGGCACGGGCACGTGCCGATACGTGGCACAAGGCACGTGGCAAGAGGAGGTAGAGGTTGGCAAAGGAGTCCGCTTGCTTGGGGGCCCCTCCACAGGTTCAGTTCCCGGATTCCTACGCCTCCACGTTCCGCTGGCTGCGCGGCCTGCTCGACCCCGTGCACAACCATTGATAGTATCGGTCCTACCGGCATTCGCATACGCACACACATACAGCACATTCATACTTTGTCTTGCTGGCACGGTGCGCAGGTCTTGCTCCCGGATTCCTACGCCTCCACGTCCCGCTGGCTGCGCGGCCGGCTGGACCCCTTCCATGGAACATGTGATTTTATGCTAATTCAATTTCGCTCCACAGGTGTTGTTCCCGGATTCCTACGCCTCCACGTCGCGCTGGCTGCGCGGCCTGCTGGACCCCGCCGAGGACGCGCTGTTCGCGGCGCAGCAGCGGCTGCTGTCCGAGCTGGCCACCAACCTGGACTTTGGGCAGCTGGCGGGCGGGCTGGTGGTCAAGGCGCGCACCAAGAGCCTGTTCAGCGTCATGAAGAAGCTGCTGGCGCTGGGGGACATGGCGCGGGGAGGACGGAGCCGCCAGGTGCGCAAACAATGTGGTACGGGTACGGGTAACGTGCGCGCATGCAGGGGTGCTTAGTGCTGGGTGAGTGCAGGAGCCGCCAGGTGCGCAATGATGGTGTCGTGGTTCGGGCGTGGTTGTAGCGTCTTACAGTAGTACGCAATGGTAGGCACGCATGGGCAGGTGTCTGGCGCTGGGGGACATGGCGCGCGGGGGCAGGAGCCGGCAGGTGCGCAATTACGGTGGCGTGATTGCAGTTCGCTAGGCATATTCATAGGCACGCATGACCAGGTGCTTTGCGCTGGGGGGCATGGCGCGGGGGGCCCGGAGCCGGCAGGTGCGTCATATCCTGCCTCACCCTTTAGTGCCGTAACCACAAGATGCCGCCGCTTGACTTACATTTGATGCCGTACGCATTTGTCTGTTGCCGTACAGGAGCTGTACGACCTGCTGGGCATGCGCGCCATCGTGCAGCCGCTGGCGCACCTGGCGCCCGAGGAGGCGGAGGCGGCGGCGGCCAAGGCGTGCTACGTGGTGCAGCAGGTGGGGCGTGCACAGGTCGAGTCACCTATGCTCGTGTGCGCATGTGTGTTACGGTGCAACGTGCTGTGTGGGTGGTTCCCTGCAATCCGCCTGCGGCCGCCAAGGCGTGCTACGTGGTGCAGCAGGTGGGTACTGACCGAGTGGCCAGCATGCTGTGTATGTGTTGCAATGGTACGGTTGCATGTTGCTGCCGCCTTGTACCGGTGGGCCCCACCGGGGCTCCGAATCTCCGATGCCCGTTGCGTTGGCCGTTTGTTGGTGTCCCGCATGTATTGCCGTGTGAGGCTCGACGTGAGGCTCGTACGTTTTTGCCTCGTGCCGTACCCATGTACGGTACACTTTGCCACTGCATGTGGGTGCAGAGCACCAAGCCATACCTGGGCACGCGTGCCCTTGCAGGTTGCGTCTGACCTGTGGCGCCCCATCCCCGAGCGCTCCAAGGACTACATCTGCACGCCCAAGGCAAACGGCTACCAGGTGCGGCGATTGGAACCTAGAGCCCGCCAGCAATCTCGCTCGCCGTTCAAGTCCAGCTCCAGCCGTGACGTGAGCCAGACGATCCCCGCTTGGCCGGGTCACTTTCCCCGTCACCTCCCAGGATTGTAGCTCTCCAGATGCCCATCAAGCCATCAATGCCCATACGTTCGAACCCTTGGCCTCCCCTCCCGTGCCCACAGAGCATCCACCTGACCCTCCAGTTGGGCCAGCTCGACATGTCGTACAGCGAACCTTACTCATTCACCTCCCCGCCGTATAGCAGCTCCTCAGCCGCCTCGTCGTACGACAGCGCAGGGACGTTCGGCACGTACGGCATGTCGGGATCGGGCTTCACGTCACCCGAGTCGTCGTCCGACTTCCTTGACTCGGCTGAGTACGGCGGCGCCAGCTCGGGCAGTACGGCAGCTGGCAGGCGGGCGTCGGGGGCGGCGGCGGCAGTGGCGGCGGAGGCTGCGGCGGCGGCGGGCGCGCTGTGCATGGAGCTGCAGATCCGTACGGCAGCCATGGACCGGGCGGCGGAAAGCGGCGATGCGGCGCACGCTGTGTACAAGGGCGGGCTGGACCTTAGTACGGCTCGGCAGCTGCAGGTGGGTTAGCAACAAGGGTACCGTACACGGACCACTAAAAGGGGCTTGGTTTCCCACCGGCATCAATTGGTATCGTATACCACGTGACGTCTCCCGGCAGGGAGTATGTGTAGATAAGGTAGCTTAGGAAGCGAGCCGGGTTCACCAATAAGCATGTGTGGTACCGAAGGAGTGCGAAGTTGAGCGTATTGCTGTTTGTAACGGTGCTCGCGCTCGTTTGCTACCCTGCAAGTGCAGCGTGGGATTACGGGCTTGCCGACGGCGACGCAGTGGCTGCTGGGCGTCAGTGGCCCCCCTTGTTCCGGCCAAACGACCCCCGTGAATGACGCCTCAGACGGCTTGTTACCCCACTAATGGCTTCGTCCCTCCTCTCCGTAGGCGTGGACCCAGGAGCTCCGGCAGCGGCTGGCGTCCCAGCCGCGCGGCCGGCTGCTGCTCCGCGCCGCATCCGTCGGCGGCGGCGGCGGCGGCCTGGCGGAGGACCCGGTGGCGGCGGAGGAGCGCCGCCGCCGGCGGCGGCAGCGGAGGGCAGCCGCCGCGGCGGCGGCAGCAGCAGCGCGGGCCGCGGCGGCCGCCGCCGCCGCTGTGGCGGCGGCGGACCCGCTGGCGGCGCTCGCGCCTGCCGCCGTCGCAAAAAAGGCGGCGGCGGTGGCGGGCGTGGACGCCGTACCTCCTGTGTTTGACCCAAAGACGGCGGGGACGGAGGTGCAGGTGGAGCTGACGCTGCCGGGAGGGGCCAAGCGCATGGCGCAGCAGCAGCAGCAGAAGGGGCAGCCCCGCAGGGGCGCGGCAGGGGGCAGCAGCTCCGCCGGCCCCCTCCCGGCCCTCTTGCCAGCCCCGGTGCGACGCCTCCCCAACGCCACGGGCACCGTCGCTGCCGCTACCACCAGCACTTCGCCACAGGCGTACAGCGCTACCCAGCTACCAACCGTTAGCCGCAGCCACGGCGCAACCGCTCCAACCGCTCCAACCGCCTCGCCTGCCGCAGCAACCGTTGTGCCGGGACCCACCGCACCAGCCGCCTCCGCCCCTCCTGCCACCGGTGGTGGCAACGGCGCACCGGGAAGCAGCAGCCCGCACGACAGCCCACCAACACAGTCCCCACCACTCTCCGCCATAGTAGCAACTTCCCATGCGCCGCCCCCCGGTCATACAGGGTCTCCACCTGCAACCCCATCCGCAGCCGCTGCACCACCAAGTCCTTCCCCTGGTACCTCCCCCACCCTCCCGCCCTCCTCGTCCCTCCTAGCTTCCTCCGCCTTCCTGTTTAACTCGCTAGGCAGTCTGGACGACCTAGAGGACTCCCTTGATCAGGAGGCCGGGCCAGGGGAGGGTCCCGAGGGGCGGGCGGCGGAGGCGGGCCGGGAGGGCCGGCAGGGCTCCGGGAGTGGCGGAGGGGCCGGGGCTGGTGCGATCCAGATTGGCATGGCGCATCAGGACGCGGCGGCAGCTGCTGCACAACTGTTTAGACACCTGGACATCAATGGAGACGGCCGGCTGTCGCTTGGTGGGTTGCGTCGTAACCAACTGGGGCTATGGACTTGTGCGTGGGACAACACTTTCCGACTGCTTTGCCGAAGCGCGAGGGCATCCTTGCTGCTCTTGGCACAAACTGCGTTTGCCAACCGGTAACGCCCGGCAGTGTCCCGAGTTCCCGCGTGCGACACGGTCCTTTCAGTGCGTCCCTAGGTCATGAAAGCTGGTTGGGTGCTTTGTTGAGGCTCACGCACGCACCCTGTGTTCCTTGTCAACGCTTTGCAGGGGAGATGCGCCAGGTGCTTGCGGACCTGGCAGTGCCGTCCAGCGAGCGGGACGCGGCCGCGCTGGTGGCGGCGCTGGATGCGAACGGCGACGGCGCAGTCAGCCTGGACGAGTTCGTACAGGGCGTTCGTACGGCGCAGGGGCAGGGCGCCGTACAGCAGGGGGGGCATGGGAGCGGGGCTGGGACGGAGCAGGGGCGGGGGCAGGGGGGCGGCGGGGACGCGGGGGCGGCGGTCGGACGGGCAGACGTTGACCAGCAGCAGCAGCAGCAGCAACAACAGATGTTTGCTAGGTACTGAGTCGGAGGAAGCGGCTGCAAGGCGTGGGCATTGAGTGCAGGCAAGGTGAGGGGGCCGCGGGATGGGGAGAGACGCGACTAGGCCTTGCGGCAGACCGGTGTGCACGGTGTTGGAAAAATGGAAATGGTAGGCTGCATTCGACGGGGATACTGTGGGTCAGCACGGCCGCTTGCCGAGCCTCTGCGCGTTGTATTTCGGGAAATACGTACTAGGATGGCTCCTTCAAAGTGGTGTACATTAACTTTTTGATGCGGCTTGCACACTGGTGTTGGTGTGCCGACAGGGTTTCGCCGGGGTTGCAATCCGTTGCGACAGTCTACCAACACAGATCATTGCAAAGTGCATGGATATATGCGAGCAATTACAGGCCATTATTGGATTGGGACGGCAAGAGATATGCTTCGGCGTCGCAGCCGTTGCGATTGGTGGCATGAGGCGGCATGGCGCATGGGCGTCTACGGCCCAATGTGGCGCGGAATGCGGATGACGCAAAGATATGCCACAATCCGCCGCAAATGCATGCTACCGGTATGCACTGTGACACTTTTGCTTTCGACACATGTAACCTGGAACCGCTAAATAGCCTGCTTGGCGCGCCTGCACCTAGGACGGGTCCAAGGCGTAAACGAGAGCGCTAGAGGCTGTCCATTGTTGGCAACGCCGCGCCATTGCCAGCGCTTTTCGTTACCACTCAATCCGCTCGCTTCCAGTATATCGGATTTGCTCAAGAGTCTGCATAGGGCCCGTCGCGAGTGGAGGCGCCAAGGTTGTCGGGGGAATTCAGCGGCTGAAACGCAAAGCAGCGCGCAAGGTGAGATGCATGCAATGCATGATGTCGAAAACTTTCAATCAACACGTTGGAATACTTGCGGTGGAGCTGGCGGAACGGGCCCGACGTCGAGCCGTCACAAGGACGTCGGGATTTGCGTTGCATGCGTGGCTTTGCATTGAGCGACCGTGCTCCAACGCACCAGCCTCGCACAGTGTCACAAACCATAGCTGCATGGCTCATGGATCCAATGCCTTCAAGAATGCAAGGCTTGCATGGTGCAAATCGTGGTTGTTTGCCGCCTGCCGGGGTATCGCTGGCCTCCGCAATCCAATCCAGACCCATGGGTCACTGATGGCGTCGTGTAGGACATGTAATGTCCCGGCTGCATGACCGCGCATTCAACGCACAGTTGGTTGTATTATTGAATAGCTGCATATTATGATGCCTCAAGTTGCTTTTGCGGTTTCTGAACATGAACTCTGCTCGTAATGCTCGCAACTGCGCGTTGCCTCATCGTTATGCCCTACGCAGAGTCCATTCTGTGTGGAAGTGGCTTCAGGACCTCAAGGGACCTGTAGCGTTGTGCAACATTGAGCTGTAGCGTGCGCGCTTGACGCCGCGTGCCGCGCTTCAGCATGTCACGACGCAAGCGGGCCTTTGGCAGAGGCAGCGGCAATCACCCGCCAGATAACGGCGGCAGGGGACCGGCGGCACCAACCCCTGCCAACACACCTGACGGCTCCAGGAGCAGCGACGATGAGCACCTGGACGGCGAGGAGCATGAGGTGGCTAATACACACGCCGGGGGCGTGCGGCATTCGCTGCGGCAGCAGCAGCGCAGGGAGCAGCTCCGGCGCCAGAACGAGCAGCTGCAACAAGAAGACCATCATCAACAGCAGCGGGAGCAGCAGCACCACCACCAGCATCACCCATGGTGGGACGGACAGCACTATTCAGGGGCCTCAGGTACTGGCAGCAACGTCGGCTTGGCAGGGGCTGCTGCTCGCAACTCGCGGCAGCACGCACTGACCCACAACCACGGGCGTGAGCTGGACCGGCAGCAAGACTTCGGCATGAGGGATGAGGGACAGCAGCAGCAGGAACGGCGCTTTAGTGGGCAGCTCCCGCACGACTATGGGGTGTCGTCGCCGCCGCCGCCGCCGCTCAAGCGCAGGTGGCAGCAAGACCAGCAGCTGCAGCGGCAGCAGCAGCAGCAGCCGCAGGAGGCACGGCAGAGGCTGCACGAACTGCCACTCCAGCAGCTACGACAGCAGCAGCAGGCAGCAGTGCCTGCCCTGCATCAGCGTGGAGGCACTCAGGCGGCGCAGCAGCACGCCCGGGCGAAGGCTGGCGATGCAGAGGAGGAGGATAGCGATGAGGATTGGACGACTGGGGACGACGAGGGCGCTGGTGGGAGGCGGAAGCGGAGGCGTGTTGCGCTGCATGCCGTGTCCCACCACCGGAGGAGGTCCCAGGCGGGGCAGGGCCATGGGGAGGCGCGGGTGCGGGGCGGGGTGCAGCAGCGCACGCAGCATCAGCAGCAACATCAGCAGCAGGCCTCAAAGGGCGACCAGGATACACACGCGGTAAGGCCACGACGTGTGCGCGGTAACGTTGAAACTGCCTTATGGACTCTGCCTGCTTTATCCGATGGGCAGGGCAGGGATACCCCGTGCTTTGTGGCGCCTTGCTTGTATCGTCGTTCCCAGTTGCAGCTTTCCGAGTAATACTATGGCCCTGTGACCGCATTACAGAACTGTCGCCTTGCAACTGCCCCAATTGCAGATGGGCCAGGTACAGCCTACCCATTCAGCGTTCGCTGCTACCCCTTCTCCACCCGCGTCTCGGGGCCCCCTGGTGGGCACCTTCACGCCCTGGGACAGAGGGGCGGCCAGCCTCACCCTGCACGCCGCCGTGGCAGCCCCGGCAGGAGCAGCAGCAGCAGCCGCAGCAGGGGGCATCTCAACAGCTAATCCACGGGGGTCAGGGGCAGCAGCCAGTGGCGCGCGTACCAGTGCCCCTTTCAGCCCCACTTCGCGCGTCCGGGACACCACCCTGTTTCCGTGGCTGAGGCAAGAGAGCCCGATGCAGCAGCCGCAGCAGCAGCAGCAGCCGCGGCAGCAGCGGCAGGCACAAGAACGGCAGCAACAGCGGGGGCCAGGGGCGCAACAGCCACGGCCGCCGGAGCAGAAGCAGCAGCAGCAGCACGTGGAGCAGCAGCGGCAGGAGAAGCCTCCATCAGGTCAGCTGCCTTGGGACGGCGGCTTCCCGGCGCCCCAGCGCAAGGAGAGGGAGCGGGAGGCGGCGGCAGCCGCAGCAGGGGCAGCGCCGGCGACCAGCCCCTTCGCCGGAGCCGGTGCGGCCGTCGTGAGCAGCCCTTCAGGTGAGGCCGGTGATTGGGCTGTTAGCCATTGGGCATCGCACGGAAAATCACACCAACAACGCTAATATCATTATCCCCGTCCTTGTCGTACACGTCAGGTGCTGTCAAGGCGGTGCCTAAAAGCAGCTGCACGCCCGCGTCCCATGGTGGCCGTACGCGCACTGCAAAGCCGGCCTGTGCAACTCCACTTCACTCCCTGCCCCCTACCCGAACCCTATCTGAACCATTACCTGAACTCACCTGCCCTCAGGCTCTATGGTCGACCTGTCCCTGGTACGGCGCATGTACGGCTTCGTACCCGGCTCGCCAACCTCCTCGCCGCGACCCGGCGCCCGCTCCCTGCCCCGCTCCCTATCCATGGCCCTGTCGTACTCCATGCCGCCGCCGCCGCCGCCGCCGACCATGCCGCCGCCACGCCAGCAGCCCCCGGGCGGCCCCTCCCCGCTGCGACCTGTGCCATCCCTGCTGCAGGCTCTGCCGGCAGTGCAGCAGCAGCTACAGATACAGTCACAGCAGCAGCAGGAGCAGCAGCGGTTCGATGAGACCACGCCGCCCCTCTCTCCGTCCCTGTTCCTAGCCCCGCTGCTGGCCTCTCCTGCACCCGGAGGAGCGGGAGTTGGGGGTACTGGGGGCGGCGGGGGCTTTGCGGTCCCGGGTGCTGCGCCCTCCCTTGGGGCAAGGGCGCTGTCGCAGCTGCTCCGGTCCGCAGTGTGGGCCCCCGACTGGGGTGCGAGCGGCGCGGAGCAGCCGCAGCCGCAGCCGCAGCAAGCGGAGACAGGGCGACAACAGTCCCCCTTCCAAGGGGCACACCAGGACCAGCCAGAAAGCAGTGCGTTGAGATGCCAGGATCCCAGCGCCGAAGGGCCTCAGGCATCGCATTCGGTTCCGCAGAACCAGGCGAGGAGTGCGGATGTGAGCAGCCCTGCCCGGGTGGGTGAGCTGCCAGGGACAGGGGGCGCGCGGCTGGGGCCTGGTGGAGGAGGAGGGCAGTGGGAGGCCATGGGCGGCTACCGACCTGCTGACGTGGGGCCCAGCGCCGCGGCCGGTGTTGCTGCTTCTGCCGCTGATACTGATAGGCGGACGGATGGAAGGTACGAGGGTGGCGGAAAGCTGCTGCCACGGGAGCCCAACCCAGCAGCTCTTGCTTCAGCATCTCCCCAACACCGCGAGGATGGAGGTACCAGAGGTACGGGTCAGCAGCAGGGGCTGCAGCTTGAGCCAGAGGGGCAACCGGTGCAACAGGGGCAGACAGGTGGCAGCGGGACGCAGCCGCAGCGCAACGGGGCCGCAGGAGGGGGCGGCGGAGGGCAGCGCGGGGCGGCGGGGCAGCGGAGCGATGCGGACGAGCTGCTGGACGCGATTTACGCTTCGCCCTTCTCTCCAGGTGCGGGAAAGGGGGCAGAGCCGGCACAGATGACGCGCATGCTGCGTGTGCCAAAGGGCTTACATGCACCGTTAGCGCCCAGCGCGCACTTGCGCCGCAGGATGCAGGCTTGCCCTATGTTGTGCGACCAGCGCAGTTTGCAGTTTGCCATGCCGTCTTTGTACATGCCTGATGTCACAGCTGCACCTCTTGTGTTGTTACGATAGCCAGTCACAACAGCTGCTCCAAGCCTCACCACGCTGTTCCCTCCTGCGCTGCATATCCTCTGCCTACACACCAGGCATGGTGCAACAGCTGCTGTCGTCCTCCCGCGGTGGACCACTCAACCGCCCCGACGGCCCCAGACCGCCGCCGCCAGGGCCGCCGTCAGCGCCGCCGCCAGGGCCGCCGTCAGCGCCGCCGCCAGGGCCTCCGCCAGTGCCCCAATTCGCGGCACCCGACCAGCCGCCCGTCACACCTGCCACCCAGGCCCCATCCCCGCTGCTGCCCCCACCGCCTCTCGCGGCTGCTTCTGATGCCGCCGCCGCCGCCACGTCTGCAGGCGTTACCGCCGCCGCCACACCTGCAGGCGTTACCGCTGCCGCTGAGCCGGTAACACCGCTGGTGCCGCCACCGTTTCCAGTAGCCGACGCTGGAGGTGGTGGCGGCAATGCCGGCGGCGGCGGTGGCAACGCAGGGGGTGCTAGGGAGGGCGTGGGGCAGGCACTTCCGCCGCAGTGGCAGTCTGCGATGCTCCCGTTCCTGCTGCCCTCTACAGTGTCGCTGTGGGGCGCGTTGGACGCCGCAGGCGGTGGTGCGAACCAGGAGGTCGATACACAGCAGCAGGTATCGCCAAACGGCGATGCAGCCGACATAAGAGGTGGAGGTGTGGGTGTGGGGGCGGACGGTACGGGCGTTGGCGTGGCTGCTGCTGCTCCGTTTGGGGCGGTGTGGCACTCGTACGACGCATCTCTAGGGTCTATTCGGATGGTGGCGTCGGAGAGAGGCCTGCTGGTCAGCCCGCGTCAGCCGCCGCCGCCGCCGCTGCAGCAGCAGCAGCAGCGGCAGCAGCGGCTCCGGGCGGCTACAGGGCCTGGGGGCAGTGTTCGGGACATGCGGGCAGAGGGTACGGATGGTGACGGGGGTTCGAGTGCAACGGAGACGAGTAGCGATTGGACGGCGATGGGTGGGGCCGCTCAGGGTGCGAGTGCAGGTGCATGGGGTACGGCAGCGGCCAGCGGCGCCCGCGGGGGTGCAGCAAACGGTGGCGACAGCGGCGGTGGACACATTGATGATGCAGCGGAGAGGCTGCTGGCCACCGACGAGACTCTGGCGTGGGACGACGGACCCGTTCCCTCCGTCGCCGCCGGCTACGGAGCCGCCAGCTTCGCCGCCGCCGCCAACCCCTACGGGGCTTTCCAGCCGCTGCCGCCGCCCCCTGCACCCCTTGGACTCTCCTATGGCGCAAGCTACCTGCTGAGTCCCGGCAGCGCCGGCACCGGCGGCGCCGTCAGGAGCTCCTTACCCACCACCGCCGCCGCCGCCATTGGCGGTAACCAGATCCAGGGCCCGGCCGGTGGCGGCAGCGGCGGCGGGCGAGGTGTCCTTGGTGCCTGGCCCAGCGGAACCGCCAGCCACAATCACAGCCTTATCCATGGCTTCTTCAGCCCCGCCACGAGCACAGCGGTGGCGGCGCCAGGCGGCCGGCCCGCCCGTCACATCGTAACGCCCGCCGCCACCCCCGCCACCAAGGGTCCTGGTACTGCTGCCGACCTCACGGCCAGGCAGCTTTTCATCTCGCCACCACAACCGCAGCAGCAACGGCAGCAGCAGCCGCCCAACCCCTACTCGCAGCTGTCGCCACCGCTGCCGCCCCTTATGGGTACAGCGCTGGACCCCCTTCGCAGAGCCACCGCGTCCAATGGCACCCCGGGATCTGGGCCCTTCCCTCCCTGGCAGCAGGTACAGCAGCCCCTCCCTCCTCCTCACCCGCTCATGCCCGCTCCTGGCGCCTTTGGGCACCTGCTGCCCCTACTACCGCCACTACCGCCCCTGCCGCCCATCCAGCCCCTAAGCACACAACCAGCCCACATGACACAGCCGGGTGCACCCGGCAACACTGGCGGGTACCCCAGCCCTGCCCTAGATGCCAGCACCCCAGATGCGGAGGCTGGTGCTTCTGCTCCCTGTGCTGCGGCTGCAGTTGCCTCAGGGCCCACACCCATCCCCTCGGGCCTGCCACTGCCCTCGGCACCAGTCTCGTACGACAGTCTGTCCTGGGCCGGCCTGATTAACCCTCTCGGTGCAGTCCCAGCCGCGGGGGCGTTCGGTGCTGGTGAGGTCGGCGCACCTGGGCTAGCCTCCATGCCCAATGACCCGGGCACCACACAGACAGGGGCAGCAACACCATCACCGTACGGCTTGCCGGGCGGCCTTGCAGCGATACCGGGGCTGCCGTTTGTGGTCCCAAGGCAGCCGCAAGGAGAGGGTAGGGCAGGGCAGCCGGGGCTGGTGGGGAGTTCAGGCACCGGCGCAGAGGGCCTTCAGGGGCAGCCGCAGGACATGGGGGCTGTGCAGGCTGCACCCTATCAGGCATACCAGACCGGCAACGGCCTGCGGCATAACCACCACGCCCACCTGCAGCAGCAGCAGCATGGTGCGGCTGTGGGCTATATTGGGGTGGAGCAGGCGGAACCGAGGGAGCTGTCGTCCGCCGCTAGCGAGGCGCGAGGGCAGCAACCCAGGGGCCCCTTCACCCTGGGAGGCATGACCGTCCTCGGGGGAGGCGGCCGGCCCATGCTGCCCATCCCGGTGCAGATGCTGCTCAAGCAGGAGCAACACTGGCAGCAGCCGCAACAACCGCCTAGCGTTGGGGCGTCGCCCGCGGTACCTGCGGTTCGGCGTATGGGGCAGAGGGCTGGCGCCGTTAGCGATGACGACAACGCGGAAGCAGCCCGCACGCTGCTGCTCATGTCCCCGGCCTCTGCATCAGCCCCTACTGCCTCCGGCACTCCCCGCCACGCCACGCCTGCTCGCCCTGGGCCCTCCAGGGCCGGCTCAGAGCCCCCGGTAGCGCACCGCACCCCAGCTGCTGCTCCCGCCTCCACCCCTCAGCCACCCGTACGCGGCAGCGCGTCCCGCCCTCCCCGCCCACACCCACCACACGCATCCCCGCCGGGCTCCGTCGGACCCGGGCGCAAGGGCGCGGCTTCCTCCGCGGGGGCAGCAACAGCCGGCACCAGCAGCAGCGCCGCCCACCCCACAACCAGCGGCGGTGGCGGCGGCGGCGGTGGCGGCGGCTATAGCAGCGGCTTCACAAAGCCCAGCAAAGCGTACGCAGGAGTGCCGCTGGTGCCTCCCGTTCCCGCGCCGCAGCCGCCCATCCGCCCGACGCCTGTGACACGTGCCAGGCCGGGTGTGTATTACCCGTGGCGCCACCTGCCGCACCTGCCGTTCTTCCCGGAGCCTTCCCGGCGACGGCAGAGGCCTGCGCCAGCTGCTGCATCTGCCGTCCCACCGCAGCAACAACAACAGCAGCAGCAACAGCGGCAGCAGGGGGCCAAAGGGACTGCAACGGTGGGCGCAGCAGGTGGCTTCGGAGCAGTCAAAGCGGCGTCCGACGCCACGGGCAGGTGGCATGCGGTCACGACGGGAGGAGGAGGAGGGGCAGGCGGGATGCCAGGTCTGACTGGGCCCGCGGCGGCGGGGGCCATCAACCTGACAGCGCTTACCGGTGGCAGTGCGCAGAGCCAGGGTGGTGGGCCGCCCGCAGCTGCAGCTGCTGCGAACATGACGTCGCAGCAGCAGCAGCAGCTAGCAGCGAGCCTGCAGAGCCTGCAGCTGCTGTTGCTGATGGACAGGGCCGCGAGGGGCTTCGCGGCAGCTGCGGCTGCGGCTCAGCAGCAGCAGCAGCAGCAGCAGCCGGGCGGTGGCGCGCTACCCTCCCTCCCTTCAATGCCGCTACGTCAAACAGGGGTGCCTACGGTGGGGCCGGATCAGGCAGCTAGCACACCGGCTGCAGCTGCCACACCGTCACAAGCAGCTGGTTCTGGGTCTGGCGATGGGGCTTGGGATACGGCGGCACAGGCAGCAGGGGCGCCCTCGGGTGGTGCAGGCGGTGGCACGCGGCCTGTGTCATGGGGGCCGGGGATCGGGGGTGCTGCAGGGGGAGCGCTGGAGCTGGGGGCGGGAGGTCGGGGAGCTGCTGCTGCCGCTGCCACCAAGGCCCCGATGCCAGGCAACCCTCAGGTGGCCACACCCGCAATTGCTCTGCCTAGTGCGCAGGACGATAGCGGCCCTCAAAAGCAGCTGCAACTGCAGCAACAGCAGCAGGAGATGTGGGACACCACGGGGCCCGGGACCTACACGTACGAGGGGGCGGGCACGGCAGGAGACAACGGAGCAGCCGGGGACGGGCACCTAGGCATGTCGAGCAACGCCGCAGCTTATTGGCACGACGGCGCTGTGCCGGCTGCAGGGCCACAGGGTGTGGGGCACGTGGCGGTCGCCCCAACCACCGCTGGAGGCAACGGTGGAGCGGGGTCCCGGCCACCCCTGCCCCCTGGCATGCTGCCGCCGCAGCTGCAGGCGCCGCAGATGCCTGCGTGGCCGGGTCATGGCGGCTGGGCAGGAGTGCAAAGTGGGGCGATGGAAGCTGGAGATGCAAGGCTGCAGGCGCAGGGGCCGGCCGGGGATCAGGGGTATGTAGGGCAGGGGCAGGAGGAGGAGCAGGGGCAGGGGCAGGGGCAACAGGGGTACGCAGCACAAGCGGGCCACCTACTGTCCCTGGGGCCCTATGGTGGTACAGGAGGCGCAGCAGGCCCCACCGGCCTAGACCCAGTGATGTATGAACCTGTGCGGATGGGGCCCGACATCGGGGCTCTGCATGGAGAAGCAACTGGGGGTCAGAGTAGTGGACAGCAGTTGCCACGGCAGGCAGACCCTGCCCTATACAGGGGACCATGTCCGAGCCCTGGTGAGGACGTGGCGGGCCAGGGCCGCGGGAGCTCGGGGCTCGGCAATGAGCAGGGGATGTTCCCTGGAGAGGCGGCGGCGGCGGCGGCGGCGGCGGCGGTGCAGGGTGGTGGCGGTGGGCAGCCGGCGGCGCTGAGCGCGACCCTCGGGTCGGCGGTGGGTTTCGGAGCTGGGCTGCTGGGCAGGGGCAGGGCCACGTGGCAGGCGCCCACGTGACGGACACGTGTCGTACGTGCCTTGCGGGATGTGTGGTAACGGTAGCTGCGTCGTGTGCCAGCGGGGTGGTTGGTCGCTGTGGCGTTGTGCGTGACATGCATGTAGGATTGTAGCGAACATGTAGTTATTGCAGCTAAGGCGTAGGCGGACTGGAGAGCAGATGGTATTGCTGCTGCAAGCGTTGACTGGAAGGTGCGCCGAGCTACCTGTGCAGCGGTGACGTGTGGTATCAAGTGGGACGCAGGGCAGGAGAGGAGTCAGGCCGTGGCAGCAACAAATGCAGCTGATCACAGCCTACGCAGTGTGAGGCAGGGTGCATGCCGCAGTGTGCGTGAGGCAGGGTGCATGAGGCGCTCGAGGGTGAGGTGCTGTACCACGCATGGCACGCGTGTGCGCACTGCTTTAGAACATTCTTTTGCGCCAAAGTGCGTTTCAGGCATATGTATACGCCATTTCCTAAGAAGAAGGTGCTTCATTGTACCCAGAATATGCTGCTGACGAATCTGCACGTACGGTTGAACCGTGGTGGCGGGCTCCGGGCTGGCAGAGCCGAGTGGGCTCCCATGTTGCCAGTTGTGCGCTGCACAGTGCTTTGCCGTGCTGGGCATTGGCTAGAGGTGCGCCTGTCCCTGGCTTGTCTAGAAGTCCACCGCAACGCTCTTTGTGTAGATCACTTGGCATGCGAGCTTGAGCCAGCCAGAGCCAGCAAATGGAGGATAGTGACAGTGTGTACCACGGGGACATGGGTTGTGGCAGGTTGTGGCCCGCAGCTGGCCTCTGTTAGGTCCTCATAGCGAATATAGACTTTGAGATTGATCTAAAGCGTGACGTGTTGAGCTAGGCTGCAACATGCGGTGTGTTGTTGGCTGTGTTGTATCTGGTTGTACGGCATTAATGCAGGAAGATGCCGGCGGCCATTGCAATACCCGTGCAGCGCCATACGTATGGTAAAGGAGGGCTTTTTGATCAAGCGTTGGCTCGCGTTGACTGGTCCATTCGGGGGAACTAAGCTGCGCCCACCAGTCACAGCACGTGTCGTATCTGCCTCCACGGGCAGGGGAGAAGACCACGGCGTGCGAGCTGCAGGGACCAGAGAAACTGGAGTCAACCGGGCACGCTTGCGCAGGGCGACACGCATACCTACGAGCACAAACACTGCAAAAGCGCAGTGTGTCTGTTAAGGGTGACTAACGTAAAATCGTGGATTTTGGGCCTGCCTTTCGTTGCCGTTGACGACGCGAAGTGCACACCTCTTGCGTCCTTGTGTGGAAGCGAGCATGTAATCGCAATCATGCAAGGCAAATGGTTCTCTACCTGGAGGATACTCCTCGCACTCAAGCAGGTGTGCGGTGCAGGAGCCCAGGAGCCAGAGGGAAGTGGACGATGCAAGCCAGCGATGCGAGTCCCAAATACCGAATACTGCCGCCTGTTACCTATTTGTGTACACGTGCTGAAACATAGCTTTAACAGTACTGAAATGCATTATAGGATACAATACCAGTAGCACTGTTTGACCCAGTTGCGAATGCCTTTCGCCTCTTGCTTTGGCCTGGGTTGCTTTGCTGGACAAAGTTTAAATGAGCAACAAAGGAGACAGACGATTGCGTTAAAGGTAAGGACATAACTCAGAACGGAACAGTACTGAATGGCGAGTGCAATTTTGCGCGCTGCGTTCCCGTGCGGTCGCGAGAATGCCCCAAGTCAAACGACGCGCTGCCTGCGCGAGGGCCTTTTCAACACAACTCTCCTGCAAACTTATGTCATGATTCGTATCCACAATGATGCGCCCGCGGAAAGGTTTGGCCAACGCAATGGCGGTAGCGTGCCTCCAAAGCTTCCTGGCGCGGGCAGACATAAACGTACTGTCTTTATGCTTGTATATTGACAGGAGCTAGAGGCATTGCAAGGCAGGAACCTCCACCTTGGGCATGGCGGTGCACCTCCCGCGGAGCGGCCCCACGCGCGCGGCACACAGCGCCACAGGAGACACGATCGGCACGTGAAGGGACAGAGCTACCTTGAAAACGTCCTTGAGGACGATGGAGGTGAAGATGCCTTCCAACGACATGATGTGGTGCCTACAAACGTGGGTAAAGCGCCCTGGTTCATACAGCAGCCGCTCAGCCAAGCTGAACTCATTTACACGAGGTCAAGACGGATTGCAGCATTTCTCTCCCCTGCCGTGACAGCCCAGTACACATGCAGTCTCACGTGGGCAGCTCAGCTGTTGTCCTGCAATACTTCAAAAACCTCGCCGCGACTGCCCAGGACCGCCCGAGACAAGGCCTTTCGCTATAACGAAGCGCATGCGCTCACGCCCTAATGGTGTCGCCTTGCTCCCTTGCAGCAGGGCGTCATCAAGGAAGCGGACCCTCCCAAGTCGGTGGGCTCCTGCTCAACAGCTTCCTCGGGCTCGGAGCCACGAACCAGCGTTGCAATCAGCAGCGCTCCCGCGGCAGCCTCGCCTAGCGCGTCCGTGCCCCACTCCCCAAGCGCCTCGGGGCCCGCCGTCGCGCCTCCCTCCGGGTCGCAGCTGCCTCGCCAAACACACGTGTCCATAGCTGGCGGCGCCGAGCCCTCTCGCAGCTGGGTGGAAAACCCCCTCGCAGACCACCAGCCCAGCCCCAGCCCCGCTAATGACCGGCCGTGTGGCTCCTCGGGAGGGGATCCCAAGCCAAGGCGCGGTAGTGGAGGCAGCAACGGCAGCGGAAGGGCAGACGGCAGCGGAAGCGCAAACAGCAGCGCCTCGGCTACCCATGCGGCGCCCACAGTTCCCGAGGCGGGCGTAACCCACGTCCGGTACAACTCCCAGTTCAGCCCAGCGCTGAGTCCCGCACCAGCAACTCCTCTGGACGCTGACGGGCAGGCGCCGGCACAGTCCACCGACGGGCAGCCCCGCGGCCCTGCTTTGCGGCCACCGCCCATCATCCCAGTGGCATCCACAGGCTCTTCGGCGGGCGCGGACCCAGCCGTGCTGTCGCCCTGCTCCCTCGCATCCCCCCACATGCCCCCGCCACCCGCTTCACTCCGACCACCTTCCGGCCAGCGCACGCACCTGCTTGCCTCCGCCGCACCCACGCTGCTTTCCACGCACGGGAGCTACGCTGCCCTCCCTGCCACCAGCCGCCCGTCGTCGCGTAGCCATGCCCTTGGGTCAGGAACGGCCGAGCCGCAGCTCTCCCGCCGACCCACATCAGGCTCGGATGCTGGCGAGCGCTCCACCATGAGCGGCTGGGCCTCGGGCGTGTTGACGCCAAGCCAAGGGACAGGCGCCGGCTCGCCAAGTGGCGGCGGCAACTCCTCGGCGCGCGTCAGCTGCTCGTCGCAGTTCGCCCTCCGTAGCAGCGGCGACCATGGGTACCCAACAGCCCTTGCATCGCCTTCTTGCAGCGCCTCTGCTACCGTGCATCAGGCCCCGGTGGCTATCTCCGCAGCCGTCAACGGCGGCCCTGCTGGAGTTGCGTACGACGTGCTGCGGCTGCCGGCGGCACAGCTTGGGGCGAGGTCCCGGGCTACCGTGAGCAGCAGCGGGAGCGGGTTCAGCGTCGGCGGGTCGCTGGGCAGCGGCGGGGGCTCCCCTGTATACGCCACTGGCAGCAACGGCGGGAGCGGCGGCAGCAGCGTTGCCAACGTCACCAAGGCTCCGGCTCCGGGACTTAGCGCACAGGGGTCACCCAAGGGCAGCACTGCATCGGCGCAGCTCGCCAGGGCGCCTGCCGCCGCCGCCACCGGCTCGGCAAGCGTAACGCAGTCACAGCCGGCGCCCTCCCCCCCTCCCCGCCTCACGCCGGGCCCTCCTCCGCCGTCAGCGCGCTCCCCACCAGTGGTCAGCCGCACCCCGGGTCCTCCGCCGCCGTCGGCGCCCTCCCCGCCCACGGCCAAGGCCACGGCCCCGGCGACCAAGGCGCCCCCGCTGCCGCTACCCGACCCGCTCAAGCTGCAGCAGATGCAGCAGGAGGAGGAGCTGAGGTCCTTCCTCCCCAACCACAACCGGCACGGCCCCGCCTCCTCCTCCCCCAGCACCCAGCTCACCCCGCGCCAGAACCCCGCCCCCCGCCCGCCCAGCAAACCCTCAGCCTCCCAAGGCCCCACACCCGCCGCACGCCCCCGCCCGGAACAGCTCATCATCCCCACCTACCACACACCCCAACACCATGCCGCTACCGCATCCACCCCCACCTCCACCACCCCCGGCGCGTCCAGCACCCGCGCCAGGGCCATCGCAAGCGTTGCTGCCCTGGGCCGCACCCCCCGCACCGCCCCCAGCGGACCCATGGGTCACTCCACGCCCTCTGGGTCTCCCTTCGTACAGCTGTACGGCGCATCGAGCCTGGCGGGGCTGCACCGTACGCCCCCGCCCCCAGGCATGCAGTACCCGAGTGCCTCGACACGGCTTGCGTCCGTGGTGGCGCCAGGGGGCCCTGGGGGCCAGCAGCTGGACGTGCTTTCCAACCGCTCGCACCGCGCGGCGCGGGGGGGCATGGGGAGCTACGGCCGTAGCGGCATGGCGGCGGCTAGCATGAGTGTCAGCCGCCTGGTGGATGTGGACTTCCGGCCCAGGTGGAGGTTTTGAGGGGGTATCGCTTGAAGCGCTGTGGAGCGGGGACAGGGGGCAAGGGTCGCCCATGCCAAGGGATTGGGTGGGTGGTAGTCGGGCATTGCGGGCGGGGCTGTTGGTAGGGGCGTCGGGGTTGCAGGGGCTGGGTGGGTTATTGGGCCGCTGGTCCAGCCGCGGGTGTACGAGATGACAGAGCAAGGCCAGGCAGGCTTTGAGCTTACCACTTGGATATGCAGTGGTGCATACGACTGTGCGTACTGTTGTACGGTAGTAGTGTTGAGAGAGACGTGGCAGGGAGGACCAGGTGACACAGCCTGGATAGGGGTATTCTTAGACTGGATAGGTGCCACTGCCGTGTTGGGCTGTCGGTGCCGACACGTGATTTTTGACTGCTGTCGCACACAGGCTGGCGCCCACGATATGTGGGCGTTCGGTTTAGGACCTCGCCTCATGTCAGATGCTGGCGTACCCTTAGCATGTTACGTTCAGGAGATTATCCCTATGACGCAGTGTGTCTAGCAGTTTTGACTCTCCCTCCAACAGTGTGGGCCTACGTGGACCCTATGGAGCCACCTCGCTCCTAGCTCCTGACACGCCATGCGCGCGATGACTATTGGCATTGTCGCCCGGCGCTCGTCGTCCCTAACCCACCGTGGAGTCCCGAGGCACAAGTGTACCCGGATTAGACTCCCGGTGGTGTGGATGCGGCATGGCTGGGCTGCACACCTTCGCACACTTGGCACACTATGACTGGCAACTACACACGTTAGGATTGCCTTTGGACTGTAGCGAGTGGTTAAGTGGTACTTCGGTGTGTGTGCACGTACATGCGCCTGAGATTATGGTGCCCTGTTGATGATGCCGCACTGGCATCGTTGCGGACGGCGGGCGGGGTACAGGGACGGCCCCTAGTGGGACGCACCGTGACCAGCGCTATTTTTCGGTTGCTTGGTTCATGCGGTAAAGTTGTTTGATGCCCATTGCGGAATAATGTCTTGGAGGCGGAGGCGCTTGGAAGTGAGAACCAGGAGACGAGCAGGGGAGAGCGCTCTGAGAGTTCCCGCTGTGCGGGCGGCACGGCCACAGTCACTGGAAGCACGTGCAGCTTGGACGCCTAGTAGCACAGTATCCTGTTTGTCGTTGCTGTCGTTATATTCCTAGTCCTTGACGCTTAAGATCGCGTGCCCAGATCGCGTGCGGACGTGAACAAACGTTTGGATATGCAGCAGTAGCCACCATGAACAATCGTATCTTAACAAGCAGTAACCAATTAACTTTTATGTAAGTCTCTGAAGCATAAGCAACATGTCTCAGGCGTCAGAGCGAACTACCCGGGCGGCGGAAAGCTGCGACGACCAGCCAGGCGCGAAACGCAGCAAGACAGAAACAAGCGCTAGCAGCTTTCTCAAAAGCTGGACATGGAAGCGGGAACACAGGTGCGCCAGACGGCCTGCGACGCGCTCAGGACCTGGGGCTGAGCAGTCGTAGCCCTCATGCACAGCGCAGCTAGCCTGCATCCAGACACACAGGCTGTCTACCGCTGCCACACAGCACGCGCAGTCATATGCCATTGCGCTTTGTCGTCAGATGGCACGGCACATCTACCGATATGAAAGTCCGATGCCGCAGGCCCGACCGAGACCGGTTCCAGCGGCCCTACATCCACACCCTGACCCTACCTGCAAACAGCACCGCTGCCAGCAACACCACCTCGCAGCCGCCTAGCCCAAAACCAGCCCCGACCACCGCCAAGCTGACCATCGAGCAGGCGGGGTTCAAGGGCGCCGAGGGCTTTGCGTCCACGGTGTGGGACTCGTCCATTGTGGTGGCCAAGATGCTGGAGGCGCACCCGCACCTGGTGGCCGGCAGGTGAGCATTGAGCACTTTGTTTCATATTCCAGGTGGTGTTGCCAAACGAAAACACGATCCTTACGTGTGGTTGAGCCCTGGGTGGTGGCCTTCCGTGCTCCCGGCGCAGCCTGGTTGACGTGCACATATGCGGGGAAACGGCACCGTTAGGTGGCACTGTACGGCATGCATCTCCCCCGGCCCTGCCATTGTACCTTATCACCCGCTTCGGTGCAGCAGTGCACGCACAGCAGCAAACGCTGGGCATGCTTGGCCGTGCTGCAAATGTGTGCACCAGCGTGCGGCATGCATTGCACCATCGACACTGAACGCACACCTAACCGCCTGGCGCAGGAGCGTGTTGCACCTCAGCGCGGGGTGCGGCCTGGTGGGGCTGGCGGCAGCCCGCCTGGGCGCCCAGCGCACAGTGCTTACAGACCTGGCGCCCAACCTGCCCCTGCTGCGGAGAAATGCCGACAAGAACGGTAAGGGGCAGGGTGCACCGGACCATCACATGTCCTAACCTGGAACGATGACGCTTGTTCAGCTGGGTGTAGCAGCCATCCGTGCATGGGCACATGGAGCAGCTAAGTTCCGGCTGTTAGCAACCCTTGCCAACCGCCTCGTGCCATACTCAGCGTGGGCCACGTCGTGCTGCCGTACTGCCGTACCGCAGGCCTGTCCCACGTGGAGGTGTTGGAGCACCGCTGGGGGGAGGACGTGGGGTCGCTGGGGGGGCCCTTCGACCTGGTGCTCGCATGCGGTGGGTTATCGCACAACTGTAACTTAAGACACACCCTCAACTGGGCGCCCGAGACATGCTCATTGCCTCCCGTGCATTGCAGTGGACGCCGCCGTTATGGCGTAGCCATGCATGCACTTTCGTTGCAGTCGTGCTGTCCTGCGTACAGGTACCTGTGACTGCCGTCGTGTGATGGTCAACCGCCTTGCGCCTGCACATCCCCTCACGCACAGGACAGACAGGTGGACATTAATTGGAACTTGACTGCAGGCCGAAAGTGACTAATGGCTTTCCAACAGACGCATGAGCCTGCGCTACGCAGTGCACGCGAGCGCACCTGTACGTGTTGCAGGGCCGCTGCTACAGCCCCTGTTAGGCACCATGCTCCAGGTGCCTTGCCGGCTATCGGCATCTATCCTCACATGCAGATAAGCGCACACCCCACCTGTTCGGCCCTCCCCTTGACCTCCACCAAGTACCGGTACGCTTCTCACTGCCGTACAGATGTGATGTACGTGGAAGAGGCGGTACAGCCGTTGGTGGCATCGCTAGTGGCGCTGGCACGCGCGGGGCGCGGCGGCGGTGGCGGCGGCAGGAAGGGGGCGATTGCGGATGGGAAGCGGAGTGCCGACGGTGCCCATGCAGGGAGCGGGAGACCGGAGGAGCAGGGGAAACCGGATAAAGCAGTACGACAGAGCGAAGCAGCAGCTGATCAGGACGGGGCGCAGGGTGACGACCAAGACAGGGCTGCCGCTAGCCGAGCGGCGCAGGACGGGTCAGAGCCCGTACCCCAGCCATGCGACAGGACAAGGGGTAGCAGAGGGGACAGCGGGAGTGGCGGAGGCCGTGGCGTGGGCAAGTGGAAAGAGGAGGCGGAGGGTGAGGAGAAGCAGCAGGGAGGGGCGGGGGGCGCTGTGGTGTACCTGGCGCACGGGCGCAACCGATTCGCAGAGGCGGCATTCTGGCGGTGCGCGGGGGCTGCGGGGTTCGTGTGGGAGGAGCTAGGGGAGGGGCAGCTGCACCCGGACTTCCAGTGCAGCGACGTGTCGGTGTACCGAATGGTGCTGCGGGAGTGAAGGGGCCGTGGGATGATGGCATGATGGAGGGGTGGGGTCCGCCTGGTGCTTGCGAGTGGGTGTTGTCCGGCCGTGGGAGTGTCGGTGCATAGACGGCCTGTGCGAGCGCATGGCGGGGCGGAGGAGCAGGTGACGTTGAGCCTTCAGACATGGTACGGTCGCGCTGTGACGCATCGTGCGGCGGGTATTGTGGGGACACCTGGAATGCATGGCAAACGCTCGGCGGCAGTGATCGAAATATAGCTGAGGGTTGCTGAGGGCTAACCAAGTGCCATGTTAGCTGCCGGCTGCGGCGCCCAGCTCGCCACGATGTGTTCCGCGCAATATACTACGTCAGCGCATGTGGGTGGGAGCACCTTCTTAAGAGCCAGGCAGATCGGCAATCGACAGTTGGAACGTACCGTGGGCGGTTGGAAGTCGAACGCAAACGCTGACGTAGCCTTCTGCTGGTTGCATAGCTTGAGTGTCATGTCTGTGTGCTGAGAACCAGCGGATTCGTTTTTGCTTGAGCTAAGCGTGAACGCACGACAGCGGTCCTTGGGTGTTCGGAGGTCCGCAACAGCCAGGCGACCATGAGAGGCCTTATGCAAGAAACCCCTCTCAATGTCTGCCAAATCCTAGACCACGGTGCGTCAGCAACCGGGCTTCGCAGGCACTGGAAAGACGACATGGCCCGTGCACCATAGTTGTTCTGGATATGTTTCGACACGCTTACTTACTCAAAATACCAACTTTCATGCAGCTGCGAAGTGGCATCCTGAGCAGCTCATCGTTTCGCGGAGTGTGGAGGGTCCTACCGTCATTTCGACATACGCCGAGCTGCACCGGAGGGCGCAACTATGCGCAATTGCTCTGGGTCAACTTGGAGTCAGGTGTGGTGTGGATTGCCGGCCCAGCGAGCGGTCATGTATCATGCCGAGGCCCGCCTACGCAAGTCCGAGTCGGCACATAGCGAGAAGGCCCAAGCTACACCGCGCTGAATCCCACGGCATGCGAGTCACAGGCAGCGTAACACAGCCGAAGTGCAGCGATTTTCAGCGTCTCCTCTTACTCAGTCCCGCGACAAGAACTTTGCCAACCCGCCAATGCGCGCAACACGTGCCAACATCTCCACCCCCACTTCAGCCTTCCTTCACAACATATTCCACCACTATCTTCGCACACTCCCAACCACCAAACAGTATCCAACCTCCACCACACAACAACCACCCGCAGGAAGGGCAGCTTCGTGGCCACCCTCGCCTGGAACACCACCCGCCACATGGAGGCCTGGTACGGCATCATGGGCTGCGGGGCCATCTGCCACACCCTCAACCTGAGGCTCAGCGTCAAGGACCTGTCGTACATCGCACACGACGCGCAGGCAAGGGAGGGCGCGTGTGTGCTGTACATGGGTTGGGCTGCAGAGGACTTGTGCGCCGGATGTGGGGCCGGGGTGGGAGTGATAAAGGCGTATCGCATATGGGTGCTTGGCCTTGGTAGGCGGCATGCTCCATAAACTGTTGTTCTCCGTGATTTCCGACAATTGTCAGTTTCAGGGGCGTGTTTTGGGTTGCAATGTGTTCGCGGCGCCACGGGCGGGGGTAATGCCGGCACGGTACTTGCCCACTCATCGTTCGCCTGCAAGACGAGCGGGCTGGTGCCGGCCGACGCTACCATCGTGCCCCTGCCAGCCCGCGCACCTAAGCACACATGCCCACCTGCTAGTACATAGACTTGCACCTTAATACACACAGGACGAGCTGGTGCTGGCCGACGCCACCATGGTGCCCCTGCTGGAGAAGATCCTGCCCAACGTGCCCTCCATCCGCGCCGTGGTGCTGCTTACGGACAAGTGGGTGCACAGGATGCCGGGTGTATTAGCTGATGGGTTGTTCTACCCTTCATCCGCGCCGTGGTGCTGACATGGACAAACGGGTGCACAGGGTTTGGTGTATGTTAGCTGCGTATCACTTGCTGAGGTGTATGCTCGCTCGGGTTATGCCGTGGTGCTGCTGCTAGCAGCCTGGCGTGCTGGGAAATACCGTTGCTTACGCGCCAACAGAGCATACCTGTGGCGCCCTTAACGCATACCGGTATGCGTGTCTTAAAGCCTCGGCTGGGCCCGCGCATCTTGCTACCCAGCCAACTCACACGACGGCACTCAGCATGGCCGCATCCGGTGTCTGTACGCGCCCCTGCTGCACTCAACCTGTGCCCCAGACCCAACACCGCCACCGTCTCCGTCGCTGTGCTGTGCTACTCCTGCTGCTGCTCCTACGGGCGCTGCTTCGTATCCTCATAGCCGTGTCAGTCTCTTTCAGTACACCCATCGTACCCTTCCCGGAGGCTCAACATGCCCACCTCCACGCCCCTCGTAACTCTCTACGCCACCCACGCTTCTGGCCTGTTCACTGGTGCACACAAGCCACAACAGCGTTTCCTTCCCTTCTACTCACCCACGTGGCCCCCAGGCTAAACATGCCCACCAGCACCTCGCTGTCCGTGCCCCTGCTGTGCTACGAGGACCTGCTGGCAGCTGCCCTGCCGCAGCTGCAGCAGCAGCAGGCGGCGGGCGGCTTCCGGTGGACGCAGGTGGACGAGTTCGACGCCTGCGGCATGTGCTACACCAGCGGCACCACAGGCAACCCCAAGGTGCGTGCTGCGTGGGTTAACACACATGCGCACCCGACTTATGCAGCATGTGCTACAGCAGCTGCACCACAGGCAACCCCAAGGTGCGTGGGTTAATACACAGTTACACATTTACATTATGGGGACATGGCATGCACACGGCATGTTGGAGGGCAGGTGTGCATGCGCATGGGCTGCGCCTCGGCCCCTGGCTCACGTGTGGCACCGTCGAGGGAGGGGCATCTCTGTTGGTCCTGCTGATCTGCTGTCATGTTGGCGCCCACGGCACTTGGCGGTCGCTCCCTTGATAACCTCGCGTCCGCAGCGCTTCTTAATTCTTTGTTTCCCGCCTTAATGCCAGCCAACCGCCATCAACGTTGCATGCATGCCTGCAATATCCAACAAGCAGCATCAACGACAAGGCTGTTCCTTGCCCTGATCCGCTTCCCTAGCACCATTATCTCAGCCTTGCCTTGTTCTGCTTGCTTTCCTCAGGGTGTGCTGTACAGCCACCGGTCCAATTTCCTGCACGCCATGCTTCTGGTGCAGGTGGGAGTGTGGATAAGGTGTGGGTCACGTGTGGGTTAGCAGGCGTGGGTTAAGTCGTGTGGGCGTACATGGCAACGGCCAGCACGTCCAACTTCCTGCACGCCATGCTGCTGGTGCAGGTGGGGTTGCAAGTAAACATGTGGGTTCATTGGTTGAGTGTAGCAGCAGCAACGTGACTACCTTCTGCCGCCTGAACGCTTGGCTGCTGAGGGATGGTAGCTGTATGTTGGCACGCCTTCCCAGGTGTTTTTCATTGCAGCCTTGCCGTACCCCACAAACGGCTCTCGCACACGCCACGGGCCGATCGCCCTCCCTGGCTTCACCTGGTCTCTCGCCTGGACCCGCCCGGACCTCAAACGCCCCCGCAGGCCGACAGCCTGCCGCTTTCCGCGGCCTCGTGTGTGTTAGCGGTGGTGCCCATGTTCCACGCCAACAGCTGGGGCCTGGTATTCGCGGCGCCCATGG
>VFQN01001778.1_pt1 | contig 35027 bp, 52 predicted proteins | sample 3512371 | NCBI WGS metagenome assembly VFQN01 (sample SAMN10412370, study PRJNA504923) | tailings metagenome | isolation source: Replicate 2 from Balatoc abandoned mine | place: Philippines: Itogon, Benguet | collected 2017-08-28 | reverse complement strand
TATGTCACGCAAAAACGTCACGTCAAGTGGAATACTCCATCGGCTCGGCGTCCCCACCGCCCGCCCCCACAGCGCCGCCGCCCGCTGCGTCCGCCACCCCGAAGCCGCCGCCCCCCATCACCATCGCCCCCTGTAGCAGCTGCTGCTGCTGCTCCTCCTCCTCCGCTGCGCCCCCCACGCCCTCCAGCCCGCCGCGGCCGCCCTGCCCCTGCGCCGCCCTCCACACGGCCGCCGCCTCCCCGGGCAGCGGCATGCGGTAGGTGATGATGTCCGTCAGGTGGCCCTGCAACCACAGATGCGGGTGGGCGCCATTAGTATTAATAATTTGATAGACGCTAGTACTTTTAGACATGTGGCCAGGTGCGCGCAGTAGGTGGTGATGTCGGTCAGGCGGCCCTGCAGGCAACACCGTACGAGGCATTAAACAAGCCGAGCGCAAGTCCAGCTAGCGCCTCCCATTGCGCACACCAAGGGGCAGTCGTACCGGTACGCTGTTGAGTAGCCACGGGAACCATATAGCGCACGCAGGGCACCCGACGAGAGGGACACACTGCGTTTCAGGCTGATCTTGTTCTGCCAAGCAAACGCTCGCACCTGCCGGGAGGTGCGCTTTGACCTCCCCATACGGCACGACGGACGGCCCCCACGGCCCACCGGCAGTTATCTGCGCACAGATGCATACCCCCGCCCACTCCCAACTCGTCGTGCCGGCATCAGTGAATGCACAAGCCCCCCCACCTGTGGTGTCAGCAGATACACGTCCATGCTGCTCCACCGCGACACAGGGCCGCCGCCGCCGCCGCTGCTCCTCCCGCTGATACCCGCACGGGGGCTCGCCGTGCCGGGCTCAGCGCCCGCAGCTCCTCCTGCCGCCGCTGCCGCCCCCTCGAGCCCCGTCATGCCCGCAGCACCTCCCGCACCGGCAGCTGCATCCGTGGCTGCTGCTGCTGCTGCGGGCGGCGCCTCCGCCACCAGCGTCGCTGCCGCATCTGCAACCGCTGCAGCGGCGGCCCGGGGCGCCACGTCCGCCTCCCAGGCGCAGAACGCAACGCCAGCCGCCCGGTCCACGGCCCAGCTGCCGCGGCGAACCCTGGCGGGTACGGTAAGGCACGTGGGTGCTCGCGTTTAAGTTTTTGTATATGCATGCAAAGCGATTTGCGATATGCATGCAAACTGGATTGAAGCGAAGCGATTGCCACACAGCACCCAGGTGAAGCTCTGGGCACGTGCTTGGCGCGTAAGGGCAAAGACACAGGCACAGGTGGCGGCCTGGTCCGGGCAGGGTACAGGGCCAGGCCGGACAGATCAGGCCAAGCAGGAACGACGCAAGGGCATCCATGACATGGAGACCATGGTGAGTCTGCATGCTGCAAGGGCATGCACGCCTTGGAGCGTACGGCAGCCCACCTGATGTCGTACTCGGCATGCAGCTCCTGCAGCTGCTGCTGCACCAAGTCCCTGCGTGTGCAGGCATCGGTATGTATCAGCAATACGGCGGTACCGTGGAGGTTTCATAGCATCAACGAGGTGCCGCGAGGTGCAAACGACTGCAACATGTCAAGAAGCATTTCAGCCTAGCTATCGTGTTCGTGCCCCCGTGCGAACCCGCCCACCTGCCCTTGCCTCCCGCCAGCCTGCTCCACAGCCCCATGGCCTCCCACAGCGCCAGCCCCTCCTCCATGCTGCCGAACACGTCACGCACGCCGCTGTACGACGAGTCCACGCAGCCCAGCCACGCCGCCACGCAGCGCCCCGCCTGCGCCTCCAGGTCGGGCACAGCGGCCGCGGCCGCCTCAGCAGCAGCCATCGCGGCTGCGGGGCCGCTGCCGGCGGCAGTGCTGGTACTAGCAGCGCCAGCGGGACCAGCAGGAGCCAGCTGCCGGTACCCCTGCTGCTGTTGGTTGGTGGTGCCCACTCCCTTGATGTCGGTGTCAGGAATGGCAGTGGCGGCCTCCGCCGCCGCCGCCGCTTCCATGAGGCGCCGTACGGCGGGCAGCGAGGCCAGGTCCGGCGGGTTGCATGCCGAGGGGTGCTCCAGCAGCAGCTGCCGCATCTCGGCGAACAGCTGGTAGCGCACGGTGGCGCGGGTGACGGAGCCGTCGGGGTCCAGCGTCAGGCGGTGCAGCGTGAGGCTGCGGCTGGTCCTGCGGGGGCATGGGCGCGTGCTTTTAAAGTTGCAGTGTATCAGCGCACAACAGGTTCGGTATCGGGTGGTGCAGCGTGAGGCTGCAGCTAGACATAACGCGAGGACGTTACTTCCCGCAGCGTATTGCTAAAAGACCAGACCCGAAGGACCGAAAGGTTGCTGAACTCACAGGCCGGTCGCCGGCAGGCCCGCCACGCCCCCCGTGTTGGTGGCCTGCTCGTCCACCCACAGGAACGCCTCGCCGCCGCAGGGGGGCGCCGCCACCGCCAGCGGGTCCATGCGCCACCCGCTGTACGACTGTACGGCACGTGCACAAAGCACAGAGAGGCAGCAGCACGGTTGCACGGTGGACGAAGGCCGATGGGCAGGAAAGACAGGCCACGCGGGACACCAGTGCGGACCGGTGCATGACAGGACTGCAGATGCGCACCGTGCCCTGGTTGCTGCTCACCGCTGCTCACTGCCTCTCTACCAACACAGTGCTGGACTATATTCAGCGGGGCAGGGCCGCACTACACGGCAAACACCCGCACTCTTTTTGCACTTTTCTTGATCAAGGTTTATCGCAAAGCGCAGCTGCTAGTGCAACTGGGTGTGCGTACCTTGTGATCCGCCTCCAGCGCTGCGAAGAAGTTGGGCAGGCCGCTGGCGGGCTGCTGCGCCGCCGGGCCCACGCCCACCACCACCTGCACCTCGGGGTGCAGCACGGACCGCAGCTCCGCCCGTACCTCGTCCGACAGGCCGTGACGTACGGCTGTACGGCAAGGGGGTTACGGTACAAGTACGGCAGGTGGGCAGCGGGAGTGCTCAGGAGTCGGTCATTTGTCGCGGCTTTGAAAGGAGGACCGGAATGGAGGGAACAGTGCGCACACATAAGCACACGCTGGGGGGCGCAAATGGCAGCGCGCCAGTATGAACAAGTGAACGACTCAGCCTTGCCCTGTGGGGGCCGTGAGTTTGGCCCTAATGCGGGCGATGGCGGCCCTTACCTGCCAGTACGGCGGCCAGGTACCTCCGCGCAACGGCGACGCACGTGTGCGGGGGGCAGGGGCCGTTGGCGCCAGGGCCCGGGGAGGCGGGGGCCGCGGCCAGCGCCTGGGACACGCCTGCGGGGAGATGGAAGGAAGATGTCGGTAGGCACAAAGGCATGAGCCCTCTGGTTTTGGGGTAAAAGCAATTCGTAAGGAAGTAGCTTTCGGAGGACAGACCGCTGGTTGTGGAGGTCACAGCAGCCCTGCCCGCTGCCCTCCATGCCATGCGGCATGGCATGGCTTCCACTTGAGACTGGCCCAAAATGCCATACGACAGGACGACACGCGCATGAAAGAAAAAAGTCCACAAGCCAGCTGCAATGCTATGAGTCATCACCGGCACGTACCTCCGGGTGCATGCTGAGCTGCAGCCCCGTTGTTGCCGCCGCCAGAGCCCGTCGACATGGCGGCAGGCGGCAGCAGCCCACCCGACGCTGCCGCCGCCCCCCGCGCTCCGGCGCCCGCTCCCCCAAGCCCCACCACCCGCCCGTCGCACGTGGCATGTACGACGCTGGTCATGCCGCTGCTGACGTCACCGGGCAGCAGCACACGCGGCGAGCCGGGGGCGGCCTCCATAGTAACGCTCACGCCGCCGCCGCCGGCGCCGGTGTCATCGCTGTTGCCGCCGCCGCTTTTGGCTGTGGCGTCTCCGGGCGCAGGAGCGTAGGGCTGGGGGGCTGTGGCGGCGGTGTAGATTCCACCGGGGGCTGTGGGGGGCATGAAGGGTGAGGTGGAGGCCATGCTGCTGATTGCCGCTGGGTCGAGGTTTGAGTAAGCGTAGGTGGAAAAGCTCGCGTGCTGCGCGTGCTGGTGGTGTGCGTTTGCAGGCCGTGGAGGGGAGAAGGAGGAGGAGGGGAACAGGGGTCTGGTGTGGGTGCTGGCTGTGGTGAAGGGAGGCGGTGTGGGAGTGGGGCTGGTGGCGCCGGAGCCGCCGCGGCTGTGGCTGGGGGTGCTGCGGGCGGTCGCGCCGCTGAGGATGGTCGGGGTGGTCGAGATGCTGCGGTGCGGGAGCAGCAGCCCCGAATCTGCAACGCTATGGCCGACGCCGCTCGCAAACTGTGGTATTGTTGGTGGTGATATTGATGTTGTTGTTGCAGCAGCGGCGGCGGTCGCGGGAGCGCCGGGCGAGACGTCGAAACCGACGACTTGTTTGAAGGAGGGCGTGCGCGGGGCGGGAGGAAGGGCTGGAGTGCTTGGAGAGGAGGGTTGAGAAGCGAAGGAAGGAAGCCGAAGCGCGCCGCGCCCGGGTTCGGGCGCAACGGCCGTGGTCGGAGTGCCGAGGCCGCGAACGATGACACCAGCAGAGGTCAGCGTACCGGAAGGTTCCTGCTGCAAAGGCGTATTGATATGACAATGTGCGTAGGGGTGTTCAGCATATTGCACGTTATTGCTGAATTGGATGTTCAGATTCTGCAGATCTGGACAGGATGAGAGGTGGACATGGGAACCTTGGCGGCCGAGGCCACGCCCGAAAAAGCGCGCCCTGGCGTGCGCCCGCGGCCGAGGACCGAGGAAGAGCACAAAGGGTAGCAAAACCGACTTACCCATCCGCCGGTCGGCAGTGCAGCGGCTGGCGACAGCGCTTCGCAGCTCATTAGTTGCAGCGCGCCGCGAGGATCGGGCTCAAGGGGGTTCATGGAGCCCAGCCGCTGACAAGCCCGCAGAGACCGGCTGCTTGCGCTCCGATTCGGACTGTAATGTGACCTCATGTTGGTCTTCATGTTTTGACCCTTGCGTCTTAGCTGAATGGCTGTAGTTAGCGGCAGGATAGGCGGCTATGGGGCATCGCACGGGTGATGGCCTGGGCAACGTGGATGCGATGACATGCTTGCTCATCGCTCGGACATGCCGCAGGGCCTTAGAAGCCGCACAGTACAGTGTTACTCCCAGGTGCCTCATACAGTACCAACCTGTTATGCTTCAAGGCCAAGAGCAATTGAACCAACGCTCCAGGGTGCTCCAAGGGACTGACCCACGGGTCATGGCATTGGATACACAATGCATGGGCATGGATTGAACTCAAAGCTGTTGACACATATGTTTGTATGATTACCTTCAACTTTGCCACAGTTTTACCGTCAACGCCTACATAAGCCGAGCTATCGCGAGTGCCCCGGCCCTTGCCGCGACCGGGACCGCAGGTCCGCCAGGATGGATTGGAAAGCTGAGAGCACGCAGCGGGAAGGGGACGAAAATGGTGGTGGCAGCTGTAAGTCTTCCGAAGCTCCTCGGAACCCCAAACAGCGCTGCTGCCTGCTGCTGCCGAGGATCCTGACGCACTTTGGTTGTCCACGGTGCAGAGGATGCATACTACGCATCATAGGCGGCTTTGGAGGACCTTCTTGCAGCTGGTCATAATCACGTCAACGGTAAAAGTGCTGTGCGCGCGAGGTTCCATACAGGTCCCTTCCGCAGCCAGACAGAGCCGGGTACGTTCGCGTTGCACGGTAGCGTCACTCCAAATGGCAAGACTCAAATGGTTTGTTTCTTTCATTTTTGGTGTAACGGCGCGCGACGAGCGCTGCCACATGGTCCTGGGCTTCGAGCGGGGCAGTTGGGAAACATGTGAGAGCGCATAACCGTGAGAGAACCAAGACAGGACAGAAAGTCATTCTATACAATTATTTACAGGGACACTTACATTGAAGCGTTGGGGTAGGGTTGCCTTACCTTGAACCCAAATGCATCGTGGAACCTCTGGAGCTGCCCCAAGCATTTCACCAAAGTTTGATCGTCCCCACATCATCTAAAAGGCGCGAACATATGTTTACAACATAGCCCATGGCAATGCGACGCGCTTTGGCCACAATCGCTCTAGCGCTCTGTTTTCCCGCCTCGCTTCGTGCTCAAGGTAAGAGCTGTGGCGCGACTAATAAAAGAAAACAGAATAAAGAATGTTATGGATTACCCTTTTGGGACAGAGGCACTAGATGTCAGACGCTCGTTGGATCTGCCGCCTTCTCGCTGGGTGGCCAGCGGCTTGGTGGATGGGCCAACCGTGGTCTTCCACAATCCCCTCAAGCCCCGGGGGCCCAAGGGTGCTGTAGGCTGCAACAAAACCGCCCCTGCTCTGTACCTGGTACTAAAGAGAGCATGTTTGCCTCCGCTGTTGTGGACCCCCCTGCAGGCACCACCTGCCCTGCTGGGACGGTACACGACCCCAAGACCGGGGCCTGCCTCTGGGGTGAGCCCCGCACCTGGGCGACCAGTTACTAAGAGCCCTCCGCTTCCCTGCCATGTGATGAAACTGTGCATTTGTTCGCAACATCATCGCCCTGTGCGCCCGTGTGGTTTCATCAAAAACCATGCGGCAGCTGCCGTCACGCGCACATCTGCAGCGCCACCAGGCCGCCGTGCATGCACCCCCCATCATGCACACCCTGGACCCACGCCTGGCAGCGCACGCAATCACCAATGTGCGCCTCCATCCCACGCACGCCTAGCTGAAACCCACCGCCGCAGGGCCCCACGCCCCACCCTGCACGTTACACTCCCCCACACGCACACCACACGACCAGCACCCCCCGCCCCCCATGGCCCTCGCCCCCGCTCCCCACTCCCGTCCCGTGCAGTCGAGCTGGGCATTCAGCCCGCTGTGGCATGCCAGTACACCACTGATGCCTGCAATGCAACGGTGGCAACGAACACCAGCATCGGGTGCATGCAGCTGGGGCCGCCCGTGCCCCCTGGATGCAGCCTGAGGAGCGGGCCACGGGGCTCAGGGCCCCTGGACGGACCCCTCCCATGCGGCCGCCTGTATTCCCGGCAGCTGACGCGCTTCATGGTCGTACAGCCGTACGGGCAGTACGAAGTGTACGACAATACGGACCCGCAGAGGCCGTACAAGATTTGGTCCAGCGAGCGGCTGGCGGAGGCCGACAACGCTCTGCGGACCGTGCTGGTCCTGCAGTACGACGGCACGTGGCGGTTGGTTGTGACCGTTGGGGCGGCGGGAGGCAGCGTACGTGATTTCTCGTACTCGTCGGTCAGCCAGGGGGTGTCGTACGTTTCCAACGCGGGCTCCTTCAACGCGCCGTTCAAGCTGCTCCTGGGCGACGATGGAATCGTACGGCTTGCTAATAAGTACGGCAACATCGCCTGGATGTCGTACGAGGCGCCGCCGCCGCGCAGACTGAGTCCGCCGCCGCCTCCCGCACCTACCAGCACTGCCTTAGCCCCAGGTAAGCCACACGAGGTCTCCACGTTCCCACCACCTCCCACACCGCCTCCATCCCGACGTCGTGGGTACGGAGCAAGACCTACCCACACCGGCTGGAAGTACGACGCTCGCAGGCTTGGGGGCAGAGGGGGCTCCGTGGCGCGGCTGCGGCTGCAAGCATGCCCCAGCAAGCCCCACCACCTGTGCCTCGGTGTCGGTGCACCATGGTCCACGGCCGGCATCTAACCGGCAGCTTCGGTCACACTGCTCCCATCCCATCCTGGTGCCGTGCTCCCATGGGCCAGCCCTGGACCAGCCTCTGATGCCACCTTTGGGCTTGGCACTGGAAACCCACACGCCACGACGTTGGCACCTGTTGACTGACCCTGTCGCCCCACGTGGCTCCTCCCGCAGTCAGCTGCACGCCCGGGTCCTCCGTCTACCACCCTAGGCTGGGCGCCTGCGTGTGGGGTGAGTATCGGTGCGCGGATGCTGATATAATAACAGCAGATGGGTCAACGGCAATCAGTAGGTAGCGCGGATATGTCTGGGGGGTGAGTGGGCTGGGCGGCGACGATTTGCAGCGGGCAGGGAATGGTCCGCTGCCAGCAGAGTGGGGCGGGGAGGGGGACTGGAACGGAGTGCAAGGATGCAAAGCTTTGCATGCGACAAGGGGTTCCGTGACTCCCTGACGCTTGATCATAGCTTTCCCTGGCCCTCCACGCGCGCCCACCCGCAGTGGAGCTGGACACCTCCTCGCTGCCCACCTGCGACGTGGCGTACAGTCCGTTGCGGCCGCTGTGCCGAACCGCCATGGGCCCCAACTGCGCCCTCAACGCCTTCAACGGCAGCTCCCCGTGCAACCGCATCTACTCGCCCAGCCTGTCGTACGTGCTCATACTGTACGGCTACGGCAACCTGACCTTGTACGACAGCCGTACCAGCGGTACGACAGGCGTCGGCACGCCGATCTGGAGTACGGACACGAGCCTCTACAGCGACGAGTTTGCGGAGCTGACCGGCAGTACGCTGTACGTCGATGTGGATGGCACGTGGTCGATTGTCATCCTCGAGTGGTACGACGTCTACCCGTCCAGCTGGTACGGCGTGTCGTACCCGGAGAACGCCGGGGCGGCCAACGGGCCGTACAAGCTGCTGGTGGGCGACGATGGCGTCGTACGGCTGGTCAACAAGTACGGCAGGCCGTCGTGGGCTTCGGCGCCGCAGCTGTCACCGCCACCCAGCCCTCTTCCACCCCCGAGCCCCCAGGCGCCGACTCCACCTCCCCCAGGTGAGACCCATGGCGCGGCCTGTCTGCCGTACAAGTAGGCGCTTAAGATGACGCAGCGTGTAGTGGGTCACAACCATGCCTGTAAATATGAGGCAGGTGATTGTCACAGCCTGGTGAGACGACATCAATGCAGCAAAGCTGCGGAACCCTGCACCTTGGATGCCGGCACTGCTACACCCTCCTGTGCCTTCCTTCCACTGCTGCCACGCAGCCCAATGTGCGGCAGCTTCCGCAGTCTTCCACCCGGAGCTGGAGCAGTGCGTGTGGGGTAAGCGAGCGCGCGGCTGGGGAGGTTGTTGGCACCTGACGTATCGTACATGTGACCTGGCCCGAGTAACAAGGTTGGTTGTACCGCTGTCACATGGGGCACCTTCCTGCATCCTGGTGACTCTGAAGTAGCTCGTGTGCGGGTCGCTGCACCTGCCACAGCGCTCCAAAACCCCTTGTCATTCACACCACCCCGCGTACATAGAGTACCAGCTCTCCCAATCCCTTGGGCTTCCATACGACTTCCACAGTACCGTATTCCACACTTGCGCAACCCACGCCTCCTCCAACCCTTTGCCCCAACCCCGCAGTCAAGCTGATCAGCTCTCCCCTGCCCTGGGTCTGCCCCGACGACCCCAAAGACAGCCAGCGCCCCCCCTGCAGCGCCAACCCCACCATGCAGCCCTCCTGCGGGCTGTACCCCTCCCTCACCTCGCCCCCCTGCGACCGCATCTACTCGCCCAGCCTGCGGTACTCGCTCGCGCCCGCCAACGGCAGCCTCGTGGTGTACGACAGCCTTGCCGTACCCGGGTCTGACGGGGTCGTATGGCGGGCGCCTGGGGACGGGTTTTACCCCCCTGACGCGTACTTCCTCAGCACCTTCCTAACCGTAACCAACACCGGCACGTGGCGGTTGCCTGTACGGTACCTGTCGGAGAGCGTGCTTACAACAGCCACGCCGACATCCTTGGAATACGGCACCTCGTACCCGGAGTATGCCGGCGTTGCGAACCAGCCGTACAGCCTGCAGGTGGGCGACGACGGGGTGGTACGGCTGTACAACAGGGCCGGCCGAATCGCGTGGTCGGCCGTACACCTGTCACCCCCTGCTCCGCGCCCGCCCCCGCGGCCCGTGGCCTCGCCGGGCCCCGCCCCCCGGCCGTCTGGGTACGGCTTTCCCTTCTACAACTGCCGCCGCAAGACGGAGGACACGCCGTACGTTCCGTCGTACTCGTACGTCAACGCCACCGGGCAGCACTGCTTTACCGTTGCCGTACGGGAGTGCGATCCAGCGGCGCCGTGCTGCGGAATGCAGCTGTACAAGTTCATGCTGCTAGGTAGGTACGCGGAGGCATTTGCTGCAGTGTACGTTGAAAAGCAGGTGGCGGCTGCGGATGAGGTGGGCTTGGGTGCATGCAGCTTTGGTACATGACTCGCACCGCGCCACATCGTGGTTCAGCGGCCTGCCCATTGCAGACACGTGCAATGCACCACTCTGCGCCCCTGCCCAAACATCACCCCGACCTGCACAGCTAGCCCTTTGAGCGCAGCGTTGGCCGCAACTGTACTAGCTTCACCTGCAGAGGGTCCATTTTCAGTGTTTCTCACTGAAGCTGGTGCGCTTTTCTGACAGTGAACGCCCGATCCTGCTGTGCCTGCTGCCCATGCGCCCCTTCCACAGCCCAAGACGAGTCCTGCATCGGCACTGTATACAACGTCACCCTCAACGGCACGCCAGGCCTGGTCTTCCCCTCCTGGAACCCACGCGAGCAATGGGACGGAGAGTTCTACTCCACGCTGCGCCTCCCCCGCCTCAACCTCAACACCACCACCGCCCCCCAGTCCACCTGGTGCTTCCAGCTGGCTCCCCCATGCGAAACCCTGGACCGCCTGTGTCTTAACGGCCTGTGCCGCTACGCCCTGGCGGACTACAACGGCCCCACCAGCGCCTCCACTTGCTGCCCCGTGCGGGCGTTCAACCCCGGTCGCCCCTGGACCTGGGACGGGAGCCGGTAGAAAGGCTCTGGAACCTGAGGAAGCTGCGCCGGAAGCTGCCGGAAGCTGCCGGAAGCTGCCGGAACCTGGCGGCTTTTTATTTCCCACTGCGGAGTGCTTGGAGCAGCCTTGGGCCTGGGGATGAGGGCTGGCACGTGTGACCCGACCTGCAGCACGCGGGGAAGCATTAGATGCTGCAAGCAGCCGGCAGCTGCAGGTCGGCTGCTAGCCGTTGTGGAGTGTTCGAGAGGTCTTGGTTCTGGGCCTGAGGGCACGAACCTGCTGAACGGCCCGCCTCAAGGTACGCCTTAGCTGCCCCATGTGCGCGTGCTGCCTAGTTGTCTAGTCTGTTGTCTAGTTGCCTAGCTAACTACTAATCGGAGGCCTGTTAGTGTGGCGGTGCCGCAGAGGGGCCCCTGGTTTGGGGGCTGCTGTGGGCTACCAGGCACCAAAATGGAGCTGCTCTTGTGCACGTGGGGCGTGTGCCTGGTCTTAGTTGTCTGCTATGGGGTTTGTAGCGCACCCTGTGCCCGTTGGGATGGGGCGTCAGGCCATCGCGTCCAGGTGCACCGAAAGGGCGCATGCCTAGAAGCGGGTTTTGGCGAAGGCCGTAGCTGGCCTTCGTAGTGGACTGCCGTAGCCATCGCTGCTGACGAGGGTTGGGTCCGTGTGGAGCGGGTCATCAGCCAGCACTAAGGACAGAGAGTCTTGGACCTGACCCTGAGAGTGCCTCTCCAGGGACCCCATGCATGGGAATTTTGGCCTGGAGGTGGTGAAAGGCCGGCGGCGCAACCGCTAAGTGGACGTAACCATATAATCACCTGGACAAGCAGGCTGTGTGCGAGCGCCGGTACTGAGCGAGTTGTGCACCTAATTAGGCGTTACCGCTCCCGGTTGTGCCTTAACACGTGCGCTTGACGCCTGACGAATGACGACTTGAGGGGCAGCGCAGTTTTGTGTGTCTTATGGCATTGTACGGCAGGGGGTCACGCATGCATGCAGGGATGTATGTGTCCGTGGCTGTATCGCCGCGGAGGGGCGTTTGATACCGGTTGGCTCTTTGCAGGATAAGCTTATGCTTAGTAAGAGGCTAAGAGCTGGGGGACTTCCTGGCCCTGGCGCACTGATTGTGAAGCAGGCCGCCGCGCACTCGCCCAGCGTGCTTTCACACTGATATCACCACACTCTTGGCTGGCACGTGGCTAATGGCCCGGCCCAAGTGACGGTGTGGTCTACTGTGAGTGACTGCGAGCGAGCGGGGCCCTGCAAGATTCGGTCACCGTGCGGGCAATTTGCGTGTTGTTATGCTTGCTCGTCGCGCTGACGCGGGGAGGAGCCTTGGACGCTTGGACGCACGCACAAGCTAGCTGACACGCGCGGTGTTGCCATAGCGCATCGCTGGGAGTATACCAACAACCTTGGTGCGGGGGTGTAGAAGTACGCGCGCATAGGATTGGCCCTTGTGGCTACCACTAGCAGGGCCTAATTGTAGTTAAACATGTGCTGCGGATCGCTGTTGGCTGGCCTACCATCATTAGCAGGGTATCAGTCGCAAGGCCCGGGGCGCCTGGTACGGTCTAGTCAAGGCTGTGGCGTAGGAGTCGGCGTGGGTCCGGTGGGTTACTACTGGGATTACCTGCCCCTCGCACACGGCGGCTTAATTGTGATGTCACCATCTCCACGGCCCTGTCCCTGTGGCGGCTGTGTATTTACATGCGTGTTTTGAGCAGGGTGGGCACCAGAGGCGCGTGGGTGGCAGGGCACAGCGCCGCACGCTTGCGGTGTGTACCTGCCCCCCATTGGGCATGGCTGCTGGCACCTGGCATGGGAGTCCTTTGGACTGCTGGGGGGCTGGAACTGTAACGGCACCGTGGCAGGCTGGCAGCTGCCTGCAGCTGATTGCACCTGATTGCACGTTGACGGTTGAGCCATGCTAGTGCCAATCACTTAGGCCCCCTGGTGCCCGTGTCTGCACTTAACGCAGCCATGGTAGGTGGTGGAACTGCGCACACTGCCGTGAACATGCCGTGCTGCACTCCCTGCCTGCGTGCGGTCAGCCTCAAGCATGGAAAATAGGAACTTTGGTGCGGAGCCTTGAACCAGGTCCCCTGCTCTGGACACACGTGCACAGTCCGCACAGGAGCTCCCATGGCGCGCACGCACCCATTCCTCAGGTGAACGGTGCGTATAATTCGGGTAGTAGCTTTGAGTGATCACACATGCCATGTACTGATACCGGGTCTCTTGGGAGAGCGCCACGGCACCCATGGCAGGCCCCGCACAGTCAGCCAGGGGACCATGTATGGCACCACGGGGTAAAACGGTAACAGTCAGACCCCAACAATCTGCATTACTTAACCTGTACTGCTCAGGCAAATTGGCGTGCCTAAAGCACTGCGGCATTGCTTGGACGGACCACTTGCGTCAAATCGCGGCGTCCCTCCGCCTGCCCACATGAGCTGCGGCCCTTGCCTGGGACTCAAGCAACTCAACTGAGTTATAGATAAACAGGCACATAATTAGCAAAGCAAGTAATCAGGACGTAGTGCAGTCCCAATACGCCTGGCGCAAACGCGACCCATGTCAAGGAGGGCGTAGGCCTCGCACGCAGCAACTATGAACTTTAACAGTAAACGAAGTGTTTCAGATGAGCAGAATGAGCGGCATAAACGCATCCTAGCCCAGACGCTGCGCGAGGAGGGCAACAAGAGCTGCGCCGATTGCCGAACGCGGAACCCCACATGGGCTAGCGTGAATTTGGGCGTCTTCGTTTGCCTCACATGCTCGGGTATCCACCGCTCGCTTGGGGTGCACATCAGCCAGGTGCGCTCCTGTAACCTGGACACATGGCTGCCAAAGCAAGTGGAGTTCTGCCGGGTGATGGGCAACGTGAAGGGAAACCGGTATTGGGAGGCCCGGCTACCAAAAGACTTCCGACGGCCGCCCAGCGGGAACCCCAACCCGGAGCTGGCCTCCTTCATTCGCGCAAAATACGTTGATCGGGCCTTTGCGGCCACCGACGCCGAGCCGCCGACCATCGACAGCTACCTAGACAACCCCTACGCAAAGGTAGATCAGGACCCGTCGGGGTCTGGCTCTGCGGCCGCGGCGTCAGCGGCAGCAGCTCCCGGCCCAGCCGCTGCGGGGCTCGGGCTCCGGTCAACCCCCGTCAAGCCCTCGTCCAGCCCCGCGCTGACCATGGACCTGCTCGGCGGCTTTGACGAGATCGCGACAGGCCGCAGCACGACGCCCCCGCCCGCGAGCTCGGCACAGAACGGCAACGACCCATTTGGGTTCGGGTCCTTTGTGTCCGCGGCGGCACACGGGTCCTCCCACCCGCCCACGCGCACCTCCAACGAGTGGACCGACTTCCACGCCGCACCCGCCAGCGCGATACCCCCCAGCTCGGCCGTGCACGCAGCGGGACACCAGCGCAGCGTGTCCATCAGCGAGGGCGTGCCCACGCAGCCCCACAGCGGCACCACCAGCTCTGCCACCACTGGCCAGCCCAGCCGCTTCAGCATGCACGACGCCGCCCACCGCCCAGCGCACGGCAACCACACCCACCAGCACCACCACGCGCACCACGCCCACTCCCACAGCCGCGACAGCATCCCCCATCAGCCCGCCACCTCCCACGACCCCTTCGACCTCCTTGCAGGCGCCGTGACCTCCGTGCCAGCCCCCGCCCCCGCCCCTGCCCCCGCCCCCGCCCCTGCCCCCGCGCCCTCCCCCATGGACGACCTCCTCGCCGGCCTCACCATCCACCACGTCATGGAGTCCTTCCCCACGCCCGCCTCCTCAAACGGGGGCGCCCTGCAAGGCGTGGGCAGCGGCGGCCTCGACCCCTTCTCCTTCCCGTCCACAACCACCGCCACCGCGCAGCCCGCAGCGGGGAGCAGCAGCAGCAGCGGCCCGGGTGCGCCACCGGCCCCGGGCATGGGCCACAAGCGGAAGCCCTCTCGGGCCAAGGAAGAGGCGCTGCGGCTGTTCGACGCGGAGCCGTCCACGGGGGGCCGCGTGGCGGGGTCGGCGGGCACGGGCACGGGCGGCAGCGGGGTGGCAGCGGCGAGCAGTGACCCGTTTGGGGACTTCTTCGGCAGCAGTGCGGGCGTGGGGGCGGCGGTGGGGGCGAACGGGCTGCAGAAGCAGCCGAGCGTGCGGCACGGGCGGAGCGGGTCGGTTGGGGTGGCGGCGGTGGCGGACCCTGCGTCGGATAACCTGTTGCTGTGAGGGCTGAGGACTTTGGAATGGTGGGGGCATGCGGGGCTTGGGTATGGGAGGGGGGGTGGAGGTGGCCAGGGGTATTCTTTGCTGGGTTGGTTCTTATGTGGGTAGGTGGCCGCGGCGGCGGTGGTGGCGGCGGCGGGCGCACGGGCTAGGGGAGGGTGCGGAGGGAGGCGGGATGCAGGCCGGGATGGATGCGACAGCGTCAGTTTGGGGCTGCTCATTTGCTCGTTTATGACATGGATGTGTAGGGGGGAAGACGGTACTACGAGCGGAAGGATGGCGGTGGGCTGTAGCTAACGATGGAACGGTTACGGGTATGTGTGTGTCAGACCTCGAACCTTGCGAAGGCGCAGCGCAAATAAGGCATGCGCAGGCTACGTTTAGCACCTGGGGTGCATGCATGCCGTGACAACAAGAGCGCGAGAGGCCAGTTACTGGGCGCTGACTGGAAGGTGGTAGTGGCTGGCTTCAGTGAAGGTGAAAGGCGGTTGCGGCTGCCAAAGGTGCATGCGGCCATGCGCTCATGTCGCGCTGTGTCGCAGTTGGACCATGGTATGTACCTTCCACCGCAGGACAAGCAGCATGGGTGCTGAACATACTTGAACAGCTGTCTGCTAATGAGATGCGGGAATGAGTATCAGCTGTCACCCATGTCACAGTATCAAGAGATGCTCGGCAGGTGACACGTATGACCCTAGGGAGCATCAGTCCACAGCCAGACCGTGGAGGCAAGGCAGCCAATTTAAGTACCACATCTGGTTCAACAGCATGCACAGGGAATGCAGCAGCCTGCAGTCACCCCACACAGCCTGCAGTACCCACAAACAACCCTGTCGCCCTTCGCCAGCCTCTCCCTTACCGGTACACAATAGCCCCAGCCCATTTTCCCTCTACCCAGTCGGGAGCCAGAAGGCGCATCCCCTTTCAGCGTACGCACCGCCATCGCCCTACGTAGCGCACATGCTCCAGCCAAAAAAGCATCGTGCCCCGCGGTGTCCTAAGGACCCGACGCGTGAGCAGACAAGGCACCGAGACCGCTCATGCAAAGGCGTTGTCGTCAAATCCGAACCCTGCAGCCGCTGGTTTGTCTGCCGCCGCTGGGGCTGGCGCAGCAGCGGGCGCCGCACCTCCCGCGGAACCCGCCGGAGCGATCGGCACCGCCGGCGCACCGAAAGCCGAGTCCCCAAACGCGTTGTCATCAAAGCCTGTGACAACGGCAGGGGCGGCAGCTGCCTGCGACGGCGCCCCTCCCGTGCTCCCGGCGGCAGCTGCGGTGGCTGCTGGCGGCGGTGGGAAGGCACTGTCCGAGTCGCCAAAGGGGTTGTCTTCCCCGAAACCGAACTCCGCGCCCGAGGCCGCTGGATCAGCGGCTGGCGAAGGGGCCACCGGCGGCGGCACTGCGGGCGCGCCCTGCGCCGCGGACTCGCCAAACGCGCTCCCCGCCTTCCCGTCGCCAAACCCAAACGCGGCCGGGGCGGCAGCTTCCGCAGCGGCAGCAGGCGCTGCAACGGTGCCGCTGCCTGGCGGGCTGTGCAGCGGCGCCGCACCGCCGCCGCCGCCGCTGCCGCCGCTGCCACCGAGGGAGGCAAGGGCAGGCACGGTGCCGGAAGCGAAGGGGTTGTCCGCCAGGGCCCCGCTGTCGGCGCCCGGCAGCATGGAGGAGTCGCCCTCACGCAGCGGGCTGGCGGCAGTCGCTGCCGCTGCCGGCGCCGCCGCCGTCGGCGACGTGAAGGCCGGCGGCGAGCCGAAGGCGTCGTCGCCGAAGGGCTGCAGCGGCGCCGGCGGGGCCGCCGCCGCGGCTGCCGCCGGCGCCTCCGTCGCTGCCGGCGCAGCCACGGTGCCGCTGGCGGCGCCGCTCAGGGCGGTGCTGAGCGCGCCGCTGCCGAAGGCAGAGGGGTCGCCGAATGCCGGCGCGTCGCCGAAGTCGCCCGAGGCGAAGCTGTCCGGAAGCGGTGCCTTGGTAGCCGGCGCCGCCGTCGGGGCTGCTGGCGCTGCGGGGGCCGGGTCTGCCGCGGCGGGGGCTGCTGGCGCCGCAGGGGCTGGGGCCGGCGGCGGCGGCGGCTTGGCAGCCTTGATGATGGGCCGCGGCGCGTCCGCCCCCAGCAGGGCGTTGACGGTGATGAAGCCGCGGGCGTCCACGTCATCGTCAGGCCAGTCCAGCACGCCTGCAGCAACATGGGATTATTACAACACTCGATGCTAACCCGCAACACTGCACGACAAGTGGACCGGCCCAGCAAGTTAACAATCACACGCGGGACAGCAGAGTGTGCATGTCTATCCCGTTGGCGGTACGTTGGCCGCAACCCCCTTGCCAGCCAGGTGTTGTTGACAGGGCAAAAGCCACACCTGCAGCCCCTTCGTCCTCGACCCACCTGCCGCCACCTCGTCCGACCACACGTGCAGCCCCGACAGCGCGGCGGGCAGCGCGTCCAGCGGCAGCGCCGAGCCGCCGCCGCCGCCGCGCTGCGCGACGCCATAAGCCCCGGGGATGCGGGGGGGGGGGCGCGCCAGCGGGCGGGCCCCGGCCCCCCCGGGGGCGGGGGGGGGGGGGCCCTGGGGGGGGGGGGGGGGGGGGGGGGGGGGGGGGACGCTGCTAAGCCAGGCACCAATGGGATGGGTTGCGGTGTGTGGCGGCGTGGGGCGTAATAGTCTAGCATATGAGCTCAGAAGCGGCAGAATGACTTTCTGCTGAGTAGCTTCTTGAGCAGCCACATCTTTGGGCGGGAAAGCCAAGACACAGTCCTAGGTAACAACTATTGTCGACATGTGGGGCAAAAGTGCTTTCTTGCCGGCAACACGACAGCGACGTACTTCCCCATCCCGCAACTCCTTTTGGCCGCCACCTCTGCCCACTGTTTACCCAGCCATGTCTGCCAAACTCTGTTACTCCCAGGCTCACAGCATGCCCCTGCTCCCGGTTGGCGCGCCCTCACCTGCAGCTCCTTTGCCAGCCCGTCCAGCTCGCCCTGCGCCGCCGCCACGTCGCGGCCCGCGTCCGCGTCCGCCTCCTTGAGCGTCGCCAGCTGCGCAGACAGGGACTCCTGCTGCTTGCGCAGCGCCTCAACCTGCAGCCAGCGCCGAGGCAGTATCCTTACAGCACTTGTACGGCGGCATGTCGACGCAGGCGCTACGCGAGCAGCGGTCCTCTCTGCTCCGCTTTCTGCGTTGCTCCCTGATCTGTGCTGTCTTGTGCTGCTGGAACCAAGCGGCCAGCCCTGACCGCCCTGCGTGTGTCAGCCCTGCACCCTGCCCCGTGCCTTGCCCAGCTTGGCGTTGCGCGACGCCTCCGCTGTAGCTGTCCGTTGACCAAGCAGCCAGCCCTGTCCGCCCTCTGTGTCTTAGCCCAGAGACCCGCTGCCCCGTGCCGCCCAGCACCCTGCCCAGCTTGGCCTGCCATGCGCCCCGCCCCCCCGCTTCTCGCCAACACCCCTTCTGACGCGCCGCACTGTACCGTACCGTACCGTACCGTACCTTGCCCAGCTTGGCGTTGCGCGATGCCTCCGCGGCCGCCACCCGTGCGCCCAGGTCGGCAAGCTCCGCCTCCAGCCGGGCCACGTCGGCGGGACCCATGCGCTCCGCGGCCGCGATCTCGCCCTGCGCGTATGCGTTAATATGCCTTTTTTCACTGTTGCGACAGGTTGCGACATGTACTGTCATGTTCCATGCCAAATTCGAGTGCTGTAGGCGGCCACGTCGGCAGGGCCCGTGCGCGCTGCGGCGGCGGCAAAGTCACCACGTGCACGTGGGTGTGGCTAGCGAACGAAGGCGAAAGCACAACTCGGTTCTCGCACTGCAAAGCAAGGCAGGGGCCCGCGTAGGCGGGGCCCATGCGCTGGGCGGCGGGGATCTCGCCATGTGCACAAGCATGTTGCATTGTGGAGCTTGATGTCGCACATCATTATTTAATCAACAGATGGATATGGACCACGTCGGCACGGCCCGTCCGGGTCACTGAGCAAAGTAATGCCCGGGCCGTCTGGCGTACACTCGTCCATGGCCGCAAGCTCAGTCATGCACGCACCTCTAGCCTCCTCATCTTGTCCTCCGTCTCCGCCTTGGCCGCCATGAGCTCCATGACGCGGCTGTGCACCGCAGCGGACTTCTCGCTGGCGGCCTGGGCGGCGGAGTAGGCCTGGGGAGGAGAGGAAGGGGGCGTGGAGAGATTAATGCACACACATGAGCACCTGGCTTTAGCGCAAAAGTGCATGTGGCCTGGGAGGCGGAGCAGGCCTGGCGAGGAGGAGGCGCCAGGGCGAGCACCCAGCAGTAGCACTAAGCCACTAAGCCCTCACCGCGTCGTATCTCTTCTTGGTTGCCTCCAGCTCCTCCTCCAGCCGCCGCGCCTGGTCCTGGCTGGTCAGCAGCGCCACCTCCGTGCGGTTGCGGAACACGACAAGCTCCTGCACGACAAAGACATCAGCATGTACGGCAAGTGATGTTGCTTTTGACAACCACAGCTTTGTTGTGCTGAAAGAATTTACTACCTTTCAGCGATACGGTTGACGGAGGGCACATGCCCTGATGCTCAACCAGCTGACAGTGCACAGGCAGAGCGTCTACAGGCAGGGGCCGCCACCGGCTGTCTGGCCGTCATACCTAGCCCTCCAAGAGGCTCCTAGTACTCGCATGTGCTCAGGCACCAGCGTGCAGGTCTCCCGTCACATCCACCAACAGCTGCAACAGCGCAGCCGGCACCCATGCACACAGCCCATGCACCCGCCCCTTTGCCTACAGGTGAATACCCATCACGCATCCGCAACCCAGCAAACACAGGCCCCACACACCCACGCCACCGCACACACGTGCCGCCCACCTGCAGCACGCTGTTGAGCTGCTGCTGCCTCGCCCGCGTCTCCGCCGCGCGCTCCTCCGCCGTCTGCAGTGCCTTCTCCTTGGCCTCGCACACCTGCTGCTCCTCCTGCAGCTTGGTCCTGGGGGCGCACGAAGGACCGGCACAGGGCAAGCATGAGCTGCATTGGATGAATGGGCTATGCAAGGATTTAAATGAAGGACACCTGCTGCTCCGCCTGCAGCTTGGTCCTGGGAACACAACCACACACGAACCGTTGCGGTGTAGCGACACGGAAACGGTAGCGGTCAAAACAACTGGTCTGCACATGGGCATGCATGCCCTCCTCCTCAATTGCCCGCATTCGGGCATGCCGTACTGCCTGCAAATGCAACCCATTGCTTCACAGGCAAATGGAATCGCACTTTGCAGTGCGGGCCGCAAACACACGCCCTCAATAACGCTGCGTGACTGCACCTAGGGCCGTGGCGTCCAGCAAGGCGGCCCCCTCTCCCATGGCAGGAAGGGGCATGCACGCACCTGTCCATGGCAGACACCCCGGCCAGCAGCGTCGCCGGCACCGCAGGCACAGCCGACGGCCGCTCGCCCGCTGCCGGCGGCGCCGCGCCACCCAGCGAGGCAAAGTCCACCCTTGGCGGCAGCGCCGCCAACGGCGGCGGCGCCACCATCGCAGGGGAGGCCACCGGCGGCGCAGCAATGGCGGCCGCGATGTTTGAGCTGGTGCCAAACTGGGACTGGAGGGACCAGGTGGCGGTGGCGGTGGCGGGAGCGGCGGCGGCGCCGGCAACGGGAGGGAAGCCGGCCAGGCCTGCAGGGGCAGCGGCAGGCACAGGGCGTGTGCGGGACCATGCACCGGGTTAACGTGTGTAGGAGGACGGTGAGCATAGAGCTACTGCGGCAAGGCGGCATGCCGGAGGTGTGGAGGAGCTAGGGTTGGAACAGGAGGAAACCATAGACGCGCTGTAGGGATAAGGCATCAGGGGCACGGAAGCCCTGCAACGCCAGACCCAGGACGCACACGACGGGACCCACGATGCCAAGGGCATGCTGCTGCCCGCGCGGCCACCGTGTGCGTGTGGATCCCGGCGGACGGACGGCCCGCACCTGGCGGCAGCTGCTTGGGCAGCGGCGCTCCCCGCTTGGCCTGCTCCTGCAGGTACATGGACGCCACAAACTGCTGCTGCGACAGGCGGCCCTCGGCGCCCGCCACCACCGTCCAGATGTCGCGCAGCACCGCCTTGTCCAGGCCCGACTGCAGGAAGAAGCCGAAGCACTCGCCGCCCTGTAGCGGGGGTATGGAGCGGTCAATACGAAGCCTCGCCAACATTGTCGGTAAATGATTCACCAACGGACCTCGCGCAATTTCCCGCACAGTAAGAGCGCCCGGTAGCACGACCTGTGGCCCGTGGCTTCCGTGCCTACATCGCTCGCCTGAGGCCACCAGTACTAGCACCTTCCACGCTGTAGGTAGCACACAATGCAGTGCGCCTATTCGTAGGCGTGGTGGACATTTAGGGAGAACAAATGGGCTCCTAAACAAGGGTCCTCTTCCTACCGTTTCCGGCATCCCGCACCTCCCTCACCGCACCGCAACCAAACACCAGCTGTCCAACTGTGGCAGTATCTACCCCACGGCTGCCCAGGACCATGCATGCGCCCGGCTGCACGATCGCGGCGTACCTGCACACCTACCCGCACCATCAACAACAACCATACGCCACGACCGAGAAGTAGCCGCCCTGCTCAACCACGCCTGCCGTATCACTGCCCCACACCACGCGCGCCCCCGGCCTCACCGTCACGAAGCCGTCCCTGTCAGCGTCCAGCTGCGCGAAGCTGGCCTGGTAGCGCTGCAGATCCGCGGGAGCCAGCGGCGGGAAGCTGCCGGAAGCTGGAGCCGCGGGCCCCGTCCCAGCTGCCGAAGCACCGGTGTACTGAGCGGAGTAGGCGGGCTGGGGAGGCGCCACCCCGCCCGTGGGCTGCATGGTGTACGGCGGGGCAGCAGGCATTGCGCCGGTGACCTGGGGAGCGTACGGCATGGCCCCAGTGACCTGAGGCGCGTACGGCATGGCCCCAGTGACCTGAGGGGCGTACGGCATGCCTCCGGTAGCCTGGGGGGCGTACGGCATGCCTCCGGTGACTTGAGGGGCGTACGGCATGGCGCCGGGGGCGGGGCCGGCGGATCCAGGGACGTCCAGCCCCTGGAGCGTGGGCGGGGGTAGGTTGGGGCCCACGCCAGCCACCACGGCGCGCGCCTGCTCGATGGGCAGCTGGCCGCCGCTGACCTGGAGGTAGGCGACAGAAGGATATTACTGATTAAAGTACCGTGCGATCCGCACTGGGAGGCGCGCCAGTAGACGGCATCGTGCTCAGTGCCCTGGCTGAACGGTTGTGCGAGGCACGTGGGCTCCTGTCGGATGTGTCTTGGAGGATCTACCGTTGGGATGGGCTCACCTGAGCAAGTGCCACAAGACGCATGGCAGACGAGAACTGGAACTGGTTCAGCTTGGGGCCGCCCCCCGACGACAGGTCCCAAATCTGCGGGTTGGGTGGGGGAGACGTGAACAGATGCGCACCCCAAGCTCCAGTTGCCGATTGCGCCCAGGGCGTCAAGTGCAAGGTTTTGAATCTGATCATGCGTCCTACCTGCCCCAGCACTGCTTGCTGCAAGCCAGAGCGCATGAAGAAGCGAACTGCCTCCGCCCCACCAACTGCCCCATCCTTGTCCTCGTCGGCAAGCCGGAACCACTGCTCGTATAACTGTTGAGCCATGTTGATACTAGCTGAGACAGCAGTGAGTGTTAAGGCGACATGCGGCCTGGCCTCGCAGTGTCGATCCGAGGGTTAAACAGAGGAAAAGCGAGGGTACAGGTACTTCGACACTACTATATGCAGTGCACAATCTATGTGATCTTGTTGCCCATAGCGTTAACGGGGGGAAGAAGCGGGAGGGCCAGGTAGCATGATGAACGACAACTGACCTGACTTGTATCTTAACGGTATGCCTTCTGCTCTAACCTGCCAGGCGCTTTCATATAACGCTACCGTGTACCACACCTTGGTGCTCTACACTGTTATCCCCTACTTGTCCACGAAGGGTGACTGTCGCCCTGCCAAACCCTGGCTTCTCTCTTTGCGAACACCGCTGCACCGAAATGGCTGGCCTAGGCGACTCGTCTGTCGCCGGGCCTGCCTCTGCTGCGATGGAGGATGAGCAGTACCGCATCAAGCGGATACAGTTCTTCGGGCGGCCTCATACACCCATCTTCATGCAGAACCTGGTAGGTACCGGTAGCTTTTGCGCTGGTATCCAGCGTCTTTCCATCAGCTGCAACGATTAGGATTGACATTTGTACCGTAATTCGCATTACACAGCTGCATGTTTGGACCAGCGTTACCTATTACCTGCGGGCGGTCAGCTGGGCCACCCTGCCCCGCCCGGCCCAAACGGGCGACACCCAACGTCCACTTCTCAAACCCCGGCAACCTATGCTGCAACCAGTGGATCCACTCTGTTGCACCTCAATCCATCCCGGACAGATGCCCATTCTGCAGCAACCTCACCCTTCTTCCGTAAACCGAACATACCACTACCGTAACCAACCTTTGCGCTGTTCTGTCCCCTGCCCTTACGCCTCCCGTCCTCCGACCGCCTCCCGTCCCTTGATTCCCAATCGCCTTGTTCAACTGCACCTGTTCCCTTAGCCATCTCTGCTCCCTTTTGGCTTAATCATGCACCCACTCGCCACAAACTCCTTGCGTCCCGCACACCTGGTCCGCACGGTCCACGGACCAACGCCCTCTATGTACCGTCGTTTTATGGGCCTTTCGTGTACACCTACGCACCTGCTGAATCCCAATGCCTAGCACCTATATCCAGCTATATCCTCTTCTTTCTTCCCCATTTTGCTTCCCCCAGAACGGCCCCTGCCCGCTGCTCGCCATCGCCAACATTCTGTCCCTGCGCAACCAGCTGCCCGAGCTGCCCCCCGGCAGGTAAGCATCCACTGCTGCCGCATGCGCCCTGCCAACTCTCTTTTCGCTGCATACAGGCATTCGTGTCTCCGTGCCTTTTATACGCACACCCTACGCTCCTCCCCCGCGCTCCATGCGTGCCCCCCGGCAGCACCTCGGTGTCCCTCAAGCGCCTCATCGCCATGGTGGCGGAGCGCCTGGTGGACAGCAACACGGGCAGGGGCGGAGGCGCGGACAGCGCATTTGCCGCAGACCTGGAGCAGGTACGCCGTGCTTATGCTAGGGGCTGGGGCGCGAGCTCCGACAGTGGGCTCGCATGGCCGGAGTGCAGCAGTGGGTACGTCCGTCCGTCTGTGGCCGGCACATGTGTGTACCGCCATGTGCCTCCACGGTTACGAACCGCAGACTGGTAACTGCTCACGTGCGCCCCATGTGGACATGGCGCAGACTGCCGGCTGGCCCGACCTGGTCCTGCCTCGGCTTCCTCCGCCTGCGCCCCATGTGCCATAGCCCGGCCACTACCTCTTGTCAACGACCCTGGCCTTTGCCCCCATGCCCTACCCCCTGCCAGAACCTGGCCGACTCGCTGGACGTGCTGCACAAGCTGGCTGTGGGCATGGACGTCAACGTGCGCTTCAACTCAATACACGGCTTCGAGGCCACGCAGGTGGGGGGCCAGGAATGGAGGGCAAGGCCAAGGGCTTTGATATGATGGACGCAGCAGTGCACTGGCGCGGCAGAAGCGCGTGGCTTGTTCGCCACCTGCCTGCCAGCGCACCGACTCTGCAACCGGATAACACGCACGCCGCATGGGCCCCTTCCCCCCACTGCCGCCTCAACGCCTGCCGCCCATGCCACCAGCAGCGTGCCTTCTGCACGACTGAAAATGCTCTGCGCACTTCAATCCCACGTCTTCTGGGGGTTAATGTTAAACTGTTGTTGGGTGCTGGCATCAACCAGGTCCACAACTGGATTCCTTGAACGCCCAGCCGCCTGCGTTTTATGCGTTTCTCGGTTCACTTCCCTTGACCCTTCACCGCAACTTCGCCTGCCGCAGTATGTGTCCATTTTTGACCTGCTAGACATCAGCCTAGTGCACGGCTGGATCGTCGACCCGGAGCTAGACGGCCCGGAGGCGGCGGCGGTGGTGGGCGGCCGGTCGTACAACGAGCTCATCGAGCTCATTGTCACCTCGCTCGACAGCCACGAGCGGGCCACGGCGGCGGCGGCAGCGTCGGGGAGCGTTACGGATGCGGCGGGCGCCGGGGGAGCGGCAGGGGGGCTTGGGAGTGAGGGAGGGGGAGGGCCGGGGGAGGAGCGGCCGACGGCGCCGCCGTTGGCGCCGCCTCCGCACGGGATGCAGGCTGCGGCGGCGGCGGCGGCGGGGGTAAAGGGGACGCTTGTAGGGGACGACGATCTGCTGTCTGTGAGGCACTCAAGGGAGGTGCAACAACAGGAGCAGCCAGGGGTGCATGGACCGGAGGTCGTGCAGCAGCAGGTGATGCAGCAGCAGCAGCATCAACACGAGGAGCTTTCGCTGCTTGGCGACGAGGTAGCTGCCCCCGCCACCACCGCTGCCGCCGCTCCTCCACCGCCACCCCCGCCGCCGCCTCCGCCCCCGTCTGAGCTCGTCGCACCCGTGCCGACCCCTGCGCCGGCACAGCAGCTACAAACAGCTTGGGAAGCGGAAACCGTCCCGCAGGAGGCCCCAGAGCCAGCGCCCATTCAGGCGATTGCATCAGGTGGTGGTGCAGGTGTGGGCATTGGGGCACCCCTCGACCTCGGGACCAGCCCCCCGGAGGCGGAGGCGGTAGCTGCAAACGTGGGCGTTGGCTCAGCTGCGGACCAGGGAACCAGTGCCCCAGAGGCGGAGGCGGGAGCTGCAGGCAGCCCGGGTGCAGGCGCCGTAGCGAGGAGCCTGGAAGCCACGGAGGCGCCACCGCCCTTTTACCTTGGTGACCTGGAGCCGCAGCCCGGGCAGGGTGAGGGGCACGGGAAACAGAAGGGTGAGCAGGGGCAGCAGGAGGAAAGGCAGGGGCAGGAGGGAGAGCAGGGGGTACAAGAGAGGGAGCAGGAGCAGCAGCAGGGGGAGCAGTGGTTGGCAGAGGAGCAGGAGGAGCAGCTGGGCAAGGGCGAGGGGCAGCAGGTGGGGGAACAGGGGCTAGGGGATGAGCCGCAAGAGCAGCAGCAGCCGCAGCAGCAGCAGGACTCGCCGCCGTCCTCGTCCCTCGGAGAGGTGCACGTGGCTGAGGGGCAGCTTGGCACTGACGCACCCCTTCCACAGCACTCAGTCACAGCAAGCGGGACCTTCGCTGCCACACAAGAGCTCGCACCGGAGTCGGTCTCAAGCCCAGAGGCCGATGAGGCCGCCTCCGACATGCTGTCAACACCAGCAACTCCGCAGCCCCCGGCAGCCTGGGAGGCGCCGCCCTCGCAACCGCCCCGCCACCCCTCCCATCCACCAACTCCGCCTCCACCTCCCCAAGCCGCACCGCCAAAACCCAAGCTATCCCACGGTGACCTCATCGACTTTGGCTCAGACGACGAGACACCTCCACCTCCCCCGCCTCCCCCACCCCCGCCCCCGCCCCCTCCTCCTGCGCCGCTACCCCCCGCCCCCTCCCCTCCGCCCCCTCCGCCCCCGCTCCCGCTCATCGACGGCCCCACTCCCTCACAACCAACCCCGCCTGCGTCCACACAACTACCATCGCACCCCAACCAACCCAACAAACCCAACAACCAACCCAACCAACAACCTAACCAACTGGACGACGCGGCGCTGGCCCGACGCACCTACGAGGCGGTCGTGGCCCGCGACTTCCTGGACGCGCACTGCAGCCAGCTCACGCCGGCGGGGCTGCGGGCGCTGCGGGAGGGGCTGCGGCCCAGCCAGTGAGTAGCGATGCAGGTGCCGGGGTGACACTAGCACAGCTTAGCGCAAACGGGTACTCGGTCAAGCGGTGCGGTGCTAGACTCAGGGGCCCAGCCTGGAAGGAGTGAGCTCGTGGCGTTGGGGCACCGCTGCGTGCGGGTGCCGTGGACGGGACGAGACGCCGTATTGCACTGCACAGCGCAAGGCTGACAATCGCACACTCCGCGCCTTGCCCCGTGTCCTAAACTCCTACGGTATTCTCGCCTGACCCAAACAATGCCCCAGCTTGCCGCTGTTTGCCCACAATGCATGTATTCTCTAAATTTGCGTGAAATACACGCTTTAGAACTCCCACCACGTGCCGGTGCCCTCCTCTGTCAGCTCTACGTTCAATGCCCCCTCCGTCCCCCTACTACTGGCACCAGGCTGGCATTCCTCCCTACCGGATTGCCTCCTCTCCTTCCTCCTCTGTCCTCCCTCCCCTCCCCCTACTTTATCGCGACACGTGGAGCGTTTCAGTATCGTCTTACTTTAGTAATTTCCCTCCCCCTTCCCCCATTATCAGGCTGGCCGTGTTTTTCCGCAACAACCACTTCTCAGTGCTGTTCAAGCACAGCGGCACGGGGGAGCTGTACCTGCTGGTCACGGACCAGGGCTACCTCACGGAGGGTGAGGGGGGATGGGCGGAGAAAGTGCTGTAAAGGACATGTAGGAGTGGCAGGGACTTGTGGCAGGAGTGACGGGCGGGGGCCACAAGGCCACGGGAGTAGGCTCTTATCGGTGGCGAGAAAGAAGTGTGTATGTGGGGAAGGAGACACATGTTGGCGGGCGGGCGGGGAATGTCGTGAGGGCCGTTTCCAACGCCAGCATACCAGCGCCGGGTTACTGCAGCGGCTGGGCACACAACCAGACATGAAGGCCGCTGCTGTCCCTGAACGCCTTCCTCTCGTCCCCACCGCCCGCACCGCAGCCGACGTGGTGTGGGAGCACCTCAGCTCGGTGGCCGGCGACACGCAGCTGTGCGGGCCGGACTTCGCGGCCTTCCGCCCACACAGGGACCCGGGGGCGGGGCTGGGCCTGGGCCTGGGGGCGGCAGCGGCAGACGACGCGGCGTCGCTGGCAGCGGCAGCGGCGGCCGGTGGGTACATGCTGCTTGGCCTGAAGCTTGTACGCTCACAGTTCTACTGGGGTGTTGCTCTGCCATGAAGCCTTGTCCACACTGTTGCTGGGCATCATTAAGTGTAGCACCTTGGCGGCTGTCTGCTTGCCGCTTGCGTGCTCCTAGCCGCTTCGATGTATCCTCTCAGGCGGCAAGGCAAGATGAGCGAGCCTGACGCTGCCACCATCGCCGCTTGTACACATGTACAGCTTAGGTCAATGCCGTGGCCGTATCTATGCTTACTTGACACCTTGGCTTGCTTGCCGTCTCCGTGTTTAGGCGGCGAGATGAGCGAGGCCGACGCCGCCGCAATCGCCGCCATGCTGGCGGAGGACGAGGCGGCGCACCACCACGAGGCGGCGCGGCGGCGTAGCAGCGGCTCGCTGGACCTCAGTGGGCTGGACCTGGCGGTGGTGCCTGCCGCGGGCATGGGCGTGCAGGGGCCGCACGGGGCAGGCGGCATGGGAGGCGCAGGGGCCAGGGCGGGGGCGGGCGCGCCGCCGTCCTCCCCTGCGAGGCTGCCGGTGTCGGCTCCGGCTGGTCCTGGGTCTGGGCAGCAGCAGGGCCAGGGGCAGGGGCAGCTGGGGTACGGGGGCGGAGGGGGAGTGGCGGGGCCGTGGGGGCCGGCGCAGGGGCAGGGCCAGGGGCAGGGGCAGCACGAGCAGCACCAGTACGACGCGGACCTGGCGCTGGCGCTGCGCCTGCAGGTACGGGGGTACGGTACAAGGGTACAGCGGCAGCCGTGTGGGTTTGGGTTGGGGTGAGGGGCAGGGACATGTCGTGGAACTGGATGCAACGCACATGTGTGCACCAGTGTGGGGTGAGACGTAGGGTAAGGAAGGTGGAGTGGTGGCGTGCAAAAAAGACATGTTGTGGTCCACGTGTCGCACCATAGGTCCATGGCCGATCAGCTGCACTTGCAACGCACGCAAGTAGGCGAGGTGCTGACAGGCCCGTGCAGCATAATGCGGCTGGTTCATTTTCCCTGATGCCTAGGTGGGGTCTGGCGCTGTGTTGCAGGAGGAAGAGGAGGAGGAGGCGAGGCGAGAGGAGGAGGCACGGCGGCGACAGCAGGCGCAGCAGCAACAGCAGCAGCAGCAACCCCACCGGGCGCCGCAGCAGGGGCAGCACTCGCACCAGGTGAGGCGGGGGCATGCGAGCAGGGTGCTGTTGGGTTTGAGGCACGCAGAGACGCTTGGATAGGCAGCGTCATTACCCACAGATGATCCGGTGGTTGATCGTTACAATAATACGCATGTCATATTCTCAGACCCAGGCAAGTTGATACCGTAGTCTGTTCCTTGCTTGCCTACTTCTGTCCTTGACGGATGCTGTGTGCCGCAGCACCGCTGACAACTCACACCGCTGCTCTGCACGCCCCACGTCCATGTTGTGGTGTCCAGGGCGGAGGCGGGCAATACCGTGGGGGGACCTACACGCCCGCCTACAACCAGCAACAGCAGCAGCAGCGGCAGCAGCAGCACGCGGCGGGGCGCGGGGGGCCGCCGCGGGGCGCCCCGCCGCAGGCAGCCCCCGAAGACAAGGACAGCAAGTGTGCCATCATGTGATACAGTATTGCGCAAGTATCCCGGAGCACGTTGCGTGTCTGTTGCGGGGTGGTTGTAAGCTGGGGTCATCAGCCTGCAGTTACGAAACGATTGGAGTAAGCCGCTGGGGTGCTGTCCATACCGTGACACTGAGGTGACGTGTTGTATCAAGTAAACGGTTGTAGTACCCGTGCTGGTCTCGGTGGGGCTGCAAGATGCTAGGCTTGTGCAGCTTGCCCTTCATGCGTGAGGAAGACACAGCTGGTGACCCGCTTGCTTAGGCGAAGGATGCGTGCGCTAACGGATGCACTCAGTGTGTGGCAATGCTGTTGAAAAGACGGCTTGCAACTGGGTGGCTTGTGTGCGCGTCAAGTGGGCGTAGAGACCCATGGTGCATTTGAGTATGGACCCAGAGCATGCTGCATACCGGCCCAACGTACGGCGCGGGCGTCCTGGCCGCAGTGTAAGCATGCACTGCTCGGCAGGTGTGCGCTGTTGAGGACCACTTCACTGGCATTACATTCGTCCATTCCTGTACTACTGTCACTGCGCAACCCTTAAGGTTTGCCCCAACCACGTGAGCCCGCGGCCATGTATAATACGTGAAGTCCCAGGGCCTTACTGCATGTAGTACCTTTCATAGTATAGTAACGCTCTACGTAGCAGCACAACGGCAGGAGCGTTGTCCAACTGCCCATACGCGGCGTCATTCAGCGGGCACGTACAGACGCCATTTCGTACATACAGTTCGCGTACCGTACCCACCACCCACCACGCGGCAGTGTTATCCCTCGCGCTGGTCAGGAGCGGTACCAAAGCCAGCCAAAGCCGAATGGCGGGCGTACACTGCACCGCAAACTCCGCAAAAAAATGCGACTGTATGCCATTTGGCATACAGCTAAATAATCGGTGGCGTGAAACACATGTGGACATGTGTGAAGTGGTAGGCCTTGCAATTGCCTGTCAGGTGCATAGGGCCGCGGACCGAGAAACCCCGCTCCCTTGTGAACAACCCCCTGGGTCCCCCGTTCTGTAAACAATAACATGTATGCCAACATCACCAATGCAAAGATATGCCGCAAGTCAGAGTGGTAAAGAAGTACGAGTTTCAGATGCCAGGCTTCCAGTGTGTCCATCACACGTGGCATTGCCAGCAACAAATAGCAATTGCAAATCAAACTTCAACAGCCAAACTACATTCTAACGGCAAGTACTCGCAAAAGAAGCAAACCACTGCCGCGCGTATCCTGGTACCATCCGCAAGCTAGCTCATGCTGCCAATGCGAGCAGTGCAATTGCCTCGGATAGGCCCAGCAGCAACCTCCAACATACCGGTATTCAACAGGGGCCATCCGGCCCCTACCGTTTTCCACTACTACCCCTCCTCCGCCCTCTCATCCGCCTCGCATTGTAATGATGCTGTCCACAAAATAGCAGCCCCCACGACTTGGCACAGCAGATGCAGCTCCGACACGCCACGTGCCTCCAACGTCCCAACTTCTCAGACCCCCTTCTCAGCCCCGGTCCAATGTCAAAGCGGCCGCAGCTCCGCTACCACACCAGCGACAGTCGTCGCATCTTATCACGACTTCCGCAGGCTCTCCACCGCGATGGAAGCAGCCCTGCCTCGTCACAGCTGCAGCAGGCCCCCTAGCAGCCCCCGCCCTCCCAGGCACGGCAGCCCCGTCATGCCGGCTTCCCCACAGCTGCTCCAGCTCCGCGACCACCACCACCACGGCTGCAAAAACCTGTCACATCCGTAGCATGCCCTCTAAGTGGCGGCCGCCGCTTGATGTTGTCGGACCTGCAGCTTCCCACACCGGAAAGCCTGCAGCGACGGGCCCCCTACAGCGATACGTACACCGCCGCTTCTCTCCAACGCTGCGGCGCAGCAAAAGGCCCCCTACAGCGACGGCAGCTCCGCCACGCCGCGCGCCTGCAGCTCCCGCGCCACGTGCCTCCGCCCCACGAACGCCGGCAGCATCCCCTGCAGCACCCCCTGCTCCCTGGCCGGCACCAGCTCCACATAGTCCACCAGCGCCCCCCGCCAGTGGGCCTCCCCCTGGGGGAGCACCTGCTGGTTAGGCCCGCGCAGCTGCACCAGCACATTGTGCAGGTGCACGTCGGCCGTGCGCCGCACCGTCAGGCTGCCCAGGTGCACGCGCGTCCACTGGCCGTGGGCTGCGGGGCCGGAGGCGGGGCAGAGCTGCTTCCATGAGGAGGAGTAGCCGCCCCACACCAGCGACACGCAGCCGGGCACGAAGCGCGGCGGCAGCGGGGATGCAGGGGAGGAGGCGGCCGGCGGCGGCGGCAGCGCGGGGCGCGGGCTGTTGGGGCCTGCCGCAGCGGCGGGCGGTGGGGGTACCGCGATGGGGGCCAGCTGCGGCAGCGCAGGCAGAATCTCCTGGGCTGCACCTGCGCCCACCGCAGCCGCTGGCTGCCATCCCTGCGCCGGAGCCGCCGCCGCTGCCGCCTCCAGGGCCGCGACCGCCGCCTCCGCCGCTGCTGCCTCTGCCGCCTCCACCTCCGCCAGCGCCTGGTGCCCCCCGTGCACCGACACGTCCTGCGCCTCCTGCAGCTCCTGCGCCCCGCACCCAGGCCACCTGAGCCTCACGCCGCCTGCCCGCACGCCGCCTGCCTGGCCCAGCAGCATCGCCGCCACCCGCCTGCCCACGCCGCCGCGGGCCCTCAGGTCTGCAACGTCGAGCGCCTTGCGGGGGGTCGCGGGCTGCTGCTGGCTGGCCTGCAGCCGCAGGAGGGAGTCCAGGCCGCGTGCGGAGCGGCCGCCGCGGGCCGATGTGGGTTTGGCCTTGGGCGGCAGCGCGAATCGCACGCGGAAGTTGGAGTATCCGCGCACGAAGCCGGGCTGCAGCAGCACGCGCCAAACCACGTGGTAGTCCCCGGGGGGCACGGAGGAGAAGACGGAGGAGAAGTTGAGGTCGCGCCGGCCGTCGATGTGCAGCACCTGGGGCAGCGGATGTGCACATGAGGTTGCAGGCAGTTGACAAACGTAGCACAGAAGGAAACTTCGAGCAAAGGTATGATTTGGGTTGGGGCAAAAGCGGGCATTGTTCGTGTTGTCAGCGGGCAGGCATGGTGCTGGTGGGAGGGGCGCCGAGGGCAGGCGTTTACCTCGGGGAAGCGCGCTTGCGCGTGCTCCTTGAGCTCGCAGGTGCGGGGAGCTGCGGACAGGGCGGCGGGGCGCTGCAGGCGCAGCTGGAGGTAGTGCTGCTGCAGCTGCGCCGTGGTGCAGGTGTCCAGGAAGCCCACGTCTGCAGGTCAACGACGGGGTGGGGGTGAACGCGCAGGATGAAGAGATATTGCAGGAAAAAGGCAGGCGTAGTGTCAACGTCAGGAGCAGGTAAGAGGCGGACAGTAGAAGCCTGGTAGTGAGGTTGGCCGCAGGGCGTGCTGTCTCACAGCCCTGTCAAGGACAGTACCCTCGCCCTTTCCTAATGTTGCCGCTTCTTTGCCGCGAACTACCGATACAATGTCTAGAACTGCAATAATGAGAACACAAATTAAAAAACGCGAGTATGTAAGCATACCTTGGGGCAGTTCAGCGGAAGTGAACCGTCGCAGCAACACCCCGCGCCAGACACGTGTGCTGGACGCTGCCAGGGACCACGTGCGGCACACAAGCATCAGAGAAGCGACATCTCGAGCTCCAAGGTAACCGCAGATGATCTCCACGACGTCCCGCGGAACTGCTTGCCCCGAGGTACCATGCGACCCTCCGCGCACGGATGCCTCAACCGAGCGCCATATGCTTTTGACGTTTAATACCATCTTGCGCTTCTGTGTGACGTGCGCTCTGCAAGGGAGTGTCAAGGTCATGCAGAGTGAGGAAACGATGACGCCGGCCTGGTCCTTTGTGTCTGGCCTGGGCACGCCGACTGCCAAGGCAAGGCAAGGCTCCAAACAGTCATCTGTAACTGTTGCTGCTAACGACTACACGACGCAGTTGAATTCTACCACGTTCGTAGTTTCACACCTGCAGTCCGCTAGAGGCGCACGTTGGTGTAGTTTATTGACAATCTTGTACTTGCTCGGGATGAAGCTATATGTCGAATTTATGCCATATGCAGGCACGGAGAGAAACGCTCTGTCACCTGTCGGCGTTTTGAGTGGACTCCGAGCGCAACGACGACGCCAAGCACGACACAAATAGTACCGACAACAAGTCAAACTGTATGTACCTTTCGGACGCTCTCGCGGCAAACGCATCGACGTGGCAGCGGCCGATGGACCCTTTGACCGCCGGCAAGCTTGGGCAAAATCCAATTACGGAACCTAGACACTCTGTATCTATCTATACCTCTAACACGTCCACAACGCTATCGTGGTGTCGGGAGTTGTGATATGCCGCATGGCCCACGTGCCCGTTCCTGCAGAGGCCCAGGGGCCCTTCCCAGGCGCGAACATCCACGAATGCCCGGTATCCACTTCTATCGCTGCCCCTTCGTTTCCACATCCCCTGCCAGTGTGTGCCCCTAGGAGTTGCACACACAGACGCACTATCGTGCCCGGTACACGCCCGTGCCTGTACATCAGCTCCCTGTCAACCATCCCGCGCCAGGCTCCTTCGCTGGCATCGCTTGAGCTTACACAGCAGCCAAGGCTCGTCAAGCCTACGGGCAGTGTTAGACAACTGACTGGCTAGCCAGACTCCAGCAGCTCAGGCTCCTGCCCCCTGCCGTGCCGCTGCTTGACCCCAATGGCCTTCAAGGTGCTTCAGCGTCAAACTGTCAATGTGTCGGGGCGACACCAGGCACGCTAACGGGATGGATTGCTGCTGACCATGGGCTGCTGACACGCATGCGTAGTGGGGAGGTCCAGGACCAGCTCCAGGATCCCACTTGCCGAGCCGCTGTATGTCCGGCTGGCGTACTGCACCCCCACGGTGGCCCTCCACGGTGGCCGCGACCGCTGGCACCGCGTGGCACCGCTAGTCCGCTACTGTTTCATAGCGTGACCCCCACCACTGCGACCGCTCCACATGCACATAGCCACACAGGCGGTCAAGCAAGCTCACACCACGTAATTGCGCTGCAATGGGGCCGGCGGTGCAGGCATTACGCACGCGTTACATCGCTGTTACTCCATCTCCACACGCGTCTGCAGTACACTGTCGTGTTGACACACACGGCATTGGATCCCACTCACCTCCAATGCCACACAATGTGGATTCTCCGAGGACATTCGTCTTCCCTCTTGTGCACCGCTGCACCCTGCTGCACCTTGCCCTCAGCTGCCCGCACGCATCCTGCTGAAAAGCACACAGTTCTATGTGTCTTGGGTAGAGTCGGCTGTGGTGGTTGGTGAGGCATCCATGATTGCCCCCGTGTGCTTGTCAAGCACGAATTCCAAGTCCCTGTAACCTTCTCACGAAGAAAAAAAAACAGTATCCATTGCGCCTGGCCGGCTACCTGGCGAGCCAATTACGGCTTCAGTGGCCATGCGCACGGCCATGCATGATAGGCTGTAGTTCACCAGCACAGTGCACCGTACTGCGTACTGGACATCTTAAAAGCAGCCACAAGGGTACGTAATGACTTGCTAAGACGCCGCAGCTACCTCACAGGACTCCACATGCCTACATAAGCCAACGGACCAGCCACAAGGCAGCGCTTGAAAGACATGGACGAGTTCGCCCTGGTCCGCCAATGCTAACTTCGTGCTTGAAAGGCGCACTGCAGGCACCAGCTGGGCTGCACAGTACGTTCCAAAAGGACCGTATTTTTAGAAATAATTAAAATACGGGGTTCTGTTCGCAAAATACGCTCAAATACGCTAAAAATACGCTCCAGAGGCCGAAAAC
>VFQN01001777.1_pt1 | contig 35040 bp, 67 predicted proteins | sample 3512371 | NCBI WGS metagenome assembly VFQN01 (sample SAMN10412370, study PRJNA504923) | tailings metagenome | isolation source: Replicate 2 from Balatoc abandoned mine | place: Philippines: Itogon, Benguet | collected 2017-08-28 | reverse complement strand
GTCTGGAAATTCTGACAATCGTACATTTTTCCAGGATTTCTGGGCAAATCCTGGGGGAAAACCCTCTTGAAAATCCTGATTCGGTCAGGATTCTGCCCAAAACAATCCTGACAGGCAGCCAAAATGGCCGCCAAAATTATGATAACCCTGAAGACCGGGACACTGCCCTCTGGTCACCCCTCCTAAGCACTGATATTGCATAGAAAGTAATTTGCACGCACGTTTAGGCAGGCATCTTAAAGTAAAGTATGAACTCACTCAAGCCATTTAATCAAGACTGACCTTGTTTTCGGCATTGGGGTCCGCCCCACTCTCCAGCAGGAGCCTCAGGGATGCTGAGTCCAGATCATCGTTGTGGAGAGGCGTGTTGCCATCCTACGAGCAGTTATCAAGAATACAGTTTGGTGTGCGAGCAGGGAAAACTGCTACCACCAAATACACACCCAAGGGTACATGCAGGTTGGAATGGCTTTGCAAAGGGCAGTGCTGTTGCTAAAACACATGACAGGCAGAGGTCAAGGAAATTATTCCCTGTTTCCCTTCTTCTTGCCCGATTATTGCCTTACCTTGTCAGCTGCATTCACGTCCGCTCCAGCCGCAATGAGCAGGCGGCTGACCTCCACGTTCTTGGCCACGTGCAGGGGGGTCTGGCCGGCCTTGAGAACGAGACAGCAGAAAGAACGCAACGCCATGGCGACCCGCAAGTTTTTAGGATTAGTATATATAGGCTGCGGGGGCTGCAGGGGGGTCTGGCCAGCCTGATGCTTGCACGGCAGGGTGTGTGCACGGCAGGGCAGTGGTGCTGCTGTAGGGTGACTGCTAGCTTGGCAGTAGGTTGTTGAAAAAAAGCAATCCTAGCTCCATGCAACTGCGACTGGCATGATAGTGACAAACGTACCATAACGATGTACAAGCGTGTGGGCTGTACTGCCAACAGGGCTGACAACGTAAGCTGCAGTACGTACATGGCACTCCCTATTGACACCCGGCATACAATTAAACGAAGGGATCAAACACTACCGGTGATTGATGCCCATCCCACCTTGTTTGCCAGCCCCGCCACCGCCCCCCTGGCCAGCAGCAGGGACACCAGCCCCGTGTGGCCCCGCTCTGCCGCCAGCATCAGGGCCGTGAGCTCAGGCTGTTCTGGCTTGTAGTAGTTCTGGAGTTGGATAGGGGGTTTGGTCGGGATTCCGTCTTAGTGTGAGAGCTGCAGTACATGAATTGCTGTGTTGGCACATCTGCACATCGATACAGTGTCTTGCCCCAGCATCAAGCAAGGTTGTCCTGCTGTCAATACCACTGCTGTGCCGTAGGCATGCTGCAGGACTGTACCAGCTAGCTATAGCAAGCAAGGGGAAGACCTTACACACCCTGTATGGGTCCTTCTTGACAGTGGCCAGCAGGTTGGGCGCCACACCCAGGTTCGTCAGCAGCACCTCTGCACGCTGCACATCCTCTGGTGTCAAGTCAGCCTTGCCGCACAGCTCCAGCAGCTCAACCTGGAGGGGGGTGGTGGGGTGGCGGGGGTTGTATAGTTGCATGTAAGCTGTTTTTGCATCATTGGGCGGCGCAGCTTGGGGTCGTGTAAGAAGCTCTTAACAGGTTGTGGTGGCGTGGGCAGGGGTTCCCCTGGGTACAGTAGTCGGTCTTCCACCCAAACACAACCTACTGAACATTACTTCTGCAACACTCACCTCCTCCTTGGAAGTTGCCCTTTTCGCAACGACCCCAACTCCCGGGTTCATGGCGGGGTTTGGGCGGCTGCTGGCACCCCAGCTGCGGCTGGCAGGCGGGGCCGTTGCCGGCAGCTGCTTTGAAACGTTGGGCCTGACCACAGACCCATGGCCGTCAAAGCGCGCCTACAAAGTACGATGGTGCGGGGCATAATAAGGATGAGCTAACGAAGGGTGATGCCCGGGGTTTCTTGTGCATGCATGCTACTACTGTTGCAGTTGCAAGTAAGGCACGGTAGCACATGTCAGTCAGAGACATCCCAGCAATATCTTACGGTATGCTGTCACTTCACTCCCTATCATCTTACCTGCACCAGCTCCTTGATCTCCCGCAGCTCCGACTGCAGGGGCTCCAGCGCTGTGCCAACGGCACGTGTCAGGACCTCCTCAGCCGTCTGCTGCCTCTGCTCCTTGGAGCCCTGCGGGTTGGGTTACAGTTGCAGGGACCGAAAACACACAGCGCAAGTGCATTGCAGCACAGACGGTCTTGAAGTGCCTGTGCGATAGAGCTCGGGCTAGGTCTAGGGTCGGTACTCTGGCTCCGCAGACTCGGGGGTATACGGGGGATATTAGGGGACCCGCGGGCGCCTCGAGGCACCACTTCTACAGACTTGGCGCGCTTGCAGCAATGTCTAGTGTCATCTTCAAATCGACTTCTCCGGCCAATGAGTATGTTGTGCTCCCGACAAAGGTGTTGCGGCGGGTTCTGGGCGGGAGACCGAAAGTCGTGTCAGTTGCAACAACTGACCTGAGCTGAGCCGTCTCCAGGAAGTGCGCCTGCGTCCAGGCAAGCAGTATTATCAATATATTACGGCCCATGTTTCCGTTTGAGCGTTGAAGCGCGCGACACCGTGGCCTCAACAAGCGTCTCAAGCGTTGGCATTGCCGGTTGCGGGAGGACTCACCGGCTCTTGCAGTAACAGCCGCATGCCGCCGGCTGCTCCTGTGGCCACTCCTATAGCTGCTTGCAGATGCTGCAGCGGGATTGGCGCTTAGTCGCCCCAGCGTCCCTGTCGAACGTCCCCAGGAACACATCCTCGCTGCACACGAGGCTAGCGCCATGTTCGCTGTTCCAGTAATCCCAAGGTTACAACAACTAGAATGTGCAAGAGTATAACTTGTACGCTTGTACAAGAGTGCGTCCTATGCACAGCGTCTCATCCATGGCCGGAGCAGGCATGACACGACCGCATCAGCAGGGACGGGGCAGCCCCTGGGACTCCCTTGGCAACTGCACCGCCCGTGCGACGTGGACATACCTGATCGCCTGGCCTCTATGCGTCTAACCCCTCCAATGTACCTACTTGCGTGGTTCTGCCTACATACCCTGGAGTAAGCTCCCGTGCAGAGGAACCCCTGCTCCCGTGTCCAGGGGAGCCCCTGGTTCCCTGTATGTGCAGCGAGGAGGGGGTAACGGTATCGTCCATAGCAGGATCCGGCCAGCCGTAGGCAACGTTCAATCCAAGGGAGCTATCCTGGTCCCAGCTCTGTGTGCTGTTGGTTTCGACCCACCCCGGGCCAGGGCAGAGGGCTCTCCCACGGGGCTCTCCCCTGCATTGAAACCATGTACGGTACGCCAGTAAGAAGCTGCATCTTGTAGTTGCACGAACTGCATACACGAACCGTACGCGTACACCTTACAGGACAGGACATGTGCATGGGGACGGGCTATAGCAGGCGAGGGCTCCCTCCCGTTGGCGATGAGCAGGGGAGAGCCCCCTCCCCTGCGTGACCCTGAGCCACGTGCACGAGGGACCACGACAGCCATGGCGGCGGGCGTCCCTCTTTTGCTCTCCCAAAAGAAACCTCCGTGCTGCCACCAAAGTACCTGCAACACATACCCATAGCCGATCAGAGCACCTGCAAAACCAAGCGAAGCGAGCCCTGGCCAAGCCCTTCGCATTGCACACTCCCCTGCTCTCAAGATTAGAAGTACCAAACGGCCAGGACGCCGTGTCCACCACGTGCCTTCTTCTGCTGCAACTGGCATACCACAAAAATGCTGGAAAGGTGCACGACGCACTTTGCGATCGCCCAGCCACAAGCGAGGCAGCGTCCCTGCACCGGACACCGCAGGCAGCCGCCAGCAGCCGTACGACATTTTGGCCAACTCCATGGTACGGCAAGGCGTTCCGTGCCGGCTTGTCCCCGAGGAATAAGTACGCCTAGCCTGGCCGCAACAAACCGGCTTCCGACCACCACTGCCCCTGCCTCACTGCCCGCTGGCGGTTCGGTGAGGCCCGCACGAGCTGACTGGAAGGGATGTTCAACATCCCCAAAACTGCAAAAACTGCGTTGCCGCGGCCTCGCCCTACACCTGCAAGCCTCCTGCAATGTGTGTAGTAGCGGCATCAACCGGCCCCACGCAGCAACAACACCGTTGCACAACACCGCCGGATATATTCGCCCGAGCTGGGCAACTGCCCTGCGCTTGCCATACCCACCGCCACCCACGGCACGTGGCACGTGGCACGTGGGAAGGAAGGGAGCCGCCTCCACGCGGCCCCCCCTGCGACCACAAGTCCACATACACCTACTGCTATCCCCAGCTGCCCGTCCATCTCACCACACCACACGTTCACCACGCACAGCCTGCAACGAACACTACCTGCACTGCCCCAACCAAAGGCCTGCCCAAACCGAGAAGCCCACCCCAACCCATCCACTCTCATTGCCGAGCCGTTCACGCCGCTGCAAAATCAGAACATGTCCGCCCACGCAAGCGCGTGCCGTGTAATAAGCCCCCCTGTGTCGCACACCTTCCTGACCTCTGCAAGGACCACCACAGGCCACCTGCTCCCCGTGCCCCACACGGGACATGGCCGCAAGCACGGCGTTGCACCTGCCTGCCGCATACCGCACCTCGAAGTGGCTAATACACCGCCATTACTACCAGCACCACGCGGCTAACACACATGCCCCACCTCCACCAGCACGGCGTTGCACCCGACTGCCAGTCTGCCACATACCCCTCAACACCCCAACGCAAAGCTGCCCGGCCCACACCACCCCAAACCGGGTTCCCCGGGCAACCCTCGCCGCCCCCTGTTCAGCCTCCGTCCGCCCCTCACTGCAGCGTGGCCACGTCGACGACCGTCGTTGCCTTGGCTTCCCGCCCGGCAGCAGCACACCTACCACCACCAAACACCACCTCCGCACTCCATCCGTTACCCGAGTCACTGCCCCTTCCCCTCTCTCGCCCCTCACTGCAGCGTGGCCACATCGACCGCCGTCGTTGCCTTGGCGTCCTCCAGCCTCCTGCTCTTGGTGACCATGAGGTAGCACTCGATGGTGTCGCCCTCGGCCCAGTCGGTCCAGCCGTCGCAGCCCAGGCCGCACTCCAGGCCGGCAGCCACCTCCTCAACGCTGTCCTTGACGCGGCGCAGCGAGGACAGCTTGCCCTCGAACACCACCTGTTAAGAGGAGGGCATGCCGAATATATCAACTCGATGTTACAAAACTGCATCGCAAGGTGCTTGGTTGGATATCACGTACTGACGAGTCGTGTGTCATGTTGGGAAAAAAGCTGCCCGCTCAGGCGCTGATACACAGGCCTCCCCAATGGCGCTAATACAAGTGCCCCTCCCACGCGCACGCACCTGCTTGCCGCGCTTGACGGTCACGTAGCCCGCCTTTACCACATCGAGCTGCCCTCCCAAACGGTGATACACACCTGCTGCCCTTCCAGCTAATACACATGCACCTGCCCCACGCGCACGCACCTGCTTGCCGCGCTTGACGGTCACGTAGCCCGCCTTGGTCATCTTGCCGTCCGTCACGGCGCAGCCAGCCACGCGCTTCTTGCCCGTGCCGAACAGCGCCTTCACCACCGCGTTACCCTGCGCGGGTGGCACCAGGAAAACAAATGTTGTCACTATGGACTACAAGGCGGTGGGTAACATAATAGTGCCGTTTGAGTAGGGATGGCATTGCAGCAATGGATGAGCTCCGTGAAGTCATGCTCGGCTTTGGTGTTTGCCTCCAGGTGCGTTGTGCCACGACAACTGTTAAGACACGTGCGGCTACGCACCCACCTGCAGCACGTGCTCCGACACCTCCGCATTCCGTCGCCAATTCCGCCCGCTAATTCACAAGCACCCCAACGATAATACACATGCCCACCTGCGGCACGCGCTCCTCCACCAGGCTGAGCTTGCCCTCCATGGCCGCCTTAACGTCACCACCACCACCGCTAACACACGTGCAACCCACACGCTAATACACATGCCCCACCTGCGGCACGCGCTCCTCCACCAGCTTGAGCTTGCCCTCCATGGCCGCCTTGACGTCGTCGATGAGCTCGTAGATGATCTTGTACGACCGCACCGACACGCCGTTGCGCTTGGAGGCCACAGACACAGCCTCGTCGGGCTGCGGTAAGCGGGGCGAAAGGCGGGTTACAGTTACAAAAAGGAGAAAGAAAAGCTGCGTTGTAGCATTGGATGGTGCGACGGACACGCCGTTGCGCTTGGTGGTCACGGACACCGCCTTGTCGGGCTGCGGCGGTAGCACGGAGATACAGTTGCTGTAAACGTAAGTATTCCAGGTGGTACAAATAGTAAAGTAAAACAAAGTATTGGTTGGGACAGGGTGTGGGATGGCGCACGGACACACTGATGCGCTTGGCGGCCGCAGACACCGCCTCGTCGGGCTACGGTAAGCGGAGGAGCAAGGCCGTAAAGCGTCCCATAGTAGGACATACGGTGCATCATACATGGTGCAGGTTACAATGGGGCTTGGAGGGTGCGACGGACACGCCGTTGCGCTTGGCGGCCACGGACATCGCCTCGTTGGGCAGGCGGGAGGCGAGGCAACAGTACCGGTATCCCACGCACAGCAGCATATCTAGTACCGCTATATCTAGTACCGCTATACCGTATGCTGGACTAGGGCTTGGAAGCGGGAGGCAAGGCAACAGTATCGGTATATCACAGCAGCATCACATGGCATGTATCTTGCAGCTGCCGCATGCGCTGCGACAGGTGGGACAACACGCTTTGCAGGTCGGTACCGTACCCAATTCACCTTTAGGTTAGTTGACCGCAGCATCAGCATCCGCAACCCACCTCTAGGTTGAACGCCAGCACCAGCGCCCCGGACGCCGCCGCCAGCTCCACGTCGGAGACGGTGAGGTCCCCTGCCGCCGCCAGCAGGAAGCGCAGCACCACGCTCTGCTGCGGCAGCATGGACAGCGCCGACTTGACCGCCTCCACCATGCCCGACGTGTCGGCCTGTGGGGTGGGGTGTCAGGCAGGTGTGGGTTAGCAGGTGCGTGGGTTAGCGAGGGTGCGGGTAGCGACTAGGACTGCTGCGGCAGCATGGAAAGCGCCGACTTGACGGCCTCCACCATGCCCGACGTGTCGGCCTATGGGGTGTGGGTTAGCAGGTGCGTGGGTTAGCAAGGGTGCGGGTAGGGACTGGATCTGCTGCGGCAGCATGGACAGCGCCGACTTGACCGCCTCCACCATGCCCGACGTGTCCGCCTGTGGGGTGGGTATGCAGGTGTGGGTTAGCCGGTGCGTGGGTTAGCGAGGGTGCGGGCGAGGACTGGGACTGCTGCGGCAGCATGGACAGCGCCGTGCCCCGACGTGTCCGCCTGGAGGGGGTAGGCATAACAGCGCAAGAGGCGTTGGGGCCGAGCGGTCAGGAGTGCATCCGGCGGGATGGGGTGAGTTGTGGGTTAGGGAGGGTGTGGATAGGGTCCAGGACCCCGCCCGACGTGTCCGACTGGAGGTGTGGGTGCGGATGTGTACGAAAGGCAGGGGTAGCAGCTAGGGGGGGTTGCTTGCTGCACGCGCAACGAGGCGGAAGGGGGTTGAGGGGTACCCGGCGCAGCTGCTGCTTTTCCCAACACACGTGCCCAACCTCTACGACCAGGTTGAGGTGCTGCGCGGCCTCCTGCTCCTCGCCTGCCCCTTGCCATCGCACACGCCCCATGTCCCCTAATACACACACCCATGCTGAGGTTGAGGCGCTGCAGGGCCTCCTGGTCTTTGCCCCCGGTGGCCAGAGAGGACCAGCTCACACACGCTAATACACATGCCCCACGCTGCTCCTGCTGCTGCTGCTGCCGCTAATACACGTGCCCCACCTTGATGATGAGGTTGAGGCGCTGCAGGGCCTCCTGGTCCTCGTCCACCGTGGCCAGGGAGGCGAGCGTCACCATGCTGCCGCCGCCGCTCATCTCCATCATGCGGCGCATCTGCAGTCATAGTGACACGCAATCGTGTTTCAGCCAGTGCCTGTGCCAGTGATGTTCTACTGCTATTGCATGCTTTGTTTCCAAGTGTGGCAGCCTGCACTGCTGGAGCAACAACATGTCGAAGCACGTAACGAATCTTACTTATGCGCAGGATAACCCCTTTGCCCTCCAAGCGCATGGCGCGCTGCCCTGCCGCCCTGCCGCACCTCCATCTACGCGTCCCCTGCATCTAGGCGTGCCCATGGAGCAAGCAAGGAGGCAAACCCGAACGTGCAGTGCCCCAAGTACCCGCCTCCGCAAACGCAGCCGCCGCACTGCGCGATGCCTGGTACAACCCACCTAACCTAGATGCTCCCAGAAGCACATGCAGGATAAATTGACATGCTCACGATAACAGATTTCAACCTCAAGCCCCACCTTGAGCTTCTCCTCAAACTCCGCTGCCGCCGAGCGCGCCGCCGAGTCCGAGGCGCACACCTCAAACTCCTCTCCCGCCGCTGGCACCGAGTTGAGGCCCGTGAGCTGAACCGCGATGGAGGGCCCGGCCTCCGTCATGGACTGGGCGGGGTAACGGGAAAGGAGGGTTTGCGTCACAAGTGCGCTGCAGTACTCATTGCTTGCTGTGTGTTGTGAGTTGGGTTGTGCAGCGGCGAGGCCGGTGAGGTCAGTTGCGCCGCGGTCGAGGGCTCGGCCTAGCTCGTGGACAGCGGACCTAGCCACGTCCACACCCTGCCTGCCGCCCATTGCCCTGTGGTCGTTACCCCTTTGATTGCGCCCCCGCCCTGCCAACCGCCAACCGCCACCCACCTGCCCCAGGTCGTTGGTGAGCGAGCGGGCCTTGCCGTACGACGCGCCGGCGCGCACAATGTCACCGGGGCGCAGCGTGCCGCTCTGGGGGCAGGGATAGAGAGGGTGATCAGAGGCAATATATAGAGACGAAGGGGCAACGGCTTTCAGCTATATTGCCCCCTTTGGACATACAATGCAGAGGGAAGGCGTACTGTACCGTGCGGGACACGTTATGGTGCGGTGGCTGGCATGCATGCAACAGAACGTTGCTGCAATCGCGCTCCGCTCCCACCTCCACAGGCACGGCGGCTTGCGGTCCAGAGGCACCTAAATGGTGATATCCCACACCGCGCGAACGCTGATACACACCGCCATGACTAACACACATGCCCCACCTGCACCAGCACGGCGGCCACGGGCCCGCGCTTGCGGTCCAACCCGCGCCCATCCACGGCGCTACAACTCTTCCCACCAGCAGCACCCTGCTAATACACGTGCCCCACCTGCACCAGCACGGTGGCCACCGGCCCGCGCTTGCGGTCCAGGTGCGCCTCGATGACGGTTCCTTGGGAGGCCTTGCGCGGGTTGGCCACCAGCTGCTTCTCCTCCGCCACCCACAGCAGCTGCGTGAGCAGGTCCTGTGGTGCACGTGTATCAGGGAGGCATGTGTATTAGCAGCTGAAGCACTATAGTGCCAATTTCATCCACACGTCGTTTGCGACCCCTCTCACGCCTTCTGTGCCTCTCGTTACCCGGCTCAGGCAAGATCAGCATGCTCCTTAGCTCAGTCAACCAAGCCCTAGTAAACTTGCCAGTTACCACACCTGCCCGGCACCCACTCCACCTGCATGCCGTTGCCCTTCTTGGCCGACATGGGGATCATGGGCGTGACGCCGGTGCAGCCAACTCCAGAGCTAACACACATGCCGCTAATACACATGCACCACAGGCCCTTACCTGCATGCCGTTGCCCTTCTTGGCCGACACGGGGATCATGGGCGTGTTGCCGCCCCACTCCTCGGGCACCAGGTTCAGCTCCAGCAGCTCCTGCGGGTGCGGCATGTGTGTTAGCATGCGAGTGTGTCTTAGCAGCTGCGTAGTCGTGCTACCAGGCAAGGCACCGCATTCCTCGGGCACCAGGTTCAGCTCCAGCAGACCGCCCCCAGCTTGTCCCACCCACCAGCCAACCGCTAATACACATGCCCCACCTGCGTCACACTGCTCGCGGCCGCCCCGGGCTTGTCCACCTTGCTGGCTGTGGTCCCGCACGCCCCACCGCTGATGGACATGCGTCACCACCAGCCCACCGCTAATACACGTGCCTCCCACCTGTTTCACGCGGTCCACGTCCGCCCCGGGCTTGTCCACCTTGCTGGCTGTGGTCCCGCACGCCCCACCGCTGATGGACATGCGTCACCACCAGCCCACCGCTAATACACGTGCCTCCCACCTGTTTCACGCGGTCCACGTCCGCCCCGGGCTTGTCCACCTTGCTGGCTGTGGTCCCGCACGCCCCACCGCTGATGGACATGCCCCACCTACCTGCTTCACGCGGTCCACGTCCGCCCCCGGCTTGTCCACCTTGTTGATGGCCACCACAATGGGCACGCCGGCGGCCTGGGGGGCAGAAAACGCAAACATACGCTTTGGTTTGCACACGTGCCAATGCCTCAAGCACGCGCCCGTCACCCCGCAACCCTTTGCGCACCTACCCGGCAATCCCTAGTCCTTGCCCGGCAGCTGAAACCCAGATCCTCGACGGCGCGTTGTTCATTCCCGGCCATCCCTCAGATAGCCTAGCCGTAAAGCATGTACACCCCCGGCATCGCACTCGTCAACTCTCGGCTGCGGCTGCTGCTCCAACGGCCAACCGCTGACAACGCCTCCAGACGCTGCAAACGGCCAGCCGCCAACCCACCTGCGCGTGCGCCACCGCCTCGCGCGTCTGCGGCCGCACGCCGTCGTCAGCCGCCACAATGATGATGGCAATGTCCGTCACCTGGCGGCAGAACGAGGGTACACTGTTTGGAGGACACAAGGTATTGGAGGAGGAGGTATTGGAGCACAGCAGTCTGGCATCAGCTTTCCGCATGCGGCACAACCCGCCACGAAGCGTACGGGGGAATAAGCCTGCCCAGGCGACAAGAAGAGGACAAGAGCACAGAGAGAGGAACGCGCAGGGTTGCCCTGGACTTTAGCCCCACCTGCGCTCCGCGCGCGCGCATGGCGCTGAACGCCTCGTGTCCGGGCGTGTCCAGGAAGCAGATGGTCTTCTTGTCGCCGTCCACCTCCACCTCCGTGTTGTACGCGCCAATGGCCTGCATGGTAATCCACGTGGGCCCAGTACATGTGCTATGCATGGCGTCATAGAGCAGTACACATGCACCTTGGCCGTGGTGTTGCCACCACACGTGCCTTGCTAGTCATTACATTCAGGAGTACGTGTCATAGGACCACTAACCCTGTCCTCGTGCACGCGCCTGCGTGATGCTGCCCGCCTCTCCCGCCGCCACCCCACCCGACACCGACCGACGACGCTCGATTGCCGCTATTGCTCCTGCATCCGCGCACCTGCGTGATGCCGCCCGCCTCTCCCGCCGCCACGCACCCCGACCAACCCCAACCAACGCCGACCAACCCCGATTGCCCTGTTCAAAGTATTGTCCGTGCCCCTGCGCCCACCTGCGTGATGCCGCCCGCCTCTCCCGCCGCCACACGGGCCTTGCGAATGTAGTCCAGCAGCGAGGTCTTGCCGTGGTCCACGTGGCCCATCACCGTCACCACGGGGGGCCTGGGGGCACGAGCATGGATGTTAATACACATGCACGCTAATACACATGCGGATATAGTTTAGCAACGAGCTGTTGCCGTTGTTCACAGGACCCATCGCCATCACAAGTCGTCGATGTCCTGCCCTACCCCATGTCGTGCCCCCACCGCCGTGCTTATACACAGCTCTGCTAATACACATTTGTCGTCACCACCACCCAGCCCCCACCTGGACTCCAGGTCGTCGATGTCCTCCTCGGTAACGAACTCCGTGCGCTTGCGGGCGGCGTCGGTTACGGCGGCGGACTCGCGGTCAACCACCACCACGTCGTACTCAGCCGCCACCAGCTGCGGTGAGTGACACAGGCGGTTGGGGCGGTTCGGCGGTTGGGTAACGCAGCCTTGTGCCCTCTTTACATGCGCCGACCGCGGCTATTATACGCGTCCCAAAACAGCAAGCATCGAGCACTCCTTGTGCCAAGGCCAGGCGTGATGGACATGCCATTGACCAGTCGTTTACTTCTTGTACTTATCAACATGATGCTAGTCTGCGACGCACCTTGACGGTGTTCCTGTCCAGCGCCTGGCTCATGGACAGCGTGATGCCGCGCATGAAGAGCGAGCGCACGATGTCGCTGGTGTCCACCTGCAGGCAAAGGCAGTACAATGGCGCATGTGTATTAGCGAGGCGCGGTGCGTATGCATTCGCGTCACCGGTTATGCCCCGCACGAAGGGTGCTGGCATCCCGTCTTACCCACACCCCCACACATGCCCGCCTGCGGCAGGTCCGCCATACCGTCCACGCTCCACGCACGTCCACGCTCATGCTCACCCACCGCATGCGTACTAACCAGTCCCCCACCTGTGTATTAGCAACTCGTCCTAACCCACACCCACCTGCAGCAGGTCCGCCAGCTCGTCCACGCTCATGCCCTCCTCGCCGACCTGTGAGGGGGTTAACACACCGGCAATGAAACTAAGCGCTTGCGTAACGGCAAGGCGAGGGGCCTCGCATGCGGTTGCAGGACAAGATTGCGGGGGCCTGTGAGCCTAGCCAGGCCCAGATCCCGTCAACTTCACCGCCAAGATTACATCCAAACTAACGCGGCTGTCCCCACCCAAGCAGCCAACGGGCCCCTAGTGCGCAGCTGTCGCTGCCGCCAGCGCTGGCCCCACCGAAAACGGTGGTGGGAGCGGAGGGGACTCAGGTCCCTTTAGCCCTGCCTCCTGAACCTCACGCCAGGATGGATGTCCGGCGTCAAATATATTATTATTACAATCATTATTGCCGCCCGCCGGCGAGTCGTTTGTTGACGGCCTCGGCGTCCGCGACATCGTTTCCCTTTGCTGCTGCCGCCGCGTTGCCCTGCCAGTAATAGTCCCCCGGTCCTAAGCAAGGCGTCGTCGCCGAGACCCGCATCCCCCACCCCCGCGTCTCCAAAACGTGCGTGCCGCCAGGGCACGTGTGACCCTGGTGCCCCCATTTTTGGGCACATGCACCATGCGGTACACCCGTACAGCCGTGTCGTACACCCAATCGGCCGTACCTCGAAGATCTCCTCCTTGTCGCGCCGCCGCGCCGCCGCCTTCTCCTGGCGGACGGCCTCACGCTGCTGGCGGGCGGCGCGCTTCATCTCCGCAGTGACCTGTACGGCGGGCATGCCGATAGGTTAACGAAGCACTACATGGAATGCATAAAGAGTAAACACTTCACGTGCTGATAGTATGCTCCCACCCCACCAGGGAACCCACCAACCATCTCCTTGCGCTTGAGCCCCTTCTTGCCCTTGTTACGAGTCCCAGTGTGCCTTGGCAGTGTTGCCTCACGTACCCAGCCCATTCGACCGACCCTGCTTTGCCTTGGCATGGACATGGTACGGCATGCTCCTCACCCCACTACCCCACCAACACCCACCTTCTCCTTGCGCTTGGGCCCCTTCTTGCCCTTGGCCTTGAGGCCTCCCTTGTTCATGAACTCCGCGTCGTCGTCGTCGAACACCGACCCCTCCTCGTCCTCAACCACCTCCTCAACCATAAACCGCCCGCCGGCGTTGGCGTTGGAGGCGTTGGACGCGGCCAGGCCGGCGGCGGCGGCGCCCGCGGGGGGCATGAGCGACTCCAGCACGCGCAGCGTGGGCGGGTCGGGCCTGAGACAGGGTGAAAAAGGGAGATACGAGGCAGGCGGCAGAATGAGCGTGCGCGGTTTACAGCACTCCGCGCTGTGTTGACACGTGTCAGGCGGGCGGCATGGAAGAGTCAAGCACGAGCAGGGTGGGCGGGTCGGGCCTGCGGGGGTTGGATCCGTTTGGTGAGGGCGGGCGGGGCATTCATGGGGGGTGCGGGAGCGTTGACCATACTCTGTGTGTATTATGGTGTAGGGTGGGCGGGTCGGGCCTGCGGAAGTAGGCAGGGGGCATGCGAGGGTATGACCATGGGAAGCCTACCGTACCGGCTGTGTTGCAGTGTACTCAACCTCCCATTCTCCCGCGGCTCCCCGCCCCGCCCATGCCCCACGCCCCGATCTGCAGCCCCCTCAAGCCACGCCCTCACACCCGCACGGCCCCACGCTCCACGCCCTCCACGCCCTCTGCGCCTTCGCCCCCGGTCCCCGGGGGCCGGGGGCCCCGGCCCTCGCCCTCCCGCACCATGCCCCGTTCTGCACCGCCGTCACGCAACACACGCCTCTTAGCCCATGCCCTCACACCCATGCCCCCTTTTGCATCGCACTCGCGACCATACACGCAGCACCCCCCCCCTTGGCCCAACCGCCAAGGGCCCAGCAGTAGCGTCGGCCTCCAGGCCCGTGCACGCTTCGTTTCAGGACTTCCGGGCAACTCCACCAGCTCCTCCGCCGCCTGCTTCACGCCATGCTTCCCGGCACCAGCGGCACGAAAGCGCACTGTTGCTTCGCACTGTTGCTTCGCACTGTTGCTTCGCACTGTTGCTTCGCCCACGTGCCGCGCTCAATCAGCCTCCTTGTCTGGACCTACGACTTAGCCTCGCCAACGCCTTACCGGTTACAGTTACAGTTACAGACCCCAATGGGGTACGTCCGGAGAGCCAGGGGGCCATAAGGACGAGTAGTGCGGTATAATAACTAGTGTGCGGGAGGACGGGGCTTATTCGCCACTACCCACACGCCCCACAGCTTACCTGATCAGCGCGTTAGTGAGCACCATTTCCACGACTTAGCCTCGCAAACGCCTTACCTGATCAGCGCGTTAGTGATCACCATTGCCTCAACCCCAACTACCACCACAGCGTTAATCCTATGTAGGCGACCCCGCTCTCCACCTGATGAAAACGTTGGCTGGTGCCGCGCCTCATGCCCCATGCCCCATGCCCCATGCCCCGTCCTGCACCCCCCTCACGCAACGCCCTCAAACCCTTACGCCCCCCGCCCTCTGCCCCCTGGCCCACGGCCCACGGCCCCCGGCCCACGCTCTCACGCCGCCACGCTGCACCTGGATAGATGGTTGATGGGTGCTACTCCACAGTGTCGCCCTCCGGATACCAACCCAGCTGCAAAAATGGCGTATCCGTTGTCGCCCGTCCCGGAAGGCCGTTCCCAGCAACCCACTTCTCACCTGATGAGCTCATCGGTGGCCGTCATATCTGCTGCCTACCCCGCACTACCCGAGCCCCTCAGGCTACCCACGAGCAGCTACCTACCCCAACGAGCCCTCACCTTCCAACTGATGTACTCATTGTAGGGTGTAATGCCCGAGACCTAACCGGCGGCATCATAGCGCACAAACAGCCCGTTCCTCACCTGATGAGCTCGTTGGTGGGCGTGACGCCCGGCGCCTGCGTGGTGGGTGCCGAGCCCGGGGGCTGCCGCGCCAGCAGCTGCGTGGGCCGGTTCAGCTGCAGCTGCGGCGGCTGTGCACCCTGGCCCTGCTGCTGCTGCGCCGGGGCTGGGGCGCCGGGGGCCGGAGGCGCCCCAGGGCGGGTGGGGCCCATGGGGCGGGGCGGGGGCGGCACGGCAGCCAGGTTGCCCGTGGGGCGGGGCGGCGGGGGCGTGAGGGCGGGGCGCGCGGGCGGGGCGGGAGCCTGCGGCCGCGGCGCTTGGGGCGCAGCGGCGAGGGGCTGTGCGGTTGGAGTGGGGGGCGCCACGGCGACGTTGGGTCGGGGGATGTTAGCGAAGGGGTTGGAGACGGCCGGGGGAGGCGAAACGGGGGGCTTGGGGGGCTGGGGCGCCTGGGCCGGGGCGGAGGGTGGGGCGCTCATGGAGGGCGGGGGTTTGAGGGAGGGTGGGGGGCTGAGGGAGGGCGGTGCGGGCGGAGCGGGGCGGGTGGGGGCGGAGGCGCTGCTGGGTGGTCCCGGGCGGGCAGGGGGTGCCATCGCGGGGGCGGAGACGCTGCTAGGTGGCCCCGGGCGGGTAGGGGGTGCCATTGCGGGGGCTGCGCTAGGCGGCCCAGGGCGGGCAGGGGGAGCTGCCGCGGGGGCTCCGGCCGGCGGTCCCGGACGGGCAGGGGGTGCCATGGCGGGGGCCCCGTTGGCAGGGGCCGGCCGGTTCGGAGGCTGCATTGTGAGGCCGCCTCCGGGGGGCCCGGGCCGTGAAGGGGGCTGCATTGCGGGGCCGTTGCTGGGGGCACCCGGGCGAGCGGGCGGCTGCAATCCCGGGGCACCCCCCGGAGGGCCCGGCCGCGAGGGCGCCGGGGGACGCGTGAGCGGCGTAGGCCCCGGAGCAGATCCTGCTGATGCAAGAATTGCGCCTCGGTACTTGCGGCAGCCGTAGCGCGCGGCAAGCATGGGTGGCGGTGCGCTCGCGGCAGCGGACGCGCTGCCTGCGGCTGTCCGCTGCCCTAATGTTCCCTGGTATAGAGACATATTATATAGATATGATCAGGCTATCTGGCAAGGCTCGTGTGAATCCTCCTTCTCCGACCACTTGAGTTTGTGGCGCTGGAGCTCAGCGCGAAGCGATCCACGTACAACTAGAACCCAATTGATGCCATTGTTTTGTATGCTATGCTCGGCTGTCAAGGGTGGAGAAGCACCAGCATATCGCACGCTCTCCGTCACCGACCTCACATCCATGCAGGAGTCGCGTCCATGCCATCCACAGCTCTAGTCACAGGGCATCAGATCCAAAGCGATACGAGCATACCTGTAGATACATACAGTTTATATGACGCATGCCTCGTCCCTCAACGCCCGTAGCGGCACGAAATGCTGTGACTTGCACTCACGCTCTGCAACGCACGCCTTAATCCAGTGCAAAGATGAGACGTGCAAGCTGTACAATGATTGCATAATAACTCTGCCGGTCATGAACACGCCCATGAACACGCCCAACGGACCCACATGTGCTGGCCACGTACCGGTAGAGCACTATATCGCATATGTGCCCCTAGTCAGCATGCAAAATAACAGGAGAATGTGTTGACCATGCGGTCAAAGTGTGCTGGTGCCACGGCGGGCTGTTGAACCTAGGACGCATGGCGCGTGGCGAGGACGGCAGGATGTGTCAATGCACTTCGGGCGCGTGGATACGGTATGGCACCGCAGGAGGGGTTAAGGAGAGCAGGGAGCGAACAACCGGGTTAAGCACGGGAACCCTGTCTGCGAGTGTGTTGCGCTGTGGGGCCAGAGCCCACCAACCGGGGGACATGGCCAGGGCTGCCTGTGGCCATGGCGTCCAATGGCTGAGAGAGGTAGCGTGTTATGCAAGGGACGCCGGAGCGCGTGTGGTGTGCTGGGCCGAGAGCAGCCTGTCGGCGCGACGTCCTGTGCCGGTGGGGAGCACTGTTGGAACTGTTGCGTGGGCGGAGCGCCCGCCCCTCCTTGCGGCAGCCCTAGGACTTCCGTACTTCTGTCTTGGGTATGCTGGCCAGGTACGTGTTGATCACACGTCCAGCCGGAGCGTTGGCGAGCAGGGAGCGGGCCCATGTGAGCTACTTTCGTGGTTGGCACGTGGCTGGGGGCCACGCACACCATGTCACTGTGACGACCTGTTGGCGTGCCTCCCTGACGCCTATAGTGGTCACGTCCTGGCTATTTCAGACGCTAACTCTACAGGCCGTTCCACTGGATGAATATGGTATCAGGAGTATAACTTAAATAGTTATATAGAGTTATATTTTCAGTTTGCAAGATGGGGTCCATTTGCGCAAGGGGACATGAAAAAAGGCGGGAAATGAGGGCAGGCACCCTCGAGCCGTTCCGCAAGTGATGGTATAAAGCGCGTAAAAAACTGTACTCAAGGATGTGTCTAGCAGGCTATGACGAGGAAGTGAAGAGTATGAGATGAGCGCTGGTGAGGCGTGACGCTCCGCACAGGCACAGCAGCCAAGCCAGGGGCAGCAGGGCGGGCAGCCGCCGCAGCTGCAGTTAAACTGGCCCACGCAGCTGCTGGCGAGGCAGCCCCCGGGCGCTGCGCCCACCACGCAGGCGCCGGGAGTGATGCCCACTATCATAACGAGCTCCTCAGGTGAGGCGTTGGAGAGGGCGGTGGTTTGGTTAGTCGTACAAGTTGGATCAGAAGACTTGGATGTGGGGTAGGACATGCATGTGTGGGCTGCTGGCGAGCTGTTCATACAGGTCGGGTCGGGATGCTGTGTGTGACGGAGGCAGCGCACACCAATCACATTAGGAGCTGGTGGGGTTAGGGAGCTCTTGGGGAGCGGGTGGGGAGCGGGGTGGGGAGCGGGCGGGGTTAGGGAGCGGGTGGGGTCAAAGAGCGGAAGGGGAGAGGGTGGGGAGCAGGTGGGGGGCGGGTGGAGGGCGGGTGGGGAGCAGATGGGGAGCGGGTGGGGTCAGGGAGCGGGTGGGGTTAGGGAGCGGGTGGGGGTTGAAGAGCGGGAGAGGAGCGGATGGGGAGCGGGTGGGGCTGGAGAGCGGGTGGGGTTAATGAGTGGGAGGGGAGCGGATGGGGTTACTCCGGAAACTAGTACGCACAGGCCTGAAGGCGGACGCCGTTGCTGGGCCTCTGGCGTTTGGGCTTGGAGGTTGTCCGTTGCGTGTACGGCCGTTAGGGTGGTGCAGAATGGTGCGCGGGGTGTGAGCGCGCGGGAGGGGGCAGAGGGCGTAGGAGTGAGGGCGTCCCTATCGGGGGATGCCCACGGGCTTGGGGTTTGAGAGCTCGAGGCCGTGAGGAAGGGGGGCGTGGGGCAGGGAGCAGGGGACAGAAGGCAGGCGACGTGGTGCGTGAGGACCGTGCACCGCGGGGCATGGGGTATGGTGAGTGGATTGGTGCAAAGAAAAGCGTGGGGCGTGGGGGATGGGATGCCGTGCGTGAGGGGTGGTGCAGAACGGGTGCGCATTGGCGCAAGCGGCACGTAGCAAGCAGCCAACGTCGTCCTGAGGTGCCCCGGCGTCCTGAGGTACTCCCAAAGACCTGACCAGCTCACGCGGCGTGTGCTGGATTCTTTCTGCGTTTAAACACAGCACGGATTGCCGCAAAATACTGATGTTCCGCACACTTGCACATGCTGCCTTCACAGGCCCGACCCGCCCCTCGCCCTGCCTCAGGCCCGACCCGCTCGTGCTGCGTGTGCTGGAGTCTCTCATTCCCCTCATGCCGCCCTCCTGACGCGTGTCAACACAGCACGGATGGTGACAAAGTGCTCTTGCTCTCTGCGCATGGTCATCTTGCCGCCTGCCTCGTCTATCCCTCCTTCGCCCGGTCGCAGGCCCGACCCGCCCACGCTGCGCGTGCTGGGTAGCTAAAATGGGCCCAAGCGCACGGAAGGTGGACGGGTTCTCAGACGGGGTGGAACGCTGAGCCGGGCTGAGTGGGTGGGTGTACGCGCAGGGTGGTGCACGTGCACATACACATGGGCTGGGTGGTCATGCGCGTGGACGAGCTGGCGGACCTGCTGCAAGTGGGTGTCAGTTGGGACGCGATGCTAATACACAGGCAGGTGCACGTGTCAGTACGCTTGCATATTGCACGCGGCGCCACTAGCGGGGTCCACCGTAATCTTACGGCAAGCATGCTAGGGCACGTGCACCACCTGCCCGCAGATGGATACCTTACACACGCTCTTCATGCACGGCTAATCGGCGATGCTAATACACATGCAACACCCCGCATGCACCACAACGCTCCCTCCCCCAGGTGGACACGGCCGACATTGTGCGCTCGGCCTTGATGCGCGGCATCACCCGCAGAGCTAGTACACTTGCAGCACCGCACTCTAATACACACGCACCACCACCTTGCCGTCCCCTGCAGGTGGACACCAGCGACATTGTGCGCTTGCTCTTCATGCGCGCCGATCCATCGGCCGATGTTATGTATGCTACGCAACTGCCAGGTAGAACGAGCGCTCAGACAGCAAAATGCAAGCGCAACAAATAACACCCGGGTTGTGTTCCGTCGTTTCGCCGCCAGGTGACGGACATTGCCATCATCATCGTGGCAGCGGACGACGGTGTGCGGCCGCAGACGCGCGAGGCGGTGGCGCACGTGCAGGTGGGTTGGCGGTTGGTTGTAGGTGCCGTTAGGTGGTCGGACCGGGCCTGCCGCGGGTACCCTGGCCCCCTTGTAAGTATCGCATATCGGTGACCAAGACGTGTGGGGCAGCATAGGGCAGCGAGGGGCGCTAGCGAGACTCTGATAGGCTGCGGGGCTGGCGCAGCTGGGGAGAAAGCGGCATGGGTTGTTGCCTTCGCAGCGGCAGGCGATTGACCGATCTTCCGTCAAGTTTGTCGGAGCTACCGCTATAGGCAATGGACGGGGCGGGGCGGGGCAAGGGTGAGGCACGCGAGGCGGTATGCGCGTGCAAGTTTAGGGGACGCCGGATGCGGGTGGGGCGGAGGGGCTCAGTGCTGAAGCGCCAATCGCCAGAACCCCTTCGCCAACTGGCCGTTGCCAGACGGCAATCATGCAGCGGCCATATGCCTGGCATTATATATGCCTGGCAGTATTGCACTGTAGAGTCCATGTTCACCTCCTGCCCCCCAGGCCGCCGGCGTGCCCATCGTGTTGGCCATCAACAAGGTGGACAAGCCGGGGGCGGACGTGGACCGCGTGAAGCAGGTGGGGGGCATGTGTATTAGCGGCGGGCTGGTGAGGCATGTGTATTAGCGGTGGGCGGGCGGCCATCAACAAGGTGGACAAGCCGGGGGCGGACGTGGACCGCGTGAAGCAGGTGGGGGGCATGTGTATTAGCGGCGGGCTGGTGAGGCATGTGTATTAGCGGTGGGCGGGCGGCCATCAACAAGGTGGACAAGCCGGGGGCGGACGTGGACCGCGTGAAGCAGGTGGGGGGCATGTGTATTAGCGGCGGGCTGGTGAGGCATGTGTATTAGCGGTGGGCGGGCGGCCATCAACAAGGTGGACAAGCCGGGGGCGGACGTGGACCGCGTGAAGCAGGTGGGGGGCATGTGTATTAGCGGCGGGCTGGTGAGGCATGTGTATTAGCGGTGGGCGGGCGGCCATCAACAAGGTGGACAAGCCGGGGGCGGACGTGGACCGCGTGAAGCAGGTGGGGCACGTGTATTAGCGGCGGGTGATGGGTGGTCACATCGGTGGCAGAGCACGCGCAGCAGGTGGGGGGCATGTGGTTGGACAAGCTGGGGTGGGCCGCTTGAAGCAGGTGGGGAGCGTGTGTATTAGCGGTGGAGGTATGTCCGCGGGTGCCCATGCCAATGCCCAACTTACAGGAGCTTGCGGAGCGAAGGATGTTGCCCCCATGAGTTCGCCCCCGTGTCGGCCCAGAAGGGCACCGACACGCAGGTGGGGCGTGCCCCAGGCATGTGTATTAGCAGTTGGGTGACTGAGTGTCGAATTTGGCTCCCGTGCCGAACAGTGGAGGGCAAGGAGAGCGTGAGCGTTGCCGAGATGCATGTACGTGGGCATGTGTATTAGCCTTGGGCCACCAGGGGTGTCCATCGGCCGCGAGAGCGCTGCTCAGCAGCAGGCCGCGTGAGCATAGGCTCCGCGCACATGTGCTTCAACTGCTAATACACATGCTCCCTAATACCACCACAGGACCTGCTCATGCAGCTGCTGTGGGTGGCGGAGGAGAAGCAGCTGGTGGCCAACCCGCGCAAGGCCTCCGAGCGACCGTCATCGAGGCGCACCTGGACCGCAAACATGTCAGCGGCAGGGGCTGCAGCCGCGGCAAATCCAGGGACGTCCCGCAGTCGGGCACGACGGAGGAGGCAGCCGCAGTTGCGGAGCTGGCCCCTGCGTCTGGGTCAGGGGGCATCCGTCGGGCCATTGCAGGTGCGTGTGCGTGGGGTGTGTGTAACAGCTCTATGGGAACATGTGGATTAGCGCGTTTGGGCGGGCAACAAGTGGCGGCAGGGCCGGCAGGGGCGGTGGACCTGCGGGTCATTGCCGTACTGTACTGCAATCGCGCTGCTGCACTGCTGGCGGCGGGGTCGTACATCAACGCAGTAGCAGGTTGCTGCGCGGCGTGCGACGGACGGCAAGGTGACATAGGCGGGCTACATGACCGTCAAGCACGGCAAGCAGGTGCGTGTGCGTGGGGCAGGTGTATTAGCTGGAAGGGCAGCAGGTGTGTATTAGCGTTTGGGAGGGAAGCTCAAGGTGATAAAGGCGGGCTACGTGACCGTCAAGCGCGGCAAGCAGGTGCGTGTGCTTGGGACATGTGTATCAGCTGTTGCGGTGGAACGTGTGTATTAGCGTTGGGGCGGGCAGCTCAAGAAGACGAATGCTACGTGACCGTCAAGCGAGGCAAGCAGGTGCGCGTGCGTAGGACGTGTGTATTAGCGCCATTGGGGAGAAGTGTATGAGCTTCTAAGTCGTCACTACCAAGCACCTTGCGATGTTGTCCTTACTCTTTTCCCCGCATCAGGTTGTGTACGAGGGCAAGCTGTCCTCCCTGCGCCGCGTCAAGGACAGCGTTGAGGAGGTGGCTGCCGACCTGGAGTGCGGCCTGGGCTGCGACGGCTGGACCGGTGTTGGTGGTGGTAGGTGTGCTGCTGCCGCGCGGGAAGCCGCGACTGTCGACCGCCGACTGGGTTGTGCTCGGATCCACGCGGCAGTGAGGGCCGGGCGGCTGGGCGATGAGGTGTTGGGGGTTACCGTATGTGGCTGGCGGGTGCGCCGTGCTGGTGGCCCTTGTCCCATGTGGGCCCGGGGAGCAGAGGGTCTCTGGTGGTCATTTTGCCTGGGGTGGTCCTTCCCATGCGACGTACCGTGAGTTGCCACGAGTCACGCCACGTGCCGTGGTTGGCTTGTGGTGGTCCTTGCACTCAGGAAGGTGTGCAACCGCGGAGGGCTTGGCGTACGCGGCACGCGCTTGGTTGGGCGACATGTTCCAATTTTGCAGCGACAAGGCATTGAGAGTGCATTGGTTGGGTTGGGTTGGGTTGGGCTTCTCGGTATGGCTTCTAGAGGTGCAAGTAGGGAGGCCTGATTGACCTTCTGTAGTTGACTGGGGCAGTGCAGGCAGTGTTGCAGGCAGTGCGTGGTGAACGTGGTGTGGTGGACTTGCGGCGGCAGGAGGGCGCGTGGAGGCGGCTCCCTGCCTTCTTACGTGCCACGCCACGTGCTGGTGTGGCCTGACCTGGCCACGTGGGTGGTGTTGGGTATGGCGGCGCAGGGCAGTCACCTTGGATCTGGTGCACGGGACATTTTATGGTGATACGGTGTTGTTGCTGTGTGGGGTGTATGGTACCCGTATCGTATCTTCGTATGACACGCTTTGCAGGAGGCTGGCAGGTGTAGGGCAAGTCCGATAGCAACGGAGGTTTTGCAGTTTTTCTGGTGTTTGGACGTCGGCTCAATGCAGTCTAACTTCGTGCGGGCCGCCTCACCGCCAGCGGGCAGCGAGGCAGGGAAACTGTGGCTGTGGAAACTGCCATGGGTGCAAGCCAGTTTGGTGCGGCAACGGAGCGCTACGGGCTGCCTCACCGCCCGGGGAAGCTATGGCGGTGGACTGTGCCGTGGTGGTCGTTAGCCGTTGGGCTCGAGGTCGCTGTATCGGGAAGCGCACAGGGAGGGCATTGAGGGGACCTCCCCTGGCTATGGCTGTGGACTGTGCCGTGGTGGTCGCAAGCCGTTTTGGTGCGGCCAACCGTACTCCTTGCTCGACGGGGCCAAGTGCGGTACGGAATGCTGCGTTGTTTGCCGTCCTTTGTTGACCTAAGTGCCGTGCTGGGGGCCCGCCTGCGGTGCGCAGCAGGGGCGCCGCCTGGCTGGTGGCTGGGCGATCGCAGGGTGCGGCACGGAGTGCAACTGTTTCAGCCTTTCTTGTGGCATTGCATTTGCAGCAGCAGCAGCAGGCAAGCGGCGGGAACGGTGTTCTGGTGGTGATGAGCCGTTTGGTGATTATCTCAAGATAGAGGTGTACGGTACAAAGTCGAGGGCTCCGCCAGGGCTCGCTGGTTGTCGCGTTGCAGGTACCCTTTATCGGCCATGTGTTAATGGTACTTTGGTGGCAGCATGGAAGTCTCCATCATCGGGAGGAGGACTCTTGCCGTCCCGGCCAGGGGTCCCGGCTGTCGTGCTCCCTAGTGCACGTGGCGCATACATGGCCAACCTGGGCCAACACAAGGGACGGAGTTCTCCCCTGCTCACGCCCGTTGCCACCCGGGCTGCACTGTAAGGCATATACACAGGTATATGCATGGTGTACATGTACGCTGTGTGTGCAACAAGCGTTTGCACTGCACCAGGTGACTGGTGACGTGGTGAGCGCCACAGTCGATAACTGCTTGGCTTAGTAGTGTCCGGCATGTTGCGGCCACAGCCTGTCGCCGTGACGTCCTACGGCTCAGGGAATCACCCCAACCCGCATGGATAGGTTGTTACAAGCGGGGGAGCTCCCTTGGTTACTGGTTGTTCTGCAAAGGAACGCCTGAACGCGTGTGGTGTGCTGAGCCCAGAGCCTCCTGTCGCTGGACGTCCTGCGGTGGGAGGAAGCACGGCTGGAAGCTCGGAAGGGGGCCCTGGTGCTTCCTGCACTGGCATGTATGTGTTAGCTACACCTTCCTGTAACACCGGCGAGCAGGGAGCAAGCCCCTGTAGGCTTGTGTGTGGCACGTCAAGGGCAGGTCCCACTGACTGTGCCAGCCGAGGGCTGCTTGTTTCTGAACGTCCTAGACGGCGGGAAGCACTGCGAGGACGTTGGCGGACAGGCAGCAAGCCTCCGCTGTGGGCGAGCGTGTCAGAAGGGAAGGGGGCAACGGGGCTACATGGAGCCGGTTCCAAAGCCAAACCTCTTCGGGACTGCTGCGGAACCCGCTTAGGGAGAGGGGTCTTCAATGCACGCCCGCGCCGAACGATTGCACACCCCTTATCTCTGAAATGGCCTAGGGTCGCTTTGACCCATGGAGCAGATGGCGCGAGGCGACTGGCTAACCGTTACTGCGCCGTTTGAGGCAGGGGAGCCCCGACCTGCTCAAATGCAGTGCTAAGTAACGACTGCCGGGGCTGTCACTCAGTTCCGCTTTTATTTGGAGTGATTAGGCTTTATACTGCTGCTGTTTTGGGCTAAGGGAACGGGCGCCCGGGCTTTGCTAACCTGTGCTTGCTGATTGCTCCGCGGCGCCGCGGCGGCTCTGACATGCATAGGCGCGCCGCGCGCAAACGTATACACTGTCATCCTTATGTAATGACATCATTGTCTTGCATGTCCTTGCCTGCCTGAGGCGTGCGGGGTCTGCCGGCGGCGGGATGTCCCGCCATGTCTTATGCTTGGCAATATTATGCCGCGCGCAGCTCTAGCAAAACTGTTCAGAGCAATAATGTCGTCGTCCAGGATCGAACTGGAGACCTCTCGCGTGTGAGGCGAATGTGATAACCAACTACACCACGACGACATGACACTTCACCGAACAAACGGGTTACAATAGATCCGCAAAACCACCTCAACCGACGTACCCCCCAACCTGTCTGCCTCTGCATAGGGCTTCGTGGTGTGATGCCCTGGCCGTGACTAGGCCTTGGCAGTAGCGTGCTTTTGGGCTTTGGGAGGGCTGTCCCGTTGCCCTCTCGGGGTGGTGGGTGTGGTACGACACCCCGACCGGAAGGGGTCCCTTGTAAACAACCAAACCCCCCCTGCTTGTCGATGTGGCGCATGGGCCTTCTAGATGTGGCGCCACGGCCGCGACTAGGCCCTGGCAGTGGCGCCCCGTTTTCGCTTTGGGAGGGCTGTCTCGTCGCCTTCTCGGGTGGTGGGTGTGGTACAACACCCCAGCCAGAATGAAGGGGCCCCTGTAAACAACCAAACCGAACCGAAGACCCTGCCGCTGCCACTGGCTCTATCTGGCCATGACGGCAAACTCCGCCATGATCTCCCCCGGCACACAGCACCTGGCCGCATGCATGCCTTGCATATGCACTGTTGACACTGTGCTTGCCACTCTTGGTACCTTCGGCCGTGGGTGTCGGGTAGATGCCGTATGGTGCATTGGTGCTCCTGTACGGGCGATCTGGGTAACTGCTACTCCATGCCTTGTGCCACAGCCACGCCCCTTATTTCGTCGCTTACAGATACTGGTAGGTGCCGTATGGTGCTGCTGTGCGCCGGTCTCCCCCTGCGGTTCGGGTGTTTGCCTGTATGGCGTATGGCTTGAAGACACGTGTCCCCGCTGGTCCCCTGGTCCCAACCCAGCCACTCACATGCTGATTGTCACTCGAGGATGCGCCAGAAAGGCTACAGCCGTGTATGGCCCAGTGGATGCTGTCTGCCAATAAAAAATGTGGTCTACTTGCATAAGTGAGGAACTACTCGATTGCCGTGAAGGGCCCTCACCACTGCTTACGTTGGTCGTACAAGGCATGCAGTGCATCCCTCTCCACCCCATACATGATGCACGTACAAATGCACAATACAATACAGGTGTGGAGCATGTGTTGCTGCTGCCACTGTAGCAGCTCCCAACTTGACAGCCTTGCTTGTCCACGACCACTGCCCACGGTCACCGCAAGGTCACCCAATCGCTCACCACCCGGCCACCCGCCCAGATCAAAGCTGTGTGTGGGCGAACACTTGTAGTTGAAGTTAACAAAACAATGCCCACAGACGCATGCATTTCACAGTATCCGATGGAGCACTCTCCCAGTGCAGGCGAGAGTGACGGTCCGTACGATAGTATGATAGTACGGTGGCATGGCCACATGAATCAGCCGGTGCACGGGGCAGCAATTGCACTTCCGTGCACACAATAGGTGCCAGTGTGCGCCACCAACCCACCCGCCTCATACGACAAGAGCAACGAGCAATAACGGGCATGAGTACCAGACACGTAGCTTGTTTAACACGCCGCGTTTCAGCGGAATACAATTGTAGCTGACTTCAGCAACATCGTGCCGCTTGGCCAGCTGCTGTATGAGCACCATGCAAGGAGCGCGCCACACCCCGCACTCCAGCCGGCGCTGCTAGTGGCTGTTGCTGCTGCCGTTGCCGCCTCCACCCTCCCCGCGGAATGTGCGGTACAGCAGCACGGCCGATCGGCTGGACCGCAGCAGGTGCAGCACGGAGGAGGGCAGCGGGCCGCGGCCGTCGGGGACCTGGGGAGGGTCGGTTAAGGGTCGGGATCCGGACATGAGCCTTGTTATAGACATCCGCCAGCCATCCCAGCCCTGCATCCCAGGGCCTCGGCTACCATCACATCCCTTAGCTTCTTGTTCGCGCCCTCAGTCCCCCAGTCCACCTTCCGCGCAGGGGTTGCGACGCTGCGGCTGCAACCCGCCTGCACCCACGTCAACTGCCCTCACACACAACACCTGCCCTCCCCACCTGCACCGCCACCACGTGGCAGCCGTCCGCCTCCGCCACGCGCCCTGCCTCCTGTTCGAACGCCCCCGCCGCCATGCGCCGCACCACGCAGGAGGGGGGCAGCCGCTGGGCGGAGGCCTCCTCGCACAGGTGGTCCAGCACGCGGCGCCTGGGGGAAGATCATGCGAGGACACAGAAAGAACGATGAAGGACAGGGGGACAAGGACATGCAGGTGGTACAGCATGCGCGGCTGGGGGGAGGAGAGGGCATGAGGGTGGAGGGCATGGCGGGTGCGCGCTGTAAGTGGAGCAGCACAGGCGGCCCAGCACGCTGCGGCTGGGCCACATGACAGGGGAGGGCACGGACATGGCAGAGGTGTGGGTGACAGATCATCTGGTTGCAGGGGGCCGTGCGCTGAGCAGCAGCCCTCCTGGGCATGCAGCACCATACCTTCACGTGCATGCAGTGGGTCCCAACCCGGCCCGGGCTATCTGCTGCTCTCCATCCCTCGCAGCCCCCGCTACCGTAGCTACCCCACTCACGCTGACGCCAGCTCGCAGTGCTCCCTGTCGTACGCCCTGCCCCGCAGCAGCACCGCCCGGTCGCCCGGCCGCCCCGCGCCGTCCAGCAGGCAGGCGGCGGCGTAGCGCAGCAGCGGCCGGGACCCGGGCTCGCCGGGCAGCAGCACGCGCAGCGAGGGCGTGCGGCCCACCTGGTACACGCACTCGGTCAGGCGCGCGGAGGACTGCGGGGGAGCAGTGAGGCAGGGGCAGGGGCAGCGCGTGTGGGGTGGCTCAGTTGCTGAGACCTGCGCCCGTCCCTTTCGCAAACATGGCGGGCCGTCGCATTTTGTCTGCCCAGGCCGTGCCTGAACACATGACACCTGTCCGCCCCCTTAACCCACCTTGACCACCATGACGGGCCTCCCGCACTCCCGCGCCACGCTGAGCGCCACGCTGCCCACAGGGGAGGTCCCCGGGGGCGCCGCCAGGCTCACGCTGCCGGTCAGCAGCAGGCAGGCGTTGACCGAGTCAACGTACGACACGATGTCCTCAACCACGCTGGACTGCTTGGCCTGGGGGAGGGGGTGGGTGGGTGCAGCGGGGGCAAGGCGCGGGGCGTTGATGTTGCGTGCCTGGTGGAGAGGCTAGCCGTGAAGGTAAACACGTAAACACGTGCCGTACCCCAAGGCCCCTGCCGCCCGCTCCCCGTTCCTTGCCCTCCTGGCACACCCCACCGCCCTCCTGGCAAAACCCGTGCCCCCACTGTCCTGCTGCCCCAGCCAAAAGAGATATGGGATCCCCATGCCCCCATCCCTCTGCAGTCCCCACCCTTAGGTGTGGAAGGATCACCGGGGCCCACCTGCGCCACCGCCTGCACGTCCCCCAGCGTGGCCGATGCCATGCCACGATAGCACCCCCACCAACCCCATGCCGCTACCCGCTCCAGTGCCACCGCTTGCCCCCAGCATGTCCAAACCCACGCCAGTATGCTCGCACTATGGGTCCGCATAGGAGCCTATAACCCTGCCCCGCCCCTGCCCAAGGCAGCCGCCCCGTCCCGCCCCACCTGCGCCACCGCCTGCACGTCCCCCAGCGTGGCCGAGGCCATGTCCCGGTAGCGCCCCACCAGCGCCCGCGCCGTGTCCATGACCGCCGCGCTGCCGTCGCGCGCAATGGTCAGCAGGTGCAGCGAGTCCGCGCCCGGCCGCATGATGGCCATCGCCACGCGCACCGCCAGCAGGCAGGCCGCGTCGTCAGCCACCGCCACCACGTACGTCTGCGCGGGGCGGGCGGTGCGGCCGCTGGCCAGGGCGGGCGCGACGCCCGACTGCGCGTGCGCGGTCGCGCGCGAGGCGCTAGAGTTTGTGCTCGCAATGGCGGCCCGGAAGCCCGGGTTCGAGTCCTGGTCGGACACGACGTGGAGGAGGAGGTCCAGGTCTGCGTCGGACAGCAGCAGCCGGCCGCGCTTGAGGTTGAGCTGGGCTATGGCGGAGGAGTTGGTGTTGGTGGTGGCAGTGTTGCCGGCGGGTGTTGGGGCGGGAACTTGTGGTGGAACTGTGGGGGTAGCGAATGGTGATGTGGTGGTGCTGGATTCCACGGGGCTGAGACGGCCGTCCGAGAGAGTGGAGACTGGCTCTTGGACAGCTGGGGAGGACGTTCCAGTTGGAGAGGGGAGGCTGGCGTTGGTGGTGGTAGCGTTGGTGGTGGTGGCGCTGCGGGGGGTGTAGGAGACCGCAAAGCAGCGGGCTTGCGGCAGGGCCGTGAGGTCCGAGGCGTCGAAGGTGACGTACATGTAGCCCCCCTCCACGGTGATGGCCGGCCGGAAGACGGAGGGGCTGGTCAGGATGCCTACGGGTGGCGGGTGGCACGGTGTTGCAGGGTGGGAGAGTGGTGAGGCAAGCAGCAAGATGTTACCAACAAGTGCACGCGTGTGTAGGCTGCAATCCCTGACGTACCAAGTCCTGTGAAGGTGTCAGGTGGCAACATGAATGGATAAGAGTCGTGGGATGACGAGCAAAGCGCGCCACAAAGTGTGGACATGACCTGCTATGCAGTATACTCCGTACCCAGTCCGTACGCCCAGTACACCGGACCGCTTACCCTTAAGGCTGGGCACGTGATACACGTATCGCTTGATGCCCACCGCCAGGCGCGGGGTGATGCCGGTGGCGGCGGTGGCGGAGTCAAGCAGCGCCTGCAGGCCGCCTGGGGTGGGAGGGAGAGCGGGGCAGTGGGGGGTGGGGGTTTGGCGGCAGGGGTGCAAAGCAGGGGCCAACTGCCTAGCAATTACAATGATACCTGGTACGAAAGGTGCTGCATAAATGGCACATGCGCCAGTGCGCCTGACGATGCCGACCCGCCACCCCACATGGCCTCCCCTTTGCACCCATCCCCGTTGCCACCCCTCTCGCACCCCACTCACTGGCCAGCGATGGCGTCTGCACGTCACTCCACTTGACGTCCACAACGGGCAGCGGCCCGCCCGGCCCGCCGATGGCCCCCGGCCGCGAGGGGGGGCCCGAGCCGCGGCCGCCCGCAGGCCCCGCCACAGACGGCCGCCGGGGCTGCTGCTGCTGCGGCGGCGGCGGCGGCTGTGGCGGTTGTGGTGGCGGTGGTGAGGCCTCAGCAGCCGCTGCCGCAGCAGCAGAGGGTTCGGAAGGAGCTGCAGTGCCAGTGCCAGTACCTGCGCTGGGCCCCGCGTTTGCCCCTGGCGCCATGGCCGCCAGCGATGCCGCCGAGTTGGAGCTGCGCTTAAGCAGCGGGGCTGTGGTGGACACCGTGGCCTGGAGGGGGAGGGGATGCGAGGGAGGTCGTTGGTGGGGTACAGTGCTGCACTGTGCGCGAAATGGCCCCTTGCACCTGCACGGCTAGCGCGGCCAACCCCTCGTTGTTACCTCCCCTGACGCCCCACCTGTGTTGGCGCTGCCGGCACGCCCCGCTCCCGCAGCCCCAGCACGATGCCGCTGCCGCTGCGGCCCGCGAGGGAGCCCTCCACCAGGTCCACCTGGGGCGACGGGGGAAGGGACGTACGGGCGGGGGTCAACGTGGTACATGGCAAGGTCAGGGTTATGGGGACAGGGCCAAGGGCCACAACATGTACAGGCGCGAGGGAGCCCTCAACCAGGTCCACCTGGGGCGAGGGGAGGGACGTACGGGCAAGGGTCAACGGCGTACATGAAGGACAGACAGAGACGGCACGGGCGGGGTCCTGGGGACAGGGCCACGGGCTATCCAGTCGGGCAGGCGTGTCGGGGCGTGCACTCCGGGCCCCACCTGCAGGCACATGTTTGCGTCCGCGTCGTCGTTCATTGCGTAGCACAGCGCCAGCTGGTCCACGTTGAGGCAAGCCTCGGGGGAGTAGTGCGTGGGGTCGCGAAGCCGCCAAGACACAAGCCACTCAGCCTTGCTGCGGGGCGGGGGAGCAGGAAAGGAACAGGGGTTGTTGCGGGTTGGCAGCCGTTTCCAGGGGGGCTACGGTTGCACTTCGACGGCGGCAGTAGGCATGGGACCGGCCAACAACTTTTCCCTTCGCAACCCTACGGCGCCCACCCAGGCCAGACCGCTTTCCGCCTAGCAGCACTGCCCACCACCACCCTGGCTCTCTCCCCCTCTCCACTACCCACCGCTCCATGAAGTCCGCCAGCGCGCTCCGCTCCATCCCCACGCGCTCGTACACGTGCTGCTGCTGCATCCCCCCCGCCCTCCCCCACCCTGCTGCCCCCTCTGCCCCTAGACCCGCCCCTTCTCCCCCCGCCGCCACCGGCTGCAGCCTGAACGCGTCCCCCGGCCAGCCCAGGGCCAGCAGCGCGTAGCCGCTGCCCGCGGGGCGCGGCGGGGCCTCGGGCGCCACGCGGAAGGCACGTGTGTCCTTGTCGTACACGTGGCCGGGGGCGCGCTGCTGCACCAGGATGATCAGGTTGGAGGGGGACAGCCTGGGGGCGCATGGGGACACAGCGGCAGTGGCGTCACCTGGGCAGCAGCAACCCGCTTATGCACGCCCCTGGCCGGCTGGGGGGCGCAGGTTGCTTCGGACGGGCGTCATTTTTTGTTATAGAAGCATTCAAGTACAAGGAAGCCTACTGAGGAGATCCTGTGTTTTGATACACGCCACCCCGTGCTAATACACACGCACCTGCACAGCTTCCTGGCCGCCAGGTCGTGCACCACCTCCTCCACCTGCCCCTCGTGGCACGACACCACCACGGGCAGTCGGGACACGGCCTCGGGGCCAGCCAGGGACTCCACAGCCGTGGTCAGCGCCATGAGCTGCAGAGGGAGGGAAACCAGGGATCAGGGCCAGGGCTGGGGTTAGCAAAAGCAGGGGGGGGTGAGGGAGGGCCATGAGCTGCGGAGGGAGCAGCGGCACGTGTAGCGAGGGCAGGCGACTTAGGCAGTTCGTGACCGGGGCAACTGTGCAGCATGCCGTACCAGCGCGGTGCGGTAGCTGTAGCAGCAGCGCCCAGAGCAACGCGTGTTCTGCGCCTATTGAGCAAGGAAGAAGCCATGCAAAATGCCAGGCTTGCGGTGCCGTCTCCCTGGGCGCCACGCCCTTCCTCCCCCGCCCCACAACAGCCTCCCTGTGCCGATAGTACAGTATGGTAGACAACTCGCCTGCCGCACGCCCATGCCCAGTCCGTTGAGGTGCGGCGTCGCCTCCACGCGCGCCGGGTGGCTCAGCGCCAGCAGCGCCCAGGGGTCGGTGCCCCACAGCGGCACGGGGCCGGCCTTGGAGGAGGAGAACACGTCGTCGTCGGCGTGCAGCTGCGGGGGGAGGGGCGAGGGGTGAAGAGACGTGTTGCCCCATACTCTTGGCTTGCTCCATACCCAGCTTTACCCCACGCGCATGGGAGCCTGTATGCGTAACGGGGGCTGTCATCAACTCTTCACAGCTGCCTGGGGAAACAACGCGGAATGGAGGTAAGTGACGTTGGAAGATGGTACACCCACCTGCACCGCTATCCTGCCCTCCCGCAGGTCCTTGATCACCACCTCCCGGTACCGCTCCGCCAGCCGCCGCACCGCCGGCAGCGCCATCTCGTACACGGGTGGAAGCGCCCACTGCTGCGCCTCCACCCACCGCCCGTTGGCCCTGGGGGGAAAACAGGGGGCGGAACAAGCGGCCGCAAGGGAGCCTGTGAGCAATGGAATGGCGGACGGTAACAGCGCCCACTGCTGGGCCTCAACTTAACGCCCGTTGGCCCTATAGGGAGAAGGCAATATGGCAAAGTTAAGCCGGTATGGCACGCGCCCTGGCCGCCACTTGCCCTTGACACCCACCTGTTGCAGAACATGGAAGCATGCTGCCTGCACGGGGCCTTCGGGGCGTTTGTGCCCACCCTGGCTACCCCTGCCTGCACAGGGCACGGGCGCCCCTCCTCCTTACCCCTCCTCAGCCCCCCTCTCCCCACCTGTTGCAGAACATGGACAGCATGCTGGAGGCCGTCTGCATGGCCGTGCTGTGCTCCTCGATGGCCTGCAGGGGGCGACGGGGGAGGCAGGTGTAGTGTGGTCTTAGAGAGGGCAAGGCATGCGTTGCGTGCTGCGCTATGCTCAGCACCTAAGGGATGGCGAGCGATGGGCCGCACGGCACAGCATGCAGAGAGAGCGCAAGTCCGAGATTGCACGAGGCGCAATGCTGGTGCGTGCGCTACATCAACACCTGCCCCTAACCCACAACTCCTCTAACCCACGCTCCCGTGCCCACCTGCAGCAGCTGCTTCTGCCGCAGCACGTTTGCCGTCTCCGCCTCCCTCACCGCCCGCAGCTGCGAGCGCTGCAGGCGGCCCCTCTGCGGCCCCAGCGTCACCCGCGAGGCCACGCGCGAGGCCATGCTGCCCAGCGTGTACTCCCCGGACTCGGAGACGCGCCCAGGGTCAAGCAGCTGAGAGTCGCTGCGGCGAGGGACAAGGGGAGGGAGGGACAGGGGGAGGGAGGGACAGGGGGAGTAGGAGCACAGGAGCGCAAGGCACACAGGGTCCGGGGCCCAGGGTGCTGCAAAGAGCAGCATGCGCGTTGTCGGGGTGCGCGTGATTGTATGCGCACTACGATGTCTGCATCCCCACTGCTCGCAACGTCCGGCCGAAGAGACCCAAGCCCGCCAATCGGCTCCTGAGCCACGCCCCACTTTACCGCCCCATCTCACCTGCTCCTGCCTCCCGCCGGCCGCCCCCTGCCGACGCCCGGCGGCGCCTCTGGCGGCGGCCTCGGCCGCCCGCCCGCCCCTGGCAACGGAGGGGGCGCCACCCTCTGCCGTGGGGAGGGCGGCCCCTTGAGGGTCATCATGCCCGATCCGCCCGGCCGGGACGGCCGCAGCGGCACCCCTACCCCTGGCCCTGGCCCTAGTCCTGGCCCGTGCCCCGGCCCTCCCGCTTCCCCCCAGAGCCCAGGGGTGGCGGTGGTGGACCCAGACCAGGACGCCCGGGCAGCGCCGCCGCGCGCCAGCCCTGGTCCCGTGATGCCTAGGCCCAAGGAGGGTGAGGAGGAGGAGGGCTGCGGCTGGCCGGGGGTGGAGGTGCGGCCGTGGCCGTGGGGCGGGAAGGAGGACAGGGGGCCGTTGACGGAGGTGGAGAGGAGGCCGTGGCCTGCGGAGGTGTGGGGGCGGCTGGGCGAGGGGTGGAGCGGGGGGATGGCGTGTGGTGGGGAGGTGGAGGGGGCGGCTGGAGGCAGGGTGAGGAGGCCGCTAGAGGGCTCAGTGGCTCGGCGGCCGTTGCGGGATGAGGAGGGGGAGGTGCGTGGCCGGGCCCCTGCAATCGGCGGCGGCGGCTGCGAGGATGATGATGACATGAACGTGGGGACTCCCGCGCTCGTCCCCGTGGCGTACTTGATGTTCTTGAAGTTCCAGGCGGGCTTTGCAGGGCCCCGCGCCACTGATGCCCGCCGCTCCCTAGCCCCGGGCTGCTGCTGTGGCGGCAGCAACCCTCCGGCCCCCGCCGCCGCCCCCGCCGCACCACCCTCTCGGATGGACCCTAGGCGGGGGTGGCTCGGCGCGCCGCCGTGCTCCGAGGGCCAGTGTGTCCCCTCGTCCCCTTCATCTTCCCCCTCTGTATCCCCCTCCGCCTCCGCCCGCGCCTGCTGCTCCGCCAGGTCCCGCATTTCGGTGCGCAGTTCCTCCAGCTCAGCCTGCGAATGCCATAACAGTATAAATACTGTAACACGAAGTAATGCATGGCAAACAGGTTGGCAAGCAGCTTTTTCAGCGGCGTTATGGTGGGTGTACAACATACACCCTACCGCACTAAGCGTACTACAGCATTTGCTTGACAGCTCCGCTAACACTACCTTGACGGAGGACGTGCGTTGGTACAGAACCATGCACGAGTTCTGTCCCCACACATGCGCCCCCCCCCCCCCCCCCCCCCCCCCCCCCCCCCCCACCCCCCCCCCCGCCCCCCC
>VFQN01001776.1_pt1 | contig 35044 bp, 60 predicted proteins | sample 3512371 | NCBI WGS metagenome assembly VFQN01 (sample SAMN10412370, study PRJNA504923) | tailings metagenome | isolation source: Replicate 2 from Balatoc abandoned mine | place: Philippines: Itogon, Benguet | collected 2017-08-28 | reverse complement strand
GCGTTGACCCTGGAGCCCCTGGCTCGTATACGGGTCCTTACATGCTGGGTTCCGGATCCTACCATGTAAGAAACAAACAAAATTATTGTGCAAGATGTTTGCCTGCCGTACAAACTACATGAACAGGGGTGCTGTTGCCCCCCTGGTTTGGGCACGGATTCCCCCTTGACTTTTACTTACTCCCTTATTTGGTACGTATCAAGAGGAGGTAAAATCCTTTCCAGCAGACCGCAGTGGCAGCCAGTTGTTATTGGACCATTACAGCGAGAGGGAAAAGGTAGACAACCCCAGCGTATCTATTCTCCAATTGAAATCTACATACACTCCTGTGCAATTGTCAGGACTGCACTGGTAAAAAGCCAAGCCAAATGTCATACAGTGTCTTTGTCATGCTCGCCTTGGACGATCCTCACAGTGAGTTTGCGACGCTGTGACGTAGAGTTGAATAGTTTGTGGAACATGAGATACAGCGCCATAGCGTCATTCAATGCAAGCGTTTAAGTTACAGATTGGCCATTTTCAAGTGTCTGACGCCCCTGTTTTTCCAACTGCTCCTGCGTCACACCGCATAGGCGCATGGCTCGCAAGCCACCACACCATCGCTTAGTTCTACGGCTTCCGATATGGTAGACACACGACGCAAGGAGGAGGGCGTGAGGTGCGCAGAGAAGTAAAAGGCCAGGCATGAGGACTGGAGAACTACCGGTACTCCTGGAAATGCCCTCTCGCATTTCTTGGCCATTCTTTCCAAGAATGAGGGCCATGTTTAGCACGTGCGCATGGCAGTGGTGGCATACGAAGGGCCTCTTTGCCTGGTTGACTAACACCGTTCGGGCAACGCGCGTTCTGCCAATCGCAGCCGGCTGAGAGCTGGCCAATTGCGCCTTCAGACACTCCGCTTTGGGCACGTGTTAGCATGGACAGGGTAAGGCGGAATGCAAGGTTTGGTGACCTGCAGTTTGTGCGCAGCCCCGCCCTTAGACCAGCGTAGCCCACGTGCCGTGGCCGGGGAGGGCAGTTGGCACGTGGGAACGTGCAAGCCGTCCCGTCCCAAAGCCGTGCATGGGTTTTGCATTCGCGCTCATTCCTCATGAACCTTATACACAGCAATATCCTGCATACATGGACGGCCAGGGCCCAGGGGTGCGTGGCTGTGCACCTGGAAGGGCACGCAGTGGCGGCATTCCGACACGTGCTGCTGAGTTTTCACCTGTGGAAAGTGCTATGCGTGTGCCAGGTGTGCCCCACACATACGAGTGTTGCGTCTTACCGTCAGCACTCTCTTGGACGCGCCCGCCAGTCCCAAGCAAGGGGGCATCATGGCTGGCCACAGCGCTACCTTGCTGCGTGCGGCTACGATTGCTGGTGTAGAGTGTAAGGCAAGGAAAGGGCCTTGCATGCTAAGCCACCGGCAACCTTATTTCCATGCACCCGCTGTTCCCCCCCTCGCAGAGCCCTCATTGTCCTCCTACTGATTGGCATAGGACCAGCACTGCTGAGGCAGTATCTGAAACCGCTGATCTCCGGCACCGGCATGGCATCAGCCCGGGTTGTGCTCCGCCGGGACGACAGCCTGGGGCAGCTATGCCTGCTGCAGCAAGTTGACGCGGCGGACGATGCCACGCCACCACCAGATGCCGGCGAGGCCCTACCCGCGGAGCTGGCCCTTGGTTCCAGCCTCCTGCAGTGGACCGTTAAGGTCCGCTGCGCGACACAAATACATTGCCCAGTCTGTGCCTCTTGTTCCCTGTGCTGTGCGCAGATCATACGTACGGCAACACTCCAGAACACGCACCCTGTGGTTCCCCATGCAAAGTTGACAGTCCAGGTGCTCTCCTTTGTTGTGACTTCGTTTTGAAGGGAATAAAGCGATGTAACTTGGCGATCCTCCGCTGCTTGTCCGTTCGCAGGCCGTCGAGGACGCGTACGCCCCTCCCCAGGGCACGCTGTTCACCAGCCCCACGGCGCCCAGCTACCACCGGGTGCTGCTGGGGGTGGCGGCAGACGCCCCCGCCGAGGTGGGCGGCGCGGGAGGGGCCCAGGTCCTGTGGGCGATCAACACCCGGTGGGCGCTGGCGACGGCGGGCTTCTACCGCATCATCACCTTTGGTGCGTAAAGCTGGTCCGTGGCCAGAGCAGGACGCCCGTTTTGGCCGCTTAGCCATCGCTAGCTATGGGCCTCACGCGGGTGCAGTTGCACAGGTCATGCCGCACGTGGCTGCTCAGTCACGCACGGTACGATGGGGACACCAGTACTTGCCTGACAGGGAGCGGGGCCTGTTATCCAGCCGCCTGTCTTGTACTATTCTGGCCTTTAACGGCTGCTGTATCCCACTGTCCTGCTGCGTGCCCCGTGCGTCCCCCGCAGGCGCGATGCTGCCACGGCAGCTGGACCTGTCGCTGAGCCTGCAGGCGGGCAGCTGCGACCCCACGGACACGGGCGGCCTGGCGCCGCTGGCCCGCGTGCCGCTGCCGGGCAGCGCCTCCGCCGCCGCCTCCGAGTGCCCCGACCTGCAGGGGGCGGTGGTGGTGCGGTCCGCGGAGGCGCCCCTGGACGCAAACAAGGTGTGTACACATCCTTACAAGCCCCATGCAAGCTCTGGTGTGCCGTCCGCACAGACCTTTGGTATACGGTACACCCAGAGTCCTGGGGCGTGGTGCAGCACGACATGGGTTATGATGGGTGCAGACGTCGCCTGACTAGCTCAGGGTGAGGACCTGATGAAGGACCGTCGTTCCATGTGTTGCTTCCTCACTCCTGCAGTACTTTCTGGTGGACTGCCCTGCGGGTCTGGCAGCGGACGGCAGCTCCCTGCGCCCCTGGTCTTCGGGCCCGCTGCTTGTGGCGGGAGCTTCCTACAGCGCCGCCGTGTGCGGGGTGCTGGCGCTGGTGCTGACGGCGCTGGCCGCCAGAGCCGTGGCGGGGCTGCTGCAGCGGCGCTACGTGGCGCTGGTGGGGGCGCTGCGGCAGCTGCACGACGTGGGCAGCGTGCAGCTGCCGGACGGGAGCTTCCTGGTCAAGGTGGGAAGAAGGAAGCGGCGGGGGCGAGCGGGGAGCGGGGAGCGGGAGCGGAGGCTGGGGATGGGTGGCAGGCGGGATACGCTAATGCAGCAGGCAGCAGCAGGTCTACGGTGCGGTACAGTTCACATGAGCGAGTAACAAAGGAATCCTTCCGCAGACTGCTCGATCTCGAGACTGACGATGTAGATTTGCAATGCCGGAAGGGCTTTTTGCCGTTTCACATGTCGCAAGATAGTGGGAACGCTTAAGTCGGCGACACAGAAGACGCAGTAGTCTGCAGGCCTGGAGGTCTGGCAAAATGTCATTTGGTACTACTTCATGTGTTGCTAATGGATTGCCCCAAAGCCACAGCTGCGCGTTGGTGGTCCCTGCCCTCCGCTACCCTCACCCTCCTCTGTCCAGGTCCGGGCGCACGGCAGCGGGCGCGTGGCCAGGGCCATCCTGCAGCACAGCAAAGCGGGCGCGGTCGCAGAAGCCAAGGAGGATGACGAAGCCAGCCCTCGCGCGGCAGCTGCAGCGGCAGCGGGAACGGCTGCTGCCCCTCCACCTCGGCCGCCAAACCGCCCCGCTGCGCGCACGGCAGCACCTGGCGTCGGGGGCCCCTATGCCCAGGCCGCGAAGGAGATCGAGGCGCGGGCGGCCGCTGCGGCGGCCGCAAAGGCAGCCCGCTTGGCGGCGTTGCAAGATCTGGCCAAACAGCCCCCAGCCCCGCCGCCCGCTCCGCCGAAGCCTTCCAGCGCCTTGGCAGTCGGCACACCGTACGCACCGCAGCCGCGCAAGACCTCTATCACGCGTATACCTGGGACAGGCTCTGTGCCAGGCCAGGCAGCTGCAAAGCCCGCTTCCGCAACCCCAGACCCTGAGTCCGAGCTGAGAGCGTCCAGGGTCCTCGGCAAGAGTGACTCCGCGGTGTCGAGCAGCAGCAGGCGGGAGCGTGTGCCCGGCGGCAGCGGACCGGCACAGGTCCAGCAGCAGCAAGGCCCAGGCGGTGTTGCCGAGCTCGCAGCTGCTCCCGAGCGCAGCAGCTGGGACGTGGAGCTGCCCCTGCCGTCGGTCCAGCACAGCAACAGCTTCCGCCGTGCACAGCCCCCGGAGCCCGCCGCCGGTGTCATATCGCCGCAGGCCAGCATGCCTGCCGTTCCCAGCAACGTGCCCCTGCCTGAGGCGAGCTCTGGCCCTGCTGGAGCTGGCCTGAGCCCCCAGACGTCTGCCCTCGAGCCCGAGGCGTCACGCACATCTGCGGCCAACGCAAGGCCAGCACCTCCCCTGCCCTCCAGGGAGCGCTCCGTGCCTCCCTCACGGCAGGGCAGCCGCGGCAGCAATGCGGCTGCCGCTCCGGAACCGCTCTCCCTGGACCGCGGCTCCCCGCAAGCTGTGGACGCGGGACGGGTGTCACCCGCCGCCAGCGCTGCTGCCATGGACCAGGCCGCAATGGCAGGGGAGCCTGACCACCCGGTGCGGCGATCCCCCCGGCTGGATGAGGGGGATGTGGCCTCCCCTCGGGACAACCCAGGTAAGACCTCGGGGACGTAACGCATATGCCATTCCATGGATGCCCTTCACCGTCACAGGGCCATCCTGGTGCATTCCTTGCCCACTACGTGTACCGTAGTCAGGCGGTGGTGGGCATCACGCTGTACGCATGCGACTTGGACACAGTACGATTGGGGTCAAGGACTAACCCCACACTGAGGACTAAGCCTCTGATTGCGCCTTGCGCTGCAGGTGCCAGACGGCTGTCCAGTCAGGCTGATATGCAGCCGCCCACCAGCGGGCCGGCGGATGACGGGGGTGCAGGCCTTGCCCTGGCTGGTGGTGATAGCACCCAGCTAGTGCCGTCGGGGTCTATGCGGCTTAGCGGAGCGGGGGCGCGCAGGAGTCCCACCCCAGAGCACGAGGAGGGCCAGGGAGATGCAGCAGAGGGGAAGATGCTGCACGGTGCGGCTGGTGTGGATGGTGTGGAGGGCAGTGTCCAGGACGTTGACGGGGAGGAGCAGCTGGGGCTTGAGGGGCAGCAGCAGGAGCAGGACCAGGACCAGGAGCGGGGCGAGGTGGAGGCGGAGGGCGAGGAAGAGCAAGGGGAGGGCGAGCAGCAGCGCAGCTCGGCAGCAGCTGCACCTGCAGGTGATGACGGTGCGACCGCGTTGTTCGACCAGACAATAGATGCCATGCAAGCGGTGATGCGGGGCGCGGCTGACCGCATCCTTGGCGGCTTTGGCGGTGGTGCGGAGGCCGCAGGGGCCGAGGCGCCGGCCGCGCCGGCAGCGGCCGAGGGTGGCGAGGCAACGGTGCGCAGCTCGGGGCGCCGGCCGGCACCCATCGCGCAGCGGGACGTGCAGCCACCCACCGCGCCCCAGCAGCAGCAGCAGCGGCAGCAGTCGCAGCGTGCGGCGCCGCAGAGCGGCGGGACCGAGGCAGGGAGGGCCGTGTCGGCGAATGACAGCATGCGGCAGCAGCGGCCGCGGGACGACCCCACGGCCCTGTGGGAGGCGTTTGAGAAGAACATCGAGGTGGGCACGTAGCACATGTTGCAGTACAACGAAGGGCTGAGCACATGGGCAGGCGCCTCGTACCGGTAATCAGCAGCTGTCGTTTTTGACACATTGGGGATAGCAAGCGTCTGCGCCCCCTCTACCCCGTCCACACATGCACGCCTAATGCTGTCGGTGGTTTCCTGCTAGTGCGCCGTGTCGACGTGCGCTTCCTGGCCTTGCACCGCACCCAACGCGTGTCGCCTGCTTCATTGTCCCTGGCCTTGGCGGCGGAGACGCCGCCCTTCCGTGCACGCTGAGCTGAAAGCTGTGTTACGGTACCTCACGTTGTCCGGCCCCCTTGTGGGCGCGGCCTGGACCAGCGGCGCCGACCGTATCGAAACCCTTCGGCACTTGCCTGCAGCATCAAACACCTCAACCTCACTGCATGCTGAACTGGAATTCTCGGTAAAATGCATTTCCATGGTCCGCAGGAGTGTGACCTTGACGGCGGCGACGACGCAGACGAGGACGACGGCTCTGTGGCGTGGGAGTTCGTGGTGCGCACGCGGCTGGGCACCTACCTGCCGCTCACCTTCCCCGCCTCGCCGCACTTCGAGAGCAAGAACGTGCTTCGCGCGCTGCTGGGCCTTAAGTACTTTGTGGTCATGCCGGCAGGTGGGAAACGGGACGACGGGGTAGACGGTGTGAGGGAGCGTTGTCAGGCAGGTTGCCGGGGGCACCTATGGCCACCAATCGAGGGTGGTGTTACAAGCATGTTTGCCAGCTTCAGTACACGCGTATTTTTTGCCACACGGTGCTGCTTGCGGCTTACCATTCGAATGCCCTCATGCCCCATTCAGGCCACAAAGCGGCGATCGCCAACGCTGCTGCGGTCGACGGGTCCGCTGTGGCCGACGACCTGGCCGCTGCCGACATCACACACATCCAGGAGCAGGATGTGCTGGGCGTCGGCATGGGCGGAGACGAGCTGCCCCCGCTCCCGCGTCCCGGCCCAGGCGTCGCGTGGCCGGACGAGCCGCAGTCGAAGCCGTACAAATCCACGCCGTACGAGCTGTACGTGAGGGACCTGGAGCAGCGCATCCGGCGCGACCGGCTGTGGCGGGTGCGGCGGTGGCACCGGCGCGTGCACAGCACGGAAAACAGGTGGCTTCAGGTGTACCAGGACAGCAAGACCGACTCGCAGGCCACCTCGCAGCAGCTGCTGAAGCGCAACGCGGCGCAGGAGAACCCAAACTGGGAGGCCGAGGCCATGAAGCGCAATGCGAACGCAGGGCTGCTGTCCGGCCAGCCCGCGCTAGGGGTTCCTGGAGCCGCGGCGGCGCCGCTGGGAGCGGGCGAGGACAGCGGCGCGAGTGGCGGCTTGTCAGCTGCCCCGCAGTTCTACGACGCGCCCCCGGAGCTGCAGAAGCTGCTGCTCGGCCGCGGAGCTCAGGATGGAGGCGACCGGAGCGGCAAGCGCGGCAGCAGCAGTACGCTGGTGGCCCTGCCGGCGTCCGCCGCCCCACCGGCTGTTCCCCCAGCCCTGGCGGCCGCTGCCCATGAGGTCCTCGGCTTGGCTGGTGCCCTGGAGATGGCGGTCGGGGCGTTGCAGGAGGCTGGGTCGCTGCTGTGGGGCGGCCTGCGGCGCGGTGCGCAGGGGATGTACCGCGCTGCCGCCGCCGCCTCTGGGCGTGGTGGCCGCGGTCCGCTGTGCGGCACGGGGTCGGAGGGCGGCGCGGCGGCGCGGCTGGTGGACGGCGGCGCCGTGTGCAAGGTGCTGCTGGAGTCGGCGGTGAGGGCGCTGGCGGTGCTGGCGCAGGAGGCGGCGCTGCCCAGGGCCAAGATGCCGGAGGCGGCTGCGGGGCTGGAGGCGTCGTCGGCAGGGCAGGAGGACGTGAGTATCCGGGATCAGGGATGGGTCTGACTCAAGGGGTCCTCCATTGAACGTGATCAGCAAGCTTGATCTTGCTTCTCTTGTAGTCTATGCCCTCTCTATTTTCAGCTGTTGGGAGCTCAAGCCGCCCGGTTCAACATGCCTTTGTTCCTGTCGCATTCCCCCAACCCGCAGTTCATGGACGGTTCTAGCGCCGCCGCCGCCGACGCGCGGTCGCAGCAGCACCTCCGCTCCGCCGCCGCCTCCCTGCGCGCCTCCGCCCGCGAGGTGGTGCGTCAGTTCCTACGTGACCTGTGGGCGGTGCCCCCCGAGGCCCTGCCGGCGCCGCAGAAGCGTGCCGTGCTGCTGCGCCTGGGGCAGCACGTGCTGGTGGCGCGCAGGAGGGCGGAAGCGGAGGCGCGAGATGCGGAGGTGGAAGCACTCAAGGGTGAGTGCACCGCAGCGCGAGGTCTAGGTCGGTCATGCATACTGCGTAGTGTTGCTCATGCTCTTTGTCTTCGGCTCGTGTGGTGATGGGATTACGACGCTTGCAACTTGATCCTCCTGCGCTGTTTGCTGGCAGGCATTGCCAGCGCGGATGCGGACGTTCCCCCGGTCACCAACGGCGCCGCCTGGTCCCGCATGGTGTGGGACGCGGCCCTGGAGGACGCCCGCGCCGCCCTGCGCGCCCTCAGCCCCGAGCAGCAGCAGCTGGCCTCGCCCTGGCGGCGCCGGGCGGCTGCGGTGGGGGCAGCGTTCACCAAGGCTCGCTCCCGTCTTTCTCGCATGCTGGGGCTCAGGTGGGGATTTCATTCCAGACCAAGTCTTACATGCCACCATCTGTGGTGTATTGACAGTGCCTCCCTGCTACGCAAGCATCATGGCAAACGAGTACTGTTGCTCAGGGTAACCGGTAACATGCACCCGCTTCGGATGAGGCTACCCATGAGCACCCCTATGCTGTGCCGCCATGTCCCCCCCGCAGGCTGCTGTGCATCCTGCTGCTGGGCTCCCTGGTTCCCTTCTTCTCCAGCCTCGTGGCCGCCAGCACCGCCGCGCTGTGGGACCCCGCCGGGCCGTGGGCGTCCAGCGCCGCGGGCTTTGCCGCGCTGCTGGTCCCTGGGGCGGTGTGCCTGGCGCTGCTGGCGGCGGACGTGTGTGCAGCCATGGGCATTAGCCCCCGGGAGGCGCTCGCATACGGCAGGTGGGTCGGCTGTCCAACCCTGCGGCAAGCCGGCAACCGTTCAGGGCATGGAGAGCAGTTGGAGATGTGTGAGGGCCGTTGGTGTAGCTGCTGTGGTCGAGGTCACCCGTCTGCCGCCACAGGTGTTTGATTTTTGTAGTGTACTGTGGCAGCCTGTTGAGGCCAGCTTCCAGCTCTTGACCACACTTAACGGCGTGTGAGCGCGAGCAGCCATAATGCTATGCGCTTGGGCAACACGCGAGTGCAGTGTGTCTGATACCTCCCTTCCCCCCCACTCACTCTCCACATCCTCCCCCACGCAGGCGCCGCACCCCCGGCCCTGCGTTCGGTACGCTCATGTCCAACGACTCGTTCCGCGGCTCCAACCGCATCCTGCCGCTGGTGCAGGAGGCGCACGGGGAGGATGTGCATGGGGAGGACCTGGGGCAGGAGGACGGCAGGTGGGCAGGGTTGGGCCCGGACGGGTTGCAAGGGGGTGGGAACAGCGAGGCAGGTGATCCAGTCACCCGTGAAAGCATCTGTGCGCCATCCCCCCTGACCACTATCACTAAATCCTAATGATTCAAGGCGAGGGCCTAGCCCGTTCGGGTACAGCTAGCTATGCACGGCAGCAGTAGACAACGCGCAAACAGCTAGCAGCACTTGCTCGCTGCTAGTGCTGCTTACACTTTCTGGCGCCTACCTGCCATCGCCATGTGCAGGATGCGCCGGAAAGGGTGTGTCAGGCCCGGCTTGCATGTACTGTACCTTATGACTCTCACATCCTGGGCTTCTCTTCTTGCTTTCGTATAACTGCCGCAGGATGCGCCCGGAAACCGGACCCCACACCCGCTGGCCGTCCCGCATGCACCGGCTGCTGCGTGCCGCGGGCGTGGCGCTGTATGCTGCGCACTTCGCCGCCGCCGTATGGCACTGCCTGATGGTGGTGGCGTGGCTGGGGCTGTCGGCGGTACTGGGCGCGTTCCAGGCCGTGGCCATCGTTGCAACCATAGGTGGGTTGCTGTGGCGGCTATTGCCTGGCACGTGGGTACTGAGAGGGAGCGTTGCGTCTCTTAGCCGGAGGGCTCATGCGCGTGACAGCAGCGGCCCTTAACTCCAGCAAGTGATGTTTTACGTGTCTGGATACTGGGGTTGGGCTGAACCACTACTTATGCGGTGCGTTTGCCGTCCGCAGGCAGCGGCGTGTCCGTGCTGGCTGCCCACCTGGCCCAGCTGCGTGCCCAGGGCGCCGCCATGCGGAACCGGGTGCAGCAGCTGGTGGACCAGCAGACCGCCAACATGCGCGCCGCCGCCCACAAGCTGGCCCTGTACGAGCGCGTGTGGACCAGCAGCAAGGAGCGCGCGGCCTACGCACGCAACATGCACGCCCAGGCGCAGGCCATGCTGCTCAACGTGAACAGGTACGGCGCTGCGGTGCGGCAAGGAGCCGCTGAGGTGGTAGGCCCCAAACAGATACTACGTACTAGAATCCTCAAATCTGCGCGGATCACAACACACGCATTCTCTCCGTGCCGCACACGAAACCGCAGGTCCAGCTCATTCCTGACATCCCGCATCGCCGGCCGGGCCCTGCCCGCTGGCTGGGTGCTCGCCAGCCTCACAGCCGTGGCCCTCCTGTACGCATGCGGCCTGGTCTTCATCTACCTGGGCGCCCGGGCGTTCGGCCTGTCCATGCAGTGGGGCATCGCCGCCATGGCACCCCTCAGCGCCCTGGGCTCCTTTGCCCAGGGCCGGGCCAGCGCTAAGCGGCAGGGGAAGAAGGCACGGGCGCTCCTGCCTGCGGCAGTGGGCCAGGCGGTCAACAATGCCAAGGACGCTGCGGCTGGGCTGGACGGTGTGGACGGCGGCCTCGGGCAGCTGAAGCCCTTGCCGCAGCCGCCCGAGGTGGTGAAGCCCGAGATGGAGCTGGAGAACGGTGGGTGCAGGGGCAGCCAGGGACACGCATTGCATGCTACGTGTGGTACGATGATGCTTACCAAGATGTGGCCCTTTGGCATGATGGGTTGCTTGTGGATCTCGGCTGATGCTTGATGGCTGAAGCAAGGGTGCCCACGCACGTGCCCGCAGGCGTCCTGCGGATCAACACGGTGCTGACGGCCCTGGTGACTAGGACCGCGCTGGTGCAGCAGATGGGCGACACTGGCGGGTGAGCCTTGGAAGAAGAAACCCCACACAAGATTGTTGAAGGCCGTAACGATTTGGGCGATGTGACACGGTTTGCTGCCCTCGGTTGTGGGCAGCCCGTTGGAGCTCTTGCTGCGCCTAAGCACAAGCATGAACTGCAGGCTCCTCGACAACCCTGGGCCCACATACCGGCACACATACCGTACTAACCCCCGCTCCGCATGCACCAACTCATGCTTGTTTGCGCCCCATCGCTTCCGTTCCAACCGCAGCCCCAAGGGTGGCTGCTGTCACAACGACGACCACACGGGCGACCTGCTAGCCGCGCTTATGAAGCTGTGGAGCGAGCTGCTAGACAAGCCCGAGGAGCCCGAGGAGAAGGAGGACCTGCTGCCCTTCATCTGGGCTGCTGTCCAGGGCCTGTTGCGCGACTCGCGCAGCCACGGCGCCGACCTGACCAACCTGGGCCGCACCATTGGAGTGGACCACTGGATGCTGGAGAAGGCGGCGGGGGGAGGCGGCCGGGACGGGCCAGCCTCGCTGCACTCCAGGGTACGTCCGCCCACAAAGAAGGCACTGCACACTAGGTTGGCGGGTGCGTCTTTGCAGCCCGACAAAAAAGGCAGAGCCCGCATGCACGATGCCGTACAGCGCTTGCACCCTCCGTGAACCCACCACGGCTCACTTTTTCCTCTGGGGTTTCTCCTCCAACGCAGATGCCGGATCTGCGCAAGGTGCCGTACGAGACGGGCGAGATCCTGCGCCGCCTCAAGGCGCTGTCCATGCTGCAGCCGCAGCCCTACACGCCGCACGTGGGGCCGATTGTTGGGCCGGGAGGCTTGCCCCCGGGGCTGCCGTCGCCGTCGCCATCGCATATGAAGCTGGACGACCTGTCCGAGCTGATTGCGCAGCTGCAGCGCTGCCTGTCCAGCGCCGAGCTGCTGGACACAGCCATGGGCAACACCTGCAACAAGATCAAGGAGATACGCCCCGACATGCAGGTAGGAACAGGACCAGCCGACTTGCAGACGCTCCGCCTTGTTTTTCCAACAAAACCCAGCCTATGACTGGGCAATGCACCTCAATTGGTGCATGGTGGTACTACACACCGTATGGTAATAATTTAGAGCATGACAGCTCCCCTGTTCCCTGTCCCACAGGCCCTGCTGTCCGTCGCCGCCGAGTCCAAGCAGCTGGACCCGACCCTCGTGCGCACCACCGCCGCCGCCATCCGCGAGCTTGACCCGTCACAGCTGCACGCACTGCTGGCCGCCCTCAAGGGCCTGGACCCCGCACCCTTGGCCGCCGTACAAGCCGCCATCCTGGCGCTGCCGCCCGCCACCCTGCCCGCCGTACAGCAGGTGGCGGCGGCGGCGGGCGCGCTGCCGGGCAAGGTACAGCCGCACCTGGACGCCGTACAGGAGCGCATCAGCCGCCTGGACGCAAAGCACCTGGCCGAGGTGCAGGAGGCCATTGACAAGCTGAACGCAGACGGGATCGCCAAGGTGCAGGAGGGCATTGACGTGGTGGTGCGGGTGGTGGGGGAGCTGCCCGGAAAGGTGCAGCCGCCGCTTGTGGCGGTGCAGGAGGCGGTGGGCAAGATCGACACGGCGCACCTGGTGGAGGTGCAGGCCGCCATCGACGCTCTGAGCGCTGACGGCATTGCCAGGGTGCAGGAGGCTGTTGCTGCGACCGTTACGCTGGTGACCGAGATGCCCGGCAAGGTGGAGCCGCCGCTGACTGCTGTGCAGCAGCGGCTAGAGAAGCTGGACGCATCCCACCTGGCCGAGGTGCAGGAGGCAATCGACAAGCTGAGCGCGGACAGCATCGCCCAGGTGCAGAAGAGCATCGACGGCGTGGCGGTGCTGGTGGCGGAGCTGCCCGGCAGGGTGGAGACGCACGTAGTGACGGTGCAGGAGCGCGTGGCAGCCCTGGACACCGCGCACCTGGACGTGGTGCAGGACAAGATCAACGGGCTTAAGGTGCCGGACCTGCCAGCTCCGCCGCCGCCGCCGCAGCAGCAGCCCTCACCATCGCCTCCGTCGCCCCTGCCGGGGCCGCCGCCGCCGCCGCCGCCTTCCCGCGGCGGCTGGCGCATGTGCGGCGATTCCGATGTGGTGCACCCAGAGCCGCAGGGCGGCGCGCCGTGGCAGCGGCTGGAGAAGGGCATTGCGGAGGTCAACACCAGATCCGTCAAGGTGGGCCGGGGCCTATGGGTTTGTTGCGTAGGGCGTGAGCCGGTGTAGCATCGCGTGGGACTGCGCAGTGGAAGGGTCGACGCCTGATCATGCGGCATGCATGCAGGGCAGGCATGGGTGGGGCATTGACAGGAAGATGCAGTCCTCCCTTGAAAGACTTGAGGCACCAGGGGAGCTCCTCTGCTCGGCACCGGTAGCCAGGCAGGGTGTGGCCCCGGGTGCCATTCCTGCACAGTTGTTGACATCCACTGCCATCCCGCTTCGTTTTTCCTCACAGATCCTGGAGATCGTGCAGAAGATCACGCCCGGCAGGGACGGCAAGGACGGCACGAACGGCGATGAACCCTCGGCTTCCGCGTCCGTTCCCGGTCCCGCCGGCCCCGCCCCCGACCTGCTGCCGGCGCTGCAGAAGCTGCTGCAGGAGCTGCAGGTGGCTGTGCTGGACCGTGTGGGCAGCGCGGAGCGCAGCCTGGACCGTGGCTTAGCCACCAGCACCAGCAGGCTGCTGGCCGCCATTGCGGGCATCGGGGGCGGAGGCGGTGGGGGAGGAGGAGGAGGCGGTGGCAAGACGGAGGTGGATCTGGAGCCGCTGCGGGGGCAGCTGCTGCAGATGGACGAGAAGGTGTGCGGCCAACTGCTCCCGGTTGCGCGCAGCAACACAGCTAGCCGTGTGGATTTGCATCACTAGTATAGGCACCTGTTACGGCAACAGCCAAAACTGACCCGCCGATGGCTGCAATGGTCCGCACCTGCTACTAACGTGCAGCAGTACTGCTGCGTACTGTAATCTGCTGCCATTTGCTGCAAATCGACTGCAATTCTTCTGCCCCCCTCTTCGCATCCTGCAGCTGGACGGTCTGGCCGGCTCGCTGTGCGAGGGCGTGGGCCTGCTGCCCGACTTCTGCGCTGGGCGGCCGGGGCTGCCGGGCGCCATGACCGTGGCGCAGATGCTGCACCAGCTGCGGGCGGACCTGCTGGAGGAGATCAAGAACAGCAGCGACAGCAACCCCGGGAAGATCATTGAATGGCCCGTGCCGCTGCCGGGTGAGGAGCCTGGAGGTGCAGAGGCGGACACACGCGTCCTGGTGCTGCTGCGGGAGGTGTACAACAGGCTGGAAGTGCTGGTGCGCAAGGGGCCGGACAGCGCGCTGCAGCAGCAGGTGGGTGCCGCTCCGTAACTTGCGCGGGCTAGCAGGACGAAACTATGCAACTGTCGTGCTGTATCAGGAGCGTGTGTGCACGAACACAGCAGGCAGGAACGGGCAAAGAACAGTGCAAGATGGGCAGTCCGCTGGTAACGGTGTACTGTCCAGCGGTGTGCGTCGTCTTTTGCAGTACCTGACAAGCTTCCACGGCGCTCGTGTGCCAGGTGGCGCTGCTGGTGGCGCTGGTGGAGCGGCTGTGGGCCTGGCTGACGGGCGAGCCGAGCACGCCCGGCACGGCGGAGGAGCGTGGCGGCTCCGGCAGCGGCCTGACGCTGGTGCTGCAGGATGTGGTCAACGCACAGCTGACGATGCACAACAAAAAGGTGCGATGTTTCTCCAGATCAATCCGCAAGATGCAGTAGCACATACCCCACAACGGGGGCGCCGTCGCACGAGCTCTGCTTTGCCCTGACGCTGGAGCCGAAGACGGACGTGTCAACCCCTCCTCCAAGACCAGGTTCCTTCCTACAACGTCACGGCTCTGGTCTTGGACGGGTACATATACCACAACGCAAGAGCACAGGCGAGGGTACTCTTGCCCAAGCTGCCGTTGGTGTTCGGGCCTGACCGTGCATGGAACCGCTAACCCACAGGTTATCAAGTCCGTCCTACGCGGGCTGGAGGACCCCCTGGCGCCCCTTGCCCGCATCGAGGCGCGGCTGCGTGAGCTCCAGGGCGAGGAGGTGGGGCTGCTGGACATGGGCGCGGTGGCGGAGGCGCGGGCCGTGGCGGCGGCGGGGGCGCTGGCGGACGCAACCGCCAGCGCGACGACCGTGGTGCTGCGCACGGGCGCACAGCGCAAGCCGTCCTTCGCGGACCTCTACCGTGAGTAGTCGACACTCCTTGACTCCCATAGCAGCCAGTGCAAGCACGTCTGAGCGGTGATGCTTGTTTTCCCTAAGCTGTTCCCTGCATAGTCACCTGTGACCTGGTACCGTAATACCCTTTGGCGGCATTAAATTACGGCCACGCGCTGCTGCTTACCGTTGATGTACCTGGTGTCGTGGTGCAGGGCTGCTGCCGGAGGTGCTGCAGGCCGTCTTCAACCTGCGGCTGCACGCGGCGGCGCCCGGCGGCGGCCAGGGCAGCACCCCCGCCCCAGCGTTGCCCACAGCCGGGGGCATTGTCAACAAGTGGCAGTCCGCCACGCAGCAGAGTGCAATCAGGTGCGCGCGCTTAACGGCCACTGTTGCGCCGGCCTCGCGTCGCTGCACGTGGCGGCGGTCTTGTTTGCAGCAATGCGCATGATTGCGCTGCGGCTGCGGCCGCCACTCCCACCCCTCTACCCTCGCCCCGCAGTGAGGTCAGGGGAACGATCCGTTGCAATCGCTTCTGCTTTTGGCACTCTTCCTCTCCGCATGCAGGTATCAGCGATTCCGTGACTCCCTGACACCTGACACTATTTCCACGCGTCCCACGCATACCCCTTCACCCCGGCAGCGAGCTCCGCTCCCGGGTGGAGCAGCTGCACGTGCTGCTGGGCGGCCAGGTGGACGTCATCCGCCAGACGCTGGTGCCCGAGTTCGCGGACCAGCTGCACCTCATCCTCATGGGCCACCGCTACACCAAGAGGTGAGAACGGGCAGGTCGCACGGCGTCCCACACTCTGTCCCCATGCCGCATGCCGCATGCCGAAAAGAGCGGGCACGGCACCAGGGCGCGACGTGGGGCCCCTCGAGTGGAGCACGGGGCGTGGGTCCTTCAAGGCATTGTTACCGATAGCCCTTGCCCACGGTTTGGTGGCAGAGCAGCACCTCGGATTACTGCGTGCAGGTTCGCGGAGGCGCCGGAGGGCGAGACGCTGATGGAGGTGGTGGAGCGGCTGCTGGACTGGAAGCTCAAGGCGGCGGCGCTGCAAGACCCCAGGCCGGCCCTGGCGGCGGCGCCGGCGGCCGTGCCGTCCGGCAACATCAAGGACCGCATGCGCAAGCTGCTGCCACTGGCGCCCTACATCCTGGACCCGGTGGTGAAGCGGCAGCAGCAGCACCTGGGCAAGATGACGGACGCGCAGTGGGTGGTGAGCGGGGCGCAGCGGGCGCAAGGAGGGGTGTAGTTGACACGGAGGTTGCTGGTCATGCGGATATGCCCTTGCCCTATGACCTCGGTGATGCCCAGTGGCGCATCAACAGCGGCTTACCTGGTGAGGGCGACTTGGCTGGCGACTGCAAAATTCACGTGTTGCTGGTGTGCTGTGCAGGAGTTCGGCGGCTGGCTGACCGAGTACGCGCAGCAGAAGGGCATCAAGATGGTGGAGGCCACGGGCGGCTGGATGGCGCCCTACTATGTGCGCGGAGGGGGCACCGTCATGACCTACCTCAACGCGGTGGAGGCGGTGGGTCGGTGTCCTGTCGTCTTTCGGCCTCCGTGGGGCCTTGACCCTGCCCACTACCGTATGATTGTGCTGATGTGGGTTTGCCTGCAGCGGCGCCCACGAGTGTACGGCGCAGTGTAACTCTTCTTCCCAGCCCCGCTGCTACTGACCGCTACACCCCTCTTGCCCCCGCGCACACCCTCGTGCCTCCGCAGAAAATCAAGGGCATGGTGTCAAGCCTGTCCCGGCGCCCCTCTGCCGTACAGCCCGAGCGGTCCATGGCGTACAGCATGGGCGGGTACGACGACGACGGCATCTACGACGATGACGAGGACGACGGCGGGGACGAAGAGGACGAGCAGCAGCGGGGTGCAGCGCAGGTCCGGCGGGCGGGCGGCGGCGGCGGCGGCTCTGCCCTGGCCAGCGCGATGAGGGGCGGCGGCGGCGGCGGCGCGGCCGTCCTGTCCTCCAAGGCCTCGGGCGGGCTCTCTCGCCGCGGCATCCAGTTCCGTGACGCGTACGTTGAGGACGGGGAGTACCTGGACGAGGGCTTTGCGCGCCAGCGGCAGCAGGTGGAGGCGGCCATGGGCGCGCAGGGCGTGGCGGTGGGCGGCGACGTGGCGGCGGCGCTGGTGCAGCTGCAGGCGGGCAACGCCAAGAGCAGGCCCACCAGCGCGGCGCCGGGGGGCAAGGGGCGCCTGGCCAGCGCCAAGGCGCGCTCAGGGAACGGCCGGTAGCGTTTTCTGGGTTGCAAGGTGGTCGTGCCGGTACCGTTGTTGGGGTGCGGGAGGCCTAGCTGCTGTAGGGGTAAATGCAGCGGGACAACGAACACCTCTGCTCGCGCCCTGTACCACGATGCAGCCACGACACTGATAGTGAAGCACTAGCGTGCCTTGCCTGCTATGCTTTCTTGCACTTCTGTGGTGTCTGGATTAGTTCTTAGCAGAGGGGGCTCTTCGGCGTTTGGTCTGTGGTTTGCCGTTTCCTTGGGGGTTTGTTCGTTACGACAGGGAAATTCCCAGATGCTCCATCACCCATGCGGTTCACCATGCTGCCCATGTTTGTCGAAGTGTTATATGCTCCTTCAGTCTGCGTCCTGCATTCCCAAGTACGCCCCAGTTACATGTATGGAGACCTTGAAGCCCCCGGCTCGTACACGGGTCGTTGCACTTGCGAGGGGAGGTCCCTCGCCGTGTAACACTGATTGACTGACAAAGTCACGCTCAGGGCACCGCCAGCGTCGGCGTTTGGCAAGCAGGCGGCAGTGTTCCGGTCTTATTTTGCGAAAAATTCTGACCACTTATAATTTCGGTGCCTTCGGGTCTGGAAATTCTGACAGTCGTACATTTTCCAGGATTTCTGGGCAAATCCTGGGGGAAAACCCTCTTGAAAATCCTGATTCGGTCAGGATTCTGCCCAAAAAAATCCTGACAGGCAGCCAAAATGGCCGCCGAAATTATGATAATCCTGAAGACCGGGACACTGGCAGGCGCTTTCAATAGCATGCTGTTTTTTAGGGTTGTGACTGTGTGCCGCACCAGCAACTTGGCTAGGGTGCGTACTACGGCACCGGTAGGTGCAAATCCCAAGGGGTCCTGCGGGCAGCAACCGTACACAGGCACTCTGCAAATTCACTTTTCAGTTTGGGTGTGTGGTGACATGTTATATGCATACGGTCTACGGTAGCTGATTGACTAGCATCAGCTGCAGCGACTTCGTGGCGTAAAGGATGAATGAGCGACCAATCGTTGGCTGGAAAGGCATTGCACAGCGATCGCAACTGCAAAGCTCTTACAGTACTGGCAACGCCCGACGCATCTGGCAGTGGGCATGCAACAATTATAATGGCAACAAACGAAGGCTTCACCCCTGCCTGCGCAACAGACCGAGTCACAGGGGCTCGGCACAATACCACCAAGGAGGATGATGTCCGAAACCCAGCTGAACATGCAGCGAGCTGTCATTGGTAAGCACCCTCCGCTCCAACACTTTCATGAATCAACCGCTCTTGACTGGTCGCTGACATGCACGCACGCCATGGCCAGCCCTGTTCAACGCCCAAACCTTCAACACCCAACTGGGCGTGAGCGAATCCGTTGTCCTCGCCAACTAAGAAAGAAGGTAACAATGTAGGAGAAGCCTGCTCGAAAAACTCTCATAGCAGAGCATGCTTAGCAACTCCAGGTCTCGCACACTGCAACGTAACGACAAGCAGCCCAGCCCCGCTAAGATGCACTGGGCTCACGCTGCACCACCGAATAAACGGCAACAACTACGCACATGCATTATTTGGTCGCCTGCGAAGCAGCCGCCGCTCTCTCTAGCCACATGGCACACGCAGCACCCTGACGCCACCCTGCTCCAAGATTAGTACAAGTGCAACACCAAGCCCCAACAGATGCACAGCCCAACTTCACCCCCGCAGCTAAAGCCGCCCCGCTCCAAGACCCGGCAGCCTGCCTACCGCCCAGCTGGCAAGCAAGGGCCTACACGCGCAAGCCAAGCCGTCCCCTAGCCGAACAGCTGTTGCCCTTACGCCTTGAACTCCAGCAGCATGTTGTTGTCCGGGGGCAGGCCAACGCATGCCCGCATGATGTTCTCGAGCATGGCGCGCTGCTTCGCCAGGGCGTTGACCACGGGGGTGCCGTACGGCACCAGGGGGGCCTTGGTCAGGTACGAGAGCAGCACGGCAATGGGGTGCAGGCCGTGGAAGGCATCCTCGCCGTCCTTCTTGAGCTGGATGCGCGTGATGAGCTCCGCCAGCAGCACCAGGTCCAGGATGATGGGGGCGGCCAGCAGCGAATCCTCGCACGTGTTGTGGATCACCAGCGTGTTCTTGCCGCCCAGGAAGATCTCGCTGGTGTACTCGTCCATGGCGCGCTTGCTGTCGCCCACGTACGGCACGTACTTGATGACAACCACGTGGTCGGGGTGCTCGCCGGGCTGGTACAGGATGCTGTTGGAGGCCACCATGTCGTCAACCACGTTGGACTTGGAGATCTCCTTGGAGCGGAACGTCTGCGGGGCCGACAGGTTGAGCCCGTCGTTGTTGCCCAGGTGGTTGTACGACACGATCGAGGTGGGCTTGAGGCCCGCGCCGACCAGGAAGTCCACCAGCACCGACTTGAGCTTGGTCTGGCCCGACTTGAAGTCGTCACCGCCGATGAGCACGTTGTGCTGCACGGCCAGCTCGATCATGCCGGGCACGAACGTGTTCTGCGGGGAGCCGTTGACGAAGGGCACGCCCTCCAGCACGCAGGCGGCGGCGTAGAGCGTGGAGGGAGCAATCTCCGCCTCGTCGCGCTCAATGGCGGCCATGAGGTTCTCGGCGGTGTCGTTCAGGCCCTCCGCCACCTGGGCAAAGCGCTCGGTGTTGGCGGTCCACAGCACCACGATGCGGTCCACGCCGTTGGACTCCTTGAAGGCGCGGATCTGCTGGCGCACAGCCTCCAGCTGCTCCTTCTTGGTGCCCTTAATCACGTTCGTGGCGCGCTCCTCCTGGTTGGCGGCAACGAAGTCGGGGTCGTAGATACCTGGGGATGGGGGGCAGCAGGAGCGGAGGCAGCCAGTCAGCGGGTGGAGTGGGCCGCCGCAGGTTTAACCCTGGCGCAAGCCAAGCCCCGTACCCTAACCTAACCCTGCGTTCAGCACCCATGTCATTGGTAAGTCTCCTTTGTGCGGTGTCAAAACGTGAAAATCAACGATGTCAGATGCAGGAGACAGTGCATGCCCTTCCTCCTCCCTTGAAGTAAATACCCATGGCCACGATGCACGTTGGTAGCAGACTCACGTGAGAAACGATCGAAAGCACGAGTGTGCATCGCTTTGGGGCTCAGGCGTGGAGTTTTCCTGGTCAGTGCTTGCCCCACAAGAGCAGCGCGCTTTCAGCATCCGGCAGCCCTCCCGACTCGTTGCCCCGAGGCCCCAGCACCTACCCGGCAGGGGCACCATCTCCCGCATGTACGGCACCAGCTGCTCCTGCAGCGACCAATCCAGCACCTTGGCGCGCTCCATGGCCTCCGCCATGTTCATGGAGGAGATGTCCCAGCCGCCCAGCACGATGTCGGTGGGCTCCACCATAGGCAGCAGCGCCTTGAAGGGGGCGTACACCTCCTCGCCCTCGAAGTTCCCGACACGCACGGTTGCGGCCTGAGTGAGCGAGCCGAAGAAGTTTGGCTTCTTCAGGCCATCCTTGGTCATCCACGTGATGCCGCTGAGGATAAGAGCGTGAGACGGGCGATGGTAAGGAGGGTTCCCGTGGGGAGAAGACGGGGTTCGGGGGCAGCAGGAGGGCCCCAAGCACGCCTGTACCACGCTGGGCTGTACTTACTGCTTGTTTGCCAGGATGCCGGCGGTGAGGGTCGTGCCGTTGTTGCCGCCCCAGCCCACGAGCATGACGCTGCGCGCGTAAAGGGGCCAAGGACAAAGTCAGGACGCTCCCTTGGAAACCGCCTCTTGCTAATACAATGAGCACTGATGCGTACTTAGTGTTTGAGGTCAGTGAGGAAAGCGCCAAACAGCATTGCCCGGAGCCAAAAGGCCGCCACCGAAGCCCCACCTTCCGGTCACTACTAGGTATGCGCTCCCTTAAAACACAGCCGTGGCAGCCTCGGTGAGTACCTACCCCAGCTTAGGAACCTTGCGGTCCACGCGGAACTGGTAGGTAGACTTGGTCGGCTTGACCACCCATTTGCCATCAGTCGCGCGGTCTAGTTGCGTGGAAGCGTACTCGTAGGTGCTGGTGATAGACTCGTCGCTGTACACCACGTTGGGCGACTGGACCTCAAAGTTCTCAACAAGCATTTTTCCTCAGTCAGGGGCTAATCAGGGAAGGGCTTGGTCGCAGTAGGGGTTGCGAGTGCACAGAGTATACTTCAAAAGCTATGCTTTGATGAGTTTGAAGGCAACCTATGTTAAAAAAGTACCTCTCCTCCGGCCTGGCGCGAGTTTGGGCCCTGGGGCGCGGATGTGCGGATGACCCATGCAGCTTCTGAACTTCCAGTCGCGTAACCAGTCACAGCCATATATAATTGTTTCATATATGTATGCATACACAATGAAACGTCGTGCAGTAAGCACTGGCACCCGCCTTCCTTCTTCCTCGATGGCTTGAACGTTCGAACAGCCGAGCCGCATAGGTCTAGCTGCGACCTGAGCAGGTCTTTCGGCATACGCTTTGAACTTCGTAACGTTTGGGCTTTCCCACAGCGAAAGCGAAAGGCCACGGACACGGAAAGCTGTTGCCAAATGCCCGTAACGCTTACAAACAGTTTCCCGCATCCAGGCCGTTCAGCCACTGCTGCCACAGCGTAGCCATACAAACGCACGCTCGCACACTGCATGCAGCTGCTCATATGGTCATGTAGGACTCCATGCCGCACACGCGGAGTCAACCCACAACACGCCGCCTGCAACTGAGCAACTCCAAACGCCACTCATCACTCCGCCTGTTCCCTTCACAACGTGGCTGTTGTCACAGTCAACTGACAATAGAATCAACCGCAAAACCAAATAGTTGCCGCTCATCCGTTCGTCACGAAATAGGCTTGAGGCTCACACTCGCTCTCCATACCTGCGCATCGCTCCCACGCCTCTCAATACCACACGTCACGCTGGTACCTGCCCGCCCCTGACAGCTCCTGCAAGTAGGCCACCGCGCCCTCCCTGCCCTGCCCCTGCCGCGCCTCCACCAGCTGCAGCAGCGCCTCCTCCACCGCCCCAGCCATGGAGCTCGCGTCTCCGCACACGTAGAAGTGCCCGCCCTGCTGCAGCAGCTCCCACACCTGGTCCGCGCTCTGCGCCAGCCGGTCCTGCACGTACACCTTCTTGGCCTGCACATACAGATGCGAAAATGCAAGTAACCGATTGTAAGACCATCTTAGTTGCCGGGCGTTCAACGGCTGCGAGGAGGCATGCCACGTCCCACACGTACAACAGGAAGGGTAACGTGAAGGTTTTTGGTCGGGGCAACTCGTAGAAGCGAGAAGTTCCTGGCGCCGCAGCACCACACTCGACGCACGGTGACCCTGCCCCATTATGCACATACAAGTGAATAGCCTTTGCTCCTCCCGCGCCCCCACCTGCTCGCGAGAGAAAGCCGTGAAGAGCGTGACCTTGCCGTCCGCCGCCCAGCCCTCCAGCACGTTGCCGTACAGGTAGTCCTGGTCGCGCCGCCGGCAGCCGAAGTACAGCACCATGGGCCCGGGCTCGGCGCCCTGCTGCTCATGCTGCAGCAGGCGCTCCAAGATGAAGGAGCGGAAGGGCGCCAGGCCGGTGCCGGGGCCCACCATGATAATGGGCGTGGAGGGGCTGGCCGGCAACCGGAAGTCGGGGTTCTTGTGCACGTACACCGGGATGCGGGTGCCCACCTGGGAACAGGGCGTCACAGTAAATGGCATGCGACGTCGTCACGAGGGAAAAAGGGCGAGAGAATCATTTCATGTACTCAGTTGCAAGTACCACCCGCTAGATGGCGCAGTGGAGACCCAAGGGGCCGGCTGCAACAAGTTAGCGCGTGCTTGCGTCAGCACCCATGCGCCTAGTGCCCTCGCTACCGTACGTTAAGAGCAGGCCGGCACCATGTGGTCGTGTTGACTTCGCACACAACCTGCCTCACCTGGATGCGCTGAGACAGCATGGTGGAGCACACGCCCACGCGGTCCTTGCCCAGGCTGGAGTACATGACCTCCGCCACGGTGACCTGCACGCGCGTGGGATCCTCCAGCGGCGAGGACGAGATGGAGTACAGCCGCGGCTGCAGCTGCCGCAAGCACGACAGCACCTGCAGCAAAAACACGCACACACACGCCCTTGAGGTCACAAGCCCACAACCATACGGCGCTCCACCCGACCCACATGGCACCTGCTGCTTGTACTACCAGGTTTCGGTAGCCAGTCGTCTTCCCTCACGTGGTACCTGGCAACTCAGACGCCCTGCCTGTCATCCCATGCACGCTCAGCGCCTCTGCCCACCTGGGAGGTGCTCAGGCGCGCGGGCGCCGCGTCCTGCAGCACGTCCACCACGTGCCGGGGCGCCAGGTAGGCCTCCAGGGAGGCGGTGTCGGCCAGCGCGGCGCGCAGCAGCTCCCGGCCGGAGGGGGCGTGGTGGGCGTCCCCGTTGGTGTGGTGGTGCCCGTTGGCCTTGGCGTCCAGGCCGGCGACCAGCAGCTTAAGCAGCTCGGGCTTGGGGGACCTGGGGACAGGTATCGAAGTAGTGCAAGTTAGTTGGTGGCCGCAACGCACTGGGGTGGCTCCACGAGCAAGAGGGGCAGGCGGGACTTGTGCACTCGGTGCGACTCTGAGGGACCGGCAAGGCAGCAAGGAGCACGCACGGCGCACCTGATGTCGTAGCACTTGGCGAGCGCGTCCGCCAGCGTCATCTCGCTGCGGGGCCCGCCCTCCTCCTCGTAGTGCCAGCTGGGCACGGGGACCAGCTCCGAGGCCTGGGCGCCCATGGCCGCAACCAGCTCCTCCACAGCCTGTAGGGACACGTTGTGGGTCGAAACGAGCACAGCGCCGGTGAGGTCCTACACATGTCGTGTGTCGCAAAACGGCGCCAAGAGCTCTCACGCTGCCTTTGCCATGATAGAGTAAGGACCCCCGGCAGACCACATGACGACTAAAAAGCGCTACATCCTTCAATCAAGCCACAAGGCTCATGCTGCATGCTTTGTGGGTTCTGTGTAAAGCGCGTACGGCGTACCTCGGCCTTGTTGGTGGGGTACATGCCCAGCGCGTCACCGGGCAGGTAGCTGATGCCTGAGTCGCCCAGGCACAGCTCCGTGCGCACGGTGTTCTTGTCGTCCGGACCCGTCAGCGTGCACAGCCCCTCCTGCGCCACCACCGTGGCGAAGTACGGCCGGCTCTTGCCCCACTTCTTGGGCGCCGGGCCCTTGACATCGGCCTCGCCGTCTGTAGCTGCGAGCCAAGGTGGAGACCATGAGACGGTGAGGGTGCCCCGTTGGCAAATCAAAGCACACACTACCGGTTGGGCTCAACAGCCCTTCGGCAAAGCTAACAAGACCCGCCCCTTGCCGTCACCCAGCCCTGTGAGCATACAGCGCCCTTATGCAGCTTCGGCCTGTGCCCCGAACCCATTCGCAGTGCCAGCGTCCCGTGCTCACCCACGCCAAGCTCTGCGAAGGTCTTGAGGCTGAGCTGCGCCACCGCCCTGACGGTGGCCTCCACCCAGGCGTCCACCACCGGCCAGTCCTCCTTGTTCACGTCCACGCGCTCCGCCAACCGCATGGCGCCGCACGACTCCAGCGCAGCGTCCAGCTGCTTGCCGCAGCGGCAGAAGTGCGTGTAGGACCTGTGGAAGCAGCATCAACGCTTAGTAGGGGCTCCAGAGCGTATGAGTGCTCCACCTGTGCAAGGTGTGCCCTTTCTAGGTACGTAGTGATGCGGTGCGGGATGCAGGCAACGGATTAGCCTGAGACAGGTGCAGGCAAGGAAGGAAGGACGACAGGGAGTGACAAGGCGAAGCGGGCGGGTGCCAAGGCGGCCCTTCCTAGGTGTGCCCTGCAACGTGTGCCCGATAGCAGAATTACTAACAGGTGCCCAACATCCAGGGGTACCAGCACCCCCTTACTTGTCTCCCAGCGCGCAAACGCCGAAGTGCAGGTGGCCCAGGTTGCCTGCCTTGCCCGCACACAGCCACTCGCAGAACTCGCGGGCCTCCGTAGGCGGCACACCGTCGCCCTGCGGCCACAGCGACGTATCCACACATTATTCCTCCACCCACATTGAGCAAGGTCCTGGTGTACTGGTTGGAGTGCACAACGACTGCTGTGGAGGTATGTCGCCCCCATGACTTTCAAGTATACACAGGGTGTTCCACCCTGCAGAACAGCGTTAGGAGCCTCCCAAGTTTGGTGATATAGGTTGACCCACATGGTACCAACCTGAGTAGAGCAGGCCATGAGCACGACCTGAGAGGTGGCGAAGCTGTACCCCTCCGGGTGGTCGGCCATGTTCTCCAGCTGGGGCCTGCGCACCGCAACAACACAACAACTTAATTCGACGGGTACCACGACTACAGCACCCCATGACGATGCTGTAGGCGTCCTGTGCCTTCTGGTTGATCACCGCCGGCACGTGAAGCCGCATGTACAGCGGCATGCGTGCCATGCCGCAATGCCTGTCAAGCGGTGGTCAGCCTGAGCGTGGGCGGTGGTCAGCCTGAGCGTGGGCGGCCCTTCCAAGGCACTGCTACCGTGCAAGGTGACCCACAAAGAGTACCCCCATTAACAGCGCAGTATATGGCATCCAGCCGGTAAGGCGTAACTCGCTGCCAACTGCTGACAACAGGTGCAGTCGCCCTGGTGCGTACACCCTACGCTCACTTCTGCCGCATGCTGAACCCACCAGAGGCCACCCTGCTTGGCCAGGAGCGAGCACAGCTTCTCAGCAATCTCCTTGGAGAACCCGTACTCAGTCCCGTACATGACTAGCACAGGCTTGTGGTCAGGGGTCGGCCTGGGCTTGGCTGGAGCCGCGGCTGCTGCACCTTTGCCCACGCCGACCTGTGGGCCGCTGCTGCCCTTTTTGGGCCCCCGGATGAAGCTGTCGAAGTCCACTGGGTTGCGTGTATCCACATCAGCAGCGTTCTTGTAAAAGGCGTCTATAGTTCCGCTGCCACGGGTCGCTGCGCGTGAGCCTGTAGACCCGATGGGCTCCACAGCCTTCAGAAAGCCGTCGAAGTCGGTGCGCTGATCGTGCGCTGATCTGCGCCGTCTGCTATAAATATACCAGGCGACAGGTATGCTTGCAGCCGCGGCCCATCGCCAATAGTGCGCGGGCATCACCGCTCCAGTGTCCCCGCGCGCCATAACGGCCGACTGGGTCCGGGTAGAGTTGAGAGGAGACGATATGATAAGGCTGCAGTTAAGTTATGTGGCTTTAGTCACTCGAACACTGTCGAAACACTGTTGCCTCCCCTGCGCGTGGCCAAGTGGCCCCTGCGCCGTTGGGTGAGTTCGGCCCCGGAGCGCAAAAGGTGCTACTTTACGGCGAACATCAAGCAAGAATGTATCGATGTGCGCTTTCCAACTTGCGCTGAGGGACGAGTCGCGGATTGTGCATGCACCGTACGGCGCGTAGTTCAAAAAAGGCAGACAAAAACAGCAGGACCTCGCCCCAAACCAAGTCGTGACCAGCAGCGATACTGCCTATATTTATACTCGCAGAAGTTTAAGCTCCTTGCAGCAAGGACAGAAGCCGTCCAACGCGCCCCGTCACAAGCAAAAGGCCGTTATTGCAGTGCTGGTCCGTCGCCATGGCCGCAAACAACATTCAGTACTCGGAAAAGTATTTCGACGATGTTTACGAGTACCGGTAGGAGCACCTTCTGCATGTCTTCAAAGCGGACTCCAAGGTTGCAGCAGCATCGCCAATCCCCCGGCCTTCCTGCAAACGTGCAGGCACGTTGTCCTGCCCCAGGAGATTTCTCAGCTTCTACCAAAGGGACGCCTACTATCTGAGGTAGGTTGTCATGATGCAGCTCGTCGCGCTGACCCGGTGGTCGATTGGGATTTGCTTGAACTTCGCGGCCTGCTTGTTTCGCAGAATGAATGGCGCGCCCTCGGCGTCCAGCAGTCGCGAGGATGGGTGCACTACGCAATTCACCGCCCAGAGCCACACATCATGCTGTTCCGGTAAGCTGCCCTTCCAGGTTGAACGTTTGCGCCTCCGTGGCTGCTCCGCCCTTGGGCTGCACATGTGCACAACCGCCATGCTTGCACGCAACGTTCTTGGGACTTGGGTTAGACGCTTCCAGGCCGAGTCTTTCTTGCACGTGTAATGGTGCAGCTGACGCATTCTACGTGTCCAACCCTTCTGCACGCAGGCGGCCCAAGGGCTACGGCATGCCCCAGAACGGCGGTGACATGCTCCACGTGCAATAGGACTCCGGCGGCGGTTGGACATTCCTGATGCCGATCCTGGTCAAATGGACTGTGGAACGCGTGTCTGCTGCAACACATCGTATTCATATTATACTTCATGCAGACTTCATGTGGAGGACGAGACTCCAGGACGTGAGCTAGTTGTCCCCTTCCGGTCTCTCAGCCCACCACGTGCGTCCCCATTACTCGGTGACACTTACGTCATGACTTCCTGTATTTATTGTGGACGGTAGGGTGGCAGGTTGGATAAAAAGTCGAGGCACGTTCGGCATGCTTAGGATAGTAGGCATAATCGTGCATTGTGGCGCGTGGACGGTGCATGTCCCCGCGCGGAGCAGCAGCTGAGCCCTTACGCTGCTGCTGCTACCATGTGTGGCGGAATGTGCAGTGGGCTTCAGCCATTAACGTGGCTTGTTTGGAGGACTATGCTTATGTGACTTGATGTAAGATAGTGCTCGTATCAGTGTCACTTACAGCATCTGTGTGCGTGAGCGGGGTCCGGAGGCAGGGCCTTGCGTACCGTATGTAACCGTCACCGGCTGTTGTGTACTTGCCTCTCGGCAAACTCTATCCACATAAGGCCATCATCATGGGCTTCCCCTAGCCGTCACCACAACCACGTTGAACCATCAGTGCAGCATCTATCCATCATCTAAAGGCCAATACTGTCTAAGACCTAGCAACAAAACGGTTACGATGATGAAAACACGCGACAAGCATGCACGTACGGCCACAGGCCACGCAGCCTGGGCTACCCCCTTCTGGTGCTACCTGCCCTGCCGCATTCGAACACGTGAATGATGCATGTCATCAGCCCGACATGTGGGGCATGCACAATAGTAACATGCAAGCAGTACGTCAATGGCTGGAATGCATATCTCAGCATTGCTACAGGCAAGAGAATAGCTTCGTGCTCACACAAGGGACACAGCTCACCCTGTCGCTCATCAGTCCCAGACCATGCACGAAGGTCCACCCCAGTATACAGTACCACCTAGTCCCATGCAGGAAACCTCCCTCGTTTACGCGTACCCCCTCGTACACACAATACACAGCGGGACAGCGCCACTGCAAGTCCCTGTCACTCAGTTCAGCAATGTGAAGCTCACAGGCGGTGGACCAGTACATGCACCCCCCAGCACTCTAGCCTACGCAGTGAACAGTGAAACCCAGACGAAGCTCCCCTACTCTCCTACTGGCCCTGCCTGCTCATGCACCAGTACGCTCGCCATGCAACCGTCTCCCTAAAGCTCAGTCACGTTGACAATCCTGCCGTCTACAATGGGGGCAATGGTGTAGTGCCCCGCGTCTGGGTGGTAAACGGCCAGGCCCTTGGTCTTGGCCTGGCTGTCTAGCGTTGACTTGCTGTGGCGGAACGACTTGCCCTCGTCCGCCTGGTCGCCGCCGTCCGTGTCCAGGCCCGCCAAGCTGCACGCACGCAAGCAGCACACAGCAGCATAGGCACAAACGGTTGATGCACTGCCTGTGAGGTACGGCACACCTGCACGCATAGGCTGTGGTGACAGTAGGCTCGACGCAGCTCGCCGCCACATTGCATACAGAGGCATCGTGCTGTACATGCCTGAGCAGGTCAGAGCTCGAGCATCAGGGTATGGTGTGGTGCGGTGTGCGTTTCTCACTTGCTCAGGCTCTTGGACGACTTGACCTTCTTAATCCACCGCCGTGTCAACGAGCGCAGGAAGATGTTCTTCCCATCCCACTTGTTGAGCACGCGCAGCTGCGTAAAGTGATTCTTGATGGCCGAGGGGATGATCACGCCAGACTCCGCGTCAACGAGCACCTTGCACTCCTGCACCAGGCAAGTGCACAGGCACAGATACCTGCGCTTCAGCCGCCGCACTGGGCCAACCGCACAGCGTACGCCTCTGCCTCTCGGGGCACGCACGTTCCACGCTCTAAACCCCTTCCCCCGTCTGCGCACCGCCCACTCCAGCCACCGCCTGCTTCGTACGTCCCAGGCGGCTGCCGATACCAGTAGAGCAGATCAAACAAAGCCTCCCTGGGCGCCCCATCCTATAGCAGGTACAGGGGAGCCCTCCCGGTCTTCGCCTCACCGCCAGCACGTTGTAGCCGTCCCTGCCCTCCGCCAGGTACTCCTTGGCCGCCACCTTGTACTTGCGCTCCAGGTCCAGCGGCTCCTCATCCCCCTCAAAGTCACACGTGTACAGGCTGCCGGGCACAATGCGCTCGCCGGGCGGCTTCCGGGGGTCGAACTGGAACTTTATGCCCGACACCTGGGGCAGGGAACGGCAGACGTGGGGAATTACAGGGTGCATAAGGTACGTGTGGCCTGTGGGTTACGGCGCTCACACAGGGGTGGGAAGTGCACAGCTCCGATGGCGGTCCGCTTGCGGTCACGTGCACAGGCGATAGGTACTGTGTGCGAGCGCATATGGTGGGTTCCACACGTGATGGCAACTTGCTCGCGCCTTGCACCTCAGATTTGCCGGTGTGGAGCAACCGTGCTCACCTGCGGGAATCTCCCTTCAAGCTTGGGCCACTGCGACACGCCGTTCTCCAGCGCCGTGACGACCTGCGCGCCCGTGCACTCCAGCACGCACGTGGTGTCCACCATGGGCAGGATGGCCACGAAGTCCCTTGCCTTCAGCTTGCCCTTGGGGTGCACCACGTCCGACCTGAAGCGCAAGAACGAGCCAGCAGCGCAGTAAGTACCCCCACAGTCAGCATCTGCCCTCAGCAGGCGGCAAGCCCCCACGCTGGCGCCTCAAACCCCGTCACATCACGGCCAAGCCCCAGGCGTGTCCTTTAGGAGACCCGTGGGTCAGACTGCATTGCTGCACTGGTACAGCACGGCAGGACCCACCGCAGCGAGCCCGAGTTGAGGATGGCGATCTCTGCGCCCGCCGCCCGCCGCCACACGTCCGCCACAAAGTTGCCCAGGTTGGACTCGCGGTTGCGGACGGTCTGGAAGCGGCCGTCCAGCTCCTCCAGCGTTTCACCAATTTCCTCGTCCATCTTCTCGCCCATGAGCTTCATGTACTGTTCCACAATCTGTAAGCCAAGGCAAGGACCACATCTGGGGCTTACGTAGCAACGGCAGTGCCGTATCATCCTTAAGCAGTCCCGCCCTCAATACTTTCCAAGCACAGCGTGCACCAACATGCTGCATCCTCCTGATCGTCCAAAACTCTCTGTCCTAGCCGCGTCTTTAACGCTGCTGCAACCGCGACATACCGCTGCTGTGGCTGGGTCTTCGGGGATGTTGCTGGTGATCTGCAACCGCTCCACGCTCAGCTTGGGGTCTCGGCTGCCGTCCGCAAACTCCACCTCAATAACGGACATGTCCCGAAAATCCGTTCCTGTGGACCGCACACGCGCACATGCGTCAGTCATGCTTCAAGCCTAACACGGACCGTCTTCATGGTTTGGTTTGGTTATTTACAGGGGACCCCTTCCGGTCGGGGCTTCTTTGCCACATGTGGTGCGTTGCGTCACAGTGTGGGTGTTGGCACAGTCGCTTTGCAGCACCACCTGCATCGCCGTGGCAGCACACGGGGCTCAGGGGGGTGCTCATGGACTACACTTGCATGCACCTCACCCGACTTGACCATGAGATTATTGTGCGGCTGGATGAAGTCGGTGACGTAGTGGTGGTCGTGGCCGCCCAGGATGAGGTGGAACTCGGGCAGCTCGGCCGCCAGCTTGCGGTCGTTGGGCTCGCGCATGTGTGTTAGCGCCACCAGCAGCTCCGCGCCTTGCTCCTGCAGCAGGCACGAAGTGACTCCCTCACTCTGCTGAATGCACGGTAGCCCCGACTACTGCCTGCTGGCACATCCGCCAGCAGCCCAGCACGTGCCACGCACACCGTCCTTGTCCGCCCCGCGTGCGTGCACGCAAGCGCCTCAGCCAGGCAGACCCCAAACGGTGCCCGTGGGACACGGCTGTACCGCAAGGCCGTACCACAGGTGTTGTTGGTGCCGTACCTTGAGCCTCTTGGCGTACATCCTGCCCGTCTCGATGAAGTCCACGTACTGCATGTCCGCAACGTTGACGGCGCCCAGCGTCTCCAGCCACTCCTCCTCCACCAGCCCCACCACGCCCACCTTGATACCGTTCCAGTCCCGGATCCAGGTGGTGTCCGCTCCGCCGTACGGCAGGTCTGCATGGGCGGCACGTGGTCATGCGCCGCTCATGCATGGCAAAGGCGGAGTGCTGCCATGGCTCTATGCCGCCTGATACGGGGCCACGCTGCAGCATTTCGTAATCCGGGTAGTTTAAGTTTGGCGACATATTAACCCGGCTAAGCGGTGCTGCGTGCCGCGCCGGCACGCCCTTTGTCCCTGATGGACAGCACTCGTGCCCGGCCCGTTGTATCCGCACAGGTTGAGCAACCTGCATCTGCACATCAAGAGCACTTTTGATAGCCCAGGCCGGCCTGCATTACCCTCTCACCAGTCGCCACGTGAACTGCGAGCTCCGCCGCCCTGACCCCGCACCCACCTGTTTCCCGGTCCAGCACGTTGGCCATGAGCCAGGGGAAGTTGCACTGCGAGTTGAGCTTCATCATGTTCTCTAGGCCGTAGTCGAAGTCGTGGTTCTGTGTGGAGTCAAGTAAGTGGATGGCAGTAAAGCAGTGCATAATATACATGCTTACGAGGGAGACACGCCTCGCGCAGCGGTCACAGATTGGCTCCAAAACACACAAGGCCAACGGCCATCTTTTGCTGTACGAGCTCCACTCCAACTGCAATGTGCTGGCTTCACTTCGCGGCTACACAGGTGACACCGACGATTTTCCGGGCAGTGTGCAGGCAAGCGCCAGGGCTTGGATGCCAAAGCTAGACTGCCCTGGTAACATATGCATGCAAGGGCCTACCTAAAACCCAGCACGCGCCACGCAGCACAGGGGATGAGGCACGTGCCAACCTGTGTGGATGCACGCGGCAGGCCATGGCAGGGACTCCCCCGGGCCATGGGACCTGCGCGGACGCGCGCCGCCACTCACCCCCACGCACGACACGTTGACCCCGATCTCGTTGAGCACGGGCACCATCTGCTTGCCCAGCGTGATGGTGCTCATGAGGGAGGGGTTGTAGCAGTCGCCAGAGAAGAGCACCAGCGGGTTGGCGCCCTGCTGCCGGTACTCCTTGACCTGCAGGGCAGGCCGTGGCACAGTCACACGGGAAAGTTACCTCACCAGCCAGGTTTGAGTGTAGCAGGATGCGGTGAAGAGGATGACAATGCGTGGTGGTGGTGGTGTGGGTCGTTGCGGGCCAGGTGAAGCAGTATCACTAAGGCGAGGGGGCATTCCAACAATGCGCCGATACGCAGCGGCGCAGACTATTTGGCTTGGCAGCAAGGGGCCTCTGCCTCAGCAAGGGGCCTCCAAGCCACTGGACAGTTGTCGGGTGGGCTGCTACCACGTGCCTCGTGTCGGTGCTGTCTCGCGTCACGTGATAACAGGAACCAACAATGTCATCTCTTGTATATGTATACGTTTTTACACAATACAAAGTGTCATGTTCCTTCGTTCGACCACGTAACGGCGTGCGCTAATGGCATGTGTGCCGAGGAAGGCCGACGGTGCATTTGTGTCATTTACGGGACACATTGTTTCCATCAGCACAATGTAGCACTGTCGTGCTGGCATGTGCTCCGGCTGCAAAAACTGGCATCGCACTTGCCTTTGCGCAGAACCTCGCCGCTCCACCAACAGGATCGCGCGATCCTGGCTCGATGTTGTAAACATCTGTGTAGTCAGGTTTGCCATGCGCGTTAGCAACTTCTGGGCCGAGTGTAGTGCGTCCCGCACGCCCGTTAAGCCAACGGGCCACAGCCAGCCAATGGCGCACACCGTTGAAATGCACGATTGTAAGCTTGCGCGATGAGCCTCCGTAAGGTACCGCTGGGGCTGGCTGCTCCTCCTCGGGTTGCCGCTGCTGTGTGCTCGCCTTCTTTGCTGGGACCACCCGTGTGACATTGGGGTCTACTTCTTTCGTTCCTACCCACGGCTCTTCGCTATCTGAAGCCTTCAATGGTACAGCTGGCGCGACCTGAGCGCTGGCGCAACAAGAACAACCTGCACCCTGCTAACTAATACTCTCTACGTCCTGAGTCTCCTGCCTGTTACCTACAACGAACTGCCTACTGCTTGCTTGCGCGACCCTAAATTGTGGCTCCTATTGGGTGATGGTGACCCCTGGGGTCTGAGGATCATCGAAGCCACTGCGACGTACTGTACAGCCTGTACGGAAGAACGGAAGAACGGGTGCACAACGCAACCCCACAAGGATAATACAGGGGTTGACTACGTACAATCCCCTGTTACAGTTGATGCTCATACTCTTTTCACGGCTACACGATGCGTCATGGTGTTGTCCCATGGCAAAGAAGAGCACCTGGACCTCAGTAATCGTCCTCAGCTACACAGAAGGTCGGGCGCCGTGCTGGTGTTTCGTGCAGCAGTTTGACCACTTGCATCAGCTGGAACTGGCTGGAATAAAGACTGCAAGTCCGTAACCAGTCGCAACTAACCTGTACGGCAGCTACAGAGCCCGAGTTTAAGCACACGCCTGGGCGTCGCACACACCGTTCGGTTGGCCTGCTACTCGCTATTGAGATGCTATCTCACTACATTAGCGCACATGACAAGGACTGTAGAGTGCGGGCACCAGCCTTGTGGGATCGTCAAGTAGCGCAGTGTGCTCGACTTGGTGACCAAGTAGTGAGTGACTTGCTGTTTGTGGATGACGCCTCCTTAATGGCCACGGGCGCTGAGCGAGCCCATACCCTTCTCAAACTGCTTAATGACTTTTGCGACGCTACCGGTATGAAGGTCAACGACACTAAGGGTGAGGTGCTAATATTTGGTGGTAGTCCGGCCGAGCGGCGTGGGTTAGTGGCCAATGGCTTTACGTTGGGGGGCTCGCGGCTTTTTTTTCTGTGGAAAGGTTTACAGGTAAGGAGACGGGAAGGGATAGGCCAGGGGGAGACCAAAGCCCAACCAGCACAGGCAAGCACCAGCACCACCGAAGACCCAAACCCAGTGAACCCCAACCGCAAAAGGGCACACCTAGAGGCGAAGAGGACCTGAAACCAAACACCACAGAACAGGAGAGAGAGGATAGGCCAAGGAATGCCCTGAAACCAGGGAGAAACCAGAAAACAGGAAGCAGGCACAGACCACAAGGAGGCTGGGCACGGACGAACAACAACCCCAAACCCACAGACCCAGGCACACAAAGAACGCCACTGGGACGGGAGCGGGCTACCTCCAATGTTCGAGCTGCGAAGTAGCCACTGACACGTGCGGAGGACCCTGAGGACAACAGAAACCGTGGCATGCATATAAGGCCCCGAGGACGCCCGTTTACAACACAGCAGCAGGCATGAGGCACGAGCACGGTAGCAGCGCGTGTCAGCTGCCAGGTGGCACGCAGGTGGCACGCAGGTGGCACGTGGCATTATACCGCACCGACCGCACTGCTGCGTCATCCCAACAGCTGCAGCAATCCGCATCCCCATGTTGAGAGACTTGCACCTTGCACGAACAGGTACCGGTATGTGTCAGGTTTTATAGCTTTGCTGCCACGGTCTCTGACGGCAGACGCTCGTTTCGTGTGAGTGCGGGTCACTGACTGCGCTGCCGTACCTGAAGGCAGCTACTTTGCTGCCGGGAGCGCTGTGCCCATCGCTCTTCTTGTTCCCCTGAGTGATCAAACAGTGCTTATACACTTGTAAGGTCGCA
>VFQN01001775.1_pt1 | contig 35058 bp, 60 predicted proteins | sample 3512371 | NCBI WGS metagenome assembly VFQN01 (sample SAMN10412370, study PRJNA504923) | tailings metagenome | isolation source: Replicate 2 from Balatoc abandoned mine | place: Philippines: Itogon, Benguet | collected 2017-08-28 | reverse complement strand
GGGGGGGGGGGGGGGGGGGGGGGGGGGGGGGGGGGGGGGGGGGGGTGGGGGGCGGTGGGCAGCAGGAGCAGGAGCAGGACGACTGGGTGTTTTAGGGTGTCACAGCGGAGGGCGAATTGCCGTGCACGTATCACAAGGGCGCAAGAGGAAGTGCGTAACTTCTAGGGACAGTGCACTTGGTGTTACGCAGATCGGGATTACGGGGGTGAGCGTGCACTCGCGTGGCTGCTCCTAGCCTTGTTTATGGGCGACGGTTGCAGGGGACCTTCCCTTGTCGCAAGCCTTGAGCTCATGGAGTAGGTTGCATGAGCTTCAGAATTCATTTTTAGTGTGCGGAGCTGGCGTGCTGTTGGCACGTGCACGTCCTGTAAGCTGTCACGTTCGGTCACAGAGTGGCTGTGACTAGTAGGTAACCTGATTAGGTGGTCAGCCCACGAAAGCAGGACGGAGATAGGCCAACCAGATGCTACCTTGCTCGTGCATTGTGTGAGCAAGGGAACGCATGGCATGCCATGCAATGTCACTGTTTCGCACTTTTGCCGACAAGCAGCCCGTCCACGTAACCAACCGCTTAGAACGCGTGCTTACCTCGGTAGAACTTAGGCAGGTTTCGTGGATACAGTACCGACACTGACCGATAGTCGTAGATGTGCTTATCATGCTTGTTTAACACGGCTTCAAGCGTGCTTGTATCGCTCACCTGTGCAAGGAACGGCCGCGTGCCGTACTGCGATTCCGCAAGGCAAATTGGCACCTTGTCCGCTACCTGCGCTTTCCTAACACAACATAAGCAACATCGATGAGATACTATTCACGCTAGTGCAGAGGATCCAGGGCCACTGCCGACGCTCTTGCGCTAGTTGTCGGCTGGAGCGCATCTCTGTACTCGCCGGCCTCGGCACACCTTGCCTTAGGTAAGTGAGCCGCCCACATACAATCTTGCTTCTACTAGATTATTATGTTGTAAGCTACCGTTGCAGGCCACAATCAGGTCCTGCCGGAGGACGGGAATGGCATGGTCGTTGGTAGCAGCCCAAAAGTCCTGACGCGCTCTATTTTAGCAAATTGGGCTGCTTTGCACCTCTTCGAAGGCACGTTACTGCTCCTTCACGGGACTGCTTCGGGGTTGCTAAGTATGTTCGGACGCGTGCCTCTCCGTCTTCCTAATCCCACGCCACCATGTCTGCTGTTCCTCAGGTCCGATCAGCGTCTCCAGCTTACACATCAGAGGTACTGCTTGTGTACACTTGGTTAGCGCCCAACATGCGGCCGATGTGGCAGCCGCTGCAGCTGCTGGTGGCCTTGCTGCTGGTCACCACCAGCGCCTATGGCCAGAACCCCCCAGCGCCTGCCTCTCCTCCCGGCCAGTACTGTGTCCTCGTGTGCCCGCCGCCCCCAGCACCTCCCAGTCCCCCGCCCGCGCCACCGCGGCACCCACCCTCCCCTCCGCGGCCCCCGCGTCCTAGCCCACCCCCACGCCCTAGCCCCCCTCCCTCTCCCCCTCCCTCTCCGCGCCCCCCGCCCAGCCCACTCCCACCCTCCCCTCCCTCGCCTCCTAGCCCTCCCTTGAGCCCGTCCGCACCCCCGAGCCCCAGGCCCCCTACCTCCCCTCTCCGGCCCCCCAACGCCCCTCGGACGTCCCCGTCTCCCCCTCGGTCTCCCCGCTCTCCTTCTTCCCCATCGCCCGACTCCCCTCGCTTGCCGCCTCCTTCCCCTCCGTCGGCGCCACCCCCACCCCCGAAGGTCGAGTCCCCTTTCCCGCCCAACAGTCCCCTTCGCCCGCCCACTTCACCCGACCTGCCCCCATCTCCTCCCTCCCCTTCGCCCCCTCCCCCGCGCCCCCCTGCCCCGTCCCGTCCACCCCCTTCGCCGCCCTCCACGCCCAGGACCCCCTTCCCCCCGTTTGCTCCCCCTCGGCCCTCCCCTCGACCCCCCCGTCCCGCCGGGGACTGCTACTCCGTGTGCTACGATCTGCCCGCTGCCGTACAGGGCAGGTCCGTGGCAGTTGGACCGGTAACCTGCAAGGCGGTCAGCGGTACGGACAGCCGGTACACCGAGGCCACCACCAGCAACAATGGCTTCTTTTCGCTGGCTTTCAACAACGGAAGGTGAGCATGCTCAGCTCTGCTTCCCCAGTCCAGTCTACCAGCGCAACTTGCCTACCTGTTGCAGACTTGCCTTGTGCACAAAAACAAGCTTTACAACCGCTTAGTCCCCTGTAACCCATTGGCGATGGCCCTCCGCAAGCCAATCGGACGTGTTAAACCTCGTGCATGCACGGACAAGTGGTGCACCGACTCCATGCTCCGCCACCTTCCACTCTGAACCCCGGCCATCCCTGCCCCCACACACCCCCTCCTGCAGCATCACCATGGTGGGCGGCTGCTACGACCAAGGCAGCGCTGCGCCCTACCCCGACCACGCCATCCTCACCGCCCTGCCCCGCGAGCACAACCTCACGGGCCTGACGGTGCTGTCGCCGCTCACCTCGGTGGCCACCAGCGCCATCGCCGACCCAAGTAAGTGCTCGCCGTGCTGCTGTGTAACGCCAATGTGAAAAGGCTGTGCGTGCGTGCTGCAGCGGGTGTTGGGTGCTACGGCACTGCTCAGTCGGGGCTGAACCGTAAGCTGGGGCCGAACCCTATGGCTGTGGCGTCTGTGGGCTCGCATCGCCGCTCACTGACACGCGTGCCACCTGCCACGTGTGGCGGCCACGCGTCGTGTCCTCTATCCTGCTAGCGCCCTGATCTTACCCGGGCCCCTTACCCCGCCGCCCATCCGTATCATCCACAGTGCAACAAGACCCCTCGGAGTACATCTTCGAGGCAGTCATGATCCTGGCAGGCGTCATGGGCGTCAGCAGCGCGAACGCCAAGGACATCGCGCACTACGACTACGTCGCGGAGTCCAGCGGCGCAAACCTGACCGCTCGCGGCGCGCAGGTCGCCTTCGCAAACTACCAGCTCGTCGGCTCGTACATGGCAATCTCGAAGCTGCTTATGGGCCGCTACCCCAACCACACCGCGACCGAGGCCGTCCAAGCGGCTCAGTCGTCGATTGCGATCACCGCCGTGATACAGTCCGTAGCACACGGCTTTGGCGGGGTGTTTGGCATCAACTCGATGTCCGTCAACCTCAGCTCGCCCGGTAGCGTGCGCCAGATCCTCACCATTGCCGACGCGTTCATCACGCACAACATGACAAGGCTCATGGACATGGACATTTTCGACGCACCGCCCATGGACATGCCGGACGGCGAGGGCATGTTTGGCGACATCGACTTCCCTGATTTAAACTTTCCCGGCGGCGACCATAACAACGGCGGTGGCGGTGGTCATGGCGACACCGGCGGCAAGGGCGAGGCGCCCACCGTGGACTGGACAACGTACGCCGGTGGGGAGTGGAACCAAGGCGTGCATTTGGCGCTGGGCAACATGGCGCAGGCCAAGCTCAACCAAGCACGTGCGAACCAGGAGCGCCGCCGCCGCATGATGCAGCAGCAGCAGCAGCAGCAGGTGTCGTACCGCCGCAGCAGGGAGCTGCTGCAAGACGCCAACGCCACGGCGCCGGTTGTGCGCTCGCCGCCGCCGCCCGCACCGCCGCCGCCAGTGCCCACCACCCCTGACGGCGCCCTGGCCGCGTCGCTGGCGCAGACGAACGCGATCATCGCGGCGCAAATGGAGCTTCTTGGGAAGCTGGTTGCAAACGGCACCACGATCACCGCCGACATGCTGAAGAAGCTGTTGGAGGAGGCCGGCAAGGCGGTGACGGTGCAGGTGGGCGAGCTGGCGAACGCGGCCCAGCGGCTGGGCAGTGGGCAAATGTCGCCTGCTGATTTCGCCAACATGTACACCGGGCAGGGGCTGACCGATAGGGTGCAGGCGGCGCAGAGTCCGGCTGCTGGGAACCCTGGGGGAGGGGACGATGACGACGGTCCGCCGATTGGACTGATTGTGGGTGTGTCGGTGGGTGGTGGTGTTGCGGTGATCCTGGTGGTGGTCCTGCTGGTGGTGCTGGTGAGGCGGCGGAAGAGCCACAAGACCGCGCCGGTCGCAGGCGGTCAGCATGCTTCTTGAGAGCGTGTGCGTGAGACAACAAACGTGACTGCAGGGCGTGTGACAAAGACTGTGTGACTACGTCCTAGTATCCAACAGCACTTTGTGGCTTATCACCGGTTTGGCGGTTGAGCGTTAGCCCCTGTGGGCCGAAAGGCCTGGCGGTTACATCCGGCGCGTAGATCTGGGCTTATGCGTGGGTACATGTTTTTGAACAAGAGTAAAAGAAGAAAGGGTCGTGTTGGGTGGTGTCCTCGTGTGGGTTGCAGCCCTCGCTGCGATGCGAGTGTGGCGTGCACTCAGCCGGAGGGTCTCGTTTTCACCTCGCACGCAGAGGCCCAGTGCGTGTTGTTGACACGTCTTCACCATGTACGCTCGCAAATACTCGTGCGCGTGCTAACTACATACGGTTGGGCTTCATAACGGGCTTCATGACGTGCTGTCTTGCAATAAAGCGTTGTGCCTAGGGGCCGGGGTGCTGGCCCAGTTGCACCCTCCGTACAGCGCATACACGTGCCGACGCGTGCCTGGCGACGGGCCTCAGATGCAGTACATGCATGCTGCAATAGCATGTAGGAATAGCGACGCACGCTCTGATTGCACCCTAACGGCTGGGACATTGACGTGCTTGTGCGCGTCGCAACTAATGCGTTCGGGTGGCGAAGCTGTCCTGTTACGATGGTGTAAAGTGTAATGGTGGTGTGGACGAGGCGTCACAACGACGCTGTTTTGCTGCTGACACCACGTGGCGTTGCCTCGGTGGTTACGAAGTGTGCTGATGTGCGGCAGCATGGCGGCAGCTGCCCCGGGGCGGACCCGGGCTAGCGGTGTTGCAGCAAGGGTGGCCTTGCATGAGCAGTTGGGTAGTGCGTGCTCGCTGCTGGTCCCTGGCCGCCGTAGCCGCAAAATCTGTCCGTTGTGCGCTGGCTTGCTAGGTCACGAGGCTGCAGACGTGGCCTCTCAGCAGGATCTTGTCTTCTTTGCTGGTAGGCTCTCACAGCGTCTGCTCATACAGTACAGACGAAGACCGTGTATGTAACACTGAGGAAGCATGTTCGCCGCATACCGTATCTGTTCGCATCCCCTGCCGATGCACGGTGGCCACGAAGGAAGGCAGCAGCAGCGGGCAATCAGTGGCCATGTGGCACTGGTGGATACAGCCGCCCTGCCTGGGGCGGGCCTTGGCCCGACCAGGAGGCCCTCCACCGAAGTAGCATGCCGACTGGGAGTGGGAGTTGGAACGCTGCACTCTCCAGAGGGTGTAAAGCGCTGTGGAAGCTGCGACGGGGGCATGGGGCATGTGAAGTGCTGTCCCACAGGCTTAGGGCGGGACGCGAGAAGTACGCTTTAATTCACCCTACCCCTCGCTGTCAACCCCTTGAAGTCCGAGAGGGTAAAGGAGAGGGTGCACCCATGATCGTTGCCTGGTGCGGATATCTGGGGCGTTCGCCCACAACTGTCCCACACATCCTCAGCATGCATGGCAGCCGCTATATATGCTCCATGGCTTCGTTGTTGTTGTACGGCAGTGCGCGTCGAGGGCACTCAAGCTCCCAAGGTCAATCCAGGTCACCCCGAAGCCTGCCCCTCCATGGGCTGAAGGCTTCCTCAATATATGCCCAAAGGGGCCCTCCGGGGACCCCCCTCAAGCCCAACCAAGCCCAAACCAACGGCTTGGCCCAACGTTCAGGAGTAGTGGACATCACGCCAGAGCTTACGGTGATAATGCACCAGTCAGCAGGTTAGAACCTTCTATGTGGCTCAGATCCTTCTGCAAACACCGTGGCTGTCTGAAAGCAGGGAACTTTGCCACGGGTGTCGGCAACTTGGCAAGGGAGTCCTGCATGACCTGACACGTCAGACCCCTACCTGCCAGTTGGCGTCGCATTGCCAGGATTCGCAGCTGCCGAGGTACCCTGTCATGATGCTTTTTACGCGACAATATGTGCAGATGCATGTTGCCTGACCATGACTGTTTACTTTACGCTGCGCCTCTGCCTGGTGCCTGCATCGCTCTCGTAAGTGCAGAGCGCAAGACTCACGCTAGGATACAACTGCTTGGCAAAATGTCAAATGATTACCTGTATGAATAATTAGGTTCAAACACCAGCCGACGGATGAAACGTCGCGGTTGGCCACGGGGCGTCATGGCAACCCTTGTTTGGGTTTCGTTGACGCTCATCGCTCTGTGTGGGCGGTGCCAAACTCTTGCCTACTACCAAGACATCCGTGTGGACGATGCGGGTGAGGACAATCGGCCCACAGGCTCTCCTGCCTTGCCGCTTCGGACGACTCGCGAGGAACGGCACGCCCTGAGCACCCCACACATGCCTGGGTTTCGGCCACCTGGCCTCGCTGTCTTGTCTTGCCTGTTGAACTCTCCAGCAAATCTGGAGCCACTTGCAATCGTCATACCTAAATTCGTCTTAAAGTGTTTGGAAACATGCAGGTGGTCACGCTATTGGCGAGGGGGTGTTGGGGGACGAGGAGCAGGAACAGGCGCAGGAGCATCCGGACCAGCTGAGCGTAGGCTTCGGGCCCCCCGTGTCAGGTAAGACGCAATCCAGCAATCTGATGTGGCCGCTGACTGGTATCACGTGTCATACGGTGCACTGTCATAAATACCACGGCTTCTAGCCAAAGTACCTCCTGCAACACACAACCAGGTCATGTAGATTTAGCACGTGCACGTGTTGAAACCCCTGCTGCTGCTGCCGCCCCTCAGCCTGGTACTTCTCGCTCAAGACCAGCAAGGGCTACTGCGGTCTGCTGCCGCTGGGTGAAGGAGCCTTCGCCATCTCATGCAACAACAAGAACCCCATGTACGCCAGCGGCCAGTTCGCAGTGCTGCTGGACGGAGGCGCAACATCAGCTACAGCTGTAGCAGCAGCTGCTGCTACTAATGGTGCTCCCAAAGCTACGGATGCACTGGGCGCTGAAGAAGCAGGACGCGCAGCGCCAGCGGGAGCAGCAGCAGCAGGTGGCAAACGCTCGTCTGGGGCGGCAGCAGCAAGTGGACGTGTGGGCGGGCCCTCGGACGACTCGACCTCCGCCACGGTGCTCAGCGGCCAGGCGGTGCGGCTGGTGGCACGTGCCGTGGGGGCCTGCGCCACGCCGCCGCCGCCCATACCGCCGGCGCCGTCACAGCCGAGTGTCGGATACGATGCCCGTTCGCATGCCACTGGGGCTGGGCGGCTTGGCAGCCGCCAGAGCACCGCCGCCTCCTGGTGGCGGGCGTTACGCGGGGCCGTGGCGCAAGGCACGTGTCAGCTGCTGGAGAGGCTAGCTGCTGTATGTGGGTTAAGCATCAGCTGGTTGCCATCTTGTGACGGCCTTCTCAGCACCGAGCAGGGCGCAGTAGCAGGGGCAGCTGGTGCTGCGCATGTGCGGAGTGTTGTGGAGTCAGTGGGCAGCAGGAGCAGCAGCAGCAGCGGCCGCGGGGGTATGCGAGGAGAGGGAGGCATGGGGTGGTGGGGTGGGGTGCGGGACGTGGCTCCTGCGGCGGTGGCGTGTGCGCTGGGTCAGCCGGCTGCTGGGGCGTTCCGGGTGTTCAAGACCAGCCTCAAGGCGGGGGAGGGGCTGGACCTGGCCAAGGAGTGGGTCTACCTGCAGGAGGGGGACAAGTTCTGCACCATGGCAGGTGCGGGGGTGGGCATGGCAGGTGCGGGGGTGGGCGAGCAGGAGGAAGCCAAAGTGCGCAAGTTACCGGTAGCTACAGGAGTGAAGGCCAGTGCTATCAGGGCGTTTACTGTGCTAAAGGCCAAGGTACGGTTGCTTGGGGCTAGCGGTTAGATCCCCTCGTCAGAGTCCCGATTTATACCCCAACTGAAAAGCTTTCCTTACCGGCAGACCTGCCTGTCCGGTCTGTCCTGACACCTGGCCCCTTGACCGACATGTGCTACCCCTCTAGCTTCCCACATGCCACCCATTGTCCCCGCGCCAACCCCCGCAGACCTGCCCGGCCTCCCCGCCGTGGTGTCCTGCCACCTGGACTCCCCTGGCTGGACCGGCTACCAGTTCCAGCTGCAGCCCCTGTCGCGCCCCACCACCCGCCTCAAGTCCCTGCTGACGGGCTCCGATTGCGGCGTACGGCAGCCGCAGCAGCCGCCGCCGCACGACATTGAGTGCGGCGCGGGGCAGCAGGGCGGCCGCGAGGCCAGGGTGGACCTGGTGCTGCAGGCGCCGGGCAGCGCGCTGGCGGCGGGCGTGGTGGTTGGTGAGTGCTGTACGGCCAGGGGCGAGGGTACGGTAGCTGACGGGGTGGGTTGCTGCGTTTGGACGGAGGCGTGGGCGTGCTCTGGGAACTTCGCCCATTGGCTTGTCAGCAGACCGAGTAATGCACTGTAAGGTATCTTTCGACTGATTTGGGGAGGGTGTCACGTGCTGCCGTTCGTCTGCCATGCAGGGCTGTACACGTTCGTACCTGGGCTGGTGGGCGCGGCGGCGCAGCAGTGCTGCACGCAGGCGGCGTCGCCGCACATCCTGCTGTGCGAGGAGCCCGTGTTCAACGCCACCGCCGTACCCAATGACTGCTGGTTCACGCTGTACGACGTGAAGAAGGATACGCGTACGGCAGGTGCAGGCGCGGCTGGCACGGACTCTGCCGGAGGCCGAGGGAGCGTGGTGAACAGCGGCGCTGATGCAAGCCGCGTCGGGGCGCGTGGGGATGCTGGGGGTAGGGGCACCGGGAAGGAGTTGGCGAGTGCAGCAGACAGCGGCGGTGCCACGTGGGGCGCCTTCTTGGAGCGCTTCCTCCTAGCCATGCAGGCCAGCATGTCGCCGGTGGACCTGGATCCGCAGTTTGACGACGCCCACCTAGCTGTGTACGGCGAATCCGGGGGGCGGGAAGGCGGCGGCCTGAAGCGCGGGCGGTGGCGACAAGGAGGGGATGAGGGGCAGGTAGGGGAGGGTGTAGGGGCGGGCCAGGGGATGCCCGGCTCGGCCCTCAACTTGGATCCCGACGTACGGCCGGATCCCCTGCCGTGGCAGTACGGCAGGCTGACGGTTGAGGACGCGCAAGGACTGGCTGCGGACGGTGGAAGCGGCGGGGACGGTGTCTTAGCGCCGCAGGAAGGCGGTACGGGACCGTTTGCGGCAGGGATGCATGGAAGGGCAGGAGGAGGACGGTGGGGCGGAGGGGCAGGGCATGCGGCCGCCGGAGGCGTGCAGGCGGCGGCGCCGCTGTGCAACGGCTGTTTAGTCATGATGGTTAGTAAGGCGTACGGCAGGTACTGCAGCGTGTCGCTGGACGGCACGCTGCTGTGCGTCAGCGCGCAGGCATCCAACGCCTCGCGCAACCTGTTCTTTTTGGACATGGGGGCCGACCCGTGGGCTGCAACTTGACGAGGTCGTGGTAGACCGCGACTGATGGCGACGTGTGGGTCCTTTCCGGTCTCTTCTGGGGCGAGTAGGGCCGACCCATGGGCCGCAACCTGGGTACGGCACTTGACATCTGGATGGCGGACTGGGGCAGACCGGGGCTCCTTGTTGTTGTCCGTGGGTGTGGCGGCGAGCACGTCACAACGCGGCGTGACATGGTGTGGAAATGCATCGCGGGCGGGCGGCGGGGTGTGGTATGGGGCGTATGGCATAATGATGATAGCGTGGCTTTGTGCCGGCACGTGCCAGCATTCAGTCCACTAGAGGAAGATGGGACACGCCAGTAGGGCGCACGGCTGTCACACCATGCATGGCAGCGCCCTTGGTGGTGCCTGTAGGCGCTCTGTTGACGCCAAGGATGCGTTTTGGTTGTTTAGCGGTTGCCCGGGTCTGACGCAGCAGGGGTTGCACTGGGTTGCAGGCATGCAAGCATGCCGATGCCGGTTTTTGGCCCACGCGGATTGCTGGACTCGCGTGGCAACGCCTTTCATGCCAATGGAGGCACCATGCAAGGTTTGGTCTGGTTGTTTACAAGGGACCCCTTCCGGTTGGGGTGTCGTACCACACCCACCACCCCAAGGTCGTAAAGCAGGGCAGCGCAATCACCACCAGCGCACCATGTGCAAAGGAACGTAGGAAGACATGTCAGGCATCAGGCCAATTGTGGCACAGCCGGTACCATGGCACCGGCAACCCGGCATGCTGCAGGCAATCTGGTAGTAATCATTGCAAGTAGTTCTTGCATTTGCCTGCCTGCGCCGTAGGAACCCTGTGCCACAGTGCCAGCCGCAAAACTTCCTCAGCGCATGACATAGCTTGGGCCCCCCAGACCACACCACCCCGCGGAAAACACGGAGCCCCACACAGGGCCAGGAGCCACGCCCCCTTCGCGCGTTTCCAACAGAAGAACGCTACCATACGTGGGCATGCAGCTCGCACTTGCTTCTGCGCATCCACCGCTGCTAGCCATGCAACCACCTCCCTCCTGCTCGCGTCGCAAGTACCCGAACACGCGCGCTCGGCCAGGACCCCGCGCGCTCCGCCCTTCCTTGCCCCACGCAGCGTGACACGTGTCACCGTGGCCCCACGCATCGACACGTGTCAGATGTGGCCCGTGGCCAGCGCGTACAGCGAGTCGGTCAGCGGGCTGAGCCGCAGCCACGCCGCCCCCGGCTGCTCCGACAGCGGCCGCGAGGTGAGCGGCACCGCCCCGCCGTAGTGCGCCGCGAAGGTGTCCAGGCAGCGGGAGCGCACCTGCGGGAAACGCATGCTCACAGTGCCTCAGCCGCGGTGACAACCCAGCTTTTGCTACGTGCCGCAGACCTGTGCAAAAGTATTGGATTGCACAGCAGCAGCAGTTGTGGACTTGCAAGCAGCCCATGGCGTGTGAGATACTGGTGCGCGTCTACGCCAAAAAAACTTGAAACGCACCAACAGCAACAACACCACAACGCAAGACCACGTCTCTGTCTGCTGCCCCCCGAGAGCCCCCCGCGCTCACGTCTCCGTGCTTCTTGCCGCTGCTGATGCCCTTGACCTTGGTCAGCCCTTTGCCCAGGTCCACCGCCCGCGCGCTGTGCACGAAGGCGGGCGGGCGGCCCCCCGTGGCGGCGCCCACCAGCAGCGCCATGGCCAGGTCCTCGCAGTTGCGCACGGCGTCCACGTGGGCGCGGATGGCGCCGGGCATGTGGTTGGTGTAGGCCTCCAGGTAGTCTGTGGGGGGGGGGGCATGGCGGGGAGCGAGAGGTGCATGGGGTGTGGGCAACGGCAAGGGCATATCCGCCAAGGGTGCACGGGGTGGGGTCAGCCATGTGGTCCGTGCACGCGCTGACAGGTTGTAGGATGAGGGGAAGTGCAGGGGACGGGGTCTGAATTGCGTCGGGGCATGGGCTAAAAGTGGTATGGATTAAGTGGCGGCTGGTGAACGCCTCAAGTAGTAACCGGAGAGAGATTGGCGCCAGAATGCAGATGCACTTTATGGCATGCTGCTCCTGCCATAAGCAAGCCTCTGGCGTAAGGCTTGGATCCGTCGTGCCCGCCCACAGGCAAGGACATCGTCAAAGAAAACCCCAGCCGTGCGACGTGCTCGAGTTCGTTTGCTTGTTGTACTCTTCAGGATAGGCGAAACCCCGGCCGTGCGGCTGTCGCCTATCCTGACGAGTACAACAAGCACACGAACTCAAGCACGCAACGTATGCCCTTTTTGCTATCAACAAGGCACCTCTCGCGTGTGCTGGACCCCTCCGCAAGCCCCTGCCCGAGTCTCACCCCTATGCAGCATTGCTGCCTTTGTTAGCACCAGGCTGTAGCGCCCGTGCCACGCCAGGGTGCCCCAGCCCTGCAGGTAGCGGTGCCTGGGGCGGGGAGGAGCAGGGAAGGGCAGAAGTAAGCGGTGGGTTGGCGACGGCAAGGTCGACCAGAGCTGATTGCGACGCTAGTAAGCACTGACGCAAGCCAGATGGAACAAGTAAGGATCGCTGCGTGGGCGGGCGTGGCTGGGAATACCGGCAGCGCTGCCAGGCCCGCTTCTCCCGTCCCTGGCCGCCCGCCGGGGGCCAACACCTGCGCTGCGTCCGCCCCGTACCGCCCCGTACGCTCACGCACTTGCACTCGTTGTCCAGTACGTGAAGGCGCGGGTAGAAGCCCGCCATGACCCACGGGTCCTTCCGCCACGCCTGCGGGACAAGGCGCGCCTGGGTTTGCGTCCCAGGCACCTCTACTGTTCTGCGTGTGTGGGTGTGTGGTGGATTCATCACAATCGCGTCAAGGTACCTGTGGTTGGTAGGTCTCTACGCAAGGCACAGGTGTGGTGCACGAGGGCCATGCGGGCTGCGCGGGGACGTGCGGGGGAGCAGCATTGTGCTTTGCCCGGGAGACGTGCCCCAGGAGACTCACCTCAAAAAGCTCGTCCAGCACGGAGCACGGTGCGATGATGTCATCGTCCAGGCTGAGTACCGCCTCCGTACGGAGTCCTGTACAAGATAGCAGTCACGGGGAGCCAGGTGAGGGAGGCACGTCTCTGAAGCTGGCACGCCAGCTGCCTAGTTCCTTGCCCCCGTCGCCTCAGCTGTCCTTCCTACAACAATTGAGAATTGCCAGAACATAAACACGTTTCCGATGCCATCCCGTAGCGTCCGGCCTGTCCTCTCCGCTGCAGCTTCTGCGCACCTTCCAGCGGGCTGAAGCGGTGGTTGAGCGATGAGTTGACCATCATGTCGTACCGCACCTCCTTGAGCTCGGAGAAGAAGCCGGGCGCCTGGGCGCGGGTGGGCGGCAGCCCATCCTCGCACCAGATCTGTGGGTTAGCAGGGGAGGGTGGCATAGAGCAGCGTGGGGCAGGGACCGGGAGGTTGAGGGGCGAGGACGCGGGTATGCGGGGGCTGGGAGGGTGGGCGTGGAGCGGGGGTGACATGCGTGCCTGGTCCCGGCGCGGTTAGGTGGTGTTGTGGGTGTGTTGTCCTTGAAGAGTTGCAGCATCCCTGCGCCACTACACATGCGGCACAGCAACAGGCACTAGCGCTGCTGGCTCCGCTGCAGCCGCCGCAGCCCCCCGTCATTCGTCCTTGGTCTGTGGACCGCCGTGGCAGCTGCTGCTGCTGCTGCTGCCACGGCCGGTGCCAACGGACCCCACACTGCCCTGCTGGCGCTGCCGACGCCGCAGCCAGCCTCCACATGTGGCGCTGGTACTGCTGCTGCTAGCTAGCTCCCCACACAGTCCTCACCACGCGGATGGCGTCAATGGTCCTGCACTGCGCGTAGTGCGCCACTGAGCGCTGCAGCAGCTCCGGCCGGCGGTATGAGTTGAGCACCAGCGTGAAGCGGTCGGGGAACTCCACTGCGCAGGCAGGGGCCGGGATAGCTGGGTCAAGGCGGGGATGGTGATGAAGTACCATCAGGGGAGAAGGGTTGCAAGGCAGGGTGGGCCGGTGGCCTTGCCGGTCCGCAACGGCGTACAAGGCAGCAGCAGTGCAGTGTTGAGGTGGCCCGATGGCTAGGCAGGCGCCCAACGGGACTGAGCGTTACACCGCTCTGACGAGTGGTGCAGCGTGCCTAGAAGTATGCCCGGCCAGCTAGAGATCCCCGTGTCCCACTCAGGTACCTACAACCTGTGCCCCGCACCTACCGGCAGGTCCGTGGTACCGCGGGAGGGTGGCGTTCGTGTGTGGTTTAGACAGCGCCGCTGTGCAGTGCGGAGGTATCTCCACAGTCTCGTACATCAGGAGGGGAGATAAGATGCCGCCAATGAGGAGCAAGCATGCTAGCAAGGCCAGACAGGCCGGGAGCCTGCGAGCTGCCATGGGGAGCAGCTCAGATACGCTAGCCCGACTGTCCGCCCTCTTCGCCGACTCTACATCGCAGTCGTCTTCGCTGCAGTACTCATCAGTTTTCTTTGGGTCGCGTCTGTTTGAGTTCAAGCGAGGCCTAGGAGCCGACATCGGCCTAAACCGCTATCTGTGCATTGTGACGAGTGCTGCAACAGAGAGGACTGACCGTGATTACTGGCTGATCACAGTAAGGACTGCGCCTAATTTCAAAAGTCCGAAGGCCTAACTCGGGAGGGAGTCCGGGAGTGGGTCAGGCGTTGAGGTCAGCGTGTTGCGCGGGTATTTGGTCGTATAGGTATGTTACGCACACTATGATGGTGTTACATAATTGAAACAACGGCTCATGTCCCGCGTGTAACCCTGTACGAGCCTGTACCCCAGACGCAGTCTCGATCTGTCGGAGGGCGGGAAAGCCTTTCACTGCTTTCACGTTTCTGCCTGTGTACCACCCGGATACGCACGGATGGAAGGCAAAAGACTGGCACCGCTTCATCTCGGCATGCCCTGCCCTAATTCGATCTCTGTGCGCCTTGTAGCTGTTGGCTGTGCGACGTCAACAGACAGGTGGGCGACTCGTCTCCTCCCACTTGCTGCACCACGCCCGACCACGCGGTGCCACGCAGCCCTAGCAGGTACCAGTGCCACAGCCAAAGGAATCCTGATCCTCCCCATCGTCCGGGTCTCCACAGCCAAAGGAATCCTGATCCTCCCCATCGTCCGGGTCTCCACAGCCAAAGGAATCCTGATCCTCCCCATCGTCCGGGTCTCCACAGCCAAAGGAATCCTGATCCTCCCCATCGTCCGGGTCTCCACAGCCAAAGGAATCCTGATCCTCCCCATCGTCCGGGTCTCCACAGCCAAAGGAATCCTGATCCTCCCCATCGTCCGGGTCTCCACAGCCAAAGGAATCCTGATCCTCCCCATCGTCCGGGTCTCCACAGCCAAAGGAATCCTGATCCTCCCCATCGTCCGGGTCTCTTGCTGCTTGAGGACGGATGAGAAGTTAGAGTGTTAGGTAGCGGTCACACCACGTTACGTTACCGTCACGTTTAAAATTCGGGTGGTCACAACTTCACCGAAACGCCCATACGTGTGGTCCATACCAGGTAACGTGGACCAGGTAACGTAACGCCGGGCCCCTCTCCCGACGTTACGTTACTGGGCCGCGTTACCAGGAGGTAACGTGACATGACGTAACGTCGTGTGACCGCACCCTTAGACATGTCCCTGTGGTGCCGCGTGCCCCTTTTGGCCCCTTCCCCTGTGAGCAATGCACCTCGCTATCACCGTGTTACCGGTGCGAGAGGCACACGGAAAATGGCGCGTGGTACCTGGTGTACATCATGGCCCCGCAATCAACTCACTGGGGGCCAATACTTGTTCCCTAAAAAGTCAGGGTTGCTGTGTCGAGTTTGGCGCGAACATGCCCCGGTGAGCCTGAGCCATGGACGAGCATCGTACGCTTTACGTTTGGAGGCCTCACGCAGCGCTCCCCGCTGCATAGGCATAATCCTTTTGTTTTGCAAGTGTCGTAATTCTTTTCCCTAACAACGGGTCGCGTGGTGGCAGTCAAGGGCTTCAAGCTGGCGCACACACTGTGTTACAGACGGTGATTGCCATGACTGGCCATGTGGCGTTGCTTCCAGCGCCTTGGTCCCACCAGATTTTAGTGTAGCAAGCACGTCGCAACCCGACAATGCAACAGCAACAACGCCAGGCGCCGTGCACGTTCGTTGCGCCTAGCGCCCCCACGAAACCGCAACTTGCCCAAGTGTCTGCAGCCCACCAAAGTCATGCAGGAAGGCCCTCCCCAAATGGTGCCAGAGTTGCGAATGGCGCTCTGTCGCCTTCCTCTTGACAATCCTCTTGACAACAGAGAAAACAAATGCACGCCGCTGCCACGCATGTGCAAGTACGCCGTGGCCCGTCCATACGACCGCCGTGGTGCTGCTGTTGTACCCACCCATGAGATTTATTGACCCTCAACGCATGCAGTTGCCGTTAACCTTTGGCTCTCGCTGAAAGACTCGGCTGCCAGCCAGAATCGGCGGGATACCAGCCGTACAGTTATACCCACTCATCCGTACCTGTATACAGTACAACCAAGCCACTGCTGCACCAGCTTAAACCGCCATGGCATAGCCATGCACCTGACGAACACCGATACATCCACACGAGGCCTAACAAACCAGTAATACCTGCATGGCCCATGACGCAACACCCTCTCGTTGTAAGCAGTTCCTGCAAAGTAAAGACCCGTACGCAGTCGGCCGCAACCTGTCTGGCACGTGCCCGGCAGTGCCGGATGCCGCCAGGCTGCCAGCCGTGTAAGGCCATCCCTCGGCGCCGTGCCCCCGCGACACCCAGCCATCAGCCACCCACCACCGTGTCATATCACATGTACACAGCACAGCCAAGCGGACACCATTGCAGATGAGTCGGTTGGCAATGCGTGCGCTCACACGTGGCACGGCGGATGCTGGTACGACGCCCATGCCCATGCCCATGACGCTCGTTCGGCGGCACGCAGGCCGTGCCTTGCCCAGCCTGTTATCGTCACAGGGGGTGCACGCACCGGTCCCATACTGTACACAAACAACTTGACGCTTATAATGTAGTACATCCATCGTGCCAGAGAGTCCCAAGGAAAGCCGACGAGTGCGGAGCAACGGCAGTCTACCCTGGCGTGCCTTGCAACCCGCCGCGCAGGGGAACAGTACCAGTGCCCGGCTGTTGCCTCTCGAAACACTTTGCTGCATGCATGCATAACACATTGACTCAAGCCAGCCCATATGCACAACAGAAACGATGAAACAGCGGGATGCACAGCGGTCTTCACAAGCAGTCCCAACAAGATGCCGTACACCCGAAACCAAAACCGCTCATGGTATGACAAGGAGCACGAAACACTCCTGCAAACGCCATGGTAGTGACTTGCCGTTGCGACGTTGGCAAGCAAGTAGCTGCTGATGTGCACTAATGCAAGACCGTTGGTGAAAAACGTTCAGCGCAGTGACAGATGACCCTTGTGCAGCAAGTGCTGTCGCCAAAACACTACTCATTAGACGCATTTCAAGAGCCCAAGCCCTGTCCGGCCGTCTGGCACCCGGTCATAAGCCAACCGCCAAAGCGGCCATGCAGCAGCAGCGTTCCTGTTCTGTGATCACCAGCATAGGTATCATACATACCGTACCTTGATCTGTGATGCGCAAACTTCCCGTGCATGCATGCCCCTGCTTCGGCCCCTCAAGCTCCAACACCCACACTCCCACAACCACAAACGTGCTCTCAGGATGGTCGTGCCCAGCCGTCAACCTTCGCCTCCCCGCAAGCACTACTACCGCTCGTTTACACACAGTGTAGCTCGATCACTTGCACGCACGATGGCGCACGTCCGCAGCAACCGCAGCAGCCAACGTGGACTAGCCGCATCACCCCCACCTGCCCCTTCCTTGCCCGCCAGTGGCTCCTTGCCCACGCGCCCCTGCCTGCCGTCGGCCTCCCCCGCGCAGTGCGATTTATAAACCCCAGCCTGCTTGGCACAGGACGCACGTCCCACACAGCATAAGATCGCGCTCTACCCTTGCGCGGGCACCGCGGCCCCGGTCGCACGGCCCACCTCCGCCTCCGCCGCCTTCACACCCGCCGACCGCCCCCTTGCCTCCTCCTCCACCCACTCCTCCTCCTCCGCCACCCTCGCCATCGCCTCAGCCACCAGCACGCCGATCGGAGCCACATGCGCATCCGAGTCCCGCTCCACAAACACTCCCCGCTCCTCCCCACTGCCTTCCACACCGCCATACGCGTCCTCCTGACCCCCCTGGGCGCCGCCAATGCTGCCCGCCAAAGCCGTCGATGTGCTGTCCACTGCTTCCAGTTGCAGCGGCTGCAGTCCCGGCGAGTGCGTAACAGCGCATCCTAGAGGCGACGGCACGGGCCGGCTGGAGGTGCGGGCCGAGCCCCCTGCCCCGGACACCCGGCCCACCAGTGGGTTTTCCAGGTTGACATCCACGTGCAGGTGGATCTGCAATCAGAGGGCATGGGCACAGTGTGAGCTAAAACACAAATGCATACATGTTCTGCCTTGCAGAGACGTCACAGGCGTTCTTCCGCGAGGGCACGGCGTGACGGCAACGTGCCACACGATGCAGGTAACAAGGTTAACCAACCGTGCAGAAACCAGCGGCCGAGCCAGCGCTCATAACGTGGCCCGCCGGCCCGTGCCACACGCTTCCGTACCGAGTGGGCCCTCGCTCCCACCTCACTCCAACCATCAAACGACTTCACCCCACACCACCAATGGCCTCCCCTGCCCTCCCCTGTTCGCCCCAAGCCCCCGCCCTCCCCGGCCCACCTGCTTCACGTCCAGCCGGTTCGCCAGCCGCCGCGGCGACGGCGCCGCCACCACGCTCCCGCTGCCGTTGCCAGGCGCCGCCGCCAATCCCGTGGACGTCCGACTCCGCACTGCCTCCCCCGGCTCCGCGCCCGCCGCCCCCGTGCTGCGGCTGGCGCCGCCGCTGCTGCTGCGCGCCGGCAGCACGCCGCTGCCGACCAGGGCGGTGGCCGCGCCGTCTCCCAGGCGGCTGGGTGTGTGGTGCTGGTGCGGCTCGGGGGCGTTGCTGCCGCTGCTGGCGGTGATGTCCCACACGTGGGCCAGCGGCCGGCTGGAGCCGCGGGGGGTGCCGGGCAGCAGGTCCAGGCCGTCGCTCTGCGGGGCAGGGGAGGGGTAGGGAGGAAGGGCCCGAGGAAGGATGACTTGAGAGTCGTGTTGTGTACGGCTTTTTGCCCGGGCACATGTAATGCCTCAGCGCGAGCTCGATGGCAGTAGGCTCCTGGCTAGTCTTAGTCATGAGGAAGGAGCTTGCCGCCAGCGGGTGGGATATTTACTTGTTCGCTACACCCAGCAAGCCTCAGCAGCAACTTTCCATAACGCCCAACCCCGATACAAGGACTGTGCTCCTCACCTTTGTCCTCCGCGCGTACGCCGCCAACGTGACCAGCTTGACGGCCGGCAGCTGCAGCGACGTCTTGCCGCCCAGCATCTCCGCCCGGCTGGGGCCGCTGCCACCCCGCGGCGAGTCCATCGCCCCCTCCTCCTCTCCCTTTCCCCCCTTCCCCTCCTCCCCCTCCTTCCCCGCCTCCACTCCGCCTCCCGAGGACGTTCCAATGTCCGACTCCTCCGTCGCGTCCGATGACCCAGCCGCCCCCTCCGCATCCCCGTCCTCATTCTGGAACAAGCTCGCCAGCGGCTTGGACCGCCCGGAGGCCTTCTCCTTGTCCGAAACCTGCTTCCGGAGCGGCGACAGCTCCTGCGCCTTGTCCGAGTTGTGGGCGTGGTGGCTGGACGGGTCGATGTTGCTCTTGGACAGCTGGCCAGACACCTCGCCCTCGTTGTCTCGCTCCGGCAGGGGCGGCGGCGCCGGCAGGCTGCCCGCCTCCACCACCAGCTCGTGGACGGCCGCGTTGCGCCGCCGGATCTGGCCCTGCGTGGTCTGCTTTACGGCCGCCGCGATCTTCGACTGCTTCTTCTCGATGTCCTGCACGCGGACGGGCAACAGCAGCAGCAGCAGGTCCCTTACATAGGTACAGACCTGGACGCTCCGCCAAAGGTTTTTACGGCAGGGACAGTGAAGGGGCGGCGGTGCGAATGAGCACAGCAGCGGGCAAACAGCTTGATACCAGGGATGCATGCGCAGAGAGTGCAGCGAACCCTCCCGCTCCCAGCGTCTCGTTGCAATTTGTGAGGGCACCGCAACCTTTTGCAACCCCGCCACCCGCGCGCGCACGCACCCTCAGCGCCTCGTCCAGCCCCTGCGGCAGGGGCGCCGTGAACCAGGGGTGCTGCGCAATGCCCGCCACCGTGATGCGCTTCTCCTCATCAAGCTCCAACAACTGGGGGCAGGACGGTACGCGAACCGGGCACACCTTGTCAAGCAGGTCCCTCCCATCTGGGTGCGTCTACTCCTGACCCTCCTCAGTACCAACAGTAACCGGCGGGTATCCCGGAAGCCCTTCCTCCACATTGCCCTGTCTCCAGCTTGCCTGGCAGGCCCCTGCATCGGGTTGCTGCACCTGAGCAGTTACTGCTGATCCGTCCACCTCACGACTCTACTGCAAGATGCTTGCGCCTCTCCCCCCACGCACCTTCTCCAGCAGGTCCCGGCACTCGGGCGTCAGCTTCTCCACCACCTTCGCCACGCGCGGCGCCTCGCGCCACCGGCCCCCGCCGACGCGCATCTGCTCCATCCACACCTGCGCAGTGCGGCACCACAGCACACCGGAGCGTGACCAGCGACCTCTGCTACCCCAGCCCCGAACGTTCGCAGTATGTGCCCAACTAAAGAAATGCCAGCTTTGGTTGCATATCAAAATCTGTATCTTGCCCTCACCCTACCAACCACGTGCGCCCCCGCCCCCACGCACCTCCACGTGCGCCCCCGAGCTGTTGGGGTTGGGGTGCCCCGTGTGGTCGTACGGGAACATGCCCCCCAGCATGGCGAACAGCATCACGCCGCACGCCCACACGTCCGCGGCGGTGGCGCTGTACGGCTTGCCGCCGTGCTTGCTGGCGATCAGCTGCAGGGTTGGGAAGTGGCGGGGTGCGGGTTCAGGCAAGAGGGTGGCGTGCGAGGGAGCGCGGGGCCGGCCCTGGGCACACCAAAAGACCATTTTCCCTCGAGGTACCGTGTTCCTATGCTCGTATGCAACCTGGGCGGCCACCAACAGGCCATGCCACGGTGCGCAGGAGTGCAGAGGATGCAACGGCCGTGCCCCCGCAAAGGAATTCCGAAGCTCGGGTGCGGCCGCATCCCGTCCTCCCTTGCTCCTGTCCTACCCCCCATCTCGCGAATCTGCTGCGCACCGGCAGCCTCATCCCTGCCCTCCCTTGCTCCTGTCCTCCTACCCCCCGGCCCCCGAACCCGCTTCCCACCTGCGGCGACATGTACACGGGCGTGCCGATGCGCGTGTGCATCTGGGAGTCGTCCTCCCAGCCCTTGGCGAACCCGAAGTCGCACAGCTTGAGCACCGGCGGCCGCCGGTCCGTCAGCACCACGTTGCACATCTTGAGGTCTGCGCGCGCAGGACACGTGGCAGGCCAAGCAGAGGTCATGTGGGCTCGGGTTGCTAGGTTTGCTACTTGCGTAGCCTGTACTCGGCATAACCTGCTGGCCAGTAACACTCAAGTGCTTGGCAGCTTTCCTCTTCAGCATCGCGCCTTAAACCACCCGAGCCCGAACCACCCGAGCCCGAAGCCCGACCGCCGTTGCCCGCCCGCACGCACCTCTGTGCGCCACGTGCTGCGTGTGCAGGTAGTCCACCGCGGAGATCAGTTGCTGCGGGAGCACAACGCAACCAGCCACTGTCAGTAACTTCACACCGAGCGTGTCCACATGCCCAATCCACTCCTCTTCGAGCCAAAGCTCAACATTGACGCCAGTCGCAGCCCCGAGGCGTGCCTTCCCAGTCCGCCGCCTTCCGCACCAGCCCCGCACCCGTATGTGCACCCTGCTCATCCCGAACAATCCGGTACTTTCCCTCGCCCGTCTCCTCAAGACCCAAACCCTCAACCATAAGCACGTACCTGTCGTCCTCCCGCACATCGCCGTCCAAGCCCCTCCCCCGCTCACCCTAAAGAAGTACCTCGCTTCGCCCTCCTCCAGGAACAGCCCTCCGCGCGCCTCCCGCCCTGACGTGCGCCTGCTGACGTACTGCGTCAGCGTGCCGCCGTCCACGTACTCCATCACCAGCCCGATGTGGCTGCAGCTCAGCAGCGCCGTCTCCATGCGCACCAGGCCCAGGTGGCCCTCGCTCAGCTGGGCCTGGAGCTGCAGGTAGGTCAATGTGGGAAGCATTGGGTACGGCGTGCAGTCAGTGAAGCCGTGAGAGGCAGGGTCGGGTGCATCTCGGTGGTGCGTTAATCGGTTTCCTAGTCATTCAGGGGCATCGTCCCACTACCGCATAACACGGCAACGCCCGGGCTCGCCACGGCGGCCAGTGAGCCTTTGTTATCATGCAGCTCCCGGCGGTAAGGAGGTCGTCCTGCTGGTTCCTGCCCCGCCCTTGCCCCAGTCACCCTGCTAGGACGCCTGCTGGCACTCACCAGTATCTCCTGGCTGACCATGGGGATGAGTACCTTGGCCAGGGGCCTGCGGGGCCGCAGAGCGACACAGAATTGAGTACGGCAGTGTGCAGGACACGCGGACGCGGACGTGATGCAGGATGACGCGCTTGGCTCCCGCCTGCCCACAGCAGCGCGGTGGCGGGTGGCTCCCACAGTTGCGGGTAGCCTTTGGGCTAACGCGACGGGATCCACGTTGCGGCCATGCTCCCAGTTGCACCCCACCGGTGACATAAAAGGTGGACGACGCTGCCCTGGGAGGCTCTCTAGGGCCCCCCGCATGCAATCAGCCTCACCTGGGGATGAACTTGATGGCCACCCGCTGTGCCGTCTTGACGTCCTGGCACAGCCACGTGCTGCCGGTGCCACCTTCGCCCAGCTTCTCAAGCACGTGGTAGCGTGACGACACGCCAAAGTCGGGCGATCGAGGCGGGTGGTCGTCCGTGGAGGACACCAGGGACCGGGACCGGCCCGAGCCCGTGCCCATCTTGCCCTTGCGGGACATCTCCCTAGTGCGGTCCACGGCCCGCACATCAACACCGCCCATGTCGCTCCCCGGACACGAAACGCAGCCGCCCATGGCTACCTGGGCTAAGCTTGATGTGGGTCGGGTTGGGTGTGTGCTGAGGCGGCAGGGGCTGGAGGTGCTAGGTTTCTGCACCACCGAAAGAGTTGAGTGGCGGCGCTCAGGTGGTTACGAAGGGCGGTACGATAGCGCCTCGCGTAGGTGGGGCTGGATGCCAGCGCGGGGAACGGAAGGAGCAGGATGCCCTGTAGCAAGGGTTGTTGAGCCCTAGGTGCAGGGCCCGTGCGGGGTGCGTTCCAGTGCCGTGAGCCAGCTGGTGCGTCCCGCAGGCAGTCCGCCAGCTCTAGTCCGACGCGTCGATCACGATACTGACTTGTGTTCGCGCGCCTTGCGGCGAGGCTTGTCCCAAACCTGCCGGAGAGACCCCAGGGGCGCAGTCACATAAGGCCATCCTGTCCAATACTTGCACCAAATTCGTCCATGAAACACGCATAATTGGTATTCTCTATTTTTGGACGGTGCGGATGGCGCACTAAAAGGACGAACTCAATAAATGCGCATGACCAAGCTGCCATACGGGCGCTCCAATGTCCGCACTTGCACTGTTCACATTTGGCTACACCGAGAGCAGCGCCATCCAAACACACCTGTTTGATAGCGTGTGAGCGGTGTGGCAAACACTCCTTTCGCCATGCGTGTACCGCTGGCTCCTTACGCAGACGCGGCAATTGCGCTGCCCGAGTTGCCTTATCACATACACTGCATACGTTTGAGCGTGTGCTCGGCGACGGGTTGCACCGTGAGATACCTTAACAAATGGTGCCTAAGGTGGTATTTTTACAGTACACGTAAGTCGACACAGCATATGTAGTTGCAATACAAAGCATCAACTCTATGATTACATGCGTAACAATTTCCCAGTGCTTTACGCCGTAATGGTCTCAGGCCAAAGGGCCTTTCTTTGTCGAGCATGTGATGTAGAGGCCGAGGTACGAGTAGGTGCACAGCTGTAGCAAGTAAACCTTGCACTGTTATGGGCGCAGTCCTTGGCCGTTGATCAAGTCTACCTGACAGGGGAGGCCCGGAGATGGGACACTGCGCATGCCACGCTTTGACACATTGGTAACTGTGTTTGTTTGTAATTATATTACTGCCTGCTTCACTTTGCCTGAGCGTACCGTTGTCTGCCTCCTGCGTACCGAGCCACCTTTAACGCTCGCGGGGCACACCGTGGCACGGTGCCGACCGATTGCCTACGCAAGATGGCCATGCATTATCTCGCGGCACGGCTCGTGTCTGCCACGGCTGCAGCTGCTCCCGGTGCGCGTCAGCTGTCTGCTCTCAGCCTGACCCAGTTGGCTCAAACCTGGACCAGTATACGGTCGCAGTATGCCTTGCAGCACCAGCAGCAGCAACGGAATGCAGCAACCTCGGCGACGCTGCCCAACGGCATGCCCGCCCACGTCACCATTTACGAAGTGGGCCCGCGCGACGGACTGCAGAACGAGCCGAAGGCAGGTTTGGTAGCGAGGAAAAAGGCAGACGCGCAAGCCCCTGTGAAGGTGGCGCGGGGTTGCGGAGAGGAGAGCATCCAACACTGAGAAGAGGTGCCTGGTGCCACGTGCTGTATTTGGGGTCCGGCACGACCCATGCTTTTGTGCACCTCCCTCCAACAGAGACGCCCAGGCGCTCGATTGCACGCAGCGGAGCAAAGCAGCTGCTCCATGCGTGCTCAGTCTTGTGCACTGTCCCGTTACGCGCTCTCCTGCCACCTGTCCCAGCTGGCCATGCCAGCCAGGTGCCGTACAGCGGGTACGGTTGCCCCACCATTGCACGTGTGCCTCGCATGCCACGGTGGCGCCTGTCCCGCCAGGCCATCCCCACGGACGTCAAGGTCAAGCTCATCGACATGCTGTCGTCAGCCGGGTTCAAGGTGCGAGCGCATCTCCACCACAGACACATGTTCATGTCCACCACAGAGGCTGTGCCCGCGCCGGTGATGGCCTTGCCCCTATGGTGTGCGGGCCGCAGCGGCAGCGATGATCGCCTACGCTGCACTGCGGACGCTGAGCAGCCAATCACAGCCTGCAATCCTCCCCTCCACAGCAACACATCACATTGCGGCGGTGCCTAATAGTCCTGCATAGGATGTCTCTCGGAGCGCAACCACCTGCCCATCCAAATTCGGGGCACTGCTTACAGGCACCATCTCCTTGCCTCCGTCTTGGCTGGCCGGTACACACCTTAGCACGCCTGGCCGGAAGCCAGGGCGGCCTCCTGGTGTGCCCATGATCAAGCCGAAGGTACCCACGCACACACGCCGTACACATGCGCCCACTCGAGCGTCCAACGTGCAGTCGCCAGTCAACTGCAGGCAAGGAGACGTCCCTGCACCAGTCACTCTGCCGCCCTGCGTCCGCCCCCCCCCCCCCGCAGGCCATCGAGGCCACCTCGTTCGTGTCCCCCAAGTGGGTGCCGCAGCTGGCCGACGCGCGGGAGGTGCTGGCGCGCATGGCCCGCGCCCCGGGGGCGGCCTACCCCGTGCTCACGCCCAACATGCAGGTGCGGGCGGCGGGCAGGCAGGCACGGGGACGGCGGGTGTGTGGGTGCACAGTGGTCGGGCACGCCTTGCTACTTGCTACCGCCTGTCCAGCCGTGCTCGTGCCACACACGGACGTGCGGGCGGCGGGCGGCATGGGGGCATGGGGGCATGGGGGCATGGAGGGGCTGGGTAAACGCGGTGGGGATGCGCGCTTTTACAGCCTGTACAGCAGTGCTGAACGAGCCCAGTACGCACGTAAGGGCAAGGAGGATGGGAACCGGCGGGGCTGCGCTCCAGGGTGCAAGCAGTGGGGCATGAGCGTGCTCCGGGGCGTCACCCACGGTACGGGCAGTAAACAGTCGGTGGCCCATGGCTGTCAGGGCCGCGGGAAGCGGGATGCATCTGAAGGAACCGTGGGGACCACGGTGCGGCGTTCCAGGTGTGCCCGCTGTGTATGGCTGCACCCGCTGTACGTACGGTCTATGGTGCCAGTACCAACGCAGTTTCGCTGCTCCTGTGCCACCCATCGCCACGTGTCCCTGCTCCGTGCTGCCACGTGTCCAGGGCCTGACGGGCGCCCTGGGCTCCGGCTGCAAAGAGGTGGCGGTGTTCGCCGCCGCCAGCGAGGCCTTCAGCCGCAAGAACATCAACTGCACCGTGGAGGAGAGCCTCAAGTGGGTGCAGCATGAGCAGCATGTGCGTGGCAGCGGCGCGGGAGAGCCTACGCCTGCTGCGCCCCTGTCTCTTGCGCTGGGTGCAGCAACGGGTCAATCTTACTTGTCGGCTCTCCGCAATACCGTTGTAGTACTGCCATGGCAGCTAAGCCTCAGCCGCCTGCCGGTCTGCGAACACGGGCAGGGAACAACAGGCTGGCCCGCGCAGCCTCACCAGCTCCATTCGCAAGCCACATTGTTCTGCCCTTTACCCCACAACCACAGACGCTTTGAGGCGGTGGTGACGGCGGCTCGGAAGGAGGGCGTGGCGGTGCGCGGGTGAGGCGGCATGGCGGGGAGGGGAACCCTCCTCTCATGTCGTGCACCAACAGTGCTGGTGTTCCCTACACACTCGGATCAACCCACTACCATGCAAGGCCCCACAATGCGGTCACAAACCACCGCAACATGATGCGTCCCCTCTCACCTGCTGCCCCGTGTCCCCCCCTCCCGCGCGCAGCTACGTGTCCTGTGCGGTGGGCTGCCCCATCCAGGGGGCTGTGGAGCCGCGGGCCGCTGCCGACGTGGCTGCTGCGCTGTACGGCATGGGCTGCTACGAGGTGTCCATGGCGGACACCATCGGGGTGGGCACGCCACGCAGCATGGAGGACATGCTGCAGGTGAACAGGGATGGGGGAAGGGGAGAGGGGTGGCTTGTGGGCTTGGGGAAGAGCGTGTTAGCTGGGTCAACGGGACCTTGGGGTTTGCTCGTGTGCTAATGGCGTGGATGTGGGCGCAGCCCCGTGTGTTTGCTGTCGCTTGGCGGTATGCACCAATGGCCTAGTTGCGGAAGACTGAGTGGCAGCACGGCACTGGTTTACGGTGTGATTGGAGCATAGCTGTGGGGACCTGGCATCAGCTGCGCACCCTCGCTCACGTCCACCACCTGTGCGCGCTGCGTAGGCCACCATGCGGCACGTGCCAGTGGAGAAGTTAGCCGTACACTGCCACGACACGTACGGCATGGCGATCGCAAACATCGATCGCTCGCTGCGCATGGGGATCGCGACGGTTGACTCGTCGGTTGCCGGCCTGGGCGGCTGCCCGTACGCCCGCGGCGCCACCGGCAACGTGGCCACGGAGGACGTGATGTACCTGCTGGACGGGTACGGCATCAGTCACGGTGTGAGTTGGGATGCCGTACTGGCGGCGTCGGAGTACATCAGTAACGCGCTGGGGCGGGCGAACGGCTCGCGCGTTGCAAAGGCCATGCTGGCGAAGCGGGCGGACGAGGCGGAGCGGGCGGCGAAGAAGGCGGCGGCGGCTGCAGCGACCGCGGCGGTGGGCGGTACGGCGATGGCGGCGTAAGGGCCTTTCGAGTTCCTTGCGAGTGGGATGGGCGAAAAGCCGAGCCCTTGTGGGGGCGTGTGCGGTTTGCGGGGTGTGCAGTGGTAGGTCTGCTCCGGTGGGTGTTACGGAGCTTTAAGGGTGCGGAAGGGGGTACGCGTAAAACGCGAGGAAACCGTGTGAGGAAGGGGGGCCGGCGCTGAAGTAGCGGCAGTAAAGGGCTAGGAGCCGCCAGTCCTGTATCAGGCGAGGAGCAGTTCTGAGGTGGTTGGGTGCTGGTGTACAAAGTGGGACGCTGGCGAAGGCAGGACTGCTGCGGTGCCCAACCGAAACAAGAGGTTGTGCAAGATGGTACCCATGCCATACAGATGTGCAGAGGCTTATCGTACTCGAAGAGGTACTGCATGTTCTCAAGTAAGCAGCGAGGCATCTGGGCGCGGTGTTTTGCAGGAGTTGCCCGCTCACAAGCATGCCGTACATTTTGGCTGCGCCAAGGCCACAGCCAAAGGCTGCGAGGCACCTTCAAGTTGTTGCTGGTGACGAGTGGGTCCAAATGTGCTTATTGCCGTAATGGGCATCCAGGTGTTACCGTAATGGTGGGCGTGGTTAGTGCACAACATTCGCGCTGCATGTCCACATACAGTTGCATAGGAGTAACCAGGCGCAATGTCCGATGTGGTGGTGTTGTCGACGCCCGTTTGTACCGTACCGGTTTGTGCGATTGAAGGACTGCCACTGCCATGCGCCGTACCGATGTGACTTGCTTCGTACCATTGAGTATCTTCCTGGGGTTGTTGTTACAACAGCGGTGCGTGAGTCTGTTGCGTTCAAGGAGTATGGCCAACAACTCCAAGGCCTCCAGCGAAGCGTAAATGCGGAGAACGAACTAGCGGCACATACAGTTACTCGGTTCTGTCTGGCTCCAGGGACGTCGGGCAGACGTTGGGCCTGTCCATGGACGCCACAAGCCCACAGCGCGCCTACTAGGCTACAGCTACTGTGCTAGGCACTGGCACTGCCAGCCTGCAGCAACGAGCAAGCCAGGGTTTCAGATGACGCGGACGATGACCCTTACTGTACAGAAGGGGACGAACAGAACCCTGGACCCAGAATAGGAGGGATCCTGCCTTAAATGCCAGGCGCCCGCTAGCCAGCCCTGCCGTCCTTTCGCTTGGTTTGCTACCACCAGCTACCACAGATACTCTCCTGTGCAACCTAAACTCCAACCCGCCAACCCCACAAACCCTTTCGCCAACCGCCAACCCCATCAACCGTGCGTTGCATCCCATGCGCCCCTCCGTCGTCTCGCTACGTGAGGTACCCTTCACATGGGTTGCCGCGGTACGGCAGCCCAGTCCGTACCCTTCCTACAACGCCTCCCAGCCGCACATCCGCACACCCGAAATAAGCCTTAGACCAACGCATTCCTTCACGTCCCACGCCTACCAGCTACCACACACCTGCTCACACCTGCCCCGGCCCCGGGCCCACGCTTCCCGCCGCTCCCGCGCCCTCCACCCCCGCCACGCCAATGCCCCTCCCCGACTGCCGCCGCGACGCCTGCGGCGATCCAGGGCTGCTGCCGGCCCCGCTGCCGCCGCCGCTGCCACCGCCCCCGCCACCACCCCAGCCCCTGCTGCTGCGCCTCTGCACGCCGCCCGACGCGCGCTGGCCCCCCGGCGGCAGCTGCCCCCCGCTGGAGAATAGGCGCGCCAGCTCGTCCAGCCGCCCCGCAGCCTCCTGGATGGGGCCCAGGTGGGGCTCGATCTCCTGGCGAGCCTGCGAGGAAGGACACGGCATCCAGGGGGCTGGCATCGTAAGAGGTGCCAGCCTCATCCGCCCCCATCTGCGCACCCAGCCCCTGCACCGCCTTTCGCACGTACGTACATGGCACACGACGTGCAAAACTCAACTGCGCACTACCCCTCACCTTGCCCCCCATCCCCTACCAGCGGCCCCAGCTGCCGCGAAGCCTGCTCAAGGGCCGGATGTGCCGCACGGCGTGCACAGAACCACGGCCCGTAGACCCCTCCACCCCATCCCTTTCCCATGCCCAGCCCACCTGCGGCCCCAGCTCCTGCGCCGCCTCCTGCAGCGCCGCCATGGTCTCCGCCACGTAGGGCGTGGGCGGCAGCCCCGCGCCCTCCGGCACGCCGCCCACACCCACACCCGACACCGCCCCGGGCGTGGGGGGCAGCGGGCGGCTGCTGCGCGCCACCGCCTCCTGCGCCAGGCGGGCGCTGGTGCGGGCCAGGGCCAGGCCCTGGGACACGCGGGCCAGCTGGGAGGCGGGCAGGGCTGCGGGAGGGAGGGAGAGTGGGGAGGGAGAGGAGGAGGTGGGGTGAGCTGGGCGTGCGTTGCATCCCCTGGTGGAATGGGAGATGAGCAGAAATGGTTGGTACATGTGTTTTGATGTAGCTCACCATGCAACTCTAGGGGCGACGCACCTGTGCTCTCGACGGACTGGACTGTACTGCCCTTACTACCACTCCAGGAGGAACGTTCACTTGATTCACGCTCCCCCGCGGGGCAGCGGCCCATGCACCCCGCCTCGCGCCCTCCAGCCCCAACGCGGCAGGGGCCGCTCACTTGCGGACCGCACCAGCACCAACCAGCACAGCCCTCTCCCCCCCCCCGCCACTGCACCGCCAGCCCCGTTGCACACACGGTGCTCGCACTTACTGGTGGACATGCGCTCCAGGGCCTCGGCGGCGGTGGTGGGCTGTTGGCCAGCCGGTGCTGCTGCTGCCAGTGCAGCGGCCACACAGTACACAGGCCCAGGTCAGCTGCTCTGGCTCCGAATGCACCATGCGAACACCGCCGCCTCCACCGCAAACAAGATCCAACCACACCTATGGTAGAAGTTGCTGCCCGCCCAACCCTGTTCCCGAACACCGCGCGGCGCGGGCACTCACTGGGAGACACGCGCTCCAGGGCCTCTGCCGCGTTGGCCAGGCGGTGCTGCAGCAGCCGCCCCTCCGTGTGCCCCACCGCCTGGGGCGCCAGCGTGTGGGCCGCGTCGTCGGGGCGGGCCGCCTCGCGCAGGTTGATCTGCTGGTGCGTGTTGATGCCGAAGATGTTGTACCTGGTGCGAGGACAGGAGAGTTGCGGTCAGCAGGAGCGTGCGTTGCGTGTGTGCGTGCGCGCCTGCTATCCATGTGTATTGGTGCGCCTAGACCGCGTCCTGCACCGGCCACCAGGACCCACAAGGCGCCCACCACCACGCTAATACACATGCCACATCCCCATTAAGACACACCCACCTGCGCATGACCCGGTACGCCCCGACCTTGGCCAGGTCCTGCACCAGCCACCAGAACACGCAGTACAGCCACACCCACAGCGCCCACAGCGTGTAGGAGCCGCGCGCCAGGCCCTGCGCACAAAAGGGGAGTTTAGGTGTTTCCGTGGAATGGGGAGCTAACGTGGGTGTAAGGTGGGTGTATTGTCGTAGGAGCCGCGGTCCGGGCCATGTGGCGGAGGCGCACATGTACCGTAGGTGGGTCGGGGCGTGAGCGCGGCGTGCAAGCTGAGGCCGTGCACGGCCGTATGCATGACATGAGCAACCACAGGCACACCGCAATGCACACAGTTGTTACTTGCACAGCAGGGTGTGGAAGCGAGACGGATGCGTTGGCTCTCACCTCGACGGGTATGCGGTCCATGTGTCCCTTGGGCCACGCGCACGCCAGCGCCGTGGACAGCGACAGCGCCACCATGGCCGCGCACAGCAGCACGGGGGAGGGCCGCACGGACCAGAAGAAGCCGTCGTGCGTGCGCGCGGAGAAGAGCGTCAGGAAGTCGGACACGGACACCTGGAAGGGGGCGGGAGGGTGCGCGAAGGGCGTCGAGGATGCGGCCACTGGAAGGTGGGAAGGGGTGAGAACAGGTGAGAAGGCGTGGTGAGTGGGCAGGCATGCGTTCGATCAAGCTGGAAGGTGGGTTAAGGCGTGTTAGGTTTGATGGGGTCGGCGGTTGACGAACGACCGGAGGTGCTTGTGCCACGTGCCGGTCAACTGGTACGGCACGCTACCGGTGCGTTGCGCCCCGGCTAACTGCCGTGGTGCCGTACCTTGAGGTAGATGAGGGTTGTGATCTTGCCGTACGGCATGGGCGGCAGGCCCCATCTGGCGAACAGGCCGCTCGTGTTCCAGCTGTCCAGGGCGCACCACAGCAGCAGCAGCGAGGAGCCGCACGCCACAGCACCCAGCACCAGGGAGATGGTGAACAGGGCCTGGGGGGGAAGGCGTACAGTGGGGTGTGGCATGGAGTGTGCTGAAGTGCTCACGGTACACAGCAGTAAGGGAAGCGCACCCAGGTCACCGCGCCCAGCACCAGGCAGATGGTGCCGGTCGGGCCTGGGGGGCAACGGGAGCGGAGGGGTAGCGCACTGAGTGGCGAGGTGTGCCTGTACCACACGCAGCCACAGAAGGGTGGAGGCAGCCGCATACCGGTATCACCGCGCTCAGCACCAGGTAGATTGGTGAACAGGGCTTGTGGGGGTTGTGAGAAGCGGTGGTTACAAGATGAAAGGACATGCATGGGCAGGGCCATGCAGGGCCGCTGGACGCCGTTAGCGCCGCCCATGCACCTCTCCATTGGCACTCCTTTGCGACCTGCGGTGTAAGGAGCGTCCAACCGACTGCAAGTTGTTGGTTGGTCGTCAATTGCCCCTTAGCTGACAGCAACACTCACATTCCACCACGCACTGCCACACGCGCACGGCCTCACCCGTAGGTTCCACTTTTCCGGCATGTGCGAGGGCTGCACGTTGTCGTAGCCGATGGATATGAGCGTGCCGTCGTTGAGCAGCGTGATGAGCATCAGCAGCAGCACCGGCATGGAGAAGTAGCTGGGCCACGGCTCCTCGCCTGGGGGGGGGGGCCGGGGAGAGGGAGTAGCACGGGACGAAGGCCTGCCAACTGGGGCAGACGTCCTGAAGCCAAGCCCGCGCGAACGGGGCCAGCTTGCGAAAGGCATGCCTACGAACACAGGTTCAAGTCCTCCACCACTGCGGTCCCTCCGAATCCCTGCTGCTCCGTCCCACCTCCCAGCCGGGGAGCCGTGGCCCAGCCACCGGGGTGTTCGCCCCAGAGTACGAATGCATGTTGCGAACTATGGGGGCGTGGGGAATAGAGGATACCCACCTGGCGGGTGGTACTTGGAGGGTGGGAAGGATAGCACCGCGATGAAGAAGAAAATCTGGGGGACGACACCATGGGTGCAAGGGGATGTGAGGACAGTAAACGTTGAGGCGCTTCGGCGATACGCACGACCCGGATAAGCGACAGCGCACAAAGGCCACCTGTCGCCTACCGTACCCAGTTCGGGGTACGGGGCCGACGACCGCATGCTGGAGCGCAGCGGTGCCCCACCTGCCAGACCACAACAGGCACTACCCCCTTGCGCGAAGCGCCGCCAGGCCCCCCGAACGCCCCCATCCCCACCCCCGCCCCACCCCTGCAGCCCCCCACACCCACCAGCAGCTGCAGCGTTGCGGCGATCCGGTAGTTGATGAAGTTCTGCATGCGCTGGAAGATGGAGCGCGCCACGATGATGGCCTCGATGATGGTGGACAGGCCCTGGGGGCGGCGAGCGGTGATGCATGCAGCATGCTCACACCGTGCGACTGTGCGCGTGTTGACAATCGACTCCAATGTACATAGCGTGACGTCCCATTGGTTTGTTGCTCGCTGACCTGCATCGGCACGATTTCCACCCACCGGTTGAGTGAGCACGATGTCAGCCGCTGCCCGCGCCGCGTCCGTGGCGCCCTGCGGGACGCACGCACCAGAGCAACAGGTGTGTGGGCGTACGGCCATGGCGGTAATCCCACACGAGGGCACAGTAGGTCTACAACGGGTCACAGGTCCACCCACCAGCTAGCGCCGGTCAGGCAAGCGACCGCAAGCGACCGCCACCATCACCGTCGCGCCCATTATGCGCTGCACGCTTGGTCCTGCCGCTCCATACCCCTCCACGCCGCTTGTGCCGTCCACCCACAGTCATCAAGTCCCCCACGCCGGCCCCCATCGCGCGCAACCCACCGCACCCGCCCGATGCCTGCCTCAGGGCTCTTTTCAGTACTGCATACCACAACTTAGCACCCACCACCCCCATGCACCTCCCCCCACCCACCTGCACCGCCACCCCCACGTCCGCCCGCTTGAGTGCCGGCGCGTCGTTCACGCCGTCGCCCGTCATGCCCACAGCGAAGCCGTTCTGGCGCAGCGCCTCCACAATGAGGTACTTGTGCTCAGGGTACACCTGCCAGACAGGCAAGAGAGTAGTGCTGATGTTCAATGGCGCGCGCTGGTGAGAGGCACGTGGCATGTGCACGTCCTATACTAAGGGCCCGAGGCACGCGGGTACGCACCGCGGCGATTCCTACACAGCAGCACAGTGTTGCTGCTGGATGCTGACATTGGTAGTACGGCGGATGGTACGGCAAGGTGGTCGGGTGCAGCTGCCGTACCTGCGCGAAGCCGTCCGCCTCCATGATGATCCTGCCGTACTTCCTGCCCAGGTCGGGCGGCACCTTGCCGTCGGCGTCCAGGGAGGGCAGGTGGGAGGGGTCCTGGATGTTGGTGCCCAGCCCCAGCTGCCGGGCCGTCTCCTGCGCGGTGAGGTGGGGTGGGGATGGATTGAGCGGGGCATGCCATTGAGGGCAGGCACACGACTTGAAAGATGTAGTAAGGTTGCGAAGGGACGAACGTGGCAGGTGGTGATTGCGACCAACGCAAGCACGGAATCACACCAGGGCGCATCCCCCCACAAAGCCCCTCCCTCACATGATCCCGCTGCCTCCTTGAGACAACATGCGCGCACCTTTGCTATGAGCAGGTGGTCCCCGGTGATCATCTTGACGTCAACACCGAACGCCAGCGCCCGCTCGATGGTCTGCCGCGTGTCGGGGCGGGGCGGGTCCAGGAAGGTCAGCAGGCCCACCAGGCGCCAGGGGCCTGGGGGGGGGAGGGCAGATGGTGGGGGGGCCAACGGTCACAACTGACGGCGCTTTGGGTACCGTTATGTGCAGGCCTGCCAACCGCCAGCCGCCAGCCGCCAGAGTGCGTTGCAGGGCCCCCCAGGGTTGCTGCCCACGGCCTAACACCCACTCACCCATCCGCCTCACCTTTCTCCTCCTCGGTGTGCGCTCCGGCCAGCGCACAGCGCCCCTGTGCCCCTGCCCCTAGCCCCTGAGCTTCAACCGTCGGCCCCCGAATCCCGGCATGTTCACTGCCGCCCTGCTGCGCCCCACAACTCCCCTCCCTGCTCCTCGGTGTGCGCTGCTGCCAGCGCCCGTGTGCCCCTCACCCCAAGTAGCCGAACGTGCGCCGTCCCTTTGCCGGTTAGCCCGCACCCAGCCACCACCTCACCTCCCTCCTCCTCTGTGTACGCCACCGCCAGCGCCCTGATGCCCCGCGCCCCCAGCTCCCGCACGCGCGCCTCCGCCACCTCCCGCACCGCCCTGCCCCGCTGGTCGTCGGCCAGCAGCGCGATGATGATGTGGGGGGCGCCCTTGGTCACCTGGGGGGTTGGGGTGGGGTGGGGGTCGGCGGGGAGGCACAGCGGGGTTGTGATTATTGTTCTTGTGGTGGTGGTGCCGTGATCAGCTTCAGGTTAGTGCAGTATGCAGCAGCCTACCCCTGTCCCTCCACGGGTCCATGCGTGGTTCTGCGCAGCTTCAGTATGCTGGACCTGGGCAGTGGATGCGTGCGAATGACGTACAATTCATGCCCGCAACGCCCAATTACGACCGCTCATGACAAAGTCAGTAAACCCGCACCTCCGTCCCCCACACTGACCTCGCCACACCCTGATTCACGGCCGTCCGGTGTGATGGTGCTCATTTCCCCCTATCACGCGGCTGATACGGTTGCCCACACCCGACCCCGCCTCCCATCCCCCACCTTGAAGACGCGACCGTCTGGCCCCCTGATGGTGCTCTCCGTGCGCTTGTGGCGCGCGTCGAAGGGCATGTAGTCCAGCTGCTGGTAGCCCTCCAGGGAGCTGTGGGCGGGGTGTGTAAATAACGTTTGTATTACTAGTGTCATGCCCATGTCCCATATGAAGGGCATGTAGTCCAGCTGCTGGTAGCCCTCCAGGGAGCTG
>VFQN01001773.1_pt1 | contig 35082 bp, 44 predicted proteins | sample 3512371 | NCBI WGS metagenome assembly VFQN01 (sample SAMN10412370, study PRJNA504923) | tailings metagenome | isolation source: Replicate 2 from Balatoc abandoned mine | place: Philippines: Itogon, Benguet | collected 2017-08-28 | reverse complement strand
AGTGCTGCTGTATGCGAGTGCGAGGTGGAAGGGGCGACACAGCAAGTCACACGGCTCGGCTCCTTACAGACCAGGGCAAGAGCAGCGACGGGGCAGCGCCCTTCACACGACACGAGCACGAGGCCCGGGGCAAGGGGCCGACGCCCGTACCACGGCAAGGGCACTAGGAGCGTCGTGCCCCGTGCACAACGGAACAACTTGGGGTCTGGTGCCCCTTCACGCCCCGCCCCGCCCCGCCCCCGGAGGTACACAGCAGGAACGTACCTCACAGGACACCCTCCAGTGCGCCGCATGAGCCTCCAGGAGCCCCCGATGGCCCCTTCGGCGTGGAGCCTCAAGCAAAACCATCTATGCCACACTAGTGCCTCCACGTGTGTTGTTACATCCTGGCATGCGACCCCGCAGCCAGCCGCAGCTCACCAACAGTTCGCCAACGCCACTTGCGCTTTAATACGTACTAGTGCTTACTAATGGTCCGGGCCGCTGGAGTGCAACCCGCTACTTCGAAGCGTCGCGCCCCACAGCTGCAAGCCAACGAAAGGGCACCCACAGCCGCAATCTAAAGGACACCTTTAAGTGTGGAGGATGGATGCAAACCAAGGTTGCCCCGCAGTGCAGCGCAGTGCGATGTCCCGTATTACACGGTGCGCATTGATGCAGGTGGCCAACAACCATCAAGTACCCAAACCTACCTCAAAGCACTGCCAATTTGCCATGCACTTCATTTCTCAGCGAGGGCTGTCGCCCAGGCCTGGTACGGCTGTCTCACCATGCCCGTGCGACGGCATGTCCCCGGCGTCTGTCCAGTCACTCAGACACGTGTCACATGACCACCCTGCCGTACGCTCCAGGCTCCCTCTCTCCTCCACAACAGCCTATGCGCGCTGGACGTCCCCATGCCGCCTCACTCGCTGCTACCGTAGCGCGCATAGCGCTGCGTGTGGGCGCCACACGCCCACACCGCAACCCTGTAGATGACGAGTGGGCGTTGCAGGGGCGTGGAGGCACCCCAGGGTCTCAGTAGCCTGGGGGTTTTACAGCGTGTGGGCGCACGTGTGTCATGACACGGTCGGCTGTGTAGGAGAAGCTTCCCATACTTGTGGTGCACGTGCAACCCAGGTGCTCAGCTCCATACGTTAGTTGCCGCGCGTGTTATTGGTGATCCTAATGCCCCATTTCCCGCCATGCCTGCTTGCAAGGATCAGACGTCACGCCTAAAGCAGTAATAGAAGACAGAAGTCAACGAGCGCGACTGGCGGCTTGCGGATATACGCCCTGACCCACCGTTGGATTGAAGGCTGGTCCCGAATCCTTCCACAGGGCGCCGCAGGCTGTGAAGGTTTGGGTCGCCTTGCCCGCGTCATGCCATATCCTTGGCGTTCCAGTACTGGAGCCATGCCGCCCCTGCTCACGCCGCGTCCGCCTCCTATAAAAAATGGAGGTATGCCTGCTGCCACCCTGCTGCCACCCTGCTGCCGCCCTGCCCACGTACGTGACTGATGCTACCCCACCTCACGAAGGCTGCCTCCCTAGCTGTCCGCTAAGGCGCCTTACCCGCACGCCCCCGTTGTGCTGCCTGTCGCGCCGCTCTTGCTACCCTGCCATACACCCTATTGCACCGACGCGGCCACTCTGTCGCTGCCCCTCTGCAATCTCCCTCCGCCGCCCGCAACCCCTGCCACTACCGCTGCTGCTACTCCTGCACTGCTGCTGCTGCTACTTCTGCCTGCACCTGCCCCTTCCGCTGCCTCTGGTACTTCTGATTGCTGCACCTGCGCCTAGCGATGCTGCTGCTGCTGCTGCTGCCCCATGCCGCCCCTCCGCCTCACACGTGCCTCACGCCCAGCCGCACGCTCCGCGCCAACCGCTGCGCCACCGCCGCCGCACTGGTGGCCTCGCGCTCCTCCATGCGCTCAGCCAGCGCCTCCTGCGACGTACGACACGTTCCGTACAACCCCCGCCATGCCGCACGTCAAAATGTAAGTGCCTATGCGGTATAGATGCGGTGCGCAGCCCCCTAAGCCTCTTCCCAGCCAAACCTTCAACCCGCACACCACCGTGTCTCTCCCTCTCGCCCCGCCCCACCTTGAGGTCCCTCTGCAGGTGCTCCGAGTAATACCGCCCCAGCTGCAGCAGCTCTGCGGCGTCGCTGGCGGACAGCAGCGTGGGGGCAGGGGCCGCCGCCGCCGCCGCCCGCCCGCCCGCCGCCGCCGCCGCCTGCTCGTCCAGGTCCTTCTGCTGCTCCAGCAGCGCCACCAGGGTTACGTAACGCTCGTAGTCGGCGTCGTAGGCGGACACGAAGTCCCACAGGGAGGGGGCCAGCTGCGTGCGCAAGGGGAGTCGGGGCATGCAGTGCGGTGTCAGTGTGGTGGGGCCAGTAACGCCACCAGGGCCATGAACGCCCGTAGTCTGCGTCGTACTCGGACACGAAGTCCCACAGGGAGGGGCCAGCTGCGTGCACACGGGTTGGGGCGGGACAAGGTGGTGGTGAATGTGCGTGCCGGAAGTCGGGGCATGCAGTGCAGTGTCGGTGGTCTCGAGCGGAGCGGTGAGGGTGCGGTGCTTGTCCGTGCGCGAAAGGCACCAGGCCGGTGCGCTTGCAGCATCAGCACGAGCGAAGGAATGGAGCTGTGGGGCGCACGCGGCTGTGCACAGCGTGCCTGTGCCGATGCGCCCCTGGCGGCGGCTGGCCCAACCCACCGGGTCTGCCACCAGCTGCTCCACCAGCTCCTCCTTTGGGGTGGTGCTCTCGAAGTCGGACAGGTGGGTTAGCGCCTGGGCCAGGGAGCCCTGGGGAGGGGGCAGGGCACCCACCGGTATGCGGCATAGCAAACAGAGCTCGTGCGACATGCTCAGCGCCGCATTTTGTTGTCAAAGGGGTAATGTGCGGGTACTGGTATGGATGCGGGTACGCTGGTTTGCAGGCTGTGCGAGTGTGGATTAGCCCCCGCATTGAAGCGATTGGCTCGCATGTCGCTACGGAATGTGGAGAGGAATTGTCCTCGGGCAGTTGAGCAGTTTGCATGCATCGCCGCACCCGGCGCACACCTGCGTGGCCAGGCCCGACAGCTTGGGCCCCACGAACTTGACAAAGAGCTCCAAGCCCATGATGAGGCTCACAAGCCTGGGGGGCCGGGGGCCACAAGGAGTTGATGTTGTTCGCAACTGCATACGACTGCAAGACGTCCACAGCCACCAGTATCAGCCACAGTTGAAAACTCGAAGGGGTGGGTGGGGATAGAGCCTATCCTGACATGGTTTCCCGCAATTCCGCCCACCTCTCCTCAGGAGACCTGGTCTCCGCCCCGGCCCCGGCGCCTTCCACCTCCACGCCTTCGCCGCCGCCAGCCGCCGCCTTTGCCGCTGCCGCCGCCGCCGCCAGCGCCGCCTCCGGGTCTTTGATGGCCCCTGACGTGGCGGCGGCGGACAGCTCAGACAGCGACATGGACTGGCCGCCGCCGCCCCCGCCCCCGCCGCCGGCAGCGGCGGCGGCGGCGGCCAGGCTGCCCCTCAGCAACCGCCGCCGAGCGCTGGCTTTGGCGTCGGCATCGGTGGTTGCTTGTTGGTCCGGTGGCGAGGCGCGGGCGATGGACCAGATGTCAAAGGTGCGGTCCCGTACGTCTAGGACGTAGATAGGTACCTGGGGGGAGGCGAGGGCAGGGGGAAGGGGGAACAGGGCGAGGGAGAACACACCGGGGGGTGGGCTATGGCCTGTGTGGGTTGGCCAAAAAGAAGGCGCGAGGGCATGCCAACGGTCTGTAAAGCAGCGAAAATGGTCCTTGTAGCAGTGCGTGGTGTACCTCAAACGCTGGCGGACCTTCGCAACGCTGTGACCTGGACCCCCGGCAGCGCAGGCGGGTACGCCTGGTTTACCTCCTTTTCCTCTCCCGAAGCGCGAGGCGACAGCAATCACCGGGCAGGTGGGGGAGGCCGCGCTGCACCTGCCTTCCAGGAGCAGACACCCGCCGCCCGCCCGCTGCCCGCCTGCTACGCCGTGCACCAGACAGCGGCAGCCCGTTTCCGTAATCCCTTGACACCTTGCACGGTTTCCTCGCGTATTACGCGAACCCTCCACCACAACCTCCACCAGGGGAGGCCCTGAGCTCCACCTTGACCCGCACCAGATAGCCTGCGCCCTTCCCACCCACCCGTATGTCCGCCAGGCGGTGCACTGCGGTGCCGCTGGGCCGCAGCTCCCTCAGCAGCGCAAACAGCTGGTTGTTGTCGCCCTGGGGGTGCAAGGGGTTTACGTTTCAACAACCCTTGTGGGCAAAGATAGCCAGTGAACAGCGCAAACAGCTGGTTGCTGTCGCCCTGGGGTTGTGCGTGAAACGCGAGGAAACCGTGTACGGCGTCAGGGAGTGGTTGTCACCCTGGTGGTGCGCGGGATACAGGGTGCGAAGCGTGTTTGGGGGGAGCATCAACGCACCAGGCGGGGGCATGGCATTGAGTTACCCTACGGAGTTATCAATGCAGCAGGTTGGATATATCTTGCGGATCCATGGGTCGGGCCGAGGTCACGCAAAGCACAGGCGCTCAGAGGTCCCACAGGGCGCCGCTTGCTGGTGCCTTGCTCCCAGCCCTGTGCATGCCGCCTGTTATCGCACACTGTCGTACTATGGCTTGGTCCCTGCCGTACCTCCATGATGTGCAGCACGGTGTTGCCGTACAGTACGAGGAGCCCTGTGACGCGGTCCGCCGGGCCGTCCGAGTACTTTGCGAGCAGGGGCTCCCAGAACCCTGCCGCGGCGGCGCAGATGGACCACAAGATGCAGCGGGTGGCGGAAGAACAGTGAAGAGGTGCGAGTGACAGTTGTATGGGTGAAGGCTTCCGCATGCAGGTGAAACAAGCACACCGAGAATAGGTTTGAGCGCGCCAAGGCTGGGTTCGGGTGGACGAGGGGCTACTTCTGTTACCGGTCGTTGTGCAACTCACTGCGGTGCCAGTCCAGGGTGTCGGCTGCTACCTCTCCTCCTGCCCCTTGCGGCTGCGGCTGCTGCTGCTGCTGCTGCTGCTGCTGCCCCTGGCGCTCAGCGACCAGGTCCCAGGGTCCCGCCAGCCGCGCACAGAACACCACCCGCCCCAGGTTGTTGGTCGGCTGCAGGAACAACAACAGAAAGGCGGGCGGGGCGGGAGTGTTAAAGGCCACAAAGACTGATGGTTAGGCGAGGGCGGCCCAAAGAAGGAGAACGCTCCAGGGAGCGCCTCAAGAGAGCCCAGCTTTGGCATAGCACGGCTCGGCAAAGGCGTTTTCAGCCCCGCATGCTATCAAGATCGCACAGTGCGGCTAGGTCCAGCTATAAACCGCTTTATCCTTCACCGAGGGTCCTAGGCAGCACGTACCTTGGTGCTCGGCACTCGGTAGCTGGCGATCTGCACCTTGACCCCCTCCTCCGCCTGCTGCTGCTCCACCTCCCCATCCGCCTCTGGCTGCTGCCCTGGCCCTCGGTCCCCACGCCACTCCGCCTCCGCAACATCCTTAGCCCCTCCTGCCTTGCTGGTACCAGGTGCCCTCCCTCCTGCCTCCACCTCCACCTCCACCTCAACTTCCACCGCCACCGGCCCGCTGCCACCATTTTGGTCCGCTTGGGGCTGGTCCCCGGCTGCTCTCCGGCCGTAGCGGCGCGCTTGCTGTAGCTGCTGCTTTTGCTTCTGCTCCTCCAAGAACTGCTTTCGCGCCTGTTTGTTCGCCTGCACTTGCGCCCAGGACAGGAAGGCGGTTCGCAGAAGGCTGAAGGCGCCAACGCCTCCGACGAACCAGGCGAGGACGGACACCAGAGGGGACAACCCCGACTGCGGGTCAGGCCTGCAAGGATTATGGCCTATGTTCAGTTGCACGCACAGGTGGCTGCATGCGAGCCTGCAGCGTGCGTGCGGCCTGGTTTGCAACACCACCACATGAAGGGTTCGGCGTTGCAGTTCTACGCCACGGTAGGTGTGGTAACCTTCAACACCGTTTCGGGGTAACAGTCCTGGCCTCACTTTGGTTGTGCACATCTCTGGTCAAAGGGCGCGTAAGGGGCCACGAGCCTCTGTGCAGGCCGCTGGTGGGATGGAGGGCCCACAGGTCCCTGCGCCTTGCAGCAGACGACACGTGTCCTGGACCGCACGGGGACGCCAACACGATGGCCTGTCATGCTGTTGGTCAGGGCTGTGTGAGGCGACAAAATTGATGTAGGGGCTGCGAGAGCTGCGCCGCGCTGGGCGGCGCCCACTGTCATGGTCATGGACAGCTCCCGACAGACTCCGCTCCAATGGTATAGCACAAGAACTGAGCTACATGTTTGTCGAGTACTTGTTACTTGAGTGCTGGACTACCGGTAGAGAGTCGCTCTACTTTTGCCTGTGCTCCTCTGGTTTGGCCAGTGATGTGGGTCAAACGAGAAACCGTAATCTATGCAAATCATAGAATCACATAAATTGATTATAAGCAGGACTGTGATACTCAGCTTGTCGCAGAGTGAACCATGCATGATCCGCCGTGCTGTGTCTAGACAGTACAGCTACTTTCGCAGCTTCAGCAACGCACAGACAACGCATCCGATCCGAACTCTTATTTCATAAAGACGCGCTCTTTGCTGTCCCTACACGTGTGCGCTCTACTGCACACCACCATGCGCGCGAGCCTCGCGACCGGGCCCGCCTGCAAGCACCCTTTCGCACCGAACGGCCTGCGCTTCGCGGCTCCTGTGCGGCCTGGCTCTAGGATGAGCTGCAGCGCTTCGGTGAGCAACGTGCAGCAGGCAACGGCTCGCGCGGACAGCCTTGCCACCTGCCCCTGCCCCGCCTGCGCAGCCAGGGCGGACCCAGCGTTTACAGGAGAGCCTTGAACAGCTACCCAGTGGCTTTGTAGCAACACCATACCCTATGAATGGGGTTGAACATGCTAAGGGGGAAACAGGCCATGCTTGGTGCATCAGTGGCTTGCCGTACCAGTCCCGTGCGTTACTTCAGGTCCCTGTGGGCCCCTATGCTGTACACAGGCGTGGACCATCGTGGGCGGAGGCCGCGTGGGTCAGGCCCTTGCAGACATGGGCAGCGGCAGCGATGTGAGTTGGGGGGAGGGAGGGTTGATGCAGGGTAAGGAGAAGGGCTGAGCACGCGAAGGAGGAGGGTGAGAGCAGCAATGTGCGTGTCACGGCGCCACGTGCAAGCACCATCACCGCCGTCCAGCCACAGCACAAGGCAACCGGCCGCCAGTGCCTTCTCGCCAATGCGTTTGTCGAGTTGTGCGAAAGGCAGCGGAACAAGAGCTACTGCCCCTATCGCCAAGTCCTAAGCACCTTCGTTCCTCGTGCCCTCAACTAGGTGATGGTGGGCCGTGGGCAGCGCGTGGAGGGCCCCGCCGGCTCCCCCATCGTGGTGTGCACACGCAACGACGACCTGCAGGTGACTGACGCCTGCTGCCGGAACACCGTGTCAGCTCGTGATTCCTCACGCCTGCAAGGGGAGTCCTGCCGCACTTTGGCAGCTAAGCCTTGCCCTGTCCGTGTGTCAGGCCGTGTCTCCTGTTGCGGTTATGCAGGAGCTTACAGACACGCCTAGCGCTAGGCTTGTCAACACGCCCTGTCTTGTCCAATCCTACGCCTGGCACGCCCTAGCTGGGGCCAGAGGCTCTTCACAAACCTCAAGGGAGCCCTTCCGTATGCTAGCCGCTGAGCCATGCCTTTGCCACGTGCCGCACACGCACAACCAGTGACACTGGTCATGCCGGCGGCCATGCGATTGGGGAGAAGAGGAAAGCACGGGTGGGGCCATGGGGATGGGCCATACCGCCTCATGGTGTCCCTCGAGGACGTGCACACCAACTGCACCCGCTATGCCCGCAACCTTCCCTATGTACAGGCCGTCGTGGATGCCACTCCTGAGGACCGCCGCAAGGGTACGTGCCCAGAAACATTGCCTTCGCTGTTTGGAGTCATGTACTGCTGTCTAGCTTCAGCCGACATCCCTCGTCAGGACTGGTGCCCTGTCCTCGTGCACTTCGGGCACTGCCCCCTTCCTTACGCCGCTCGTCGCCTCCGCCCTCATCAACCCCGTGACGGTTCCTCCTCTGTGCCTGCACCCTGCGCCTGGTCTTTACCTCACGTCCAAGTACCTCCGCCACATCAGGCCCTCCGTGTCATGCCCCTCACAACCATATCCTACTGCCACCCCCACCACGCGCCGCCATCGTCCTCACCAACCTTCAGACCTTGTGTTCATCCAGACGTGCAACTGTCAGCTATGTCGCTTCCTTGCCTCCCTAATCTTCCTTTGAATACACGCCTTTTAATCGCTGCACCGCATCCTACTACACACGCAGACCTGGTGTTCATCCAGAACGGCATGCTGCAGCCGTGGCTTGACGCCCGGGGGCTGGGGGAGAACACGCAGGTGAGGTCGGGGAGCGGGGGAGGGGCGGCAGGTGGGCGGGCGCTCGTGGGTTAACGTGGGCACGTGGGTTAACCCAGGGGAGCGTCCCCGGTGGCCACATGGCCTGGGGGAGAACACGCAGGTGGGGCTGGACAGCGGGCACACAGAAGGAGGGGGCAGCAACATGCAGCCGCCCTCTGGCCCCATGCACTAAGCACTACAGGTGTCTGGTGCCGAGGACTCTTGCTGCGTTTCTCGTCAGGACTCCGTAGTGTGCACGGTGTTTGTGCTTGCCCTGACGTACGAGCTTGCCAGACGGCGCAGCTCCATTGTGCATATATGCTTCCTTGACTCACGCTCTGTCCTCCTCATCTTCTCCCACAGGTGCTGGTGCACGCGTTGCAGGCGGCACTGGTTGCTCAAGCTACAGCCGACCCGTTCCTCCCTTTCGTTCCTGCTTTGCCCCTTTCCCCTGGATTTACAAACCCAATTGCACTACAAACTCCCCTGCCCGTCACATCCCCTCCCACTCCGGCCTGCAAGACGGCAACACGGTGGCCTGCTACACTGCACTTGTGTATTAACTAGCAGCCGTCCGCCCCCACAGGTGCTGGTGTACTTTGCTGTGGCCAAGAAGGGCGACAAGCCCACCGACGGGAAGACGGACGTCAACCCAGAGGGCCTCACGGCAGGTGGGCGGGCGCACGTGGGTTAAAGTGGGCACGTGGGTTAACATGCAATCCGCTCTGCCCTCCTATTCTGACACCTGGGCGCTGGTGTCCGACAAGGCGTGGGCGTGTGTCTCCTCCTCCGCCTGGTCCTGCCGGTCACGCGCCGCAAGGCGCTTCTGTTGCTTTGTGCTAGTGTAGAGTCATGTCTATCACCTAATGCCTATTGAGCCACTGTACCGCTCTAGTAAAGGCTTATTGGAAGTCGAGCTGCCAGCCACAGCACACCACCTGAAAGACACCCTTGGGGCTCATTAAGCTACTGCGCCCAGGGGAGCTGGCCTGACTGCACCGCTGTACTTAGGACCTATCGGAAGTCGAGCTGTTGTTGGCCGAGCGCACGGTGTGTAGTATGCATGTCCCTTGCACACGACTGATACATGGATGGTGCCGTACCGTACATCCCTGTGTGTACGACAGCGTACGGCAAGCATGCCCAGGCGGTGGCGGACCGACTCCATGCCGGGGGGCTCAGCTGCAAGGTGCGACCGGGACCTCCTTTTCGCTGGGCGCCGTGTTATGCTGCTAGCAGTGAATGCGCAAGCGCCATACACACATAGCTGTCCAATGAGTCAGCGACAAGCTGCGCCTTTTGGCGATTTGGTACGGCATGGGCGGAGGGCCGGAGGCAAGACCTGATCAACCTCTTGTACGACATGTAGCCCTGCGCCTTGCGTTCCCCAGGTGCTAGGCAAGCCCGCCTTCCAACGTGCCATTCTTGAGAAGCTGGTGTGGATCAGGTGGGGCGCGAGGGAGGGGCGGGTCACCTGCGGCTGATGCGGGTTCGGGTTGCAACGCGCAAACCACCTCACGGCCTGCATGCCGCTGTGTGGGCTCACATGCGTGGCCTGGTGCATGGCTTTAATTTGAGACATGAGTGTGGTCTGAAGGTCGGTTTTAGGCGAGTCAAACATGCGTGGCGGTTTGGCTCCGGCCACGGTGCTCTGCCGCACCTGCCGCGACCTGTCTGGGCCTGGGCGGCCACCAAACAGCCCCGCACCCTGGGGCACCGACGTGCCTGTGCACATGCATCCCCCATTCAAAGCTACCAAACCCGTTGCTACTTAGTCCATCGCCTGGGGGTGTTTCTTTGGGCCGAAGCCTCGACACTCACAGCACGTGGCGGCTCCCCCCTTAAGCCCTCCCCCGCGCCGAAACCACCCACACCTTGCCTGCCGTACATGTACCGGTAATCCGTACCCCACTGTGCCGTACACCCCATGCACCCGTACAGCGCCTTCATGCTGGTGGGCGCCAAGCACAAGGCCAGTGTGGGGCAGGTGGAGGCGCAGCACACAGCCGAGGTGTCGGCGCTGATCGAGGAGCTGTGCGGCGCGGGGGCGGCGGCGCTGGGGGTCTCCCTTGGCGGCGGGGAGGTGCCGCGGCTGCTGGCCTACGCACGCAGCGTGGCGCACTTCCCAACCGCCGTCAAGGAGGTGCGTGGGGCTGGGGGCCACGTGGGGGCGTGTCTGGTAGCATAGGTTCGGCGGGTGGGTGAGGGGCTGACGGCATAGTGGCGCACTCTACAACCGCCGTTAACGGTTAGGGAAGTGCGGGGCGGCGGTACGTGGGCGTTTCGGGTTGTGCGAGTGTGGGATTGTGGGCATTGGGAGGTTTCGTGGATCAGGAGCCGCGGTCAGGAGTGTGCTGGTTGTTGAGGGTGCGGAGAGTGTTGTAGTTGGCAGACTGGGAAGCTTGGTGCGCTCAGGTGCGCTAGGTCGCTAGCTGTGGCTGGGACCATGCACTGCCGCTGCCAGGAGGTACGCCAACTGCACTGCGACGGGGTGCTGCTGAGGCTCGGACCTGGCACCCAAGGCCCCCTGTCTTTTTGTTAAGTACACCTGCGTACACCTCTTTCCAACCTCTTGACCCCCTGTCGCTTTTTCATGTCCCCGTGCCCCCAGTTCCCGTGGCGTAACGGCTACTTCTACGACCTGACAAAGGCGGCGCTGGCTGCGGGGCAGCCCGACCCCTGCCCCCTGCACACGCAGCTGCTCAAGGAGGTCGGCGCGGTGTGAGGGCCTCTGGCCCTGTGCACGGCACAGCATGTTGCCCTCAGGGAGCAGGGCTAGGCACCGTGCAAGGGAGCAGAGCGGTGGAGAGGAGTGCGATGACCGGTGGAGGATGTCGTGGGTGGGAAGGCGGCGCTCGGAGCCGGCTTGCGCAAAGCCAAGAGTATCAACCGTTGCTTGTGCTTGGGGTGCTGGCCCCATTGGCTGCTGAACCAGCTGCGGTTTGGGGAATTGGTGTACGAGCGCAGAACCGGGCGCAAGATTGCGTCGGTGTCCTGGTGTAAAGGTCGCATGGCCGTGGCCGTTTGGGCTGCATCGCCTGTCTGGCTACCCACCCCGCCTGTCTGGCTAAAGTACGGTATGAGCCATGCGCACCGTACGAACGTACGGCAAGGTGTAAGTGCGACACACGTGCCCTGCACTACTTTCACTACGCAACGCTCGTTACATTCTGGGCCCTCGACTGACAGAGCCATGTTAAGCGCGTCACAGTCCAATACCGTCAAACTGCACAACGTTTGCGGCACTCTTGCGGCTACAGCTTTGCCGGCTGAACACCCTCTTCAGAAGGCTGTCGAATCACCTCGCTCGCGCGCTCACTTGTACGTCTGTCAGCACCTCAACGCCGCACACCTGGCAGCCATGACCGCCGATTATGTACAGCCCGTGTCCATCAACTACACCCTTTAATGCGCGTGCACAACACACCGCAAGCATGAAGATGAACAGCCACCAGTGGCAGGCAGCACAGGAGGCTTTAGCAAAACAGGTACCATAGCGCAACGGCACCACAATAAACAGCCACACCACATGAGTGCAGTCACAGGCACGCCAGTGCGCAGATTCAGTACAGCACACAAAGCCCCACACCAGTTCGTTCGCTCGCTCGTTCAGTGCTCCCTTGCCATACCTTCTGTGCTACCTGCCAATTACCGACAAGACAGCTGATAGCTGCAGTGCATATGACAAAGCGCCAAGTACCGTACTGTGGCACCAAGGTAGCCAGCCCTGTGCAGAACGCCAGCCCGATACCCTATGTCGCCCAGGAGAGCCCCCCTGATGTCGCCTGCTAATGGTGGTTATACGACAGTATATAAATTTGTTCCGCCTGTCCTACACGTGTTGATGGGACCACAAGCCGGCCCCAGACGCCGTGCCCTCTTGACGGCAACAGTCCCCAGCTCGCCAAATGCGGCAGGCCGATGCATTACAACCACCCAGATAACGCGCTACTAATGCACCATGCTACCAACTCCTAAACGCATGTCGCCGCTCAGATGCAATGCCTACCGGTATCCTCTTTGCGCGTCTTGCGTCTCCATTAACTCCTGACCCATGCTAGTGCCACACCGCTCTACCAGCCGTCGGACTCATCTTCACGTTCCCCGACCGGCTGCCCCTGCCCCCGCTCCCAGCCACCCCATCCACACTAGCCTCCCTGCTGCCTCCCCGGCTCCCCCCTACCGGCTGACCACCCTGCGCCCCTCCCTCCGCGCTCACCCGCCTGTCCCCTCCTCGCTTCACCGACGCGCCCCCCTCCCAGCTCCGCCGCGCTGCGTACCCACCGTACCCTCCGCCGCCACCTGCGAGGGTGTGGCTCTTGCCCGGTGGGCTAGCCGCCTTGCCGTATGCAGCACCTACCGCGTGGCTCCCACCCGCCACCCCGGGCCCAGCGGGGATGCCCCCGTGTGGTAGGGACACGCCGGGTGCTGCCCCTGCAGCAGTGTGAGGCCCCTTGAGTGGTGAGGCGGCCGCGGTGGTGGTGGAGGAGTCAGGGGGCCGAGGGATGCGGCGGACAGCGGGTGATGTGCCCCCGGCTGCTGACACCGCTGTGGCGGTGGTGCCCAGGGAAGGAGTGGCCGACGCAGCGGGGGCGAGGTGGGATGCTGAGGTGTGGGCGGTGGGCGTGATGGCGGTTGTGGGGGTGTAGGGCGCCCGCACCGGAGAGGGGGAGGTGGAGGAGGAGGTGGGGGTGCGGAGGAAGTCGGCGAGGTGGATGGAGCTCCTGGCGACCGATGCGGAGGGCGAGGGCGTGCGGTCCGGGGCGGCGCGGATGCGGCCTGGCGGCTCGGAGCGGGGTGGTGCGGAGGCGGGGGTGGTGGGGGAGCCTGCGCCTGCTTGCGGTTGCGCCGTGAAGGCCGCGGGTGCGAAGGTGTAGTCGTTGTGGGTGTCCTGTGGCGAGGTCAGGGAGCGTGTGGCAGGCGCATGGGACGCGCCTGGGGCCTGAGGGAGGCTGGACGCTCCCCCTGTGTGGTGGCTGCGGAAGGAGGAGTGCTGGTGTGGCTCCGCAGGAGGGCGGGGGCTGACTGCAGCGTTTCCGTTGGCGGTTGCCGTACTGCGGTGTTCCTGCTCCCGTGGGCCCTCTCGGGAGTGAGAGGCGTGCCGGGAGCGGCCAGCTGTGTGCGGGCTGTGGGCGTCGTGGTGTGGCGATGGTAGGGCGGGTGCGTGGGGCAGGTGGCTGGTGCTCGCTGCCGTTGGTGCTGGCGCGGCCGTGAGCCCGCTGACAGGGGACTCGAACAGGTGCAGGGGAGAAGAGGCGACGTCGGACGGAGGTATGCTGCCAAGAAGGGCAGGGTGGGAGGTGGGGGTGCTGCCAAGGACGGGGGGTGCTGGGGAGGAGCCACCGGACACGGCGGTGACGGCAGGCGTGGGCAGCGGCAGCGTCGCGAAGCTGACGGAGCTGGCGGGGCTGGCGGCGCCGCCAGGGCTGGCACCTGTGAGGCTGCGCTGCGACGCGCCAGTGTGCTGCCCGTTGTAGTGGGGGTTGTGGGGGTTGTGGTCGCGCGCGGCGCGTGGGACGTGGGCTGAGGGGGAATCCGCGTCTGCCGCAATGGGCGAGCCGGGGCCCCAGCCGCTGCCGGCGCTGCCGCCGCCCCCCATAGCTGCCCAGGCATCCTGCCGCCCGGACGTGCTGCGACCGCCGCCATCGCGTGAGGAGCGGGCTGATGAGTGGGGGTACGGTTGGTAGTGAGGCTGGCAGTAGGGTTGCGGCTGGCGGGCTGGCAGACCCATGGGTCCGCTCATGCCAGAGCCTGTCCCGGAAACCCCTGCAGCACTGCCGTGACCGGCGGCGCCCAGGGGCGACAGGCTCACCTCCGATGCGGTTTCGGAGGCCGAGTCGCGGAGCAGCGGCGGCGTGCGGCCGGACACGCTGGCGGCGCCGTCGGCGCTGTCTCGGGAGCTGCGGTGAAGGCCGCCGCTGCCGCTGCCGCTGCCGCTGCCGGTGACTGCGCCGCCGCTGTCGCTGGCACGCTGACGCTGGTCGGCGGAAGCAGCATGCCCAGCTGACACGCCTGCGCTGCTGCTAGTATGCACAAGACTGCCTTCCCCTCGCTGCACTTGCTCCTGTGCACCAACCTCAGCCACCCCTCGCTGCCGCGCCGCCGCTACGGTGTCCGCGTCCTGGTGGTGGTATTGCTGCTGCGCACCCAGGGACGCCACCGTCTGCCGGACGGCTGCCAGGGAGCCGCCGCCGCCGCTGCCGCCGGCGTAACCGTCAGGGGTGCCTCCCCTGTCGCCGCCGCCCTCGCCTCCGCCTCCGCCGCTGGACTTCGCCTGCTGTACGGCACTCCTGATGGTGTGCAGCATGCTGACGTCCAACATGTACGACAGGGTGGGCATCTCGTCGCCGGGCCCCAGCGACACCCCGCCGCCAGGGGTGCGCCGTTCGTAGCCCGCCATTGCTAAGCCACTGCTGCTCCATCGCTCCACAGCTTCCATGATGGCATCCGGACTCCCACCACCAACCCTACCGCCTGCGGCCGCCACCGCAGCCTTTGTCGCCGCCTCCGACCCCGAGAACACGCTCTCCAGCTGCTGCTGCTGCTCCTTACCGCCAGCCCCTTCGCGCTCCGCCTCCCCTCCCCGCGCCTCCCCACCCGGATCCGCACCTAGCACGCCATTCTCCGGCCTGGTCCTGGCCCGCAGCCCCTGCAGCATCGCTCCCACCTCCTCACCGCTCCCCCCAGTCTCAAGCCCCACAGCAGGAGACGACGCCCTGAGCCCGGACGCCTCATCCTCCAGCGCACCGTGCGGAGCTGTGCTCTCCGGTGACGAATCGTCCGGCCGCAGCAACATCCCAGCCGACCCGCCGCCGCCAGCAGCAGCCCCGGTCGCAAGCGCCCCAGCGGCTGACAGTCGTGACTGGCGGTTGGGCGTGGCACGTGCCGACAGGGGCGAGGGCAGCTCCGAAGCCTGGTCGTCCCAGCAGAACTCGCTGAGGTTGGAGGGCGTGGGCGAGTGCAGCCCGAACGCGGGGTTGAGGTGTTGCCGCATGGACGCGGACATCGGGGGCCCGCTGGGGCCCGGGCCGCCGGTGTTGAAGAGCAATGCCGTGTGGCGGCCAGTGTGGACGCCCCCGCCTGTGCTGGTGGACGCACTGCCGGGTGCGCCTCCCACGGTACCACTCCCGCGGAACAGGACGTTGCTGGCGGAGCCGGAGGCGAAAGGGTAGGGGTACTGCTCGCCGTCTGGGTCTGCGTCGGTGAGGGCAGAGATGGACAGGCGGCCCGTGGTGGTCATTCCGGGGCTGCCGGGGAGGGTAGCGCTGCTGCCGGTGCGGCGTGGGGCCATGTCGGACGGGGAAGGGGACAGCAGCCGGGCTCCGGGGGTGGTGGGCGTGCGGGTGCCGGAGGCGGCGTCGCCGCCGCCGGCGTTGAGCAGCAGTCCGGCGGAGGCGGCGCGGGTGCGGAAGGAGAGGCCGGGGGAGCCAGCACCCAGCGGCTCCCGCAAGGGGGTGGAGCGTGGGTCGGCGCGTGGTAGGGCGGCCTCTGGGGCCTCGTCCTCCTCTGCCAGCTCCAGCACAACGTCCCGTGGGTCGGCGGGGGGCGCACGGGGGTCCGGGCTTGGGGAGGCCCCCTTGGCCCTTGCGCCGCCTGCGAACACGCTGTGCATGGGGACGGACGGCGCCGGCTTGGGTGCGGGTGGGAGTGGCGGCAAGATGGCCCCGGCGACCGGGACGCCGTCCGCCGCTGCTGCAGACTGGGCCTGGCTGTGCGCCCGAGACGCGCCCGGGACCGCAAGCGTTGCCCACTGCCGTACGTCCAGCAGGGCCAGCAGCAGCGCCTGGGACACCTCCGCACCCGTGCACATGCCCACGCCTGCCGCTCCGCCGTCGCTGGGCCTGCCCACGGCCGCATCGCCAGCGGCGGCGTCCTGTCCGCCGCCGGCTGCCCGCTCCCCTGGGACATGCCTAGACCACGCTGACGGCAGGCCGCCCGCCGCCAGCGCCGCCGCCGGCGCTGTGCCCGTACCGTGCAGTACGGGATGTACGAAGCAGCCCGCCAGGCCGCGCCCGCCCTCCAGGGTCGCCCGCCACGACACGGAGGCAGCCACGGTGTGCGAGGAGCGAACGAGCTCCGACACCATGCACTGCAGCAGCGTGCTGTGCTGCGCGGAGCGGCTGAAAGCCGCTTGGGGTCCGCCGCCGCCGCCGCCGCCGCTGCGCCCGGCCTGTACGGCAGATGCCTCGTTGGGGCGGTCCGAAGTGGCACCTGACGGCGTGCCTGCCCCGGCGAAGGGGGTGGAGGGGGTGCCGTGGGCCTCAGCTGAGCTGATGCCGCTGGGCAGGGCGCCCGTGGGGTCGGCGAAGTAGCCTGCAGGGGTTGCAAATTGCAGAAACCTTGCAGAAACCTCATCAAAAGACACAAGCGTAACGCACCAGGGGAAACGCACACGCTCCGAGTCCTCCTTGGGGACCCAAATGCTGAATGGCCTGCTTGGAGCCTCACACAGCTCACATGCCGATTGCCAAGATGATAATTGCCACACGTCCGAGGATTGCCCAGGTAAGCGCGCAACTGGAGCCTCACCCAGGAGCCGCAGGGTGGTGGCCCTGACGTCCAGCTGCGCCGCCGCCACCGCCTGCTGCACCGCCAACCGTGAGTCCGGCGGCGTGACGGACGGCGGCGCAGGCGTGTACGGCGTGGAGGGGGTGGAGGGCGGCAATAGGCCCAGCACAGGGCGCGTGTGCGCCTTAGGGGCTGCATGGGGACCCGCCAACCCCGCTGCAACCCCCTGGCGCTGCACGGGGGCATGGACTGCACTGCTTGCGGCCCTGGGTTCAGGTGCGTCTTCCCGCGGCGCAGCGCCCAGCGGGGAGGGCCCTGGCGCATGGAAGCTGCCCGGCCGGTGCAACGCAGCCGGCGGTTGATGCGGCAGCTCCTCCGCTCCCGGCTGTGCGCTGTGGGACGTCGGCAGCTGCTGCTGGGGCGCGGCGCTGCTGCCGTCCCCAAGGGCAAGGGAGGGCGCAGGCGCCAGCACACCGCCGCGTACGGCGCTGCCAACGCGAGTCACCGGCGGCCGGCCTGGACCTGCAGCCGCCGCCGGCTGGAACGGAGACGGCGCAGTGCCCTGGGGCCTCTCCTGGGGCGGTGCACCGGTACCGTCTGCTACTGGCACACCGTGCGCCGATGGTGTCGGCGCGGCGCCAGGGGTGCAACTGGGTGTGGGTGTGGGTGCTGCGGGGGGATGTGTCGGGGCCTCCCGCTTGAGTCGGTTAATGTGCTCCGCCAGGCGGGCGTTGAAGAGGCCCCGCCGCCGCAGCGCCCGGTCCAGCGCGCCCGCCAGCTCGCCGGGGCAGCCGCCGCGGATGAGGGGCAGCACCGTCAGCACGCAGCCCTGTGGGGAGGAACGCGGGTGGGCAACCAAGGGCGGGTGTGGAGGTGGAGACACGGAGTGTTGCCCGGTGCGCTGAGCGTGCGTCAACTTCGTCGGCGTGCGTGTGAGCCGTGCGCGGGAACAGGCGCTGCATGCCCTAATGCGGGCAAGTCCGAGGAACAGGCACGCAGGTTGTGGGCAACAAACAGGAGAAGTGCCCCTGCTGTAGCATTGTTGGCTTGCGGTTCTTGACCCAACCGCAGTTGCGGTGCGTTGCATGGCCGCCACCCGCTCCTCGACGCCCGTATTGCTTCCTGACGTGCGTTCCAGCTGCTGTTGCGGCTGCTGCCTACCGATACGCCTTTCCATGCCCACGTGCCCCCACCTGCAGCTCGCTGCCGTTGTGGAACACGTCCGCGCGCACCAGCGCCGAGGTCCACGCCATCAGCGCGTCCTGCACCGCGCACATCTCCTCGCTGCATACCATCGCCGCCGCCGCCCCCGCCGCCCCCGCTCCCGCCCTGGCACCCACTCCCGTCCCCGGCAGCTGGCCCTCGGCCGCAGCCCCAAAGTGCGCATCAGCCAGGACAGGTCCCCTCCTGGAGGAGGACCCGTCCGCGTCCTGCAGCTTGCGTGTGGCAGCCGAGGATGCTGCCGCTGCCTCCTCCGCCTCCACCTCCGCGACGGCCGCTGCCGCTGCAGCTGCCATGTTGCGTGGGGAGCGGTGACCACTAAAGGACGCCATCTGGTGGGTTATGTACTCACGGAAGGAGCGGTGGCCGCCGCTGGCAGCGCCGCCTCCGCTGAAGGTGATGGAGCGAGGGGAGGCGGGGAGAGGGTTGTTGGAGGAGGATGAGGGCGCAGCGCCGCTGGGGGTGGTGGCTAGGGGGCCGGTTGCTGGGTCGGCGGGCTCGGGGCGGGGGGAGGGTGGGGGCGGGGGCGGCGGGGCTTGCAGCTGCACCAGCCGCAGCATGTGGGCGCACACCTGCGGAGCACACCCAACAACGTCAGACGCAGGAGAGAGGCCAGCAGTTTGCACGCAAGCCAGCTCAGTGGCAACGCATACTTGCCCAGGGTGCTAGCTTGTCGTGAAAGCGGTTGGGTTGCACGTGGGGAGGCTAAGAGTCCGGAGGGCCACTTCCTCACCTGCGCCCGGCAGTGTAGGGCCCACTGCAGCTTGAGCAGCAGCCGCAGGCAGGCAACCGCCAGCTCCACGGGGGGCAGGCCACCCACGCTGCCCGGGTCCTCCAACATGGCCACCACCGCAGCGTCCTCCTCCTCGTCCTCCACCTCCACCTGCACCTCCACACCCGAGCCCGCAGCACCAGCAGCACTAGCAACACCAGCAGCAGGTGTGCTTCCTGGTGTGGGCGTGGCCGCGGGCGTGGTGGCGGTTTCCGTGGCAGCGATGCTGGAGTTGAGGTTGGGTGGGGAGGGAGGGGCGCCGGCGGGGGAGGCCACAGCGGAGGCGATGGCGGTACTTGTGCCGCTGCCGAGGGTGGGGGTGGTGGCTGGTGCATGCGCGTGTGCGGCGGAGGAGGTGGCGTTGGCGGAGGCCGAGCCGGGGAAGGGCCGGCGGCGGAGCAGCGGCACGGCGGCGTGGAGGAAGGGCTGCAGCGTGGCCAGGAGGGTCTGCTGCAGCTGGTACAGGTCGAGCTGCGGTGTGGCCAGAGTGATGAGTGGGAAGGCGTCACTTTAGGTGTACGGATCGGCATGGAACTAGGCTGTACGCGCTTCGTCGCCCTGCCCTCACAAAGACCCATTGCACCCTCACGAGCATCATACAGCCCTACTGTAGGGCCCCTACATTCCAGCACGATCCCCACATCCATCATGGTGTTCAGAACTTCGCCCCGTTCTCATAATACCCACCGTCAGCGCCAGCTCGTCCAGGTCCTGCAGCCCGCCACCGCCCCTGCCGTCCACACTCTGACCTGCGCTGGGCCCTGCACCCACAGCCGGCGAGTTGGCCACACTGAAAGCGGATGGGCCTTTTGGCGCAACACCGCCAGCGGCAGCCACGGCCCGCGCACCCGCTGCCTCGCTGCGCCGGGCGGGGAAGCCGGGGGCCACGGCCATGGAGGCAGCGTCCCCCAGGGCTGCGGCCGCGAGGGCGGCTTTGATAACCCCGGATGCGTCGGAGGCCGTGAGCAGGCCACTCGAGACAAGAGGCTCCTGCAGGTGCATTCGTGAGCGGTTGGATGACATTGGCGCCGAGTATCACCGTGGTGGGGCCACAGGCAACCGCAACGCACTGGCGCGTCCGAGGGCCAGCTGACGCAAGCTGCAACGCCATTTCATGGAACAGGTGTTATACTTAAACGCCCGCACTGCCCCACGCGGCCCGCCCGTTTGCCGTGCTGCGTAGCCTTCCGTACCTGTAGCAGCGGCAGCAGCGCGTCCGGGGCCCAGTCCGGCGTGTCGGACATGAGCAGCATGTCGGACATGCAGTCGGGCAGGCGGCACGCGGCGGCGTCCACGCGCGCGCCGTCGTACGCGCCCTGCCAGCGCAGCAGCATACGCACGCACGAGTCCACCGTCGAGTGCTCCACCACCTGCGCAACATAAGTACGCAAAAGGGCGAACACACACCTCCACCTCCTGAGTAATTACGTTCACTTTTCAACCCAGAACCTGTTGGGCATGCAGGTCCTTGAGCTAGATTGCAGCCTCAGCAGCCACAGGTGAAACCATGCACTAGCACCACACCCGCCTCCGCTTGCACTAACCCAGGGCCACCTCGGCCCAAAAACCGCTGTGGTACACCTCACCTGCTGCATGGTGTCCTTCAGCGACACGCACACGCCGCTGCACGCCGCCGCCAGCCGCAGCTCCTCCAGCACACGTGCCATGGCCGCGCCCGTGTGCGCCACGAGCTGCTGCCGCACGCCCGCGTGGCTTAGCTGCAGCGCGGGCGGCACGGAGCTGCCAGGCAGCAGCGGCGTGATGCACACGCGCTTGGGCAGCAGGTCCACGATGCGCGTGGCGACCTGGGAGTCCGTAAGGGGTGGTGGGTTTTGAGTAGGGGTGCGCAGGGCTGCGGGCAGCCTGACTTGCCCATCCTACACGCACGTACAACGGCATTTTGGAGGCACTGGCAAGACGCCTGCGTTAAGGGATGGAAGGAAGTCCTTCCGAGATGCACCCACGGCTCTGACATGATGTGCCACGCCCTGACGTACGGTACCTTCTGCAGCAGCGACACGTGCACGTTGGACGCCAGTCCCAGCACCCGCCGCGGCAGCGCCACCAGCTCCAGCAGCGCCCCGCACGCGTCCTGCACCTCCATCTTCTGGCAGGCGCCCACCTGCAGCGTGCAGGGTGTACGGCACACGGCCAGGTACGACATGAGTAAGACGTGGCATGTGCTGTCAGTTCAACGGCCGTGTAAGCATGCGCTCTGTTCAGTCCAAGGCAGCAAGCGAGACTCATTACCGGTACGCAAACGCACATTTTCGCCCCGCCCCAGTCCCGCACTTCAGATCCGACGCACCTGTGACAGCAGCACCTGCTGCCCCATGCGCAGGCACGCCGCCCTCGCAGACACCAAGCCCGCTTGCGTGCCCTTGCCTGCGTCCCCCCCGCCCCCCGCCGCCCCGTCCGGGCCCTTGCCGCCTCCATCGGCCGCAGCGTGCACGCCGCCAAGCGTGCTCTTGCGCCGCTTCTTGTCCGCTACCTCCACCGGCAGATCCGCCGACCCGCCCCCCAGCTCCGACAGTGCGTTGGCACACGCGAACGCCAGGAGCGCGGCTCGCTGCCAGTCCGCCTGCTGCTGCCACACCGTCGCCCCATGGGTCGCCGCTGCGGCCTGTCGCAGCAGCTGCCAGTTGACACGTGCCGCGGCCGTCCGCGCCGCCGCCCTAAGCATGTTGCTGCCATCCATCATCAGCTGCTTCTGCCGCCCGCCGCTGTTGCGCTGGGATGACAGCCCTTCATGCTGGTGGGCTGCCGCTGCTGGCACCGCGCCCGCGCCCGTGCCATCCCCGACGCCGCCGCCACCGTCGCCGCCAGGGACAGCCGCGCTGCCGGGGTGCCTCGCAAAGGACCCTGGTCCCATGTCGCTGGAATTGTGACTGTGGCCTCGTGCATGGGTGCTGTGTATTAGCTGGTGTGAGCGTGCCTGCTCCAGCTGTACGCCACACGCGTGCGCCATGAGCAGAAGCCCCGCAGCGTACGACGGCCGGAGGTAAAGGGAGGCTGCAGACTGGCCCGGCCCCACGCCCTGCAGTGTTGCGTCCTGCCACAGCTGCGTCACGTCGAAGGCGCAGTGGTGCAGCTCCAGGCGCATGGGTCTGGGCTGCAGGCAGTGCGGGGAGCTCAAGGTGGAGTCGGCGGTAGAGTGATGACCAAGGACCAGTAGCCCATCGTTTGGCAGGGTGTGGGGTACGTGTGAGGGGTGCGGCCCGTGCATGTGGGGTTGTGTATGGTGGATGTCGCGGTGCGCAGCTGAGGAGGCGACCGAGGAGGCTGCGAGGCGAGTGGAGAGCTGGCCGGGGGCGTGTGGGGAGGTGTGCGCGTTGCCGGGCAGGGGCTGCCAGACCACGGGGATGGGGAAGCCGACGACGACGGGTGGCAGTGGCGCTGCAGCGAGGCCGGTGGAGGGCGCCGGGTCCGCTTCCAAAGCTACGGCGGTGCCCCCGGCAATGTTACCGAGCGTCGCCGCTGCTGGCGAAACGCCGTTCGCCATGCTGGCAGCGCGGACAGAGACGGCACTGCCGAAGCGCAGCGGCGATGGCGCCCCGGGGTGCGTGCCGGCGGCGCCGCCAGCGGCTGCCGACCCGCTGCCCGGGGCCCCTAGCCGCCCGGACGCGACACCAACCGCGCCTGGGACAGTTGCTGCTGCAGGGGCCGTGGCGCCTCCGCCGCTGAGGCTGTTGTGCCCTCCGAACATGCTGGTGCTGCGGGCCTTGATGGACCGCATGCGGATGGTGCTGCTCAGCCTTCGCATGGCCTGGCGGGACAGCACGCCCCCCGCCGGGCTGCGCGGCGATGAGGGGCTCATGGGCATGGGCGCAACCGCCTCCACCGCCGCCGCCGCCGCGGCCGCCCTGCCAACGCCGTGCGCGCTGTAGGCCACAAACGCCATGGCCTGGCACGCCAGCTGCAGCAGCTGCAGGCACGCGCACAGCATCTCCCGCAACGCCTCGGCTGCCTCCGCGTGGCTGGCCGGAACCCCGGGCCCTCCCCCGGGCTCCTCATCGCACAGGGGTGGCTCGTCACACCCATCGGCAGGGACTGCGGCCGACCCACGGGTCAGGTCGACTGCTTTCGTGCCATGCCCATGCCCAAGCTCATCCGCCGACGCCTGCTGCAGCAGTCCATCCCCGCTGCCCAGCTGCGCGGCCGGCCCTGACAACGGTCGCAGCCGCTGCGCGGACAGGTGCGCCCCGCCCCACACCAGGTCCTGCTCCCACCCTTGCGTGTGCTCCTGCTGCGGCTCGTGCGCCACCCGTTGCTGGTGCAGCGAGTGCGGCCTGCCCAGGTGCCCCACATCCGTGAGGCCCTCCTCCCCTAGGTCCAGCTCCTCGTTCTCAGGGACCGCCGCCATGCTGCCGCCGCTGCCGCGCCCGTCCTGCACGCCGGCCCCGCCTCCGCCCTCCTGCTGAGGAGGCTGCAGCTGCCCCGGCCCAGACACGTGCTGCCCGCCGCCCACATGTGCACGCAGCAGCCTGTCCTGCAGGCCGGGGCTGTCCACAGGCGTGGTGGCTACCTCCACGGCCGTCACGTCCCCGCCTGATGCAACACCCCCGTGCGGCACGTGCCCTTGCGCGTGTGCATGCGTGCGCGCTGCCGCCGCCGCGGCCTCCCCCTGATGGTTTCGAAACTTCTCTAGCGGCAGCCGCAGCACCAGCTCAGGGGACACAACCCCCTGGCCGCTATGCACATTACCGTTTCCGTAATGAGCGGTAGGCGCCGGTTGGCTGCTTGGCCGTGCGGCCTCCCCTGCGCGCTGCACTGGCAGCGGCGGGAGTGGTACACCTCCCGGCTTGTGCGCCCCTGTGGCGCCACCAGACGTGCCGCTGTATGCGCCTCCTGGTGCCGCTGGAGGCTGTATCATGCCCGTCGCGGTGGCGGCTTTCTCCGTCAGGGCATGGTCCCGGAATGCGGTGTCCAGCACATGATGCATGGAGGCCTGCCACCGGCGCTGGAGGGTGGCGGCGGACGGGTAGGAGCAGCTGCCTGTCGGCGAGTGCGCGGTGGTGCTGGTGGTGGTGTGGGTGTGTTGAGACGGGGCGTCGGAGGGAGCAGGAGCTGGTGTGGAGGCCGAGGGGGCTGCAGGGGAGGCTGCAGCGGCCGCGGCGGCTGCGGCGACTGCCACGTGTCCGGTGAAGGCCGCGTAGGCACGCAGCAGGCGGGCTGCGGCGTCCACACGGTGCAGGTGCACCAGGGCCTGTGCATTGGGACAGAGGTCAAGTACAGATGTCACGAATTCAGTCGAATAGGCAGGAGCCACAATGCTTGCACAAAGAGGAACAACTTCCATGCAAAAGAACAGCCCCCACTTTGGTAGTGTGCAAGCGCTGGCTCACCAGGAAGGCCGGCAGGAAGCCGTAGACGTGCGCCCGCGGGTAGTGCTGCAGCGCGTCCGCTACGCCCCCACGCAGCACCAACACATCCCCCTGCTGCAGCGCACGCAGCGCCCCGGGGCTGCTGCACACCAGCGCCTGTGCCAGCTCGCCTCCGGCCGCCGCCTTCCCCGACGCCCCCGCCGCAACCCCTGCTCCCGCTCCCGCTCCCGCCGCCGCCGCCGCCACGGTGCTAGGCCCTAGCTCCGTCTCCTTCCTCGCCGCCATAGCCACCCCCGTCTGGTCGGTGGCCATGCAGCCAGACGGCAGGCGCTGGTACGCCGCACTGGCGGTGGGCGACGGGCAGGCGTTACTGGCGCCCGCAACGGAGGCGTCCGGCCGCCCGCCTCCGCCCCCGAACACAGAGGACGGCGCCACGGACGAGGGTGCGTGCTGCAGCATGCCGGAGGGGTGGTAGTGCCCCCCTTGATGTCCCCCGTGCGAGTGGAAGGCGCTGCCGGCGTGGTGCAGGTGCGGCCCCGCCGTGTGGCCCGGCATTGGCAGGGACAGCACAGAGCGCCACAGCAGGGGCCAGCCGGGCTGTGGCATGGCGTCGGACACATTGGACCGGCAGGTGAGCAGCGGGGGATTGGGCCCGCCCAGGATGGATGAGTGACTGGGCCGTTGGAGACCCAGCATGTAGGGGGTGGACACCGCGCTGCTGGCGAATGAGGATGCATGGTCCAGGGCGAGGTCTACCCGCAGGCTGCTGCCCCCGGGGGGCAGGGACGGCACTGCGTCGTGGTCGGGACTGCCCTCCACGCCCTGAGCACGGCTGGAAGAGCTGGCGTGGTCGGGTAGCAGCATGGACGCCAGCGTGAGGGACTTGAAGGGCGAGCTGTGGGCTCCGTAGTCGTGCAGGTGGATGGCTGCGGCCGCGTCCGGGTCGGGACGCAGGGTGATGCGCAGGAGCGCTACCGCTGCGCCGTTGCACACGGCTAGGAGGGGCAGGTGGGAGGAGGGCGAGGGCGTGCGGGGCTGCTGCGTGGGGCCCTCGGAAGGCCAGCCGGCGCCCAGGACGAGACCGTTTGCGGCGCTTGGTGTGCCGCCGTAGGTGAGGGCAGGGGGAGTATGTAGGCCGCTGGCGCGTGCTGAGGTCATGGCTGGGTGCGCGGCGAAAGCAAGGGTGTATGCGTTTGGTGCCTCGGGCGAGGGCGTGCGCCCAGCGCTTATGCCGTCCCTAGGGCCGCGATCCTGGTCGGTGGGGAGGTGCTCCGAGTCGCGGCCCCCGCCGCCACTGCTGTGCGCCTGGCGGCGGTGCAGGCGGGGGAAGTCCACCACCGCGCCCTTGCCGCCCACGCCGCTGGAGATGGCCAGCGGCGCCGCCTTGCCCAGGATTGGGCCCAGCCGCACCAGGGGAGACTCCCCATACTTGATCGCCTGCGCGAGCAAAGCAGGGCATCACGTCGACAAGGACACTGAGGTTAAATGCACTGCTCCGCTGGGCCAGCTACACAAGTCCGGCTGGTAGTACGGTATCCTGACAGTGTGACTAGGTAGCCTGGGTTTGCCGTGCCTTTCGTGCACCCATGCAGGTCTCACCCCGCATACGAGAGCTGCGCCGCACGCGTCTCCCCTGCTGTCCAGCACGCACAGGTTGCCGGCGTCGTCCGTGACCACCAGCAGCGGCAGCCCAGGCACCCACGCCAGGGAGGAGGTGCGGGCGCCGACAGGGGCCCCAACGCTCGGAGGGCCTGCGGACGCTGGTAACACCACCATGCAACGCCGGGCACGCAGTAAGGCGCACGCTGTGGGCAGTTCCAAGAGTCAACAAGCTAAACACAGTGAGAACGAAAGGGCCGCAGGGCCGAGCTCAAAGGCGGCACTTGGCCAGAACTGCTCCCAGCAGCCGCTGCAGGCACCTCACCTGCTGCTGCCGTTGGCGTGGTGGCCGGCGTGGGCCCTGCGTCCGGCTCCCAGCGCCTGTGCCACAGCGGCTGCATGGTGGCCGCCCCCAGCACCACCACGCAGCTGTGGCCCGAAGAGTCCGTCACCGACAGCGCCAGCGCGTGGCCTGCGCACACCCCGCCAACGGTCCCATGCAAACTGTCACTGAGTTTGAGGGGCATGCCTGTGAGGGCTCTTTCTGGCAAAGACGCGGACGCACCAAATTAAGGCAGGAAATCGGCCAGTGCTCAACTCCCAACACAGTGTCCCGCAGCACGCTGGGTGCTTAAGAGGGCAAGTGCAGCCCCGGGCTCACCCTGCGGGTGCCAGGCCATCTGCGCCGCCACCGGCTGCGGCCCGGGCACGCCCTCCACCGGGCTGGGCGCCCCCAGCCCCTGGGCGTGCTGCCCCCCAGCAGCTGGCCCCACGTACTCATACCCCGGCGTCAGCATCAGCACGTGCCAGCGCCACCTGCCGCTCGCACTGCCCGTGCTGTTCGCCCGCGACGGCTGCTGCTGCAGCTGCCCGCTGGGCTCGCGGCCAGCTTGGGCCCCCGCGCCGGCCCCCGAGCGGCCCGACAACTGCCGCCAGTCGGTGTCTCGCATCCGCGCTTCCGCAAGCACCAGCCGCCCTGAGTGAAGCGGAGCCATGAGCCGGGGACCGTCACGTCAAGGCGGGGCCACGTCTAGGCGAGGTACGACAGGCGCGGCAAGATCTTGCGGCTTTGCCGGAAATGATCAGCTTCCCTCCCGGACCCCTGTGCTCAAGATTTGGGTGGAGTTCACATGCAAGGCTGCCCGTAGCTGGCCGCACGCACCTGGACAGGACTGATCCCAGTACACATGGCTGACGAGCAGCAGCCGGGGACCCGCTACCCCCGGTGGAGGCGTGATGCGCACATGCGCAGAGGCTACGCCCAGGGAGAGGCCTCCGCCTGCCCCTGGGCCCGACGCGATGCCGCCTGATGCAGGTGAAGGCCCGCAGTCGAAGCTGCGGGGCAAGCCTTTGGCCTGAAGCTCGTCTACCGGCCAATAGCTGGGGGATGGCAGCTGGGGCTGGCTAGCAGCAGCGCCTGAGGGGTTGGCAAAATCATTAGGGACTTTCGTTCAACGGCTGTTTACTACCTAGGGGTAAGGCCCGCGTGTCAACAGCTGTAACTGCTGCCCTTTGCATCCTATGATGGTGACTGGAGAGACGGTGGTCAATCTTAACAGTACTTGGGGCCATGCCCGCGCGTGGGGAATCTGCCCAGGAGGACCCGGTACTGCGGAGGGTTCACCCTCCCACCCTCCCTAACGCTCACCCCGTAGCTGCTCCACGCGTACAGCTCCCGCCAGACCATCCCCGTCAGTCTGAAGCACCCAGGTTGTGGCTCTGGGGGCTGCCTGGCGCGTGAGCGTGAAGCACACGCTGCTGCTGTCGCCCTTCGCCGCGTACCGGGCAGCCCTGCTTCCCGACAACAGACCGCAGCTGGGAAGGCATCCGCAGCCCTTCTGCCGCTCTAGTACCTGCAGTATAACCACACCTATCAGAGGCCAGCTCCATTCGGTGCCTTCTGGTTCGAGCCTAGTCCCACCTGCTGAGCGTCATCGCTGGTTCCTTGGAGCACGTACTGCCCGCCTTTCGGTTGTGTTGGTAGCTGTAGTACTGACAACACTGCAAGCTGCATCGCATTAGAGCGATGTATATGTGACCGGCCCTTTATCTGGTCTTCGTCAGGTCCTCCGTTTCAGCGACAGAGAAGCGGGAAGGTATCCCGCCATCTTCATAGTCTCATATAATGCCATTAACCAATATCGTATCTACAGGTGGTTGTATGGAGGCCGTCAACTTTGTTGCCCTTTCCTTGAACAGCATCGCGACTGGTGACAAGCATAGAAACGTGGATTTGACAGAATTACAACTGTTAATATGATATTCGAACTTGATCTGGCAGCATTCACAATTGACCTAGAGGTCTCGCTTCAAGTGGCGCATGCAGCTCAGGTTGGAACTTTCGAACCCGCACCTCCCCACCCGTCGTCCCCGCCCCTTGCTCCCTAGCCTCGACCCCTCCACGTAGCACCAACGCGAGCTCTTACACATCCCCGCCGCGTACCTTGACCTGTCAATTCTTACGCCCTGTCAGCTGCTGGAAACGCCCTGCGATGGCTGGCGTCAGGGCCTCAGCTGCCGCGGCCAGCTGCCCTGCTGGAGGCAGCTGCATGCCTTCAGCCGTTATACTACCCAGGCACTACCCTGCTGCGAGGCTTTGCATGATTTCCAGACCCAAAGGCATCCTCGAAGACACATACATTTAAGGATATCCTGGCGGCAGCGTGACAGTAATAGAAAGCACGAGTTGCAATTACACTGCCTGGTCAGCTGCTCCGGTCCACAACCCAATGCATCCGAGCCCTCGAGGACAAAAACGGGCCGATGCATCCTTCGAGCCCCAAACCGCGAGCACCGACTGAAACAACTCGTCCGAATCTGTGCGCCTTGTGAGGACCACCACTTCCCACACCGCACAGGTGACACGTGCCAGCCTGCCTACACAACACCAGGCATACCGGCCACGCACAACTGCACTCGCGGTGTCCAGCCGCATTAACACCTCCAGCTGCATCCTTGCCATGGACCATCACCACCATAAACCGTATCCAACCGCATGGCGGCCTGTCCTTGCAAAACCAGTCTAGCCCACGCTGCTCCATGAGCGTGACGTGTGGCTTACGAGCGCCAGTTGCTGCGGCTGAGGGGGCGCGAGGACGCCGCGGCCGCGGGGGCGGCGGCGGTGGCCTTGGACCCACTCTTGCTGCCAACCTGCGTGCCAGGCCAGGCATGGAGCAACGCAGGCATGTTTCGAACAAGTTCATGGTCAATATGTTCGGCGTGCAACGCCAAACGCAAGCTGCGTTCCATCCAATCAATCGGTACTCAAGGTTTGGCGGCACAAGCCACGCCTTTCCCACTAGCACGCGCAACGTGTAATCCCCTGCAACCACCTTGGCCCCTGCCCCCACCTTGGCGAGGATGAGGTCGTCGCACTTGAAGTTGGCCTCCTTGCGGAAGGTGCCGCGCCCGAAGTCCTTCTTGTACGAGTCCTTGAGCCCGTCCAGCAGCGGGAACTCGGGCTCCCAGTCCAGGTCGGCCATGGCCTGGTGGGGTTGGGGTGGAAGGGGTTTGCGATGCGGTATGAACGTCAGGAATCAGTACGGTAGATGTGTGCTTGGGGTATACCTGCGGAGAAGGACTCAACGGAGAGGTGTGCCGCTGGGGCGCCTCGTGTCGAACCGCGACGGGTTGCACAGGGCGGCACCAGAGACGCTGCTCCGTCTTAAGGTGCCCCAAAGCTATGGTTTTGGGGCAGTGGCGGCATCCATGGTGGGGCAGGGAGATTCTCTCCACAGTGTCCATCTGTGACACACCGAATCCCAGACAGCGAACCTGTAAACCTCCAGATGGCGCATTCTTTGAGTTGCCAGCTTGCCACCCTTCCCACACCCCGCCTTCCCATGCGCCAATGGCACCCATCGCCCCGGAGCTTTCTGTCCCGCATTACCACATCGTGCACCCGCACGTGCCATCGCGGTCCAGTCCTCTTAACTTTGCCCTGAGGCATGCGTAGTGCCTTCCCCTAACCGCGTCCTGCTACGCCGTGCACCTCACCCCCCTGCACCCCTACCCGGTGCAAACACGTGCAGTCGTGCTGCCCCCTCACCTTGTCGACGGACGCGAAGAAGTGCTGGTCGCGCATGGGGAAGGGCTTGTCCTTGCCGAAGTCGAACTCCTTGGCGTTGAAGTGCACGAGCTCCGGCTCCGGCAGCCCCATGGCCTTGGCGCACGCCTTGGCGATGCCGTCGAACGTCACGAAGCGCTCGCCTGTTTGGCGGGGGACGAACATGCCAGCAAACAATTCACACGTGCAGCAGTAGCAGTGGCCATGCAAGTCACGAAGCGCTCGCCTGTCGGAAAAGCAGGGGCGCAAACGCGGCGTGGCGGCAAGACATATGCGCGAGGAGCAGGTGCGCATACTGGCAGCTGGCAGCACCGTTGCGCCATCCAGAGCATGCATGCAGTCGTTCGGCCGACCCAGCTATGTTGCCCGGCGTGCTTCCTGATTAGCTTCCTAACTAGCAAGCGCTGGTTTGCCAGGCAATGTGCGGGCCTCACCCGAAATGTTGTAGATCTGGCGGGCGGCCTTCTTGTTCCCCAGGATCTTGACGAAGGCCGTGGCCAGGTCCTTGACGTGGCCCAGCTGCGCGGAGGACGTGAAACACAGTATCATGGTTATTCCCCCTACACCGTACCATTGTTGTTATTCCCCCTACACAGTACCAATACTGTTTTTCCCTTACTGGTCGTTCAGCGGTTTGTGAGGATTGTAGGCCAACACGTGATTTGGCTGCGGCACGTCAGAGCGCCCAGTGCTTGGGGTGGCGCAGCTGCACACGTGCACAGGGTGCAAGGTATGGGCATAGACTAGGGACAGCTGGGCGATGTGCGCGGCTTGGGCGGGGCGGGGCGGGGCGGGGCGAATGGCCTCCTTGCGCAGGCGAAGGTACAGGCGGTCGGATGCCGGCCTGGGCATGGCCGCTAATGAGCATCTGCCGAGCCGCATGCATACCACGCCACCCAGACCCCAAACACCTGCCTGGCCTGCTGGCCGGAACCCACCCGCTCTCACACCCATACGGCAATCCACACAGGCCCCTCCCCCCTCGACCCCAACGTACACACCCGCCTGAGCCTCCGGCTCTTTGCATTTTCACAAACAGTTGCAGGTACTGAGCCCTCGCGGTGTAACGCTGGCTGGCCTCCCTCCATCATGCCCCTTCCCGTCCGCCCCCTTACCTGCGTGACCTGCTGCCCCGCTGCCCGTCCTGCCCACATACCCCCTCCTGCCGCCCTCCTGCCCACATCCACAAGCCAACCCACACAGCGCTCCGTTTGCCCACACAATCGCCTCCCCAAACCCTATCCTCCCCACCCCCCACACACCTGCGTGACCTGCTGCCCGCTGCCCGGCACGGGGATGGGCCTGCCGGCTGCCAGGCGGTGGAAGAACCACTCCTCCACGGGGTTGTAGTTGAGCGGGCCGTAGATGTACACGGGGCGCACCGAGGTGAAGTTGACGCCGCTCTGGCGCAGCAGCTCCTCCGTGTCCAGCTTGCCCTGTAGGGGGGCGTGGACAAGGGGCACAAATGTTGGTGCATGCATATGCAAATCAGGGCTTCAGGGCCGCGTCGAGAGCGCTTTGCCGTACAGTGCACCGGTACTCCAGCAGCTCCTCCGTGTCCAGCTTGCCCTGTTGGAGCGTGGTGAGTACGTGCGACAGGGGGCAGGGGTTTTTGGGCTTCGCTCTGCTTTCAAGGGAGCTTTACCTTCACATTGCACACCGTACACTCTTGGCGCACGTGACTGCCCGTGCACGACGCGCGCACAGCCGCAAGGCCATGTGCCAAAACTCCGCTCAGAGGTTCTCCTTCAAAGCCTTCCTTAGTACCGTCCTGCCGTCCTGCAGTACACCTGCCCTGCCGCGCCCGCGCCCACCTTGTGGCGGGACTTGGGGTCCACCGCGTCCTCCTCGCGGTGCGGCATCATGTCGTTCTTCAGGTACACGCCCGCGCTGGAGCAGTAGATGTACTGCTCCAGGGTGGACTTGGTGCCCGCGATCACGGGCTTGACCTCCTCGGCCTCACGCCCGTTGATGTCGTACACGACTGTACGGCAGGGAGGGTGCAGGCAGATGGGTCTGGTGAAGTCAGCGAGGGCTTTGCCGCGCAAGTGTTGATGCAGACTATCGACAGTGGTCCAATGTATGGGGATCCAGGAATTGTGGGCAGATGACGCTGATCATTATGGATTGCAGGGTCGAGTACTCCTGCTTGGTCCCGGTTGTCTGACAGCAGCAGCAGCTGCGCCATCCGACATGCCTGCAAACCATCCCTCCCCAAGCATGCGCACCGTGTGAGCCGCTACCGCTCTACAGGAACCCCTGGAACGACTTCGGCGGCCCCGGCACCGCGGTGTCCAAACGGACGCCGAAGCCCACGACGTGCCCAGTGCGTACCAAGGGCCCTCGCCCCCAAGCACCTCAGAATCCATCCCTCGAAGAATGCGCACATGCGCACCCTATCGTTCCTATCGTTCCCCCGTAAAGTCCCCAGACCGGCGCACCCTCCCTCCCCACCTCCCTGCCCAGCCCATCATCAGGCCCAGCCTCCCCTTTCAGCACCCTCGCCTTCCAGCGCCCTCCCCAGCGCCCGCCCCAACGGCCTCCCCAACACGCTTCCGAGCCTCCCTCCTCAGCCACCAGTAGGGAGGCACCGGCACCCGCACCCACCCTGGAAGCCCTGGCGGGCCAGCTTGCGCTCCACCTCAGGGAAGTCCTGCGGGGGCAGGGACAGCGCGGTTGCGGTGCTTGGCAAGACGACCAGGACCCGGCGGAACCATGACAACTGAATGGCACAGGGCGAACCGTCCTACCGTGCACGTGTGCCACCAGCACCCGCCGGGTTCCTCTCCGCCGCAGCCCCAGCCCACACGGAGCCCTCCAGCCCACAATGCGCCCTCCAGCCCATGCAGAGCCTCCCAGCCCCCGCCCCCGCGTGCCCCACACTCGAGGCCCCCAGCCACCACTCATCCATGCCTCCGAAGCCCGCCCCGCAGCCGCATCCTGACATCCCTCAGCCCAGAAGCAACACCCGTACTCGTTTCTGGACCCTGCCTTTCGGGCCATGTCGCTGATGTCCCTTCTGCCTCCCGCTCCCTTACTTCCCATACCCAACTGTACCCGCCGTTTGGGGCCTTGTGGTGCGCTTGCCGTCCCCACTGACCCCCGCCGCCTGCTCCCGTGCCCCCACGGCTCCCGCCGCCCACGCCCCTTAGGGTCCAGACCCATGCGCCAGCTCTGCCCCTTTTCCCACGCATCTACCACCACCCATGCCGTCCCCATCACAACCCACCATGCGGCACCCCTGGATGCGGTTAATGGAGCCTTTGTGCTGCACCCGAGCCTGCACAGCGGCCCGCGCCCTGCCGGGCCCACTACATTCCACACCCCGTACCCCCTAGACACCCATGCCCCACCCCCACCCCACCATGCGGTCCCCCTGGATGTGCTTGATGGAGCGCGAGAAGCGCGCGTAGCTGTCCGGCGTGTCGTCGGGGATCTCGTACGCCACCTTCTTCTTGCCGCGCGTGAACAGCGTCACGTCGTGCCCCTGCTCCACCAGCTGGCGGGCAAGGTACAGGCCGATGAAGCGGGTGCCGCCTGGGGGAGGGAGAGGAAGCGTAGGCAGGAGAGTTTGGCGCGTGTTGGCGGGTGGAGGTATTCGTGCTGGGTGCTGCCTGGGCAAGTGAGGTGTGGGGAGCGTCAAGAGTGTTTGGTGCTGGTGGCGTGATGGCAAGGGGGCTAGGGACGGCCCAGTGAAGCGGGTGCCGCCTGGGAGGCGGACGTGCGAGGGGCGTCAGTGTTAAGCACATGGTGCTGGTGCTGTGGATGGATGGGTTTCAGGTACAGCCCAGTCAGATGGGAGTCGCCTGGAGGAGATATGGAGCAGGCCTGGTGCTCCCTGGAACACCAGGAGCTGACTCTGGTTCTGGTCCTTGGGTAGCTGGGGAGGTATCATGGACAGGCAAAGGCAGCGTGCTGTACCGTAGAGGGTGTCGCTTCGACTGAGGCGGGAGGTAAGGTGCTGCGACGGGTGTGCGGCGACCGGCGGGGGCCAGCACGGCGGTGATTTGCCACCCCTAACAAACGGGTGTCGCCAGTTGGCCAACCCCCTGATGCAGATCAAGACTCAAGGAAGCACCCTGGGTTGTGGGGTTATCAAGACCATGATCCCGGCGGGGAGCTGTTTCGATGCAGTAAAGCCCTGGTGGGCGCGCCGGTGCTGCACGAGCTCAAGCCCCCCTCCTACCCCGACCCCGACCCCACGGGTTGAGCCAGCGCTCTGTGCACCGCAGCCCGCCTACACCATTCGTCCTAAGCCGCGTTGATCCATCCTGCACGCTGGCCGGTTAACAGGTGTGCACCTCACGATCTGCCGTTTAGCTGTCCGGGTCTCACCCATCATCAGGATCTTCTTGGGCTCCACGCCGCTGGACTTGCTGCTGTAGCTGCTGCTGCTGCTCGTGCGCCAGCTGCTAGCTCCATGGCTGCTGCTGGATGAGGAAGACGGGGCAGCGCCAGACTCCACCTGCTCGCGCCAGTTCGCGTAGCGCGCAGCAAGGCGCACCTGCAGGCGACGCGACGGGGCAGCTGCCTCAGCACTTCTACGTTGCGTATTAAATGAATACAAGCATTCTTAGTTGTAATGCTGCAGAGCCAAAATGTCTCTTGCAGGAAGCGACTGCACGCCGCGTCAGCAAGCAAAGGTGCAAGAGTCCAGCTGAGGTAGCTACGGGTAACCCGGTTTACATGCCACTGTCGTTAAATAATAAGCTGCTGAGCTGACCTGCACACGGCGAGGAGCCTGTGGGCGCACGGCCGAGCCGCGCTTGAGGCCTGGACGCCCGGCGAGCTGCTGCATTATGTTCCGGGACGTGAAGACACGGAGGTGAACAGGAGGTCAGACGACGCTCCTTAAGGCAGAGACCTACGGTTCGCCAGCAGGCTTATCCAATGCTCCCCGCGGTAACGGTCAACGGCTGCAATTGTTTCTCTCACACAGCGTAGCCGCATTCCCGTGTAGAAACCATTTAACCTACTTGTGCTGCAACCACGTGCGAGTCACACTGTCACACTGACCAGTCGTCCTGGGGTGCTCTTGCTCAGGGGAGTCCTTGCATCGCCTTGCAGCACCTGGTGGTTACCGAAGGAAGCGGCAGCTCGTGTAGAGCCCTCGCGCCCCGTTTGACACTACAGCCAAAGCGTATTGAGGCAACACATGCTGTGCTCCCTGGTATCATGTTACACGGAGTGCGCTGACTGAACTTCCAGTGAACGT
>VFQN01001772.1_pt1 | contig 35085 bp, 58 predicted proteins | sample 3512371 | NCBI WGS metagenome assembly VFQN01 (sample SAMN10412370, study PRJNA504923) | tailings metagenome | isolation source: Replicate 2 from Balatoc abandoned mine | place: Philippines: Itogon, Benguet | collected 2017-08-28 | reverse complement strand
CTCCTCCTCCGACTGCGCCTACCACTCCTCCTCCTCCTCCTCCGACTGCGCCTACCACTCCTCCTCCTCCTCCGACTGCGCCTCCCAGTCCTCCTCCTCCTCCGACTGCGCCTCCCACCCGGCCCAAGCCCACGTGGAGAAGTCCTTGCACGCATGCAATTTTCAGCTACCGTGGTGGTTGTCTACAAGGGCTGCATGGACAAGGGCACCTACCGCTGTTGGGGGGAGTACGGTGCAGAGTTGCCCAACTATCAAGTCCCCGACCCCTGGCCCCAGTCACTGAGCTGCTCCCTAAAGCATGAATTGCGCCTAACCCCTTGACGTTCAGAAGGTGCCACTATCATGTCAGCTCTCAGTGCGTGACCAGCGCTTGCCCTCCTGCACTGTGCCTGTCCAACCCCGCCGTACAACGACCATGCTACCCTGCGAGCCACTGATACAGCAGGAATCCCGGCATACTTCTTATGCACAAACGAGATGTCGCTTCGCCATGCTAGCAGAACGTAGGCTCGGCCCGTCCCTGGTCCGGCGACAACAACAAAAAGTTAGCCGCTGCGTTCGGGCGCACGACGGACCTGCAAAGCGTGACCAAATAAGCCATCCCACTGTCCGTGTGAACTTTAACGTCAGGTACCGTGTCCACTCGCGGCAGCTCCTGTGCATAGGGGGGTCACAAATCCCCTTCGGATGGTCCTTCCTTTCCATAGCGAAGGTCCCCATGATATGGAACCCGGGTGACCTGTGGAGCTGCGAGGTACGCATTGCTGTCATGGATTCCTAGGGCCCCGCTTGGGAGGCAGAGGCCCGGCTTGCAATCAGCCATCACGCTGGGGTGGACTTTCAGGTCGAGCTGCAAGCGGGGCAGCGCTACGAGTACAAATACGTTGTACTCGAGGAGCAGGTGCGCATACTGGCTCGACCGGGGGTCGCGCTTGATTCTGATGAGGTCTTCTGCGTTCTTTCAGCACCAGCGTCCGCATACATTACGTGCAGGACTGGACAAAGTTGGAAAACGAGGAGGCGCAGGGCTTGGTAGAGCTGACGTACAGGACTGGCGCGGACGCGGGTCGCCCGCCGGACACTAACGCCATCCAGCGCGCGATGGCCATCGTGGCTTGGCAGCCAGGGCCAAACCGCGTGCTGCAGGTTCCTACCATGGTGGGTGGTGGCGCGGGCATGCCGGTCAGCCCGGCTGTTCGTAGTGGCTGTGAGCCATGAACCCTTGTGGCGGAAGTGAGCCCTCTGGCGCACATCCGGGAATGCCATACCGTAGTGGCTGTGCATTGGATCTTCTGCAACTGGACTGGCGGGCACGGGGAACTAGCTAAGGCTGTCAACATCGCCCCTGTGGGTGTGCGCACAGACGACACTCCTGAACGCGCCGTGTGTGCCTGGACTTGCTGCTGCAGGAGGAGATCGAGCGACTGGACCCGCGGAAAACGGACGAGCGTGGGGGGAGACGAGAGGGAGGGGGCGAGCGGCCTGTCATTATGCAAGGGCAAAACATGACCCTCGATTTTGACGCTGAGGGTCAACCTGTGCTCACTAGGTTCGATGCCTGGGCTGCCTAGTGTGCGCGTGCACACGTGTGCATGTACGTGGGGGCTGCGACTACGGTACAATTTTCCTCGGTTCTGTTGGGGTGCGTGGGTGCATTGCGACTGGCCTTGCATTTTTCCTGCTGGGACAGTGTACGTGAACCGTCCCGGCTTGGGGCCTTCGGCCCAGGACACCACCTGACCTGACTCACTCTTGACCCGCTGCGCCAACTGCGCGGCTGAAGAAGCCAATTTTGGAAGAGTGTGCCATGTAATACTACTGCTATCCTTGCACACACACATATTCCAGCGGGCCTCGTTTGCGCGCGAGACGAGTTCCCTTAGTTGCAGCCACTGCGCTAGTGGAAGAGTTTACAGGTTCCCAGGCCGTAATAGTACGGCGGCCATCAGTGATAGTTTGCGCTCATGCAAGGGAGTGCGTTCGGTTTACTTCCCCCAGTGTACGCCGCTTCACACCTGCAATGACCCTCAGCTATGAATAATTAGCGGTATTCGTTTAAGGGACAGTTATGCGTTGCATCGTTCAGGCCGAAGTGGGACAGAAAGACGCACTCCCACGTGTGCTGTGCAAAGGTGTGCACCACCATCGTATGCATGCATGCCCTCCGTATGCGTTCCTGGTCTAGTAGTAGCCCCCTGCAGACGTGCAGGGCCACCTGCGGGAGCCCTGAGCAGTTGCCGCGTTATGCCTATTGTGCCATGCTTGTGCGCCTCTCTTACTGAGGGAGTCACCCGTGCCCCAACCACGCCACGCCACGCCTAAGCACATGCGTCCACCCAAGCAACATGCGTATCACGTGTCACATAGCCTAGGAATGAATTAGATTAGGGAGTAGTCCGGGGGACCGGGGGGTGCGGTCGGGGGCTGTTGCTGCCGCTGCTGCTGCTCCGCCAGCTGTGCCCGCAGCAGCGCGTGCTGCCGCCGCTGCTCGTCCTCCTGCGTCTTGAGCGATGCGGCGATCGCGGCGGCGATGGCCGCCTGCTCCGGGTCCTCCTCAGGGGGCGGTGCCGCGGGGCGCACCGTGGTGGGGCTCCGCTGTGGGGCAGGGTGTAGGGGGCAGGGGCAACAGCGTGAGAGAGAGAGGTACCGGTACTGATGGACAAAGGCGAGGAGCGGGGACTACGGTACGCAAACCCGGCCTTGGGTCTTAGCACAGCCTTGGTGCACTTCTGGTACTTGAGGGTGCGGGTTAATACCAACACCTGCCGGCATGGCGGAAAGGCTCACCACAGAAGCCATGTCGCAACCTTTCTGGTACACCCGCTTGACGCCTGTCATGTCACCCCACGGCAGCCCCGCAACAGCACCGCGCCTCTACGGAACAGCCCGCATTCGGCAGCACCCCATGCAAGTACACCCCACGCACCCCACTGGCCGCCAGGCTAGCCTCCATGGCCCTCCGCATATTGTCATCCTCCAGCGACGCCGCGATGGCCCGCCGCAGCCGCTCCTGCTCCGCCGCCTCCGACGCCGCGTGCTCCCGCGCACGCGCCACCTCCGCCGCGCTGATCGCCAGCGCCGCCGCCAGCGCCGGGTCCGGCGGCGGCGGCCCCGCAGCGCCCGGCGGGCCGTACTGGTACAGCGGCGACGCGCCGTGCATGGCGCCGTTGCCGTTGTACACGTGGGGGTAGCCCGGCGGCGCCGCGCCGTGACCGTTGCCGTTGGCGTACGGCGCGAACTGCCCGCCGTGGCCCATGTCGGTCATGGGGATGCTGCTGCTGACGGGCGCGTCGTTGGGCCCGCCGTAACGCTTACGCAGCGCGCGGCGGCGCGCGAGGATGACGGCCATGACGGCGGCGATGGCGGCGATGACGCCGACCAGGACCAGGACGCCGATGACGATCTTGGTGGTCTGGCTGGTGCCCTTGCCGCCGGCGCCGCCGCCGCCGGTGCCGTCGTCGACGGGCAGCGTGGCGTCCACGGCAAAGAACCAGGGGGCGGTGGCGTTGCCCACGTTGCCGGCCTTGTCGATGGCGAAGACAGAGAAGGTGTAGTAGCCAGTGCTGCGCACGCGTGGGCATTGGGCGGGGGGCATACAGCGTCACGCATCTGGTATACTGGCCAGTCTAAACGAAAGCCGTATCCGGTATATCATGAAAGGCAGCAACAGTCAGCACAGCAGGGAGGTCGAGTGGTGGTGGTCGTGCTAGAAACAGGAGCCCATGTGCACTTTTGACGTGCATGCCCTTCACAGTGTGAGGTTTGTGCGTCGTGTCCCAGCTGCGTTCCCAAAGCACCAGCCGCACCTGAGGCCCTTGAGCACAGCGGCCGCGTCGTCCACACCGTCGGGGTCGCACACGTACCACGTGCCATACTCCACGTTGACCGTCTGGTTGCCCACCGTGGTGGTGACCCCCGACCCCGCCTGCGCCAGGCGGCGGGACCGACGGCCTTCGGCGCCGCCGCCGCCCACACCGCTCACGATGTACGACAGCTCATCCAGGTGCTCCTCGTCGCCCTCGTTGGTGGTATCAGCAGCCGAGTGTGCTGCAGCTGTGAGGCGGCGGCGGCGGGTCTCTGACGGCGGTGGGGAAGTGTCCGGCCCGGGTGCGGTCTGGGGAGGTGGTGGTGGTCTGCGCTGGCTCAGGCGGCTGGGAGGGGATGCGGCAGCGGTTTGGGGCGCCACGGCGCGGGTGGAGGGCGAAGGCGCCGGCGGCGGCGGTGCGGAGGTAGGCGGCGGCGGCGAGGGCGGCGGCGCGGCGGCGGTGTCAAGGCGGCAGTGCTGCTCGCGGATGCCGCTGGCGGCGGTGTCGGGGTTGTCGGTGGACGCGAAGCGGATGGTGGTCTGGGGGCCGCGGGTTTTGAAGTGAGTTGCATGGACGTCAGCCCAGTTACCAGCTTACCACCACATGCTTTTACTTGTGCGGCGGACACAACGAGGACCTCACGAGGTCATAGAGCTTAACCGTGCCAGCCTAGCGTCCAGTGCACTTGATTCCCCGCTTCTTGCTTCACACACCAGTCAGGGGGCATGGCGGCAGACTGCATGCACTCCCCCCCCCAAGGCCCACCTGCGACGGCACGGTGGCTCCCGGGCGCGAGGTGACCCCGCTGGTGGGCGGCACCACGTCCATGGTGATGTTCCAGTCCGTCACAGTGCGCAGGTCGGCGCCGTCCACCGCCTGGATGCTCCACACGTAGAAGCCGGGGGACAGCGTGTACCTGGGGTGGGGGCAAGGAGGGGGCGCGGGAGGTGTGCATGGTGAGTGTGACGGGCGAAGGCGTAGACGGACGTTATCCCGGTCAGGACTCGGCAAGGAGACGTGCGCGCGCGTGTAAGTACAAGCCCCTGTGCGACCCCAGGTGGAGGACAGGGCTCAAGGATTGGTTGGCGTGTAGTGGTTTAAGTGGTTGACGGCAAGCATCGTCATGTGGGGACCGTGTGTCGTGTGCCGTGTGCCGCACGCCGCACTCACTTGACGGGGTTGGGGCAGGGGGTGACCCAGTTGCCGTCCGCGGCAGGGTACTCTGCGTCTCCCGGCGTGAAGCCCGCCACCAGGATGGCCGGCCGCAGCACGCAGCTGATGTTGGACGCCACCACGCCTGCAGGGGGCGGGCGTGAAGGACAGCATAATGACTATTTGCAGGTAGTCGCTTGGCGGGCTGAAACCAGTGCAGAGGCAGCCGCGCAACTGGACCCGCCTCCCTAGGCATGTGGTGGCTCACTTCTCGTCCACGTGCAGCACCCACCTGTCCCCAGCGGCCCGTCGTGTGCGGTGTACCTCCAGCGAATCCGCTATCGCCCTTACCGGTACCACCTAGGCGCGTAGCGCTAACGCTCCCACCGGTGTTCCCCAGCTGCCCGTTCGGGTGCGGTGTACTACCAGCAGATCCACCACAAACACCCATGCCCCAGCAGCCAGCACCCACCTGTTCCCAGTGTGTCCATGTACCCACCTGTTCCCCAGAACCCACCTATGCCTCGCAGCCAGCACCCACCTGTCCCCAGCGGCCCGTCGTCTGCTGTGTACGTCCAGCTGACCTTGCTGGTGTTGGTGGCCAGGGGCGCGGTGGCGGTGATGGCGGGGGGCGCCAGGTCGGTGCGGAAGGTGACGTTGGTGGGCCAGCCCAGGTTGCCCACGGCGTCGCGGCCCTGGGTAGCAGAAGGGGAGGAACAGGGGAGGCAGCAGGCAAGGTTGCGAATAGCAGTAGAACACCGGGATTTTGGCGGTATGCAGGCGCGAAGAGAAATATGGTAGAGGTGCAGATAGAGCAAGCGGTGGGCTATGCCCCATGCAATTGTTGCTAGGATTGTTTACTTGCAAACGCGTGCAGCACACATCCGATCAGCCCCGTCTGATCGTGGTGCACAGCCGTGGTGGGACAGGGTGAACGGCCGCGTTCCTGTCGAGCCCCTTGCCGACTCCGCAAAGGCCGCCTCTGCCCTCTTGCGTTACCGTACACCCCTGCGCGTTGTTTGCTGTGGGAAATGCGGCCGTCACCCTTGTGTAGCGAACACTATGCATGGAATACCACCTGCAGCGTTACGACACCCTATCACCCAACACCCCTGCCCCCGGCGCCCCTCACCTTGACCTGGAACAGCCAGTGGCCGTCCGTGACGGGCATGGTGGCGGTCTTGTTGTTGCACTCGACGTACGGCACGGAGCCGTTGCCGGTTGCGGGCGTGTCGGGCGGGGGGTCGGACGGCTGCGGGCCCAGCCAGCGGCAGTAGTAGGCGCGGATGTCGCCCTCCGCGCCCGAGTCCCCGAACTGGATGGTGACCACGGGGTCGCTCTGCAGCGGCTTGGGCGCCTTGATGATGCCCACCACCGGGGGCGTGGTGTCCACCTGGGGGGCAGGAACAGCGGCAACAGCATTTTTTAATTTTCTTATTTTTAATTTATTTTTATTGTTGCACCCGGGTGTTGTTGGATGATGATGCCCACCACCGGGGGCGTGGTGTCCACCTGGGGGGCACAGAAAGCAGCAGGAGCAGCAACAGCAGCAGGAGCATCAGCAGAGCTGTTATGGCGATTGGGTCTTGTTGGTGTAGGGGGTACCGTACGCGTCCCCACCACCGGGGGCGTGGTGTCCACCTGGGGGGTGCCGAGAGAGGGCGTGCGCGCAGCGTCAACAGCAACAGCAGGAGCATCTGAGCAGGCTAGGGAGCTCCGGTGAGGGCATGTGGGGCGGTTGGGTGCTGGTCTTCAGTGCGGGAGCGCACCTGGACGGCCACCTCTGCCCAGGTGGTCCGGTCCACCGACCCCTGGGGCCGCGCGCGGAGCCAGTAGGTGTCGTCCGTGGGGGTGGTCACCTGCGGCGGGCAAGGCGCAGAGAGGGCTTGAGGTGCCCGGCAGGGACAATGCACGTTGGGCGCTGAGGTGCAATGATTTCATCCCGTGAGGTCAGCGGCCCGGCAGGTGGAGGTGCCCAGGCCGCCACGCGCCATCGGGTAAGACGTAGGAGTCCTCGCAGCTTGCTCGTGACCCGCAGGCGGACAACAAGCGCATTGGACGCAGAACAAGCTATTGATAGAGGTGCATCACGGCGCCACGCCGTGCACGCCATTGCTTCCCCCCTGGCGTACTTTGCCGCTCTGCGGTTACCCCCCTGGCGTCCCTGCCCCGCCCCACCGTGAACTGGTTGGAGGTGAGGGAGGCCCATGTCAGCAGGGAGGTGTCGGAGCCGGCGGAGCTGTTGGCCGCTGCCGAGGACCACTCGAACGCCTGCGGGCCGCCAGCGCCCATGGGCAGGTCCGTAGGTGCTGCGTCCTGGGTGGCGCCGGACAGCAGCGCCCGCAGGGTGACGTTGAGGGTCTTGGTGGACACCACGCCGCGTGGGGCGGACACGAGGCGCACGTAGGGCGTGTTGGGCTTAAACCTGAGGTGGGGGAGGAAGCGGGTGGTTCCAGGGGGAAGGGGGGTCGTTTGGGAGGTTGGAGGAACGGGGCGTGCGAGGGCTGCGGCGGGAGCTGGGCGCTGGCGTGTGCAGCAAGCAGACGGCAAGCTACCGGGTCTACCTTTGTCTAGCAGTGTGGCACGCGGGACAATGCCGTATGGAGGGTGGTGCTGCTGTGGGAGGGTCACGGCGTGGCTTCAATGTGGTGTGGGGGTGGCGGAAGCGTGTCGCACCTGACGCTCCACGACCTTGCCGGTGGCGCCGTCTCGACGTTGCCGGCCAAGTCCAGGGCGCGAACCTGGCGGGAAAGGGAGCACAATGGTTGTGCCCGGCCTGCCGCGCTGCATGGGAAGGCTACTCGCACACTAGCACTTCTTCCCACAGCTGCGACAACGCTGCCATAAGAGTTGCAAGCTGTGCTCCAACAGACAACAACAGCAGCCTCCATCTGTGCAGCATCGCCCGATCCTTTAAGCAATCCTTTACCGACACGCGGGCGCCTTCAACAACCCCGCCGCCCGCCCCTCGCACCTGGAAGCTATAGTTCCCGAAGGACAGCCCGACCAGCTGCGCAGGGCTGCTGCAGTTGAACTGCTGGCCAGAGGTCACCGCCTGCACCCGCGTGCCCGCCCCTGGGTTGTCCGGATCGGGGGGTATCAGCATGCCCAGGGCGGCAGGCCCCGCGGCGTTGGTAACAGTTAGGGTGCAGAAGAAGCGTGTGTTGGTGCCCTCGTCCGTGGCGTAGAAGCTGAAGTCGGCCGTGTCGCTGGATGTGAAGCCGGCCGACAGGTCCAGGGTGGTGTTGCTGATGGTGGTCACGGGCGGCGTGGTGTCGATCAGGATGGCGCGTGTGTCGTACACCTCCTCGCCCTTGACACGGACCTGGAGGAAGGTGGGAAGAGGCAGGGAGGGAGCAGGCACACTGGCACACCGTTGTCGGTGCGGTGGTGGTTCTCGCGCAGAACGCACTCCAGTACCCCGCAGGGCGCATGCTCTCCACAGCATTGGCAGCTGTAAGTGTCATTCTAGGAGCATCTCCGCACATGATGCTGACTTGCGTTCTTCTCACCATGAAGTCGTACCACCCGTCCGGCATGTTCGAGTAGCTCATGGGGCTGCTGCACGGCCGCCAGTCCAGCGCGGTGCCGTTTGTGGTGGCGTTGCTGCCGGCCCCTCCCGCCATGCCCGCGGTGCGGTTCTCCGTCATGAACACGCACTCGAAGCCGTTGGGCGGGGGCCCGCCGTCCTGGGTGTCGAAGTACAGCTTGATCTGGCTGCGGGGCCATTAGAGGAAGAGCGGCACAGCAGTGGTCATGAGCATACACGCTGTAAGGCCTGCCGCCGGGTATCCTGAGGAGGGAGACAGGGACTGCGTGCTCACGGATTGATAGCGTGCTGCATGCACACACCTCACGGACAGCGGCTCAGGAATGGGGTAAGCGGCAACATATATGGGGCAAAGACGGGCGCACCCCGCCTGGCGGCTTGGGTTGTGCTGCGAACTCCACACGTTGCTGTATCAGTGTTCAGGAACAGCGTGTTTACAGAAGTGACGCCAGAGGGGCAAGGGTCGCATAGACACCCAGGCCCGCACAAGAACGACACGACCTCCTGTTCATTTTGGGCCCCAACCACCCACCCAGGCCGCCCCTGCGTCCATGCCTCCTTGGGCACGGACAGCTGGTCGTTGATCACCGCCAGCTGCACCACGCATGACGAGGACTGGTTGAGGCTGCCCTCGAATTTGCCCTGCAGACAGAAATGGGTCACCAGACACGCGTTACTCCCCACGTGCGTTTCCCGCGTGGCGCGTCCATGGTGCCTAAGTGGGGCTGCACGGCCCTGCACATTGCCACTTTGCCGGCCGAGGCCGTACGTGACAGACCGGCCTTGTCCAATGACCTTGCAAAGGGACCAGGGTGGCTGTGGCCCAGTGCCCGCCGGGGGTGCTTCCCGCAGCTGCAGATTTTCAGACAAGCCCCACCTGCACCGCCTTCACCGCCAGAGTGTAAGATCCAGTGCCGAATGCCGTGCAGTACAAAACAGTCAACCACAGGCACACCGAATCCAGTCCATGCAGTGAAGTGTTTCAGCGACTATGGTACGGCAGCACACGCACCTGTACCGCCAGGGCGTACGGCTGCTGCGGCGTGTTGACGTACAGCGAGGGCGCCGTCACGGTGATGGCCACGGGGCCGGCGGGCAGGTTGTCGTACCACACCTGCCGATAACACGTGGCATACAGAGCACGTGAGGCGCACGCCCAGGTGCAAGTTTCGAAAGAAGGCGCCGCCAAACGGCCGGCCCCCGGCCAACACCCACCCGACACCATCCTACAGCACGGGTTTCAGCAGGAACGTGTGCACGATCTAGCGGGGGAGTGGAACAGCTTTTGCACGCTGCGCCGTTACGTCCAAGCGCATTTTGCGACCCAGGGCTGTTTGCTGCTGCGCAGCCGTCCCGTGGCTGGTGGCTTGAGCTAACACACACCTGCTCCACGGTGTTGGTGGTGTCCGGGTGGCCGTTGCCGTAATCCACTGCGCCCGAGCGCCCAGCAGCACGGACCTGCAATGGGCGTACATGGAACATGGTGGGTCGTTGCAGTGTGGTCACGCATGACCACTTTTAACAGGGGAGCTCGCACGGGCAAGCGAGTTGCGGTGCTACCGACATTCCAAAGAGCGCAAGACGGCGCACGCAAATCAGACTGGACGGTTGATGTCAGTTGGAAGCATGAAGCGGGGGTCAGGAGTTTGGTCAAAACTACATGATATATGCATTCGACTTGCCTGCAGGTCCAGGTTGTTGACAAGGACGCGGCCGGATATCACGTTGGCGTAATAGTCGTACCTGGAGTGCAGGCAGTGGGGCAAAGGGAGCTTGACCGGGCCAGATCCCTAGGTTTGTTGCTGTGGAACCTTAGCACACCACCTCAGCGAACGTCTATGCAGCCGCTGGCTCGGCAACTGCTGGTTTGCCGCCTTACCAGACGAGGGTGATCCGCAGCGGGCCACCCGTTGACCGCACGCAGTAGGTGTGCGTCGTGTTCATGGAGATGCGGGCGCGGTCGACCACCTGGAGCCAGGGCGGGGGGCGGTACACCGAGAGCGCAAGGCGACGCTGTCATTAACCCAATAAAGGGGAGCAATTGTGGCTCCCCTTGCCCATGAACCGGGGCACCTGTTGGCAAATTACTGTAAACGAGCACTCCGTACCTGAGCCGGAATTGGACAGCGTGCAGCACCTAGACCTACTTTGGACATCGTGTACAGCACAGCGCTGTGTACGGTGCCGTGTACGCCAGCGGCAGCTAGACTCTCTCAGCCGACGGCTCCCTCCACCCGTCCAAGGGCAATGAGGCACGGCACGCACGCCCTGTACAAACGACTATGGGCTTGCTAGGCTAGCGATACCCTTCCAAGGCCTAACCCCCAGACCCGGGACGCTCGCACCTGCAGGCTCCAGCCCAGGCCGTTGCCGGGCCCGGTACACACGCCCTACAGGGACACCTATACCCTGCCAGGCTTCCTGTACTCTTCCAAGGCCCGGGACGCTCGCACCTGCAGGCTCCAGCCCAGGCCGTTGCCGGGCAGCGGCAGCGACTGCTGCAGGTTGATGCGGCCGAAGCCCTGGCGGTAGGAGGGCGCCTCCTCCAGCGGCACCAGCGTGGGGCCGCCCGGCACAAAGTTGTACAGCCTGACGAGGCCCTGCACACACGGCGAGGGGTCACAACGTGTTGTGGTTCGAAACCAACACATGCGTTTGTGTTTTGAGTTGCACAGCCTGACGAGGCCCTGCACACCAAGTAGGACAACAAAAGCGCGCGCACGCGTGTGATCGCAATACGTGCGGCATCGGCGTGTGCATGTCGTGACGCGCCGCCAAGGGCTGCACGCTGCACGACCGACCAACCAACGCACACACTCCAACACACGAACCCCCTTCCGACACCACCCTTTTTAGCACACTATTTACGTGCAGGAGCCTCCTGCGGCCATACATGTGCACGCCCATCACCTTGAGGTGCGAAGATCCCTTAGCAGCACGGCCTGGACCAGCGCCCCCCTAAACCTGCAGCTGTAGCTGTAACTAACACTATGAAAGTAATCACGATCGCATCCTGTAACGGTCACCTTGAGGTGCGTGGTGCCCCCCAGCAGCACGGCCTTGACCAGCGGCCCGCTTGGATCCATGCTGCGGTCTGCGTTTGGGGTGCCGTCCGGGTAGTATCCGTCCAGGAAGTACTGCCGCACCAGGGCCGCGCTGCCCGCCACCACGGGGGTGGCCATGGAGGTGCCCTGGGGAACGTGCCCAGGAAGGGGGTTAAGGTCGGGGAGTAAGGGTGGATGGCTGAGGGCGGGGGGCGGAGGGCAGGTGGGAGGTGCCTTAGGGGTGCAGGGGGAGGGCGTGGGGTGCGCGTGACGCGCGAGCACCAGTGTAAGGCGTCAGGGAGTCACGGGACGCTAAAACCTGCACGTGACAAGACGGAGTGGACTGACAAAGTAGACGCGATGGCTTGGCCGTGGAGGTGCACGTGGGGTGCAGGACGTGGGTTATGGTCGCGGAGTAAGTGTGGCTGGCGAAGTGTGGGGAGTGGATGGAGGAGCCGGGGCGCAGCGGGGCTTGCGCCGCTGGGGTGCGTGTGTAGTAGGATGTGGTGCCAAACTGGCCGTGCGAGCGGAGGCCACGGGGCTGTGCGTGTCGTTCATGTGCGCAGGTGGCTAACCCAACACACACACCTGCATCCTGACCAGCTCGTCGTTGGTGTTGTAGTCGGCGCTCCACAGGTCACCTGGAACAGCACAAGATAAATATCACCAGTCAGCTACTCCTATTACACCCGGCAAGGAGGATGCGTCCTGTGAATGAAGTTCAAACAGGTCCCGCCATGCCCCGCCGCGCAGCCCACGGAACCCCCCAGATCATAAAGAAGCTGTAATTTCTCACTTAAGCTGGGTATCTTTATTCCTTGGTTTCCACACATTAGGTTTATACGTTCATAATGATGTTATGCACGGGACCACGGCGCGCACAGCCAGCTGTCACAGGCACGAATTGCACTGCCAAGACGGAAAGCACAGACAAGATACTCCGCAGCTGTCACAGGCACGAAATGCACTGCTTAGCCAAGTCCCCACATTCCAGGTTCTCCCCATGGAACAGGTGTGCTGCTCGACAGGCCCCGCCCCTGCCCCACCTGGCGCCACGATGTCCGGTTTGATGCGTCCGTCCGTGGTGGGGCCGAAGGAGGAGTACTCGGCAACGCTGTCGTACGCCACAGCAGAAGGGGTGCCGGCGGCGAAGAATGCCTGCACGTCCTCTGCGTGCACACCAGGGGGGTGGGGCAGGGCACACGGAACGTGGGACGGATTGTTGAAGGTGATGGGGTAAGGGGCGTGGGGTCAAGAAGGCGAAGAAGGCCTGCACGTCCCCTGCGTGCGCAACAAGAGTGTGGGACATGTGCAGCTAGGACGTGGTGAGCATCAGCATGGAAAGCAACATACGTGTGGTTACGCTGGGGCGGTTGAGGAGGACGGCCTGCACAGCATGCGGTACGGTCATCACCGTCTAACGTGCCCAAGGGTGCCGGATCGCGATCCGAAAGTACGAAACCTCAGACGTGCAAGCCGTCAATTGCGATTGCTACTGTGAATGTTGACTGCACTGGGCTTTAACACGTCGACAGCGAGTTCCCTCGGCGGCGTTCAGGTGCTGCGTGACACCGGTGCACCTACGTGAGGTGTTGAGGGCCTGCAGCATCCAGCGCCCCGTGGCCAGGGGCACGGAGCCGGCGGGCACCACCATCTGGGACGCGGTGCTGAGCGGGAAGTACCCGTCCTGCGGCAACGACAGCGGCATGCACGGTCCACTGTTAGGCCATGTACGAGCAATATAAGAAGAAGCAACCATGTCACACTGCCTAGCTGCACCCAACGTTGTGCGAAGCAAATGCTGGCGTGCGTAGACAGACGCAGCCGCTCGTGGTTCAGGAGCCACCGTGTGGCCAAGGTCGATGCCCCAAGCATGATATGGCTGCTGCAGCCACTGCGGTCGCGCACCAGCTTGTTGTTGTACACGATGACGCCCGCCGCCCCCGCGCTGGCGGCGCTGCGCATCTTGTCCGCCACGTAGCAGTTGCCGCCGCGCTCGATGAGCACAATGCTGTTCTTGACAGCACCTGGACAGGGTGTGGGGTAGCGTGCCATCTATTAGCGGCAGCACAGCTGGGCAAAGCAGTGGGGCACGCACAGCCATTCTAATCCCCACACAGCGGCCGTTGCGCAGTCCGATTGGCAACCCTATCCCATGGACAGAAGCCTCGCGCGAGGACACAAATACTTCGTAGATAGCCAAAATACCAGAGGAAAAGACGGTGCGGCCTGCCTGCCGGCCTGCCCTGCGTGCGGAAGGCGATACCGTCCTTCTGTCCTTGGCGGCAGCGTTTCCCAAACCTTTTCCGGACCATAATCAATTATTCTACAAGTGGAGAATCCGGGCTGTTTTGACTTTCTCAACCCCTGCCAATTTTCCTGGGGGTTCTGCCCCCAGAACCCCGTGGCGCGTCGTGACTGGCGTTGCTAAGAGCCCAGGCAGGCAATGGTGGTCTCGACGGATCAGCACAGGCCTAGGCGCCCTACCCGCGTTATCAAGGCTGGTGCAGCCGTCCGCGGGGGAGGCGGCGACCACGTCGTGCAGGCCGCGCAGGGACGTGAGGGAGGGGCTCCAGGGGGCGCCCACCGCCATGACGGTACGGGAGCCGCCCTGCCAGCAGAGGACGGTGGGAAAAGCGTGACACAATGGATAATGCATAGTAGTTCAAAAAATATATGATGTGGTCCAGGGGGCGCCCACCACCATGACGGTGCGGGAGCCGCCGCTGCAGGTAGACGGGGGTGGAATAGGCATGGCGTCACAAGTGCCGTACGGGTTAACGGCCGGGAGCCGGGACAGCACGGGAAGGTGGGCGTTTGCTGCGAGCACTCGTGTACTGTACTGGCAGGGGTTTTGGGACCCACATACCACACAGGAGCGCAACGGGGCCTGCGTGCGTGCGTGGTGGAGTGTGCGGGCTTACGTTCTGTCCGCCTGGCAGGATCAGCTGGACCGTCATGTTGACCACCGAGACCATGTCGTTGGCGGCGAAATTGATGGTACCCTGCAGCCAGCGCACGCAGCGTATAGCCTTGTGAGAATAGCAAAGCGCACACAGCCGGTGTAAAGACGGGTAGCTAAGGGGAGACCCTAAACAGCCAGATCGCAGCGGTAGCGCAAGTAAGCCTGGCGGCTTACAGACTTTGTCTGCGGAAGTTCGTGCTGACCAATTAGCTACGCTGGCAGCAGCAGATGGGTATGGCACGCGTGCACGCGGTGCGCACCCACCACGGACGGTGTGGCCCCTACGGTGATGCAGTTCTTCGCGACGGCGGGGGAGGTGACCGTCGTCTCCGCGTTCCCCTTGTTGCCATAGTTCCCTGCAACAAGGAAAGCCGCTACAGCTTAGCCACAGGAGCTCAAGCACCACCGGGACAGCTGCCGAGTCGCTTCTCCTCGCCCTTGGCAATGGCACCTGCGCCCGCCGCACCTGCCGCGAACACGGACACAAAGTCCTGGTTGGACCAGGTGAACCGGTCCAGGGAGGAGGCCATGGAGTCGTACGACGTCACCTCCGACCCCCAGCTGTCGCTGTGGATGCGCGCGCCGTAGTTGTACGTCAGGTTGAAGTAGCCGCGGGCCAGGTCGCCAGAGGTGTACACCTGCGCACGACGTGCGCGAAAACACGATTAGAACAAGCCAGCAATCATCCAGGCTACGTCCCGGTACACTGACGCCCCGCGCACTGCGCTGCCGAGGTGCTCGGCCGCGACGGGGCTGCGTGATAACAAGGGCAAGTCACAAACAGCGGTGTAGGTGCTGTGTGGGAGGGGATTGGCGACCTGTGCAGCTGCTCACCCCGTCCGTCTTGCTCCGGGACAGGTCCATGAACGCCAGCTTGGCGCCGGGCGCCTGGCCCGTGCCGTTGGGCAGGGCCGAGCTGCCCCTCACGCCCACGCCCTCCCTGCAAGGAGGTCGGCGTGGGTGGGGTAAACAGCCATGGGACGACTGCGATGCGGCTTCGGTGCAGCATCCTGCTCTCAAGAGTGTAGCAAAAGCGACTGTGCCGGACATTGCTCACGACAACTACCCTAGATATGCGCCACTGCCAGTGTGGCTTGTGTACTCTTGTAAGGGAAAATCCCTGTCCAGCAGGGTAATCTCCCATCCACCATATCCAGGTTCTGCTGCTGGAGTCGACGACGGCCAAGTCCGTCACTCCGCCAAGACCAAGTTCCGTCCAAGACCACTGCGGCTTTTGTCACTAGCTTGGCAAAATATCCAGGGTCGGGTGCGCGGGCATGTGCGCCAGGGGATGTGCACCCCGCGTCCCCTGCCCACACTCACAGGCTGCCCGCCAGTGTGCAGGTCACGTGCGTGCCGTGGCCGAAGCCGTCGGTGCTGTCCTGAATAGCAAGGTAGGCCCGGACTTTGCGGTGTGTTGTGCTGGAAAACACCTGCGGATCGGCAGGGAGCGTTGTACAATCAACGCGGGTATGAGGGGGCTAGCCGGTAGGACGACAGACGAAGTCTGCAGATCGACGAGGTCGATGATGAGGCGCATAACATGTAAACCCAGCCCAACCCATGACCAGACCGCCGCGGACGAATCGTCGATGCTGCGAGGAGTGCTGGTCCGGTGTGTAGGGCTGCTACGCTGATGAAGGCTAGCGATATTGTATCGATAGTGGTATGAGGGGGCAGCGCAGGCCGAGCAACACGGGGTGCGCGTGTGCAGCAGCAGTGAGCGGCGACGGCGCGAAGCCTCTTTAGGCCCGCCCTGGGTGCACTAGGGTGGCGCCTCGTGTGGCCTGGCGGTGGCTAAAGCGTTGCAGAGTCAGGGGTGTGTGACACGGCGGGCATGTGAGGGGATTACGCCGAACCGCGCTGAGCCGGCGCACCGCAGCCGTCAGTACCGCGCACAGACCCGAGGCGTTGCCGTGTATCCCCGGGCTCGCTACAGCACACACGACTCACCGCGTTGTTCCGGACGCTGAACGGGACTTGCGAGTCGCTGAACATCTGGTGGTTCATGTTGATGCCGCTGTCCCCGCAACCGATAACCTGCAAGCACGGGCGCCAGTACGTAGCTCTCGCAATTTAAGCCCGTCAAGCAATGCCGTGAAGCTGTAGGGCGGAACTTGCGTAGCCTCGCAATACGCATCGCTGACTGCCGGCCGCACAAGGACCCACCATCATGGCACAAGGACCCACGACCATGGCTAACCCCATGCAACCTCGCTCCCAGGCACATGCCCCCTGCATGAACGGCTGTGCGTACCTCGTTGCTGCCATTGACTCCCGCGTTCCAGAAGGGGTGGTAGGTGGACAGCACAACCGTCCGGTTGTTGATGGGCACGTTGCCCCCCGTCTGCGCGATGCTGCTGGCGTAGATGTTGTGCATCCGCGCCTGCATGCGCGGAGCCACCCACGACACCTGCGACCGAGCGAGGTGGCCGCAAGTACACACAACGTAAGGTACCCCCTACACAACTGAAGGTATGCCTGTACGGCGCACCACTGCCAGCAAGCTGTCCTTGGTGCTGAGGCATCACGATAACAGGTAGCAAGTCCGGTATACAGTGCAGGCCACGCTTCAAGTAACGGGGCAGGTTCAGGCTTACAATCGCCACGGCTGAGACCAGAAGCCCACGTCAACCCCGTCCCAAGCGACCGTGCAAAGCCTCAGCAGGTAAGCACTGCCCCGCGCCCTGAGCTGCTTGGCCGCAGGCTTCACCCCTTCCACACGACCGGCTTACGGTCCCGGAAACCCGCCCCCACCCGCTGGCCCTCAACCTCGGCACACCCTCTCACCACGCAACCCGGCGGCAATTGAGTGCACGCCCCGCCCCGCCCAATGCCGCGCCGCCCAACCCCGCCCCGGCCCCGGCCGCCCAGCTCCACCCCGACCCAGTCCTTCCCCCGCCCCCGCCCACCCGCACCCACCATGGGCACCCCGGCGGCACTTGAATGCACGCCCCGCCCCGCCCAATGCCGCCTCGGCCCCGGCCGCCCAGCCCCGCCCCGACCCTGTCCCCCCGCCCCCGCCGTCGTGCTTTCACATCCACACCCACCATGGGCACGGCCGCCAGCCACTCCACTGCCGCCTGCAGGTCCTCCGGGCACACAGCCACCGTGAGGGTGAGCGCCCTGAGCTGCACCGCGTCCTCGACCCATGGGTCGTTCGCGCCGTCCACCTCCAGCACCGGGGGGCAGTCGGGCCGCAGTGCGGCGGCCAGCGGCCCCGCCCACTCGTCGCGCGCGGCCATGGCCGGGAGGTACGGCCCCGGCGTCTCACGCGCACCTGAGCCGCCGCCCTCTGCCGTGCTCCGTGCCTGCACGAAGGCACGGACACGCGGCTGCCTAAGTCAGCGCAGGAGCATACGCAGCTAGCGAGGGGCACTCCTGGCAAGGAGTCTCACAGGTCCGCCCGTCCCTACGGTACCCGAAACTCCAACGCCACGCGCTTCAAGCTGCAACCCCGGCAAGCAAGCGCACGCCAACATAGCGTAGCTCCCTCGTTCCGCAGCCCAACACCCCTCGCACCCGTTCAGTCGATGCCTGACGCATCAGCTCCGCCCCGTCCTCCACTTCCACCTCTGGGAAGTGCACCTCCAGCACCACACGGGGCCGGCGCGGCCGCCGCGCTCCCCCTCCCTCCATCCTGTGGCCGCCGCCCGCTGCCCCCGCCGACCCTGCTGCCCCTTCGCCGACGCTGGCAGCGCTGTACGACACTTCCCTGTCCTCCTCCCCGGCGTTGGCGTCCGAGGGCTCCAGGTGCGTGCGCATGGCACCCAGGATTGCGTCCGCCTGCAGGGTGTGGGTCGGGACATGCTTTACTTACGATACTTGACTGTGTTGGGCACAACCCAGCTGCTCCTGCAGCACGTGCCTAGGGTGGGCTGATGCAGGCACCGGTATGACGGGGAGTGCATGGGCGCATTCGCACGATCGCTGCATGCCCTGCCAATGCAGCAGGCGAGTTGAAAGACGCTTGCAGCAACGACGCGGTGTCCCCGTACTGCCCGCCCCCGCGCGGTGCGCACACCCTACCTGCTGCGTCCACCCCGCCTCCCGCAGCAGCACATCCAGGCGCTCCCCGGACGCCAGCCGCTTGCCAGCTGCCTCCGACCCCAGGTGGGCCAGCACACTAGTGATGGCGGACAGCTCCGGTGCCACCTTGTCGGAGGGACTGAGGGGCGCCTGTGCAGCGGGCAGGACCAAGGATAGACCCATGCCGAACAGAGGGAATCTGGGTCAATGGAGAGCTGCACGGGCCCTTAAAAATGGCGTGCAGGAATTGTGCGTGCACAAACAGGGATGGGCTGTTGCACCGGGCGTCGGGCGTGGGGTGCATGCAAGGACAGTGTGCAGCGCGGCGATTCAAATTCCTGCGTGTTCGTACAGGTTCAGCACACTGAGCACAGCACCGTAGTCCTATGCCGCCAGCAGTGCCGCCGCTCCTGGGTCAGGTGGGCCGTGTTCGCAATCAGTTTTGGCGGACTCACCACTCGCACGGATGGAAAAGCTTGCAGGACCTGCTGCAGGTCTGCGCTCTCCGTCACTGCCACCAGCCATGCTGCTGGGGGTATAAACGAGGATACAGTGCACCCCGCCGACAGCAGGTGCTGCTTGAGCTGCTGCTGTGCTCGCCCCATCTCTGCAGAAGGGGTGGGGCTTGCCTCCGCGTCTGCCCAACCCACAGCACGATCTTGCGTGTGCATGTCTGGGCCCAGCGTCAGCAGCCAGAGTTGGCCTCCCGCCAACGGACCCCAATGTCCCGATCGACTATCTACATGATTTTGACTCGCTAGCAAACGCCGTGTCCGCGGGGTAAGAGCAGGTAACCTGTGTCGAGGCAGCAGGAGGGAGTGAGGCAGTCCTTTGGGCCCAAACCCAAATAAAATCATCATAAGAAACACAGCGTTACTCACCACCAAGCTTCATTGCTTCCCTTGGTTACTCGCATAACTACCCGCCAACTCAGTAAACCCGCCGAGTCCTACCCCTGGTGCCGCTCTCCAACATTCACGATGCCCGTCCTCAGGTAAACCTCGTGAGCGCCCACGCTTGTCCCGCCAAAGCGCTCTGCGTGAGGGCTCGTAGCTCCGAGTGCCGGTTCATCGCCACGAGCGATAGCCGACCAGCCCGCGAGCGCCACAGCAATCAATTGCAACACTAAGGCTCCCATATTTGATTTCCGACTATCTAACCGGGTGTGCGGTCGGGAGAAAGACGTAAGGTGAGCTCATTACGCCGTTTGTAAGCTGCAGGCAGGTTCAGACAGGTGGTATACGGTGCATCCAGTATTGCAAAGCTTAGGATATCGTCATAGAAACGCTATTGGTTGACAGGTCCGTTAGTCAGTTTTGGAACCAGATGGAGACTCCCTGTTGCTCATCGTGCAACACCCTTCGGGCGTTCTGGGGTATACGAACACGAGTGCTCCACGCGTGCACAGATGACACCCACACATCCACACAGCGGAATGCAAACCCATTCCCGCGACCTCCCATTAGCATCACGTGTCACAACGGTTCACTGCACGCCATTGCCGGAGGCGGTCAGGCTGTTGATACGTAGCACCGCTGCCCGTCAGTCCAGCAGTCAACCACAGCTGCCGCACCGCTGCTGCTACAGCCTGCGCACCCTATCCACCTGGCAGCACATGCTCCACCCGTGCCCTTTTCCACCTCCCACACACAAGAACTCCCCACCGCCTGCACAGCCCTCACCGCTACCCCATCGCCACATCCTGCGCCACCGCCTGCACAGCCCTCACCGCTACCCCATCGCCACATCCTGCGACCCTAACCCCTGACCCTGCCCTTCCAAGACCCCACTCCCTCCCTCCTCTATCGCACGCAGCAGGGCCGGCAGCCCAATGCTTGGGGAGTCTTCCCGGGCCATCCGCTGGAAGAGCAGCTTGGAGAAGGAGTCCGCGCGGCCCCTCCGGGCAGAATGCACTACGCCCTCGTATCGCAGGTCCGCACCGCAGGGGCGGCCCTCGTGGAACATGATGCCACCCTGCAGCGAGCGCAAGGGTTGCAAGGAACAGCAAACAGCATGCCGGTCAAAAAAATACAGAAGCGCACAGGAATGCTCGAACTTTGGCCTGAAGGTTGTGGCCAGGTTTGCCGGTCCAAACACGTTCCGGGCTGCAGACGCTGCAAGTAGCACTGGGGCGACTCGGGGGCGCAGGCTGTGCACAGCATGGGCAGCTAGCACTTGACTTGCTTTTCGGCGGACCGCGCCGCACGCGCTTGCAAGGGTGGCCCCGAGGCACGTGCCCTCGTGCACTTGCAAGCCACGCCATGCCGTACACAACGCTGCAGCACGGGCACCACGGCAAAACCCACCTGGCCAACAGAGAACCGCAGCAGCTTCCCGCCGTGGAACTGCGAGCCCGCGCCGCCCCCCGCCCCGCCGGCCCCAGCTGCCCCGCATGCTGCCGCGCCGCCCGATTCGGGCCCTCCTGCCTCCCCCTGCGTCGCCGCCGCTGCTGCTGGCCCCGCTCTCCGCCCCGCCGCTCCCCCCGCTGTGTTCAGAGACTGGACGAAGGCGGGCGGCAGGCGGCCCAGTACCACGGGCGGCTCATCGCACGTGGCAACGGTTCCGTCCGCACGGAGCGACAGCAGTGCTTGCTGCAGGGACCGGAGCAACAACGAATTGCGACAGATAAAACGTCGGGGCGACCTCAGCATGATATGGAGGTTCTGGGGCTGTGGTATCGCAGTACTGACAACGGCATGCAACCCTGGACAAAGGGGAAGGGTGAGCGGATTGTGTGGATGCGGAAGGGAGGGTGGCGGCGCGCAAGGCGCTGAGTAGGACGTGTGGAACGTCATCGAGGGGGTGGTGGACAGAGGCCTAAAAGCGTCAAAACCCAGTGACATGAATGATGCTTGGAAGGCACACGTGCGTGCTGTGCACACGTGCGTGCTGTGCGACGCACCTGGTGCTGCAGGGGAGCCCCCTGTGTGTCCGTGTCCAGCAGGTACCTGCAGCGGAGGGGCGATGGCAACACGTCGTATCGCTATACACGTGTAACGGCGACACGTGTCAAGGCGCACTCGACTGGGCACGGGTACATGCCGCACAAGCACGAAAGCAGCTGCAGCTGCTCCACGCCACGCGTGCCGCACGCGCTTACATGTGTTGGCAGGTTGCAATCCAAGACGGTACGAGTGGTGCGACAGTGGTGCTCCACAGCCCTGTGTCGCTACATACGCTGTGGCTTCGACCGTGCGCAAATGGCCCTGCGTCACAGGACACCCTCCATGCCCCACCTGCTGCACCCCAGGTCCTTCCACAGCAGCGCCAGAGGAGTGGTGGCCGGCCCGGGGCAGTAGTGCCCCTGCCTGTGCAGCAGGTACACCCCGTCCCGCACGAAGGGGCAGGAGGCGGGTGCAGCGTCTGCTGCTGCCGGCAGCGTGGCGATGGCAGCTGCGCCCGTTGCGGGGGCGGGGGCGGGGGCGGGGGCGCCCGGGGCAGATGTTTGGGGCAGTGACAGCGCAGGGCCGTAGGCTGCTGCGAAGCCCTCGAGCGTGCATGGGTGCACGGGCAAGGGCACGATCCTGCAATGTGGCATGTGACAAACGCGGATAGTAAGAGCCGATTTGGACCGTTTTGTACCTGTTGAGCGTGGATTGCAAAGGCGTTCAGCCGCTGACGCATGGCATGCCTAAAACTGCAGACCGCTCGCCACCGCACAGCCCTAGCAGTCTCACATACCAAACACAGGCGGATGACCCAGCCACTCCACTATTGCAGAATGCAACTGCGCAGCTACTCACGGCCGCCACGAAGCAGAACCCCTCACCCACGCTTACCGATACGACGTTGTGTCCACGGACTCGGGCTGTCCTGACCCTGACCTCCCGCCTCGCCCGTGCCGCCCCCGCCCGCCGGCCCCTCCACCTCTCCCGCGCCGCCTTCTTCCCCCGCCGCCGCCCCTGCCGCCCCCCGGCCCCTCCACCTCCATGCCTCCGTGCTCCCCGCCCTCCTCCTCATCCCCTTCTGCACCTCCACAGCCGTCATCCCCCATGGTCGCATCGCTGGGCGTGGAAGCCTGCGCTTGTCCATGCGCTTGCCCGTGCCCTACTCCGCCCACGGGCGCAATGCTGCTGCTGTCGCCCGGCTGCTGCATGTGTGGGTCCGAGGAGGCTGTCACCGCCTGCTGCTGTCCCGGAACTGTGCCTGCACAGGGGGGGAGGGACCGGGTAAAGCGGTGCGCAGGAAGCATGGCGGGAACTCGTACGCGGACACGATGTGAGGCGCAACGCGGGAATGTTTCAATACATGCTTCGCAGTTGCCAACCACAGCCAGCTGGCCGCACCTGTCAGCTGGTCCGGCGACTCAGCGTCCTCCTGCGCCAGCCCCTCCTCCGCAAACTTGGTCTGCAGCCAGAAGGTACGGAACTCCGCCGTGCAGTCGTACAGGGCGTAGCCACGCCAGCACAGCAGGTCCTGCAGAAAGCAAGGCCAGGCTCCTGCCGTCAGAGAGCTGCAGCGTGTAGGCCAACGCACAGCCGTACCAACCACAACCTATTGATTCCAGTACCGCATGGTCCCGTCTACTGTGTCAGCATCGCCGCTCGTTAAGACCCCTTTCCCCCACTTCAATCACGACAAACACACCTGTACGTAGTACGTGCTGGTCGGTTTGTAGTACACGCAGTCCAGGAGGCAGTAGTCGGACGTGGAGGCAGCCGCGCTGCCGCCGCCGTACAGAGCCGACGCCCCTCCGCCGCCGCCTCCCGGCCCCGCCGCGGCGGCAGTCCGCGGGGAGCCCCCCGGCAGGGACGAGTGGAAGGTGTGCAGCCGAGAGCCGTTGCGCAACCAGCTGACCGTCCGACCCCTGGGTCGGTCCCGAAGGTGAAGCAGGATACGGAGGAGGGGAGCACAAAGCGTATGACAAAGCAAAGCTATAAGGACATACCGCGAAGGCATGGGCGGTTTTCAGGCCCCCCAAGGGTCTAACAAGTACCAACACACAGTGACAGGGTGAGAGGAAGGCCCCAAGACCCAGGTAGCGGTGCGGCTGCCGCGGGGCTGACACCGTGCAACCAAGCGGGACGACGACACAGCGGCAGGGTGAGAGGAAGGCTCGAAGCCAGGGGCAGCGGTACGGCTGCCGCCGGGCTGACACCGTACACGTGGGGACAGGAGTGTGTGGGAACCCGCGGGTCTTGTGCTAGCGTGTGTGGCCATGTGCGGTGTGCGGAGGTGTGAGCAGAGGACGGTACCAGCCGTTGCGCCCAAAGACGCTGCTCGTCCGCCGTCCCATACGCATGCCCTTTGACGGTGCTTTCACGCAGCTTGAGACTACTGTGTGCACTCATGAGACGCGATGGGGGCAGCTCTTGGGAGCATGGGCTGCGGCTCCCTTACGCCCGCTTCGCAATCTAATTAGCCGGAGGAAAGAAAGCAAACACAAACCCCTTCAATGCGGCGAACGAAATGGGGCGTGTTGCCCTGGTGTGCCTCACCTTGAGGTGACCAGCAGGCAGCGCACGCCCTCGGGCCGCGCCATGACTAACCTGTACGGCACGTGGGCGGAGAAGTAAGGCGGAGCGGCGTGGGCCGAGCAGCGCGTTCACTCTTTGTCGGTGCTTGGTGCATGGTGGGTGGCTCGCGTGGTGCTCATCGGTTTTGGCAGTTGTACCGTGTTGTGGTTTGTGCAGTGCAGGGCCAGGCGCGTGGGCAGGGGCCTGGGGTGCGGGCAGGGGCTGTGCAGGCTGCGCGAGGTGGTGGCAACCGTGCAAAAGTGCCACAGCAGCAGGGCGGCGTAGTATGCTTTGAGTTGTGCTGCACTGGCTGCGTAGGAACAGGTGGAAGGCTGGCGGGCTTGCAGGCGGGGACTCTGCACCATGCGTGCTCCTAGCGCAGGTGTACAAGCCCGTACAAGACCGCTTGACCAGTCCGCTACTACCCGCGGCCGGAAGCCCCACAGGGTCTACCGCTCCGACGTCTGCGCCTCCTTACCAGCTTGTAGGCAGGTCTGGGGGCACATCCGTCAGCCACTCCGGCTGCATGAGCTCCTGGGCGTAAGCCTTGCCCGCGGACTGCTGCTGCCGGGACGGAGTGCGACGGGTTCGCGCTCGCGCATGAGCACCACCCGCGTCCGCATGACTTTGGTCCATGCTTCCTTGCATCTCGGCATCCTCGCTGGCTGCTTGCTCCTCCTCGCCGGCGCCATCCTGACAAAGACGGGTCGGCCTTCCATGTCAGTGGACTAGCGAGGAGTGATCTATTACAATAGGCAAACAAAGTATGTACCTGACTATCGGGAGTCTCTAGAGCGATGCACCGCGCGCGGTTGGCCGACTGCAGCCTGGCCGCTTTCTGGCGGAGCAACGCCTCTTGCCTCCGTTTAGACTGATACGCTTGATATGGGTCTCCGATGCCGCGAAAGCCAGCACGCGATGCAGGCGGTCCAGTGGGCAGAGCCCCGGGGTCGGTTCCCGCCATACTGCAACCCCCACCTGCCCCCGAACACCCGCAAGGCTATCACCGTTGGCTATTCCATTAGGCGTTCTGAGTCCACACGGAACTCATATAGCTTGTGGTTATGTGGTGTCGCAGGGCGGCAACATGCGTAGTCAGAGAGGGCAGGGTTCCTTTCTGTGACAGCCTCTGTGTCGTCCCCTGCGTTCCGTACTGTTTCGTACGCATGCGCTGTAGCCCATCAAGGTGCGGGGCTCCAAACAGCGCGCACACCTGCTACTATACTTCCATGTGTAACTTCTAAAAACATCTCAGCATGACCTCCTGTGCGTGTACCGTATGCGCTACTGCGGTACCCAGCGTGCCAAGCTTTCCTGCCCGTCACCTTCGGCTGCCGGGCGGAGGGCCGCGCGGAGGAGGCACCCATGGCGCTATGGGGGATGCCCTCTGCTGCGCCAGTGCCGCAGCACTTGGCGGGACGTCGCTCTCACCCATGTGGACATACCGGACTGCTACTCTGCTAGCAGCACCCCAGGAGCGTAGAAGGCAGCCAAACAAAAGTGCACTCCCCGGCGCCCGCTGCTCCTTTTGGCGGCGCATGCTTGCTTGATTACGTTCATTGCATGGTCCTTGGTAACAGCAGGTAACAGTCAGCCACGGACCGCCCCCAGGGTCCGCAGCTGCCAGAGCCACACTGCCATGGCACGCGGCCTGCTGATATCGCCCTCTGCAACTGTCAACTGCAACTGTCACGGTGGCGGCGTCACACATGCACATAGTCATCCCGGGTCTGTTCAGACAGGCCACGGCAACGTGTACCGTAACCTTGCTCCGCTGCGCAACAGACACCAGCGCACTTGGTTCTCCCTTTAAACAAGTATGCCAAGGCACTGCACCAACAAGCCAACAACATAATACCCCTGCTAAACACAGCCACCTGCCGCAAGCCGGCAACGCCAGAGCTCAACGCTAAACGGGCAAAAGCGCGCCAAACAAACAAATAACTAGTACCTAGGCCATACTGAAACAACAAATCACTGGTAGCCAAGCCATACAGAAGCGACGCTGCAACAGAGTGAGCGTCGGCCACAATTACTACCCAACGGACACCACCTCAACACCACATTGCAGCACACAGCCCGGTACTGTGCTGCTGACGCGTGTCTCCGGGCCACGCATCACGCGTGGCGTGGGTCTCGTGTTGCACACAGCGCAGGGCTACCAAGACGCATTAAGTACTTGTACGACGCACCACGCAAATCGAACGAAACCACGCAAATAATCAAACCGCAAACGAACTACAGGGCGCCCTCAACGGTCGCTGGGACCGCTCGGCCCAAAGGGCGTCGGGCGCGCACCGTGCTCACAGGCCAGAAGGCATACACTTTGGGCAAAAGCCTCCGTTGAAACAATGGCAATGTCTGGCCATGTCGCACCTTACATGCGACAGCACAGGTCGCAACACGAGATCCTCTCCGTCCTCCGATCACATCCTCCACCTAAACCCCTACCTTCTGTCTACGAGACCCTCCGAACCGCGCCCGAAGCTCTGAACCGAACCACCATATGTACACCTTTGGACAACTCATCTCTTGCTCTATGTGCTTCGTTGGAAGGCAGCCCTATCTGCTAGCACAGTGGCCTCACATGCGAGGACCCCACGCCTGGGGCAGGACAGTGCATACGAAGTGCTTTACGCAGGTGGATGATCAGTGTATCACGCGTGTGGGAGACAAGGACAAGGTGGCCTACGGTACAGGGCACACACCCAGATTCCGCCAATCCACAAGCCAGCACACCCTACCACCAACCCTTGCCAGAAAGTCCTTTGCGGACAAACATGCACACCGCACGCAGGCCCTCGGGAACCGCGCCGCACGCTGTGACACGTGTGAACCTGCACGGCAATGCGGAACCGGGGTTTCCCCCGAGCGGAACCCAGTCTGCGGACACATATGCGCAATCATATGCATATTAGAGTATCAGCTGCAGGAGCAGCGTTCAATGCTCGCGGACGCTAGCCAAAGTCCACATGCGACATCCATCCTTCGCCCGCATCACAGGCCTGGGACACGGGCACACGGCCACCTCGGCCCTCCACCCTCCGCACCCGATCAATTGCAATGCTGGTGCTAACCCTGGCTACTCATCAGGATTTAAGGCGGCATTCAGGTGCAGCTGGGCCAAGCTCGTCGCATGAGGCAGCCGGGGCTTGGGCGTTGGGGCCTGGTTTTGGTCCCACGAGCATGGTTGGCCCTGCCCAAGCCGCAACCGTTCGTGCCATTTGTTCTCTGCCCAGCCATGCCTCTCGTCCACAGCTGCTACACCACCCATACCCGAACCTGAAAACGAAGCGCCTGAACACGGACATACTACATGCCGCCTAAAAAATTAATCTGCGAGCCATTGCAACGACTTGTGGAGCAGTGTTGAAAAGGGGATGCGGACATGGACACCGCGACAGGCAAGGGACTGGAAACGCTCCTCGCCCAGCCAGAGGCCTTGACAGTGACACAGTGCGTACTCAGATAATACGGCATGGCACGGCTTTCGGCTAGACTGGCCAGTAACCTCAGACAGCACAGGATGCAACCGCAAGCACAGATTTGCAAGATCTGTGCGCAGTACGGTGGCCCCACATCGCCAACCTGCAACACCTCCCCTAAAAACCTGCCATCATCGCCTCTAAGCATCTACCGGTAGTACGACAATGCTACACTACTTGGGCGAATGGCCGCCCTTCGTAAGCTTCAACCAAGCAATACCCCTTACGCAGAACCTGCGATCTATCCTTGGGCGCTACCGTACGCCTCTCGCCATGATTTGCAGTTGGGCCACCGTGTGACAGACCTTGCTCGCCAGCGCCAGCCTGCGCTGTCCGCGTGGCTCTACATCTGCTGCATCTACTACTACCGTACATGCCTAACCGTGGCGTGCGTTACACCCCCAAACTCCTACCAGGCCCGATTGCGTCACGACACGAATCAAGCTGCCTGCCTACGGAACCAATCACTGCAACACCCACCTATGTACAGCACACAAGGTGCAATGAGATAAACCGGCAGGGAAAACCTTCAGCGAGGATGACGGCAGCTGTGCAGCCCACGCTACGCACCCCGCAACCTACACGCCAAAGCCCCACCCGCTCCCTACGGTCGCACCGCCCGCGCCACCCGTCGCGTTCCCAGCCCCATCCCAGGGCGCTCGGCCATGATCCGAGCTGTACGGCATGCCGTACTGCTCCTCGTAGCTACCGTACGGCAGCTGCCGCCCGCCCGCCTGGGCCTCGGCAGCTGCCGGCGGGAAGGCGACCACTGCCGGCGCTGCAGCGAGCGACCCATGGGACGGTGCGGGAGCCGAGGAGCCTGCCGTACCCACTTCGCCCGGCGTACCGTACGAGCGCTGCTCGGCGGGGTTCTTGTCCTGATGCGGGTACTGGTACGGCTGGTACGGGTACGGCTGGGCCATGCGGGGAGGGGAGAAAGGGGGCTGGCCGGAGGCGTACGCCTTGGCAGCGGACCGCAGCGCCTCCCCGTGCCTGCGCATGAGCCACGGGGACACAGGCGACTTGTACGGGCTGTGGTACGGCGGGTAGCGGCTGCCGTACGACGCGATGGCGCGGTACGGCATGGCGCGGGGGGAGGCGCCGGGCATGTGCGAGGGCGGCGGGTGGGGGTGGTAGCCCACACCGTCGGTGTCCCACGGGCGCGGGCGCTGCTGCTGCTGCTGCTGCTGGTCATGCTGCTGCCGCCCGGACTACTGCCATGCGTCGTGATTGTCGGCGTGGGGTGCACCTGCTGACGACGTCAGACCCCAGCTGTGCTGCGCGGCAACCCGCCCAGCATCATCGTGCACGTTGCTCATCAGCTGCTGCTGCTCGTGGTGCGCCCACTGCTGCTTCCGCGCCTCCTCTTCCTCCTGCTGCTGCTCCTGCAGCCTGTGTTCATAGCTGGCATGCCGGCGCGCCTGTACCGGTGTCGGTGAGCCCAAGTCGTGCAGCAAGGACCGTTCCGCGGCAGAGCCGCCCCACGACAGGGGGCTGAGGGTCCAGGCCTCAGCCGGCGCCTGCTGCCCACCAGCAGGCCGAGGGGAGGCACGCGGGGCCGACACTGCGTATGCGGCGGCGCCCGGACCGGTGGCGGTGTTGGCAGCAGGGCCGCGCCGATCCTGCTGTTGCTGCTGGTAATGCTGGTGCTGCTGCTGCTGCTGCTGCTGCTGCTGCTGCTGCCGCTGCTGTTGGTGGTCTGGAGCCCACGGCGATGCACTGTGCATGTTCCGCGGCGGGTAGCCCAGCTCCGGCCACAAACCAGGGTCGCTTTGCCTAGGGCCGAATTGGCAGGCATGGGCCTGGCCGCTGCTGCCCGTAGGCGTGCCCCCGGCGTATTGTCTACCATGAGGTCCGCTGAGTCCCTGTTGCTGTTGCAGCTGCAGTTGGTAGTGGTGGGCGTGGGCTCCGTTGCCATGCCACTCCCGTGGCGTGTCATCCATAGCGCTTCGCGCACCTACAGCCAGGGCCGGCGCTGGGGGCATGCCCAGAAGCAGGCCGTCCAGCTCATCCAGGTCGGGCGGGGGCGTGGGGAGACGGGCCGCTGTGGGCGTGGGCGCAGGGGCGGGCGCCGCCACGACGGGACTGGCGAGCTCGCCACTGCCCGCGTACGGCGGCCCCGCCGCCAGGCCGCTTCCGACGCTGCTTGGGCGGCCGGTGGGCAGCAGGTGCAGCCCCACTGCGCCGGTGCTGCTGCTGCGGTAGAAGCACACAGCGTCAAGCGGTGAGCCGGGCGGCGGGCAGGGCTGCTGGTGGTGGTGTTGCTGCTGGTGTTGCTGCTGCGGCGGCAGGGCCCGATACACAGGGGAGATGACGCCTGGGAAGCCCTCAGGGGCCGGCGCCTGGTCCTGCTGGCCCCACAGGTTGACAGCGGCGCCGCGGAAACCGTGAGCCTCGCGGCCAACATCGCAGGGGGCGCAGTGCGGCTGCGGCTGCAGGCCAAGGGCTTCGGCCGCCGCAGCGGCAGCATCAGCAGCAAGGGGCGGCGGCGGAGGCAGCGCGTCAGGTGGCGGCGCTGCGTGCGGCCCGGTGGGAAAGAGCTCGTCCAGGAGCGCCGTGACCGCATCCGGGTCCAGGGAAGGGTACGTGAGGCAGGCCGCGGAGCCGGCTCCTGCGGTTCCAGAGTTGGCGGCGGCGCCGCCAGCAGGGCCCGGGCCGGCGCTGGCCTGGCAAGCTGTGTCAGCCGGGGGCACCGCAGAGTTGCTCTTGGGGGGCACACCCCAGCACGCCACAGCACCGTCTGCGCCATGGAGTAGGGCCGCGGGGTCTATGTCCGGCGCTGAAGCGAGTGGAGGCGGCGGGGGCGGCGGCGGGGGCGGGGGAAGAGGCGTGGGCAGGAAGGGGAAGAGGGGGCCGCTGGGGGCGGACAGAGGGGCGTCGGGCAGGGCGGGGGCGGAGGCGTTGACGGGCAGTAGGGAGGGGGAGGTGGTTGCAGAGCCCGCACGGTGCAGGGCGCTGATGGTGGTGAGCAGCGGCGGCAGCGGCGGCGGCGGAGGCGGCTTTGCGCCGCTGTCAGTGGGCGTGTGACCGAACCTGCCGGCAGCCTGTTGGTTGGGGTTGGCGGTTGCGGCAGTTGTTGCGCTGGTGGTTGGGGACGTGGATGGAGGGCGCGGCGGCAGGGCGGGAGCAGGCTCCGCTTGCGGGTGCGGCTGCTGCTCACTGGTGGAGGGGCGGCGGGCGGGGGCCAAAGGCGGCAGCGGCGCGGCGGCGGGGGCCGGCGGCGGGCGGCGCTTGCGCGGGCGGCGGTCGTCGTCGCTGTCCGACTGGGAGTCGGAGTCGGAGCCGGGTTCGCTGCCGGCGCGGGAACCGCGGCGGCGGGCGCCCTGCTTGCGTGGCTTGCCCTGTGGGTGCGGACGGAGCGAGGGACCGAGATGAACGAGGGTGGAATGAGGGTGGCAATGGAGGTGTGCGAGCGGGCGTATAACAATATAACGGCGGGCGTATCGTGAAGTGTGTGGCGTAGACGTGAGGCTGCAGCACCGTGAGCAACGTCGTGACAAGTTGAAGTTGGTAGTACAATGTGTAAGACCGATAGCTACGGCGGAGATTTGCCAGTGGAGTCGTGGAAATTGTGGACATGGAGGTGACAGGGGCGGTTTGGAGCGAACGACGCGCGCACATGTGGCGGGTACTGCGCTGTGCCCGCGCAGCGGCTCCCAAGGCCTCACCTGCAGCACCGGGAGTCCGTACTGCTTGAGCCACTTGCCCAGCGCGATGCAATCGGGCATCACCTTGATACTCACGTGCCACTGCAAGGGATACGGCATGGAGTGCAGTTAAGGGGGGAGAGAGAGTCAAGGACGACCAACAGTTGGTGCGATGTGCGAAGCTGGGATTCGGGCAGGTGTCATCAGTAAAGTGAGCTTGTGCTAAGCCCGCGCCGTACAGTGCAGTCTTCCACGACACTCAACCGCAGGCTGGCGACGCAGGGACCAACCTTTGCCGTGGCAGTCCCTCCCAGCCGCTCAAACCTGCACAGTCAGCAAATCGCGCGCGGGCGCTGAGTGGTGATTCGCACCGCATACCCAGCCTCAAGTGGCCGGAGGGCCACGAAACAAAGCATGTGCGACTGGGTACCAGCAGCCGGTGTGCCAGTTCTGAATGTATTGGTACAATGCAATGACTGTAACGCATGCAGCAAGTATTAGGGTAAGCGTGCTTAGGTCTGCGAGCACGGTGCATGCTGGTTCCGCTGCAACATCCGACAGGAGTGCACGTTGAAACATATAACTCACGGAAAGGGAACATGGCCTAGCTGGCATGCACGAAAGCCCCACCTGCCGCGCGTGATCATCTCGCCCTCGTACTCGATGCACTCGCGGCCCTCCAGGTACGGCTCGGGGTAGAAGGTGCCGTACACCATGCTCACGGGCTCCGTCACGCCCGTGGCGGCCTCCCGCGCTTTAACGGCGGCGGTGCGGCGGCGCTGGGACGTGACGCGCACCTGGCATGTGACACGGGGGACAAGGTGGCGGGTATGGGAGAGCTGGGGAGGCAGCACGGATGGTTACTTACAAAAACGCAACGCAATAAGCATCGCCGCGTCTACGTCCGCGCAGGGCTTGCTATCCGCGCTCGCCACGCGTGTGGTCCACCTGTTCCCCCGCACGCGGCGCAACCCGAGCCCCAGGGACCTCCCCGGGCCCCACCTGCACCGGCGCCGGCAGGTTGGCGGGCTTTGAGTGCAGCGGCAGGTACTCCATGGCCCCCGCGGTGATGGGCGTGGGCCCGCTCGGCCGTGCCGGCTGCCGGTGCGGTGGCTCCGGCTTGGCCTCCTTGGCCGCTGCCTTGGCCGCCGCCGCCGCTGCCGCAGCCGCTGCCGCCGCGTTCAGCATGGCGGCCACCGCCGCCACTTGGCCGCCGCCGCCGCCAGCGGGACGCTCGACGCCAGCAGCGGCGGGCGCAAGCGCCACCCTGAGCGCGTTGGCGGCCGCGGCGCCCGTGGCAAGCAGTACCGGGCCCAATGTGCTACCCGTACAAACTGTGGAGGACTCTGCGCAGGGAGCTGCTGCAGGCCTGCTTGGACGGTGGGCGCTGGGGGGCCACAGGGTGTCTGCTTGCAGCGTGGTTGATGGCGCAGACATGAGCACCGACAGGGTGACGAACCCGGGGCTGAGGCCGTTGTCCAGTGCTGTGGCCTGTGTCTTGCCTGGGATCTGGGCTGGGGGAGGGGCGGGTGAGGCCGCAGGGGAGGGCGGAGCCTGCTGTGCGGTTGGCGGTCGCACGAGGCCCTGCTGCACAGTAGGCTGCTGCACGGGCGCGCTGTTTGCTGATGTGCTGGCCAGTGAGCTAGCCAGGTTGGGGCCGCAGGTAGCTGGCAGTAGGTGCCCGGTGCTGCGCTGTATGCCATCGGCATCGCGCTTCGCGTTCGGTAGAGCGCAGGGGTAAGACGCTGCGCGCACTCCAGCAGGCATTGAGCAAGTGTCGACTTCTCCAGTCATCGGTGGAGACACGCGGCTGCTGAAGTTCTGGTGGCCATCGCGCGCGTGCGCGGACGAGGACACTGCGCGCCCCAAGGGCAGTTGGTCGGCTTTCCCGCCACCGGAAAGGACACGAGAAGCGGCGCGGTTGTCATCGTGGCTGTGACAGTGGTTTGCTGAAATTGTTAGCCCAAAGTCAGTTGTGTATGACTGATTATGCGCTTGCTCTTCATCGACATGGGCGTCGGTTTGTAGCGGGCGGGTAGCGCAAGTCGCGTAAACTTGTGCTGGAGAGTTGTTAATTCGTGCTGCAGTATCTGTGGGTTGCAGTGAGCTTGCTTGGCTCGTGTAAGCATGATTAACGTGCACCCCCTTCGGCTGCGCTGTGACCGCTCGTCCACCCGAAAGGTCTGGGCTGGCACAGCAACCAGGTCCCGGTGAGCTGTATGAGCCTGTTGAGCCGCTGGGGACAAGCTTGCCGCCAGGACCGAATACGAAAACGTGGCCTCCCGACCATCCCTGTCGCTCAGAACCAGCGGGCACAACTCCTCCAACGAAAGGTGATGTGTAGCTGCTCAAGATTTCATCTGCCATTGAGTATGTTTCTTAGTTGGGCTGCAGGCTATGGCGTCGACATAGCGCCTGCGACGGAAGGAGAGTGACCAAGCACAAAACGAATCTCAGAGAGCCGCTAACGTTGCAGTTGCGGCGATTTTTTGCGACTGCATGGGCTCTCTACCCCCTACTGGCAAGGCTGGCTTGTGTACTCGGCAGCAGATGTCTCCTCACATGACACTGCGCGCAGATGAAGAGAACACGCGAGACCAAGACCAGTGTTGCACTTACACAGAGCTAGATTGTACTACCGTAGTGTTCTCCAGCTGGGTGGGGTGTCGTGGCGTTGTTACCGGCGCGATCCTGGGATTTGTCGGCAACCGTTAGGTACCGGCTGCGTTGTGAGCAGAGAAGAAGGCTGTTTGTCGATGGCGTACCGAAACAATGTTTGCATCCTCAGCTTCAATGGCCTTACACGCTAGATTCGGTTTTTGTTGGACCGCCCTGTGCTCGGAGTCATACCAGCAGGGTTCACCTCAACCACCATAGCGAACAAGGCATGCCACGTATGCACATGCAAGAGTGTAAGTAAAAACTATGTATACAAGCAATTGCTGCCAGTTGCTAACAGTACCGTTGCGGTCTGACATTCTCAGGACATAGCTGCTGCTCCCGTTCTGCCCACGCTTGTGCAAAGAGCAGGCTCCTGCTTATATGTGGGTATATCACGTTGCCATCGTTTCGGCAGTAATCCCGTACACAGTTACCTCTTACCTGCGTCGGGCCCAGACGGGGTCGAAGGCCTGGCCCGACCGCTGGAACACGTATGTAGACCGTTTGAGGGATCACGCAGCAATAACATGCCTGTGTATGTTTAACATGGTTCGTTCCCGGTAGTTAAGTAGGAAGCCGGGTAAGAGGGTTAGGTAGCCTGGATTGCGAACTAGGGTTTTGCAGTGTCGTAGCGATCTACTAGGCAGGTTCCTTATGCCCGATCACCTCCAGTGTAGGGCGCACGCCCAGCCTCGTCATCGCCGCGCGGCAATGCATCCCACCTGAAGCTGACATGTTCAAACGCACTCCTTAGTAGCCCGCGTGCTTCCGAATTTATACGAAAGCAAGCGTGGACAACCTGGCTGGCAGGTGATCCCTGCTAGAGCCGCCGCACTGGTCGCAGCTGGTCGTTCCTAGCGGCGCTCATGTGCAGGCGAAACCGCGGGCAACTAGCTCCAGCCCCTGCTCTAGCCCGTTAAGGCAGGCCCACAAGCGAGGCCACGAGCGAGGCTCAGCGAGGGACCGGCCAGGCGGCGTCCCCTGCAGCCTGCACGCCTGCAGCAACAGGCTACGAAACGAACGAAGTAGGTGCCAGGGGCCTTGCTTGCCCACCACCTACTGCCATCGGGCCCTGCCACCCAAGCCGCCGCCACTTCAAGCTCCATCTCCTCACCCCTATCCTCACCTGTACGTCTCTGCCCTGCCCTGGCGGACGCACAGGGGCGCAAGCAGCAGCAAGCACCGATGGTCAGAGGCACCCAACCGTGGGGAAGGCGTGTCGGTGGTTGGTGGCTATCAGTGGATGATGGTTGGGCATCAGCTGGTAGATGGTTTCCCTTTCCCTGTTTC
>VFQN01001771.1_pt1 | contig 35089 bp, 30 predicted proteins | sample 3512371 | NCBI WGS metagenome assembly VFQN01 (sample SAMN10412370, study PRJNA504923) | tailings metagenome | isolation source: Replicate 2 from Balatoc abandoned mine | place: Philippines: Itogon, Benguet | collected 2017-08-28 | reverse complement strand
TATGGCGAGCGCACGCACCTGTCGGTGATGGAGTACTGGCGCTGGTGGGTGGTGCACCTGTGGGTCGAGGGCTTCTTCGAGGTCTTCGCCACCGCCGTCATCGCCTTCCTGTTCACCAAGCTGGGCCTGATCAAGACGAAGACGGCCACCGTGGCCGTGCTGTTCGCCACCATCGTCTTCATGGCCGGCGGCGTGCTGGGCACCCTGCACCACCTGTACTTCACCGGCACGCCGACCGCGGTCATCGCGCTCGGTGCCTCGTTCTCGGCCCTGGAAGTGGTGCCGCTGGCCTACGTCGGCTTCGAGGCCTACCACACCTACAAGCTGGGCCATGCCACGCCGTGGATGCAGCGCTACAAGTGGCCGATCCTGTTCTTCACCGCGGTGGCCTTCTGGAACCTCGTCGGTGCGGGCCTGTTCGGCTTCCTGATCAACCCGCCGCTGCCGCTGTACTACATGCAGGGCCTCAACCTGACCCCGCTGCACGGCCACACCGCCCTGTTCGGCGTGTACGGCATGCTCGGCATCGGCCTGATGCTGTTCTGCCTGCGCGGCATGAAGCCGAACGCGATCTGGCCGGAAGCCCCGCTGCGCACCGCCTTCTGGGCGCTGAACATCGGCCTGGTCGGCATGGCGCTGTTCACCCTGCTGCCGCTGGGCGTGCTGCAGCTCGACGCGGCGCTGGAGCACGGCTACTGGTACGCGCGTTCGGCCGAGTTCATGCAGCAGCCGATCGTGGACATGCTGGTGTGGATGCGCGTGCCGGGCGACACGATCTTCAGCGTCGGCGCGCTGGCGTTGGCCTGGTTCGTGGCCCGTCTGTGGATCGCACCGCGCAAGACGCTGCCCAAGGTGGAGGGGGCGACCGAGGCGGCGCGCTGATCCCCGACGCGACCCACTCCTTCGAAGCCCCGCTCCGGCGGGGCTTCGTCGTTTCCGGGGTCCTGCGTTTGACCCTGGGTTGTCGTTGGCCGGCAGGGACGCGCTGCACGCGTCCTCTTCCGCTCTTTCGCTCCAGAGGACGCGTGCATCACGCCCCTGCCGGACGACTGTCCGGGGTCGAGGTGGCCGGAACTCGCATTCGCCTGCGCGCGGTGCGTGGCTCCCGCTGTGTTTCCGCGCGGTTCGCGGACAAGTAGATGGTCGGATACGCACCGGATCGCGGCGTGTCCCGTCGATATCTCGGGGCGCGCACCTGAAGTGCGCTGAGGGCGCCTCTGGTCGCAATGTGGTCGAAGGTCAAAGGCAAAAGCGGTCAGCAGGAGGGGATCAAGAGCAGATTCCCGCGATCGGGCCGGGGCTTGAGTTGCTGGTTGCTTTTCCCTCTTAGAAACATCGCCGGAACGGGGTCAGGTTCACTTCGACAATGATGGCGTGCCCCGGCCGGACGTCCGGGGCCAGCGGGAACCGGGCGGCGTCGGGAGGGCTTGGGGGGAGGTCGAAGCGGAGGGCAGGAAGCCCGTAGCGGCCGCGAATGAGTTGGACAGGACGTCGCTCACGACTGAGCGGGCGAGCCTCCCCCCAAGCCCTCCCGGCGGCGCGCCGACATCAAAGCGGAAGCCCGTGCAACCGGAGGCCGGAGTACGGCAACACGGGATGACGTGGGTCAAGGCGGGCACGCGGCGCGCTTGCGACCCTAGCGCCACGTTCCCCGGAAACGCCGCCATGGCCCACGCCGCCTCCCCCGCCTTCGAACTCCCCATCGCCGCCGCCCCGCACCGGCTGCTGTTCTTCGTCGGCGCGGCCAACGTGCTCGCGGCCATGGCCTGGTGGACCGGCTGGATGGCGGGCTTCGCACCCCAGCCCAGCGTGCCGGCGGGCTGGATGCATGCCTTCGTCATGCAGTACCAGGTGCTGCCGGCCTTCATCTTCGGCTTCCTGCTCACCGTCTTCCCGCGCTGGATGGGCCAGGCCGAGGGCAGCCGCTGGCATTACCTGCCCGTGGGCCTGGGCCTGCTGGCAGGCCAGGCGATGACGCTGATCGGACTGGGCACCGGATCGCCGCTGCTGCTGCATCTGGGCGTGGTGAACACGCTGGCCGGATGGATCGCCGCGATGGGGGTCGTGGCGGCCTGCCTGCGGCGCGACCGCAGCGGCGGCTGGCCTGCGGGGTGCTGCTTCGGTGGGTGGCTCCCTGGCCTGGCGGGCCTGCTGGCGTTCGCCGCCTACCTGCATGTCCCGGGCGAGCCGCGCCTGGCCTTCGCCATGCTCAAGATCGGCACCTTCGGCCTGCTGGTGCCGGTGTACGCGACGGTCGCGCACCGCATGTTCCCCTTCTTCGCCGGCAATGTCGTCGCCGGCTACCGGCCGTGGCGGCCGATGTGGATCCTGGCGGCCTGCTGGCCGCTGTGGCTGGGCCATGTCGCGCTGGAGCTCGCGCACGCGCACCAATGGCTGTGGCTGGTCGACCTGCCGCTGCTGGCCCTGGGCGCGCTGTGGCTGGCCAGGAACTGGCCGCGCGGGCGGGCGCCGGCGCTGCTGCGCGTACTGTTCATCGGCTATGCCTGGCTGCCGCTGGCGATGGCCCTGTACGCGTCGCAGTCGCTGTGGTTCTTCGCCACCGGCGAGTTCGTGCTCGGCCGCGCGCCGGTGCACGCGGTCTCGGTGGGCTTCTTCGGCAGCCTGCTGGTGGCCATGGTCACGCGCGTGACCCAGGGCCATTCGGGCCGGCCGCTGGTGCTCGGGCGAATCCCGGCCATCGCCTTCGTCGGCATGCAGGCGGTGGCGCTGCTGCGGATCGCCTCGGAGTTCGCGGCCAACCCCGCGCCCTGGTTCCTCGCCGCCGGCCTGGGCTGGCTGGCGGTCTTCCTGCCCTGGGTGCTGCGTTCGCTGTGGATCTACTCGACCCCGCGCGCCGACGGCCGCCCGGGTTGAAAGGACCGACATGATCGCCTTCTACCTGCAGATCAAGATGGTGCACATCGCCGCGGTGCTGGCCAGCGGCGGCCTGTTCGCGCTGCGCGGCGCGCTCGTGCTGGGCGGCGTGAAGTGGGCGATGGCCGCGCCGCTGCGCTGGCTCAGCTACACCATCGACACCGTGCTGCTCACCGCGGCGCTGATGCTGCTCACCGCGCTCAAGCTCAATCCCTTCGTGGTGCCCTGGCTGTCGGTGAAGCTGGGGCTGCTGGTTCTATACGTCGTGCTGGGCAGCCTGGCGCTCAAGCGCGCCCGCACGCGCAGGGCGCGCGCGCTGTTCTACGCCGCGGCGCTGGCGACCTTCGCCTTCATGTACTTCGTCGCCCGCGCGCACCATCCGCTGGGCCTGCTGCAGGGGCTGGCGTCGTGAGCCTGCCGGTCGACGCGCCCTGCTTCCTCGGCCCCTATGGCGAGAACGACACGCTGCTGGAGAAACTGGTCGTCGAATTCCTGCGCGACCACGTCTACTGGCGCCGCAACGTGCACCCGGAGGACCCGCCGGCCATCGCCACGGACGCCGCCACCACGCCCGCCTACCGGGAATTCGAGGCGCGAATGCGCCGCGAACTGCATTCGCTGTCCGCCGCGCTCAAGCGCTCGGTGCCCTTCCACAGCCCGCGCTACATCGGCCACATGGTCTCCGACCTGCTGCTGCCCGGGCTGGCCGCGCAGTTCCTGGCCCTGCCCTACAATCCCAACAACGTCAGCTACGACGCCGCGCCCGTCACGATCGACCTCGAGATCAAGGCCGGGCTCCAGCTGGCGCGCATGTTCGGCTACGTGGACGACCCTGCGCGGCCGGACTGCGCCTTCGGCCACCTGACCTCAGGCGGCACGCTCGCGAACCTGCAGGGCCTGCGCCTGACGCTGGCGACCAAGGCTTTCCCGGTGGCGCTGCGCGCGATCGCTCCGCCCGGGCTGGGGCTGCCCGACGACGACTGGGCGGCCTTCAACCTGCGTCCCGCCGATGCGATCGGGTTGCTCGACCGCTGGAACGCCTGGCTGGCCGCGCAGGCTCCCGCCGACCGGAGGCGCTGGCGCAAGGCCTTCGCGACCGCGCGTCTGGAGCACCTCGGCCTGCACGCCTTCCTCGAACGCCACCCGACCCTGGGCACGCCGCGCGTGCTGGCACCGGTCACCGCCCACTACTCCTGGTCCAAGGGCATGAAGATGCTCGGCCTGGGCCGCGCCCAGCTCGAGCTGGTGCCCGAGCGCGGCATGCGCATCGACGTGGACGCGCTGGAGGAACGCCTCGCCGGCCACCTCGCGCGGCGCGAGCCGGTGCTGATGGCCGTCGGCGTGTTCGGCGGCACCGAGTTCGGCACCATCGACCCGATCGACGCCCTGGTGGACGCGCGCGAACGCTGGGCCACGCGCGGACTGGGCTTCGCCGTGCACGTGGACGCGGCCTGGGGCGGCTACCTCGCCACCCTGTTCCGCGAGGCCAATGGCGCCCTGCGCCCGCTGGACGCCCTGCGCGAGGAATTCCAGGATTTTCCGTCCCCCGGGGTGCACGCGGCCGTCGGCGCCCTCGCCCGCGCCGATTCGATCACCGTGGATCCGCACAAGCTCGGCTACCTGCCCTACGGCGCCGGCGCCTTCCTCTGCCGCGACCAGCGCGCGATGGCCCTTCTGGCCGAAGACGCCGACTACGTGTTCAGCGCCCGCGAGGACGGCGACTACTTCCAGCGCTTCCGCCAGCTCGGCCGCTTCATTCCCGAAGGCTCCAAGCCCGGGGCCGCGGCCGCCGCGGTCTATGTGACGCACCGCGTGCTGCCGCTGGACCACGGGAACTTCGGCGCATTGCCGCGCGAATCCATCCGTGCCACCGAAGCGTTCCGCACCGCCGCCGCGCGATTCGCCGCCCGGGTCGAGGGCTGGCTGGGCTGCCGCCTGCCCTTCGAGCCCGACAGCAACCTGGTCTGCCTCGCGCTCAACCCGGCCGGCAACACCGACGTGGCGACGATGAACCGCTTCGTGCGCGCCCTGCATGCCAGCCTCAGCCACGACCCCACGCTGCCGGTGCAGAGCCGCGAGTTCTACGGCTCGATGACCACGCTGCGGCCCGAACTGCTGGGCCCGGAGGAAACCGCGCGCGTGATGGCCAGCCTCGGCCTGGACCCCGCCACGCTCGACGCCGGCGGCGAGGAGGACGACCGCCTGGTCGTGCTGCGCCACACGCTGATGAATCCCTTCCTGCTCGACGCCACCAACGGCATCAACTACCTCGAGGCCTACTTCGACTACCTGGGCCGTCGCGCCGGCGACCTGCTGGCCCGGGCCGCCACCGGGGCGGCCGCGTGACCACGCGCGCCTGGTCGAACGCGGCGCTGGCGGCGCTGGCCCGCGAGGCCGCGCGCTCGGCCGACACCCACCTGCTGCGCCTGGACCTGCCGGCCTTCCCCGGCATCGGCCTGTACTTCAAGGACGAGGCCGCGCACCCGACCGGCAGCCTCAAGCACCGGCTGGCGCGCTCGCTGTTCCTCTACGCGCTGTGCAACGGGCGGCTGCGCGAGGGCCAGGCGGTGATCGACGCATCCTCGGGCAGCACGGCGATCTCCGAGGCCTGGTTCGCGCGCCTGCTCGGCCTGCGCTTCATCGCGGTGATGCCCGACTGCACCGCCCCGGCCAAGATCCGCGTGCTGCGCTCGCTGGGCGCGGACTGCGTGCTGGTGCCGCGCACGACCGATTGCCGCAAGCTCGCCCGCGACCGCGCCGGTGCCGAGGACCTGTGTTTCCTCGACCAGTTCGGCCTGGCCGAACGCGCCACCGACTGGCGCGGCAACAACAACATCGCCGAATCGATCCTGGCGCAGATGGCGATGGAACCGTCGCCGGAGCCGGCCTGGATCGTCTGCGGCGCCGGCACCGGCGGCACCTCCGCCACCATCGGCCGCTACCTGCGCTACCGCGGCACCGCCACCCGCGTCTGCGTGGCCGAACCCACCGGCGGCGCCTTCGCGACCGGCTGGCGCAGCCGCGATCCGGATGCGCCGGCCAGCGCGCCAACGCTCATCGAAGGCATCGGCCGCCCGAAGGCCGAACCCGGTTTCCTCTACGACGTGGTGGACGCGGTGGAAGAGGTGGACGACGCCGAGTCCATCGCCGCCGCCTGGCGGCTCGAAGACCTGCTCGGTCGCCGCTATGGCGGCAGCTCCGGCACCAACCTCGTCGCCTGCCTGCGCCTGGCCGCGGCCATGCGCGCCCGCGGCGAGACCGGCAGCATCGTCAGCCTGCTCTGCGACCGCGGCGAGCGCTACGCCGAAACCCTGTTCGACCCGGCCTGGCTGGCGGCGCAGGGCATCGCGCTGGCGCCGGCGCAGGCCCGCCTCGACGCGGCGCTGGCCTGAGCGGCATGGTCGCGCACGACCTGCGGGCCTTCCTCGCCGAGCTGTCGCGGCGCGGCGACCTGCAGCGGATCGACGCGCCCGTGGATCCCGAGCTGGAAAGCACCGCGCTCAGCCACCTCGCCCTGCGTCGCGGCGGCCCGGCCCTGCTGATGGCGAACCCGGTCGGCGCGAAGCATGCCTTGCTGGGAAATCTGTTCGGCCATCGCCGGCGCGTCGAGGCCGCGCTCGCCGGGCGGCCCCTGGCCTCGCTGCGCGAGCTGGGCGAACTGCTGGCCGCGCTGAAGGAACCGCGCTGGCCGGGCAGCCTGCGCCAGGCGCTGTCGAGCTGGCCCGAACTGGCGCAGCTCTCGCATGTCGCGCCGCGCACGGTGCGCGACGCCGCGTTCAACGACGAGGTGCTCGAGGGCGAGGACGTCGACCTGCACCGCCTGCCGATCCAGCGCTGCTGGCCCGGCGACGTCGCCCGCCTGCTCACTTTCGGCCTGGTGGTGACCCGGGGCCCGCACCAGGCGCGCCAGAACGTCGCGATCTACCGGCAGCAGCTGCTCGACCGCAACCGCCTGGTCATGCGCTGGCTGCCGCACCGCGGTGGCGCGCTGGACTTCGCCGCGTTCCAGGCCGCGCACCCGGGCAAACCCTTCCCGGTGCTGGTGGCGATCGGCGCGGACCCGGCGACGATGCTCGCCGCGGTGGCGCCGGTGCCCGACACGCTGTCGGAGCACGAATTCGCCGGCCTGCTGCGCGGCGAACGCAGCCGCGTCTGGCGCAGCGGGCTGACCGGCCTGGATGCGCCGGCCGGCAGCGAGATCCTGCTCGAGGGATTCATCGAACCGGGCGACACCGCGCTCGAAGGCCCCTTCGGCGACCACACCGGCTACTACAACGGGCAGGGCACTTTCCCGGTGTTCACGGTGCGGCGCATGCGCCTGCGCCGCGACGCGATCTACCACGGCAGCTACATGGGCCGCGCGCCAGGCGACGAACCCTCGGTGCTGGCCTCGGCCCTGAACGAGGTGTTCGTGCCGATCCTGCGCAAGGCCTTCCCCGAGGTCGTGGACTTCCACCTGCCGCCCGAGGCCTGCTCGTACCGCGTGGCGCTGGTCAGCATCCGCAAGCAGTACCCGGGGCACGCGCGCAGGATGATGATGGGCGTGTGGTCCTGGTTGCGCCAGTTCACCTACACCAAGTTCGTGGTGGTGCTGGACGACGACATCGACCTGCGCGACGGCGGCCAGGTGCTCTGGGCCCTGTCCACGCGCGTGGACCCGGCCCGGGACGCGATGATGGTCGGCAATACGCCGATCGACTACCTCGACTTCGCCAGCCCGGTCGCCAACCTCGGCTCCAAGCTCGGCCTCGACGCCACCCGCAAGTGGCCGGGCGAGGTCAGCCGCGACTGGAGCGAGCCGATCGTGCCCGACGCCGAGGTCGAGCGCCGGGTTCAGTCGCTCTGGGATTCGCTCCAGGCCGGGTCCACGAACAGCGCCGGATAGCGCGCCACCACCGCTTGCAGCGATTCCAGCGCGCGGGCGTCGAAGCCTTGCTCCAGCGTGCCCGCCGCATCCAGCACGGAAGCGAGCAGCGGATGCAGGGCGGCATCGGGCGCCGGTTCGAGCCGGCATTCGGCGAACATCATCTGCACGGCGGAGCGCAGTTCGGCGGCGATGCCCTTCACCTGGACCGGATCGAGATGGCCGTGGGCGGCATGGTCGAGGGCGGTGGTCGCGGCGCGCACGCGGGCCATGCCGCGCGACAGCGGTTCATCCGCCGGCCAGGGCGCACCGGCGGGCAGCGGCGCATCCGCGGCCGGCGGCGCCGGCGCATGGGCGGCATGCGCCGCCTCCCCGGCCTTTGCGCCGGCGTGGGCGCCGGCGGGCGCATCGGAAGGGTCATGGGCATGGCCACCGGCGAACGCCAGCGCGGGAACCAGCATCAGCAGGGGCAGGAAGCGCAGGGACATGGATCGGACTCCGGGCACCGCGGCGGAGGGCCGCGACGCCATGGTCGCCCGGTCCGCCTCGCCGCGACCTGACCCAGGTCAACGACCGGCACGATGCCGGCCGGCGACCATGCGCCATCGCCCCGACGGAGCCTCCGATGGAACTGGTCTGTCCCGCCGGCAACCTGCCGGCCCTGCGCGCGGCCGTGGATGCCGGCGCCGATGCCGTCTACGCGGGTTTCCGCGACCAGACCAATGCCCGCGCCTTCCCCGGGCTGAACTTCGACGAGGCCGAACTCCGCGAAGGCATCGCCTACGCGCATGCGCGCGGCCGCAAGGTCTACCTGGCCCTGAACACCTATCCCGAGACGGCGCGGCTGCGCGCCTGGCAGGCGGCCGTGGACCACGCCGCGGACATCGGCTGCGACGCCATCATCGCCGCCGAGATGGCCGTGCTCGAACACGCGATGCACGAGCATCCGGGGCTGGCCCGGCACCTGTCCGTGCAGGGCTCGGCGACCAGCGCGCCGGCACTGCGCTACATGCACGAGCGATTCGGCATCCGCCGCGCCGTGCTGCCGCGCGTGCTGTCGCTGCAGCAGGTCGAGCGCCTGTGCGAGCACTCGCCGGTGCCGCTGGAGGTGTTCGGCTTCGGCAGCCTTTGCATCATGGTCGAGGGCCGCTGCCAGCTCTCGAGCTACGTCACCGGCGCCTCGCCCAACCGCCACGGCGTGTGCTCGCCGGCGCGTTTCGTGCGCTGGGAGGACCACGCCGGGGGCGAGAAATCCGTGCGGCTCAACGGCCTGCTGATGGACCGCTACGCCCCGGGTGAACCGGCGGCCTACCCGACGGTGTGCAAGGGCCGCTTCGACGTCGGCGGCGAGATCTTCCATGCGCTGGAGGAACCCACCAGCCTCAACACGCTCGAACTGCTGCCGCAGCTGGCCAAGGCCGGCGTGTCGGCGCTGAAGATCGAAGGCCGCCAGCGCGGCGTCGCCTACGTGTCGGCGGTCACGCGCACGTGGCGCGAGGCCATCGACCGGCACCGCGCCGAACCCGCCACGTGGTCGGCGCAGCCGCGCTGGCAGCAGGCCCTGTCGGCCCACGCCGAAGGCCACCAGACCACCCTCGGCCCCTACCACCGCGCCTGGCACTGACCGCATGAAACTCAGCCTCGGACCCCTCCAGTACTTCTGGCCGCGCGATCGCACGCTCGCCTTCTACCGCGAGGCGGCGCACTGGCCGGTGGACGTCGTCTACCTGGGCGAGACCGTGTGCAGCAAGCGCCGCGAACTGGGCACCCGCGACTGGATCGCGCTGGCCGACGAACTCGCCGACGCCGGCAAGGAAGTCGTGCTCTCGAGCCTGGCGCTGACCGAAGCGGAATCGGAACTCAATGCCGTGATGCGCATGCTCGACCACGGCCGTTTCCTGGTCGAGGCCAATGACCTGACCGCGGTGCAGCTGTGCCGCGAACGCGGACACGGCTTCGTCGCCGGCCCCAGCCTCAACGTGTACAACCACCGCGCACTCGCCCTGCTGGTCGAGGACGGCCTGCGGCGCTGGGTGCCTGGCGTGGAGCAGGGCCGGCGGCTGGTGGAGGACCTGCTCGAGGCCTACCGGGCGGGCCACGGCGCGCCGCCGGAGGTCGAGGTCATCGCCTGGGGCCGGCTGCCCCTGGCGTGGTCCGCGCGCTGCTTCACCGCCCGCGCCTTCGACGTACCCAAGGACGCCTGCGGCTTCCGCTGCATCGAGCACCCCGGCGGCCTACCCCTGGCGACGCGCGAGGGGGAGCCCTTCCTGCGAATCAACGGCATCCAGGTCCTGGGCGACGAGACCACCGACCTCGGCCCCGAGATGGATGCGCTGCGCGCGCTCGGCGTCGGCCTGCTGCGGCTGTATCCGCAGGCCGGGGACATGCGCGAGGTGGTCGAGCATTTCGACCTGGCGCGACGCTCGCCGCAGCCACCACCGCGCCGGGGCGCGGTCAACGGCTACTGGCACGGCCAGCCCGGCAAGCCCGGGCTGCCGGCGGGCTGAGCGCGCTCAGCCGCGGTCGCGGCCGAACACCAGGGTGGCGTTGGCGCCACCGAAGCCGAAGCTGTTCGACATCACGGTGTCGAGCGTGGCGGCACGGCCCTCGCGCACCATCGGGAAGCCTTCGGCCTCCGGGTCTAGCACGTCGATGTTCGCCGAGCCCGCGATGAATCCGTCGCGCATCATGAGCAGGCAGTAGTGTGCGCCATCACCACCGCGCCACGCGCGCGCCTGAGCCGGCGGATGGCGTCGATCCACGGCAGGTGCAGCGGCACCTCGAGGCAGGGCACGAGGCGCTCGAGCGTGGCCGAGAGGGCCGCGTACTCCGTCTCGAGCTCCGGGTGCCAGCGCGGGCGCAGGGCGGCATCCTCCGGCGGGACGGCGCTCATGCCCGCCCCCGGTGCACGGCCCGGGCATCTCGCGCGAGGCGGGCGCCGCGGTGGAGCAGGATGCGCGCCGCCAGCGGGACCGCGTCCCAGGGCAGGCGGTCGAGCAGGTTGCGCGCGGTCAGGCCCAGCTCGGTGTCGCCGGAGAGCGCCAGGCGGCGCTGGAAGAACAGCGTGTCGGCGTCCTCGAGCCGGCCCGCGAGCAGCAGCAGGTCGGTCGCGCTTCCGCGCACCGTGGCCTCGGCGGCGTCGCTCGTGGCGCGCAGGCGGCCGTCCTGCAGTTCCAGCACCCAGGACAGGCCGAGGTCGGGCACTTCGATGCCCAGCCGCCGGCCCGCCATGAAGTCGAGGTCGCCACGCATCCGCGGGCCGTCGAGCAGGCGCGCGACCACGGCCTCGATCGCGCGTCCCTGCCATGCCGGCGGCACGGCCCGCAGCAGCGGCGCCCAGCGCGCCGGCGGCGGCAGCCAGCGCAGCAGCCGATTCACGGGCACGTCGCCGCCGGCGTCGTCGGCGTCCATGGACGCCATCGCGACGTCGGCTGGTGGCATGCCCTGCAGCCGATGGCCATCGCCGACCACGAGCGCCAGCTGGCCGCGCGCGAGGTCGGGCGGCAACCCGAGCCAGCGCGCCAGGCCAAGGCCGCGCGCGAACACGCGCCGTTCGCGGGCCTCGTCGCGGGCGGGCAGGCCCGCCCGCCGCTTGCTGGCCGCCACCGCGGACACCAGGCGGCGGCGCGCGGCCAGGAGCAGCAGGAGCGTGTCGTCGAGGCCGTCGATCCCGCGGCGCAACAGGCCCAGCGTGGGCGGTCCAGGGTTCATGGTGAGGCTCCGGGGTGGGTTCGGGATGTGGGCGGGTGCGCCAATGCGAAATCGCGGACGCGCCCGGCCAGGCCGTGCTGGGCGCGGGCCAGCTGAAGGCAGGCCGCCAGCCACGCGAGCCCGGCCAGCGTCGTGGTCCACGCCGACGGCCAGGCCACCGCCATCGGCAGCGTGAACGCCGCGGCGAGGAAACGATTCCGCAGGGCCTGGCGGCGCGCAGGCGGCAGCAGGGTCGCGACGCCGGGCAACTGCAGGCCGCGGCCGCAGCGCCGGTGCAGCTCGATCCAGCCAAGGAAGGCACTGATCTCCACCAGCATCGACAGCACCAGCAGCGGCAGGCCGGCGCCGAGGGCCAGGGCCATCGCGAGCCGCGATTCGCCGGCGGCGAGCGCGATGGCGGCGGCCAGGATCGCCAGCAGCCCGGCGCGCCAGGCGCTGGGCAGGGCCGCCTGTAGCGGCTTGCGCGAGCGCGACTGCAGCCACAACCCGCCCAGCGCGAACGCCGCCGCCAGCATCGCGCCGAACGCCGCCAGCGCCGGCGGGCCCGCCGCGGCCGCCAGCACCGGCAGGCCCAGCGCGACGGCGCCGAGCAAGGCCGCCTGCAGCGTCGCGGGGGCGGGCATGGCGCCCTGGAACATCGGCATCACGACGCGGCCCACGCTGGCGATGAGCACGCCGACCCATGCCAGCAGGCCGACGCTTGCATGCACATCGGTCCAGCGGGCGAGGTCGAGCGCCAGCCGGCCCGACATCGCGGCCACGAGCGCAAGCCCCAGCACGGCAGTCGCCAGGCCACCGAGCAGCGACACGGCGATGCCGGCGTGCAGCAGGCTGGCCGCGGCGCGACGCAGGAGCCCCGGCAACGCGGCACCCGCCAGCAAGGCGAAGGCAGCGACGAGCAGCAGTCCGCCCGCCTCGCGCAATGGCGCCAGCGGCCACCACAGGCCCGCCGCCAGCCCCAGCGCACCGGCATTGAGCAGGCCATGCAGCGAGCGCGCCAGCACGGCGCCGCCCGCGATGCGCACGCCGGCCGCGGCCGGCAGGAACTGCAGCAGGCTGCCGAACATCGCGTTGCCGAGCAGGCCCAGCGTGAAGACGTGCACCAGCGCCACGGTCGCCGGCGACCAGCGCGAGGCCAGCAGCGCCGGCCCCTCGCCCAGCAGCATCAGCCCCGCGAGCACGCCCCAGGCCGGGACGGTGCGCAGGAACAGGTTCGGCAGGGCCGTGGCCGGCGCGAGTTCAAGCGCCAGCCTGGCCATCGGTGCATGCGTACCAGGTCATGGCGCCATTACGGCGTCAGGCGCGCGGCGGCGCCCTGACCTCGGTCAACCGGATCAGAAATCCAGGCGCATCGACACGCTGGCGCTACGGCCGGGCCGGGACCAGAAATCGATGTCGGCGGCGTTCGCCGGCAGGCCGCGCAACGCCGACCAGTCCCAGTAGCGGCGGTCGGCCAGGTTCTCGATCGTCGCCACCACGCGGAGGCGATCGCCGAACGACCACCAGGCGTGCAGGTCCCAGCGGGAATACCCCGGCGGCAGGTAAAGCGCGCCGGCGGCCTGGTCGGCCGCGTCGACACGGCGCACGCCCGCAAGGCGCAGTTCGCCACCCCAGCGCTCGCCGGGGGATTCGAAGCCGAGGGCGAGCGTCGCGCGCGGCGGCGGCACGCTGTTGAGCACGCGGTCGCGCGCCGTGTCGCGTCCCTCGGACCAACTCGCGGCAAGGTCGAGGTAGAGGCCTTCCGCCACGGACCCCAGCCCATCGAGCCAGGCGCGCGCCTCGAGCTCGGCACCGCGGATGCGCGCGCGGTCGCGGTTGACCGACTGGAACACCAGCTGGCCGTCGGCATTGCGGCCGAGGTTGGCGCGCGATTCGATCAGGTCGCGGAAGCGGTTCTCGTACAGCGCCAGCGCCAGCTGCAGCGACGGCGCCGACCAGCGCAGGCCCAGCTCGACGCCTTCGCTGCGCTCCGGCCGGAGCCCGGGGTTCGGCAGCGCCACGTAATTGAAGGCGGGCAGGTTCAGTCCGATGTTGACGTCGCCGAATGGCGGCGCGCGATAGCCGCGCGCGTACTGCGCGTACAGGCCCAGGCCGCCGCGGCTCCAGCGCAGGCCGAGCTTGGGCGTCACGCTGTCGTCGTCGATCGACGCCGGTTCGAACGATGGATTGTCGGCGCGCCAGGTCGAATCGGGGCGCGCGCGCAGGCGGTAGCGCTCCCAGCGCAGGCCGGGCACCAGCGCCCACGCCTCGCCTAGCGCGATTTCGTCCTGCCAGAACAGGCCAGTCTCGGTGGCGCGCGTATTGGGGAAATCACGCAGCGGGAACACTTCGCCCAGGATCACCGGGCTCGACGCGCCGGTGGCTAGGTTGGTCTCGAGGCCGTCTCGCAGGCCGCGGAAGTCGTGCTGCACCACGTCGACGCCGAACACCATCCAGTGCCGCGCGCCGCCCCAGTCCAGGCGTTTTTGCGCGACGAGCTCGAGGCCGAGGCTGTCCTGCTCGAACATGAAGCGGCGCTCGCGGCGCGACAGGAACGGCGTGGCGCGATCAGCGAGCCGGTACTGGTCGCTGCGCTGGTCGGTGTCCGTGGCCTGGTGGTAGGCGAGCAGTTGCAGTGAATCGAGGTGGCCGGGCGCCTCCCAGTCCAGGGTCGCGCTGGCGCGATCGCGGTGCTGGCGATCATCACCGGTGAGCGCGTAGGTCGTGTTGAAGCGGCCGGGGCCGAACAGCAGGGACTGCACGTCGGTCTCGCGGCGGGCGCTGCCTTGCTCGAGGGTGGCGCCCCAGGCCATCGCGCCGAGGCGTCCGCCCGCGCGCAGCAGCGCGGCGTCCTGCGCCAGCCGGGCCGGGTTGGCGAAGAACTCCTGATCGTCGGCGGCATTGGCGGTTTCGTGGCCTTGGCGCCGACCCAGCCAGGCGAGTGCGGCCACGTCGCCGTCCGCCGAGCGCCAGGCACCCCGCGCCGAGGCCCACGCGCCGTCGTCGCGACTGCTGCCGCCTGCGCGCCAGCGCCACTGGAAGTGCGCGTCGTCGCGCCAGTCGAGCTCGAGCGGATCCGGCGTCCAGAACGCCACGACGCCGGCCAGGGCCTTGCTGCCATGCAGGGTGGACGCAGGGCCGCGCAGCACCTCGACGCGGTCGACCAGGCCGAGCTCGACCAGGTCGCGGCCGGCGAGAGCGAACTGGCCTACCGCGAAACCGTCGGCCTGCGGCACGCCGTCGAGCTCGACGCCGACCCGGTTGCCCTCCAGCCCGCGCAGGTTGAAGCCCTGGGCGCCGAAGCGGTTCGGGTCCGCGACCACGTCCAGGCCGGGGACCAGCCGGGCGAGGTCCTCGATCGTGCGGACACTGCGGCGCTCAAGCCGCAGGGCGTCGAGTCGGCTGATGGTGCCCACCACCTGGCGCAGCGGTTCCGGGCGGCGGCTGCCGAGCACGACCAGCTCCTCGAGCACCGGCAAGGCGCCTGCCTCCGTCTCCGGCAAGGGGGCCGCGGCGGTGGCGGTGGCCAGGGTGGCGATCAACAGCAGGTCCATTCCCGAATCCCGGTTTCGTCGTGGCGGCCAGCTTGCCCCGGCGGGGCCGGTGGCCGATTTGACCGCGGTCAATCCCGGCGGATCCTTCGCATCGGAAGCTGGCCTCCGCTTGATGCAGGTCAGGGGAAACGCAGGGACCGTGCAACAAGCTGCCGGCCGACGCGGCAGCTGCCGCGACCGGTCCAACCACAGCCACGGGGAACACCATGAAACGCAACCTGCTCAGCGTCTCCCTAGCCCTCGCCTTCGGCGCGGGCCTGGGTTTTGCCCTGCCCCCTGCCAGCGCGGCCGACCCGGCGGGCGACACCATCAACGAGCGCCCGGTGAAGTCCGAAGAGGAAGCCGGACAGGCCGCATACCTCGCCAACTGCGCCGCCTGCCACCAGCCCGACGGCAAGGGCCTGGCCGGCGCGTTCCCGCCGCTGCGCGATTCCGACTGGGTGAAGAAGGATCCGCAAGCGGCGCTGCAGGCCGTGCTCGCCGGCCTCACCGGCAAGATCACGGTCAACGGCCAGGACTACAACGCGGTGATGCCGGCGATGAGCCACCTGGCCGACGCCGACATCGCCGCGATCCTCAACCACGTCATGGACGAGTTCAACGACGTGGACGTGCGCTTCGACGCCGCGCAGGTGGCGGCCGCGCGCAAGGGCATCGCCGGCGCCAGCGACCCGGCGCAGGGCCAGGCGCATCCGGGCACCAGCCAGGCGCAGGCCGCCTACGAGGGCGCACCGACCGCGATGGCCGCCGAAGGCGTGGCGATGCACCGCACGCCGGGTGCGCCCGACATGACCGAGGACGAGTTCAGGCAGGCCACCGACATCTTCTTCCAGCGCTGCGCCGGCTGCCACGGCGTGCTGCGCAAGGGCGCGACCGGCAAGCCGCTCACGCCCGACCTCACCCAGGCCAAGGGCACCGACTACCTGCGCGCGCTGATCAACTTCGGCTCGCCGGGCGGCATGCCGAACTTCGGCACGGGCGGCGAACTGAGCGCCGACCAGGTGGACCTGATGGCGCGCTTCCTGCAGCACACCCCGCCCAGCCCGCCGGAATGGGGCATGGCCGAGATGCGCGACAGCTGGCACGTGATCGTGCCGCTGGACCAGCGCCCGACCCGCCAGATGAACGAATACAACCTGGCCAACGTCTTCTCGGTGACCCTGCGCGACTCCGGCGAGATCGCCCTGATCGACGGCGACACCAAGCAGATAATCAACATAATAAAGACCGGCTACGCGGTGCACATCTCGCGCGTGTCGCACTCGGGCCGCTACGTGTACACGATCGGCCGCGACGGCAAGATCGACCTGATCGACATGTGGATGGAGGTGCCCGACCGCGTCGCCGAGATCAAGATCGGCCTCGAGGCGCGCTCGGTCGAGACCAGCAAGTTCCCGGGCTACGAGGACAAGCTGGCGATCGCCGGCGCCTACTGGCCGCCGCAGTACGTGATCATGGACGGCCCGACCCTGGAGCCGCTGAAGATCGTCTCCACCCGCGGCATGACCGTGGACACGCAGGAATACCACCCCGAGCCGCGCGTGGCCGCCATCGTCGGCAGCCACCAGCACCCGGAGTTCATCGTCAACGTCAAGGAAACCGGCCGCATCCTGCTGGTGGACTACAGCGACATCGACAACCTGCGCGTCACCACCCTCGACGCCGCCCGCTTCCTGCACGACGGCGGCTGGGACGTGAGCAAGCGCTACTTCCTCACCGCCGCCAACCAGAGCGACAAGATCGCGGTGGTGGACTCGAAGGAACAGCGCATGGTCGGCCTGATCGACGTCGAGAAGATCCCGCACCCGGGCCGCGGCGCCAACTTCGTGCACCCGGTGTACGGCCCGGTCTGGGGCACCTCGGCCCTGGGCAATGCCAACATCACCCTGATCGGCACGGACCCGGAGAAGCATCCGGACCACGCCTGGAAGGTGGTCGAGGTGCTGCAGGGCCAGGGCGGCGGCTCGCTCTTCATCAAGACCCACCCGAAGTCGCGCCACCTGTGGGTGGACACCCCGCTCAACCCGGACGCCAAGGTCTCGCAGTCGGTGGCCGTGTTCAACATCGACGACCTGTCGGCCGGCTACACCGTGCTGCCGATCGCCGAATGGGCCAACCTGGGCGAAGGCCCCAAGCGCGTCGTGCAGCCGGAATACAACGCGGCCGGCGACGAGGTCTGGTTCTCGGTGTGGAACGGCAAGGACCAGCGCTCGGCGATCGTGGTGGTGGACGACCGCACGCTGACCCTGAAGGCGGTGATCGACGATCCGCGCCTGATCACGCCGACCGGCAAGTTCAACATCAACAACACGGTCAACGACGTCTACTGAGCCGTCGCCACGCCGGATAACGAAGGGCCCCGCATAGCGGGGCCCTTCTTCTTTCCCGGCCGGCCGGCGGGCGCTGCCGGCGCTCAGCGCGCCGGCAGCGTCCACTCCAGCTGCAGCCAGAGCTTGCGCGTGTCGCGGGCGAAACCATCGCTGCGGTAGTCGGCGACCTTCAGCATCCCGGTCACGTTCGCCACGACCGGGAAGGACAGCGAGGCGTCCCATTCACGGCCGTAGTCGGCGCCGCCGCGGTCGGCCTCGAATTCGTGCCAGGCGATCGCCCAGCCCAGTTTGCCCTGCAGGCGGCCGCGGCCGAAGGCGCCGGACACGCTGGCGTAACGATCCTCGAGGCCGTCGGCCGGCGTCGTGGTGAACTTGTCGGCCCAGCCGTTGAAGGCGTGCAGGGTCGCGAGCGGGGTCTGGAAGGCGGTGGCGCCGTCGCCACCCAGGTGTTCCCAGCCGAGCTTCCAGGTCAGTCCGCGCGCGGCTAGCGAGGGCTCGACCAGCCAGTAGCCGGCGTCCACGTGCAGCGGATTGCGGGCGTAGTCGCGTTGGCGCGCGGCTTCCAGCGTCCAGCCGAACGTGGCGGCCTCGGTCTTGCGCGCGCCGGTCCAGCGCAGGCCGAGGGTGCGCGTGGAGGCGGTGGCGACGTCGCGGTCCTCGTGCCAGTAACCGTAGCCGACGACGGTGCCGGGCGCGCCGGTCCAGGCGGCGTTGAACAGGTGCGTGTCGAGCCGGCGTTCGCGCGCCATCGGATCGATGGCCTCGTCGCCGGCGACGCGGTGCACGCGGCCCAGCCAGCCGTAGCGGAGCGTCCAGGCCGTGCCGGGGCGCGCCTCGAGCCACAGCGCATCGAAGGTCTGTTCGTTCTGGCGCCAGCCCACCGCGCCGACCAGGCGCTGGTTGTCGAGGTTGATGCGCTGGCGGCCGGCCGTCGCGACCAACGACTCGCCCTGCCAGCGCAGCCACGCCTGGTTGAGTTCGAGCGCGCGCGCGTCGGGCACCGCCGGATACGCGGTCTCGCCGTTGGCGCCGGAATTGAAGCTATCGCCGAGTTCGGCCACCGCGTCGGCCTCGGCGAACACGCTGAAGCCGCGCGGCAGGGCCTTGAGGTAGCCCAGGCGCAGGCGCAGCGTGTCCGCGGCGGCATCGCGGGCGAAGGCCGCGTCGTCCACGGCTTCGTGCCGGTAGCGCAGCTGCGCGCTCCAGCCGTCGGCAGCGGCGCAGGGCGAGGCCAGCGCGAGGGTGATGGCGAGGGGGAGAAGTTTTCTCATGACGGTACTCCTGGGAGACCCGGTCCGGGACCGCCACACCATGGCGCCGGGCGGGCCGGCGCGCCCTGAGGCAAATCAAGCCGGCGCATCCCGGGTCCGGCCCGGGGTTCCATCCCCGGGGCAACGGGGGCAGACTGGCTACCGCAGCATAGCTTGACGTGGGTCAGTGACCGGCAGGGGGCCGTCGACTGATCCTTCCTCCATCGCAAGACCACTTCGACCGACTGGAGCCGCACGATGAAACGCACCCTGCTTGCCCTCAGCATCGCCGCGATGATCGCAGCCACCGGCTGCGGGCGCGAAAACCCCAATGCCTCGCTCGACGCCCGCGACCAGGCCGTCGCCGCCCACGAGGGCGACACCGGCGGATCGCGCAAGGGCGACTTCGGCCCGCCCCAGGGCGAGATGATCGAAGCCGTGCTCACCGCCCCGCCGCTGGTGCCGCCGCCGACCAACCGCGACTACCCGGCCAAGGTGAAGGTCTCGCTGGAGGTGCGCGAGGTCGACATGGAGATCTCGGAAGGCGTGACCTACACCTTCTGGACCTTCGGCGGCACGGTGCCCGGCAGCTTCATCCGCGTGCGCCAGGGCGACACGGTGGAGTTCCACCTCAACAACCACCCCGACTCGAAGATGCCGCACAACATCGACCTGCACGGCGTCACCGGCCCCGGCGGCGGCGCGGCCTCGAGCTTCACGGCGCCGGGCCACAGCTCGCAGTTCACCTTCAAGGCGCTCAACGCCGGCCTCTACGTCTACCACTGCGCCACCGCGCCGGTGGGCATGCACGTGGCCAACGGCATGTACGGCCTGATCCTGGTCGAGCCGCCCGAGGGCATGCCGCCGGTGGACAAGGAGTTCTACGTGATGCAGGGCGACTTCTACACCACCACCAAGTACCGCGAGAAGGGCCACGCGCCCTTCGACATGCAGCGCGCGATCGACGAGAACGCCACCTACGTGCTGTTCAACGGCTCGGAGGGCGCGCTGGTGGGCGACAACGCGCTCAAGGCCAACGTCGGCGAGACCGTCCGCCTGTACGTGGGCAACGGCGGCCCGAACCTGGTCTCGAGCTTCCACGTGATCGGCGAGATCTTCGACAAGGTCTGGTTCGAGGGCGGCACGCGCTTCCAGGAGAACGTGCAGACCACCCTCATCCCGGCCGGCGGCGCCGCCATCGCCGACTTCCACCTCGAGGTGCCGGGCAGCTACGTGCTGGTCGACCACTCGCTGTTCCGCGCCTTCAACAAGGGCGCGCTGGCCATCATGAAGGTCGACGGCGCGGAGAACACCGCGATCTACTCGGGCAAGGAAGTGGACGAGGTCTACCTGGGCGACAAGGCCGCCAGCCTCGCGCCGGTGGCGCAGGCCGCCGCCGCCGCGCAGGCCGGCACGCTCAGCCTCGAAGACCAGGTCGCGGCGGGCAAGGCGCTGTTCGCCGGCACCTGCTCGACCTGCCATGGCGTGGACGGCGCCGGCATGCCCGGCGTGTTCCCGCCGCTGGCCGGCTCGGACTGGCTCAAGCGCCCGCACGACGAGCTCGCAGGCATCGTGCTCAACGGCCTCAGCGGCCCGATCAAGGTCAACGGCCAGGACTACAACTCGGTGATGCCGCCGATGAGCCAGCTGACCGACGACGAGGTCGCCAACATCCTCACCTACGCGCTCAACAGCTGGGGCAACCCGGGTGGCCGCGTGAGCAAGAAGGACGTGGCCAAGGTGCGTGCCAGCACCGAGCGCGGCGAAGGCGCGGCGCACTGACGTGCGCCCGGCGCTGCTCGCCCTCGCCCTGATCGCCGGCGGCCCCGCGGCCGCCGGCGACTGGGTGCGCCTGCCCGGCGGCGAATTCCAGTCGGTGCTGCGCTACGAGGACACCGGCGGCAAGGTCGTCGTGGCGCCGTTCGAGCTCCAGACGCGCCCGGTCACGAATGCCGAATACGCCGCCTTCGTGAAGGCCAACCCCGACTGGGCCCGCGGCCGCGCCCCGGCGATCTTCGCCGACGGCCGCTACCTCGCGCTCTGGGCCGGCCCGGCCGAGCCCGGCCCCGCGCTCTCGCCCCGGCAGCCGGTGGTGCAGGTCAGCTGGTTCGCGGCACAGGCCTACTGCGAGGCCCAGGGCGGCCGCCTGCCGACCTGGGCCGAATGGGAATACGCCTCGGCCGCCGACGAGACCCGCGCCGATGCCCGCGCCGACCCGCGCTGGCGCGAGCGCATCCTGGCCTGGTACGCCGTGCCCTCCAGCCGGCCGCTGCCCGAGGTCGGCCAGACCCCGGTGGACGTGCACGGCGTGCAGGACTTGCACGGCCTGGTCTGGGAATGGGTGGACGACTACGCCGCGATGCTGGTCTCGCCCGACAACCGCACCCAGGGCGACCCCGACAACCTGCAGTTCTGCGGCGCCGGCGCCCTGTCCATGGACGACCGCGAGAACTACGCGGTGCTCATGCGCGTGGCCATGCTCTCGGCCCTGCAGGCCCGCGACACCACCAAGAACCTGGGCTTCCGCTGCGCGCGGGACCTGCCCGCCGGAGGCAAACGATGAAATCCTGGATGCCCGCGCTGCTGCTGGCCCTGGCCCTGCCCGCCGGGGCCGCCACGCCCCTGCCCGCGGACTCGGCCTACCGGCTCACCGACGCCTACACCGACCAGGCCGGGCGCGAATTCCACCTCGCGGACGGCCGCGGCAAGCCGCGCGTCGTGGCGATGTTCTACACCTCCTGCAAATACGTCTGCCCGCTGATCGTGGACAGCGCCAAGGGTGTCGAGAAGGGCCTGTCGCCCGCCGAGCGCGCCCGCGTCGGCTTCCTGCTGGTCAGCCTCGACCCGGCCCGCGACGACACCGCGGCCCTGAAGTCGGTCTTCGACAAGCGCCGGCTCGACCCGGCCCGCTGGACGCTCGCCCGCACCGAGGCCCCCGGCGTGCGCCGGCTCGCGGCCGTGCTGGGCATCCGCTACCGGCCGCTGGCCGATGGCGAGTTCAACCACACCAGCGCGCTGGTGCTGCTCGACGGGGAGGGGCGCGTGCTGGCCCGCACCGAGCAGCTGGGCGCCGTGCCCGACCCGGCCTTCCTGGCCGCCGTGAAGGCGGCCGCGGCCGCTGGAAAACCCGCCGGCTGAGGCCGGCGGCGGGGGTTTTGACCTCGGTCAAGCGCGCGCCGCGCGGGGCCGGGGATACTTGCGCCGATCCTAACGGGGATACCTGCAATGAGTTCCGGAACGAATGCGGAAACCTACAACGACAAGGTCGTGCTGCAATTCGCGGTGATGACCGTGGTCTGGGGCGTGGTCGGCATGCTGGTGGGCGTGATCATCGCCGCCCAGCTGTACTGGCCCGCCCTGAACTTCGACACCGCCTGGCTCAGCTTCGGGCGCCTGCGCCCGCTGCACACCAACGCGGTCATCTTCGCCTTCGGCGGCTGCGCCCTGTTCGCCACGTCCCTGTACGTGGTCCAGCGCACCAGCCACGTGCGGCTGATCAGCGACAAACTGGCGGCCTTCGTGTTCTGGGGCTGGCAGGCGGTGATCCTGGCCGCGGCGATCTCGCTGCCCCTGGGCTACACCCAGGGCAAGGAATACGCCGAGCTGGCCTGGCCGATCGACGTGTTGATCGCGGTGGTCTGGGTGGCCTACGGCGTGCTGTTCTTCGGCACCATCGCCAAGCGCCGCGTGAAGCACATCTTCGTCGCCAACTGGTTCTACGGCGCCTACATCATCGCCGTGGCCCTGCTGCACATCGTCAACTCGCTGGCCATGCCGGCCGGCCCGATGCACAGCTACCCGGTCTACTCCGGCGCCGTGGATGCGATGGTGCAGTGGTGGTACGGCCACAACGCGGTGGGCTTCTTCCTGACCGCGGGCTTCCTCGGGATGATGTATTACTTCGTGCCGCGCCAGGCCGGCCGGCCGATCTACAGCTACCGCCTGTCGATCGTGCACTTCTGGGCCCTGATCGCCATCTACATGTGGGCCGGCCCGCACCACCTGCAGTACACGGCCATCCCCGACTGGGCGCAGAGCCTGGGCATGGTGTTCTCGCTGGTGCTGCTGGCGCCGTCGTGGGGCGGAGCGATCAACGGCGTGATGACGCTCTCGGGCGCCTGGCACAAGCTGCGCACCGACCCGATCATCAAGTTCCTCGTGGTGGCCATCTCCTTCTACATGATGAGCACCTTCGAGGGCCCGATGATGTCCATCAAGACGGTCAACGCGCTCAGCCACTACACCGACTGGACCATCGGCCACGTGCACTCGGGCGCCCTGGGCTGGGTGGCGATGATCTCGATCGGCTCGATCTACATGCTGATCCCGCGCTGCCTGGGCCTGAAGGAAATGGCCAGCACGAAGATGATCGACCAGCACTTCTGGGTGCATACCATCGGCGTGGTGCTCTATACCGTCTCGATGTGGATCGCCGGCATCTATCAGGGCCTGATGGCCCGCGCCGCGAACGCCGACGGCACCCTGACCTACGCCTTCGTCGAGATCGTCGAGTTCAACTACCCCTACTACCTGGTGCGACTGCTCGGCGGCGTGCTGGTGATCGCCGGCATGGGCCTGATGTGCATCAACACCTGGAAGACGTTCAAGCTGGCCAAGGGCCGCGTGGACGCCCCGGTGCTGCCGGTCGCCGAAGCCCACGCCTGAGGACCTGACATGAGCCACGAGAAACTCGAAACCAATGTCGGCTGGATGGCGATCCTGATCGCCGTCGTCATCTCCTTCGGTGGCCTGGCCGAGATCGTCCCGCTGATGTACCAGGCCGAAGCCGTGCAGCCGCTGCCGGGCGTGAAGCCCTACGGCCCGCTGGAGCTGGCCGGCCGCGACGTCTACGTCCGCGAGGGCTGCTACAACTGCCACTCGCAGATGGTGCGCACCCTGCGCCACGAGACCGAGCGCTACGGCCACTACTCGCTGGCCGGCGAGTCGGTGTACGACCGCCCGTTCCAGTGGGGCAGCAAGCGCACCGGCCCGGACCTGGCCCGCGTCGGCGGCCGCTACAGCGACGACTGGCACCGCGTGCACCTGATCAACCCGCGCGACGTGGTGCCGGTGTCGAACATGCCGGCCTACCCCTGGCTGGCCGAGACGCCGGTCGACCCGGCCGCGGTGGCGCGCAACATGCGCGCGCTGCAGCGCATCGGCGACCCGTACACGCAGGAGGACATCGACGGCGCCGCCGCCGCGGTGGCCGGCAAGTCCGAGATGGACGCGCTGATCGCCTACCTGCAGGGCCTCGGCAAGCACGCACCGAAGGGCTGACGCCATGATCGCCGGCATCACCACCGCCATCCTGCTGGCCGCCTTCCTCGGCGGCGTGGCCTGGGCCTTCAGCCGCAAGCGCAAGGCCGAGTTCGACGCCGCCGCCCGCATTCCCCTCGAAGACCAGAGCGAGAACACCCCATGACCACCGGCTGGTCCCTCTTCATCATCTTCCTCGTGGTGCTGAACATCGGCGGCTGCGCCTGGCTGCTCTGGTGGACCGCCAAGCGCCGCGGCAACGACGGCAAGAACACCGCCGAGACCACCGGCCACGTCTGGGACGGCGACCTGACCGAGTACAACAAGCCGCTGCCGCGCTGGTGGATCAACCTGTTCTGGATCACCATCGTCTTCACCATCGGCTACCTGGTGTACTACCCGGGCTTCGGCAGCTTCGCCGGCACCTCGGGCTGGACCGCCGTGAAGGCGCACGACGCCGAGAAGGCCGAGGCCGACGCCCGCGTCGCCGAGACCTTCGGCCGCTTCGAGGGCATGGCCATCGACGCGATCGCGAAGGAGCCCGAGGCCGTGGCCTTCGGCGCCCGCCTGTTCGCCAACCACTGCGCCATGTGCCATGGCTCGGACGCGCGCGGCGCCAAGGGCTTCCCGAACCTGACCGACGCCGACTGGCTGTGGGGCGGCACGCCGGATGACATCCTGGCCACCATCCTCAATGGCCGCCAGGCGGCGATGCCGCCGCTGGCCGCGGCGATCGGCGGCGACGTCGGCGTCACCGAGGTGACCGCCTACGTGCAGAGCCTGTCGGGCATCAAGGCCGACCCGGCCCTGGCCGCCGCCGGCAAGGCCCGCTACGCCGGCGTCTGCGCGGCCTGCCACGGCCCCGAAGGCAAGGGCAACCCGATGCTGGGCGCGCCCAACCTGACCGACGCGACCTGGCTGTACGCCAGCGACCCGGCCACGATCGCCGAAGGCATCCGCAACGGCCGCAACGGCATGATGCCGGCGCACGAACCGATCATCGGCGAACTGCGCACCCGCCTGGTGGCCGCCTACGTGTGGTCGCTCTCGCACGGCAAGGACGGGGCCGCCGCGGGGTCGCCGTGAACGCCGCCCCGGACGGTCGCTTCGACCATCCGCCCCGGCCGCTCGCGCAGCGGCTCGGGGCGATCCTTTGGCCGAGCTTCTTCGCCGCGGGCGTCGCGACGATGGTGTTCTTCGCCATCGTCGATCCGCTGGCCCTGCGCGACATGACCTTCCCCGACCTCGATATCAGCCGCGGCTTCGGCTACACGGTCGGCTTCTTCATGTTCTGGGCCTGCACGGCCTCCAGCAGCCTGTTCACCTGGATCCTGCTGCGGCCCGCCAGCCGCTACAACAAGCCCCTGCCGAAGGACTGAGCCGTGGCCAAGGACATCCCCAGCACCCTCGCCGACGAGGTTTCCCTCTACGTCAGCGAGAAGAAGGTCTACCCGCGCGAGCAGGACGGCCGCTTCCAGCGCCTGCGCAAGGCCGCGGTCATCTGGCTGCTGGGCATGTACTACGGCTTCGCCTGGCTGCCCTGGGACGACCGCCAGGCCGTGCTCTGGGACCTGCCGGCGCGCAAGTTCTACGTCTTCGGCCTGGTGTTCTGGCCCCAGGATTTCCTGTTCCTGGCCCTGCTGATGATCATGGCGGGCTTGTCGCTGTTCTTCTTCACCGCGCTGGCCGGCCGCCTGTGGTGCGGTTACGCCTGCCCGCAGACGGTGTGGACGGAAGTCTTCATCTGGATGGAGCGCTGGACCGAGGGCGACCGCAACAAGCGCATGAAGCTCGACGCCGGCCCCTGGACCCGCGAGAAGCTCCTGCGCAAGGGCGCCAAGCACGTGCTGTGGCTGGTGTTCGCGCTGTGGACGGGCTTCACCTTCGTCGGCTACTTCACCCCGATCCGCGACCTGGCCGCGCGCCTGTCGCCCTTCGAATGGGGCGGCTGGGAGACCTTCTGGGTGCTGTTCTACTCGCTGGCCACCTGGGGCAACGCTGGCGTGCTGCGCGAGCAGGTCTGCAAGTACATGTGCCCCTACGCGCGCTTCCAGGGCGCGATGTTCGACCGCAACACCCTGATCATCGCCTACGACCCGCTGCGCGGCGAACCGCGCGGCCCGCGCAAGAAGGGCAAGCTGGCCAGCGTGCTCGAGCGCGCCCGCGGCCTGCTGCCGCTGGACGTGGCCACCAGCGCGGTGGTGCATGCCGCGCAGCACCGCAGCGCCGCCGACCTGCAGCTGGGCGCGCGCGCCACCACCGGCCTGGTCGTGGACGCGCAGTCGGGGCTGCCACCGGCGCCCGAGGTGAAATCGCCCGAGGACCTCGGCGACTGCATCGACTGCACCATCTGCGTGCAGGTCTGCCCCACCGGCATCGACATCCGCAACGGCCTGCAGTACGAGTGCATCGCCTGCGGCGCCTGCGTGGACGCCTGCGACATGGTGATGGACAAGATGGGCTATCCGCGCGGCCTGGTGCGCTACACCACCCAGAACGCCGTGGACGGCAAGCCGCAGCGCGTGCTGCGGCCGCGCGTGCTGGTGTACGCCACGCTGCTGGTCGCGCTGGCCGTGGGTTTCGCGGTGGGCATCGTGCAGCGCAGCCCGCTGATCGTCGACGTGATCCGCGACCGCAACGCGCTCTACCGCGCCGACGCCGACGGCAACATCGAGAACGCCTACACCCTGCGCATCGTCAACAAGGACGGCGCGCCGCACGTGTTCCGGATCCGGGTCGACGGGCCCGAGGGCATCGAACTGGTCGAGGCCGGCGCCACCCATGCCGCCGCGCCGGAGGAAGTGCTGACCGTGCCGGTGACCCTGCGCGCCGCGCCGGGCGTGGCCAAGGGCCGCGTGGACGTCGAATTCGTGGTCGAGAGCGACGCCGAGGGCGTCGTGGTCGAACGCGAGACGCGCTTCTTCGGGCCGTTCTGATGGCCGGCGCAGGCAAGCCCCGCGCGAACCCGGTGGCCTGGCTGGTGCTGGGCATCCCGGCCGCGACCATCCTCGCCGGCATCGCCACCCTGTGGGTCGCCGCCGGCGGCAGCGCGGTGGACGCCAGCCCCGACCCGGTGCGGCGCATGGCCCAGGTGCAGCAGGTCGCGCTGGACGCCGACGAAGTCGCGGCCCGCGAAGGGCTGTCGGCCACCCTGTACATCGAGGGCGAGGTGCTGAGGCTCGAGCTGCGGCCCGCGCCCGGCACCGTGACGCCGGTGCTGCAGCTGGTGCATCCGATCGAATCGGATGCCGACGTCGCCCTGGATTTCGAACCGGGCCCGGACGGCTGGCGCCATCCCGGCGGCTATCCCGACCAGGTGGCGTGGAACCTGCGCCTGGTCGCGCCCGACGGCCGCTGGCGCCTGGTCGGCCGGCACGTGCCGGGCGCCGACCGCATCGAGCTTGCGCCGGCGGTGCCCGCGCCGTGAACCGGGCGCTGGACGCCGCCTGCTTCCACTGCGGCGAGGCGCTGCCGCCGGCGCCGGTCTTCGTCGAGCTCGAGGGCGCGCGCCGCGCCGTCTGCTGCCAGGGCTGCGGCGCCGCCGCCGCCTGGATCCGCGACAGCGGCCTGCAGGATTACTACCGGCTGCGCCAGGCCCCCGGCGCCCGCGTCGATGAACAGGCCGCCGACTTCCGCGCCTGGGACCGCGCCGACGTGCAGGCCGGCCACGTGCGCCACGGACCGGCGGGCGACGAGATCACCGTGGTCGCCGAGGGCATGCACTGCGCCGCCTGCGCCTGGCTGATCGACCGCGCGCTGCGCCGCGAGCCCGGGCTGCAGGACGTCTCCGCGAACGCCGTCACCGGCCGCATCCGCCTGGCCTGGGACCCGGCGCGCACGCCGCTGTCCCGCCTGCTCTCGCGCCTGGCCGCGCTCGGCTACCGGCCGCACCTCGCGCGCGGCGAAGCGCTCGAGCAGGCGCGCCGGCGCGAGCGCAACCAGCTGATCATGCGCCTGGGCGTCGCGGCGCTGGGCGCCACCCAGGCGATGATGTTCGCCGAGGCGCTCTACCTCGACACCGCGGGCCAGATGCCCGACGCGACCCGCGACTTCTTCCGCTGGATCACCTTCCTGGTCTCGACGCCGGTGGTGTTCTTCTCCGGCTGGCCCTTCCTCGAGGGCATGGCGCGCGAACTGCGCCAGCGCCGGCCGGGCATGGACACGCTGGTGGCCAGTTCGGTGCTGCTGGCCTACGGCGCCAGCTTCGTCGAGACCCTGCGCGGCGGCACCCACGTCTGGTACGACGCGGCGGTGATGTTCGTGCTGTTCCTGCTTGGCGCGCGCTTCCTCGAGCGCATGGCGCGCCGGCAGGCGAGCGCGCGCCTGGACACGCTGGCGCGCGCGCAGCCCGCCCTGGCCTGGCGCGCCGCCGGCGAGGCGCTCGAGCAGGTGCCGGTGGAGGCGCTGCAGCCGGGCGACCGCGTGCGCATCGGCGTCGGCGAGGCGGTGCCCGCCGACGGCACGCTGCTCGAGGCCGCCGCGGCCGTGGACGAATCGCTGCTGACGGGCGAATCCACGCCGGTGGCCAAGGCGCCGGGCGAATCGCTCTACGCCGGCAGCACCAACCGCGAGGCCGTCGCCTGGCTGCGGGTCGAACGCACCGGGGCCGACACCCGGCTCTCGCAGCTGGCGCGCACGGTCGAGCGCGCGCAGGCGGAGCGACCGCGGCTGGCACGCTGGGCCGACGCGATCTCGATGCGCTTCGTGCTCTTCCTCGCCGCCGCCGCGCTCGTCACGGCGATGCTGTGGTGGTCGCAGGGCCCGGCCAAGGCCTTCGAGGTGGCGCTGGCGGTGCTGGTGGTCAGCTGCCCCTGCGCGCTGTCGCTGGCGGTGCCGGCGGCGCTGGCCACCGCGCACGGCGCGCTGGCGCGGATCGGCCTGCTGGCGCTGCGCCCCGATGCACTCGAAGCGCTGGCGCGGGCCGACGTGGTGGTGTTCGACAAGACCGGCACGCTCAGCCTGGGCGAGCCCCGGCTCACCGGCACGACGACCTTCGACGGGCTCGCGGCCGGCGTCGCGCGCGATCTCGCGGCGGCGCTGGAGCACGGCGCCGGCCATCCGCTGGCCGCGGCCTTCCCCCTGGGCGCGATCCCGGCCGCCGATGGGGTGACAGCGCATCCGGGCCTGGGCGTGGAAGGCGTGGCCGCCGGCCGCCGCCTGCGCCTGGGGCGTGCCGACTTCGCCGCCGCGCGCGCCGACGATGGCGCGCTCTGGCTCGGCGACGGCGCCACCGCGCTGGCCCGCTTCACCGTCGCCGATCCGCTGCGCGAGGACGCCGCCGACGCCGTGCGCGAGCTGCGGACGCTGGGCCTGCGCCCGGTGCTGCTCAGCGGCGATGGCGAGGCCGCGGTGGCCGCGGCGGCCGCCGCGCTGGGCATCGACGACGCGAAGCCGCGCCAGTCGCCCGACGACAAGCTGGCGGCGGTGCGCAGGCTGCAGGCCGCCGGCCATCGCGTGCTGATGCTGGGCGACGGCATCAACGACGCGCCCGTGCTCGCCGGGGCCGATGTCTCGGTCGCCATGGCCGGCGGCGCGCCGCTGGCGCATCGTTCGGCCGACCTCGTGCTGACCGGCCCGCGGCTTCGGCGACTGCCGCAGGCCGTGCGCCTGGCGCGGCGCGCGCGGGCGATCATCCGCCAGAACCTGGCCTGGGCCCTGGCCTACAATCTGCTCGCCCTGCCCTTCGCGGCGCTGGGCTGGGTGACGCCGGGGCTGGCCGCGCTGGGCATGGCGGCGTCCTCGCTGCTGGTCACCGGCAACGCGCTGCGACTGGGCCGCCCCGGCGCCGGAGACGCATGAACATCCTGCTCGCCCTGATCCCGATGTCCCTGCTGCTGCTGCTTGCGGCGGTCGCCGCCTTCCTGTGGGCGGTGAAGGGTGGCCAGTTCGACGACCTCGACACGCCGGCGCTGGACATGCTGCGCGACGACGATCGCCCGGCGCCGCCGCCCGGCGCGGGCTCGACGCCCCCGCCCGGTGCAGGCACCGCGACCTCGCCCGGTACGGCAGGCGCGCCGCCGACGGACGCCGCGTCGCGCTGATGCCGGCCGCCGGCCTGCCCGTCGACCTGCTGACCCTGCTGGCCGCGCTGCTCACCGGCCTGCTCGGCGGCGTGCACTGCGCCGCGATGTGCGGCGGCATCGCCACCGGCCTGGCGGCGACCGCACCGCGCGGCGGCCTGCCCTGGGCGCTGGCGCTCAACGGCGGGCGCGTGCTCGGCTACACGCTGGCCGGCGTGATCGTCGGCGCATTCGGCGGTGGCCTGCTCGCCCTCTCGCGCCTCGACGGCCTGGCCACCGCGCTGCGCGTCGCGATGGGCGGGGTGCTGGTGCTGGCCGGCCTGCGCCTGCTCTGGCCGCACCGCTTCGGTTTCGTCAACCGCGGTGGCGCCGTGGCCTGGCGCTGGCTGCGGCCGCTGCAGGGCAAGGTGGTGCCGGCGTCGGGCCCGCTGCGGCCCTGGGTGATGGGCGCGTTCTGGGGCTGGCTGCCCTGCGGCTTGTCCACCACGGTGCTGGCCGCCGCCTGGCTCGAGGCCAGCGCACTGCACGGCGGCTTGCTCATGCTGGCCTTCGGCATCGGCACGCTGGCGACGATGGTGCCGGTGACCTGGAGCGGCACGCGGCTCGGCGGCCTGCTGGCGAAGCGCGGCTGGCGCGTCGCGGCGGCCGGCGTGGTGATGCTCGCCGGCCTGTTCACCCTGGCCGGCCCGTGGCTGGCCACGGTGCCGGCGCTGCGTGCGACGCTGGCGGCGCTGGGCTGCCGTTCGCTCTGATCGGCCCCGGGCTCAGGCCTTGGCGCGGGCCGCGCCCGCCTTCGCCACGGGTGCGGCATGCACCAGGTCGTCCAGCCGGGCCTTGTCGAGGATGCGCAGCTGGCGGCCGCGCACCGAAATGATGCCCTCGTCCTGCAGCTTGGTCAGCGTGCGGCTGACCGTCTCGATCACCAGGCCCAGGTAGCTGGCGATGTCCTCGCGGCTCATCGGCAGCGTGTACATGTCGCCGGGCAGGCCCAGCAGCTGGTAGCGCTCGGACAGGCTGTGCAGGAACAGCGCGACCCGCTCGTGCGCCTGCTTGCGGCCCAGCATCTCCAGGTGGCCCTGGTCGCGGTTGATGCCCTGGCCGATCACGCGCAGCAGCTGGTGCTGCAGGCCGGGCAGCGCGCGGCAGACCTCCTCGAGCTTGGCCAGCGGGATCTCGCAGACGGTGGCCTGGGTGAGCGCCAGCGAATCGCAGGCGTGCCGGCCCTGGCCCATCGCGTCCAGGCCCATCAGCTCGCCGGGCAGGTGGAAGCCGACCACCTGCTCCAGGCCCTCGGCGTCGATGGCCACGGTCTTGAACGCGCCCTCGCGCGCCACGAACAGCGAGCCCAGCGGCTGGCCGGCGCGGTAGAGGTGGTCGCCGCGCGCCAGCGGCCGGCGGTTGCGCACGATCGCCTCGAGCTGGGCCAGCTCCTCGCCGCCGATGCCGGCCGCCAGGCAGAGCACGTGCAGCGAACACTGCGCGCAGCTCTTGCGCAGGCGCTCGAGGTCGACGACGGCGGACTCGGGCACGCTCATGGCCGACTCACTCCTCCGCCGTCCAGCGCTTGAGCCAGGCGTTCACGGTGTCGTGCCACAGCACGCTGTTGTGCGGCTTGAGGATCCAGTGGTTCTCGTCGGGGAAGTACAGCAGCTGGCTCTCGACGCCATTGCGCTGCGCGGCCGAGAAGGACGCCAGGCCCTGCTCCACCAGCACGCGGTAGTCGAGCTGGCCGTGGATGACCAGCATCGGCGACTTCCACTTGCCGACGTGGTTGATCGGGTTGAACTTCTCGTAGTTTTCCGGGACCTGCACTGGCGTGCCGCCGTTTTCCCACTCGGTGAACCACAGCTCCTCGGTGTTGAAGCCCATGATGCGGGTGTCCACCACGCCGGCGTGGTTGACCAGGCAGTCGAAGCCCTCCGGCCAGTTGCCGGCGATCCAGGCCACCATGAAGCCGCCGTAGCTGCCGCCCAGGGCGCAGGCGCGCTCTCCGTCGAGGAAGGAATACTTCTGCAGCGCGGCCGCCCAGCCCTTCTGCAGGTCCTCGAGCGGCTTGCCGCCCCAGTCCTGCGAGATCGAGTCGGTGAAGGCCTGGCCGTAGCCGGTCGAGCCGTGGAAGTCGATCATCACCGCCGCGAAGCCCTGGCCGGCGTAGGTCTGCGGGTTCCAGCGGTAGTGGAAGTTGTCGCCGAAGCTGCCCTGCGGGCCGCCGTGGATCAGGAAGGCGACCGGGTAGCGCTTGCCCTCTTCGTAGTTGGCCGGCTTCACGACGTAGCCGTACACCGTCTCGTCGTTCCAGCCCTTGAAGCTGAACTGCTCGTAGTCGCCCATGGCGATGCCGGCGAGCACGGCTTCGTTGTTGCGGGTGACCTGGCGCGCCGCGCTGCCGTCGGCGCGCGCGACGTAGGCCTGGGCCGGCGTCTTGATCGTGTCGCGGGTGTAGGCCAGCACGTCGCCGCGCAGGTCGAAGCCGCCGACGGTGCCGCCGGCCACGACCTTGGCCACCGCGCCGCTGGCGATGTCCACCTTGAACAGCGGATGCGTGCCGATGTCGTAGGCCTGGGTGTAGATGGCCTTGCCGTCGGCGGAGAGCACGATGCCGTCGGCGCTGCGGTCCCAGGCCGGGGCGATCTCGCGGGCCTTGCCGCTGCGCAGGTCCATGGCCATCAGGGCCAGGCGGTCGGCCTCGAAGCCCGGGCGCTTCATCGCGCGGTAGTAAAGCGTCTTGCCGTCGGCGCTGAACACCGGGCCGGTGTCCATGGCCGGGTTGCCGGCGGTGAGGTTCTGCGGCGCGCGGCGCGCGCGCACCCAGGCGCGGTACAGGTCGAAGTTGGTGGACCAGGCTTCCTCGCGGTTGCCCAGGCGGGCGCTGAACACCAGCGACTGGCCGTCCGGCGCCCAGGTGTATTCACCGGCATCGCCGAAGGGCTTGCTGGGCACGTCGCCGTCGACGCCGGCGCTCACGCGCACCGGCTCGTCGGCCAGGGCCTTGCCGTCGGCGCCCAGGCGCGCGACGAACAGCTGGTTGCGGCGGCCGTCGGCCCAGGTGTCCCAGTGGCGCACGAACAGGCTGTCGTAGAGCTGGCCGCTGGCCTTGGACGCGGCCTTGGCGTCCAGACGCTCCTTCGTGCAGGCGACGGTGGCGCAGTCGGTGAAGACCTCGAGGCTGAAGGCCAGCTCCTGGCCCGAGGGCGAGAGCTTGTAGCTGCCCACGTCCAGCGCGAACGCGGTGACCTGCTGCGGCTCGCCGCCGGCGACGGCCTGGCGCCAGACCTGCATCGAGCCCGACTTGGGCGACAGGAAGTACACGAAGGCGCCGTCGGGCGAGAAGCTCGGGCTGTTGACGTTGAAGCCCTCGGGCGTGAAGCGCACCGGCGGCGCCGCGTCGCGCGCCATCAGGTCCTCGATCCACAATCCGGTGCTGGCCTTGTTCGCCTCGAAGTCGGTCTGGCGCACGGCGACCACGAGCTTGCGGCCGTCCGGCGACAGGGTCGGCGAGGACACGCGCTCGAGCGTGACCAGGTCGCGCACGTCGAAGGGCTTGGCGGCCAGGGCCGGACCGGCCATCAGGGCCGGGACCAGGAGCAGGGTCAGGGGGGAGCGCAGGCGCATGTCGGGTCCTCGTGGGGCAGGCGCCCATGGTAGGCAGCCCGGTCCGGCGGCGCAAAGGCCGGGACCCGCGTGGCTATACTCCGGCGTCCTCCACCGGAGCCACCCCGTGACCCATTCCGTCCCGATGCCCGCCGGGCAGGCCGAGCTGTTCGGCCACCCCAAGGGCCTGTACGTCTGCTTCCTGACCGAGATGTGGGAGCGCTTCGCCTTCTACGGCATGAAGGCGCTGCTGTTCCTCTACCTCACCCAGCACCACAAGTTCTCCGATGCCAACGGCTACCTGCTGCTGGGCACCTACGCCGGCCTGGCCTATGCCCTGCCGCTGCTCGGCGGCCTGCTGGCCGACCGCTACCTGGGCATGCGCAAGGCCGTGGTCTACGGCGGCCTGCTGCTGGTGCTCGGCCAGCTGGGCATGGCCTACACGGGCCAGGCGGCGACCGGCATCCAGGGCCGGGGCGTGCAGGACGCGTTCGCGGTGCAGGTGATGTATGGCGCGCTGGCCCTGATCGGCGTGGGCGTGGGCTTCCTGAAGCCGAACATCTCGACGATCGTGGGACGCCTGTATGCGGATACCGATCCGCGCCGCGACTCGGGCTTCACGATCTTCTACATGGGCATCAACGTCGGCGCCGCGGCCTCGTCCCTGGTGGTCGGCTGGGTCGGCATCCAGATGGGCTGGGGCTACGGCTTCGCCCTGGCCGGCGTGATGATGGCGCTGGGCCTGGTGCAGTTCATCTGGGGCACCAAGCACCTGAACGGGCATGCCGAGCCCGCCGATCCGGCGATGTTGCGCGAGCCGGTGTTCGCCGGGCTGTCGCGCGAATGGCTGATCTACCTGGGCGGCATCGCGCTGGTGGCGGTGGTGTGGCAGGTGCTGCAGACGCGAATCGATTTCGCGCCGCTGACCGCGCTGGCCGGTGGCCACGAGGTGACGCTGACCGAAGTGGTCGCGGTGGTGATGGGTTTGGCCCTGATGGCCTGGTTCGTGCGACTGCTGTTCAGCGGCCTGACCCGGCTGGAGAAGGGCCGCATGGTCGTGCTGATGGTGCTGATCGTGGTCAGCGCGCTGTTCTGGGGCCTGTACGAGCAGAGCTATGGCCCCTGGGTGGCGATGGCCGAGCGCGCGATGGACCTCAATACCTTCGGGCTGACCTGGAACGCCGCGCAGACCACCGCCTTCGGCGCCATCTTCGTGATCCTGTTCTCCCTGCCCTTCGCCTGGCTGTGGCCGCAGCTGGACAAGCGCGGGCTCAACCCCAGTTATCCGGCGAAGTTCGCCTGGGGCCTGGTGTTCTGCGGCCTGGCCTTCGGCATCCTGGCCTTCTCGGCCGGCAACCCGGGCGACGACGGCCTGGTGAGCATCTGGTGGATGATCCTCGCCTATGCCGTGCTGGTGGCCGGCGAGATGGTGCTGTCGCCGATCGGCCTGTCGGCGGTCACCTCGCTGTCGATCAAGCGCGCGGTGGGCCTGATGATGGGTGCCTGGTTCCTGTTCTCGGCCTTCGGCGAGATCATCGCCGGCCGCATGGGCACCTGGGCGGCGATCGAGCCCGAGGCCGACGGCAGCATCCTGGCCGGCAAGGCGCTGGCGGTCTACGCCGACGTCTTCGGCGACATGATGTGGATCGGCCTGGCG
>VFQN01001770.1_pt1 | contig 35093 bp, 32 predicted proteins | sample 3512371 | NCBI WGS metagenome assembly VFQN01 (sample SAMN10412370, study PRJNA504923) | tailings metagenome | isolation source: Replicate 2 from Balatoc abandoned mine | place: Philippines: Itogon, Benguet | collected 2017-08-28 | reverse complement strand
AGCCTTCGAGATATTTCTGCTGGCCGCCGGCGGCGAGCGTCGCCAGCGTGCGGCCATGGAAGGCGCCTTCAAAGGTGATAATGTCGACGCGCTCGGGATGGCCGGAGACCGCCTGGTACTTGCGCGCGGTCTTGATCGCGCCCTCCATGGCTTCCGCGCCGGAATTGCAGAAGAACACCAGGTCGGCAAAGGACGCCGCGCAAAGCCGATCGGCGAGCCGCTCCGCTTCAGGAATCCGGAACAGGTTCGAGACGTGCCAGACCTTCTGCGCCTGATCGGTGAGCGCCTCGACCAGCGCGGGGTGCGAGTGACCGAGCACGTTCACGGCGACGCCTGATCCGAAATCGAGATAGCGCTCGCCGGTGGTTGTCGTCAGCCAGACGCCGTCGCCCCGCTCGAAGGCGAGGTCAGCACGCGAATAGGTCGGCAGAAGATGGGAGACCACGGCAGATCATCCGGCAAGGCAAAGACAGACGATGTCAGTGCAAAAACGAAATGTGCCGCCCCCACGGGCGGCACGTTGCCTTTGTATTTTAGGTGCGGGCCCCTTGGTGTCAACCAAGGGGGATTGCGAGGGTGATGCGGCAAGTCAGCCAATAAGGCGTGGAAAAGCTTACGCTCTCCACAGCGACGATGGGGTGGCGAGGGGCTGGGACTCTTGCGGCCGAGTCCAGCGATTGTGTAGTGTCTGGCCCGTCAGATACGACATCTCGTGCGGCGGACAGACTAGTTCAGTACATCTGCGTGTATGGCGTCACGTTGGCAGCCTCCGGCTGTCTGACGACGGGATTGGATTCTGCGGGTGGGCGGACGCCCGCGGGCAACAAGGAGAAACCCATGACGTGGACAGACGAACGGGTCGAACAGCTCAAAAAGCTTTGGTCGGACGGCCTATCCGCCTCGCAGATTGCGGCGGAACTCGGCGGCATCACCCGCAATGCGGTCATCGGCAAGGTCCATCGTCTCGGCCTTTCCGGGCGAACAAAGGCCCCATCGTCCAGCGCGCCGCGGCCCAGAAAGCCGAGGACGTCCCATATGTTACGGGTCGCGAGGCCCGCGATCAGGGGCAATACCGCGCTCGCCCAGGCCTTTGCCTATGACTACGAGATCGAGGCCGAGCCGTCGCAGGTCGAGAATGTGGTCCCGATCGGACAGCGCCGAACCCTGCTCGAATTGAACGAGCGCACGTGCAAATGGCCGATTGGCGACCCGGCGACGTCGGAGTTCTATTTCTGCGGCGGGAATTCCGTGGCCAGCCTGCCCTATTGCGCTTACCACTCGCGCATCGCCTACCAGCCGCCGGCTGCGCGCCGCGACAAAAGGTCGGCCGGCCGCTAGGCCGATCGTACCAGAAATTATCCGGGCGCGTGCGTTATCAGTCTACGAAATCAGCTCGCGCGCCCGAAGCGGTCGTCGATGGCATAGCCTGAGCCACGAACGGTCCGGATCGGGTCGCCGTCGCGCCCGCGGTTGAGGGCCTTGCGCAAGCGCCCCACATGCACGTCGACCGTGCGCTCGTCGATATAGACTTCGCTGCCCCAGACACCGTCGAGCAATTGCTCGCGGGTGAAGACGCGGCCGGGACGCTCCATCAGAAATTCCAGAAGACGGAACTCGGTTGGACCGAGATCGACATCACGGCCCGCCCGCGAAACCCGCTTCTTGACCCGATCAAGCTCTATCTCGCCAAGCGTCAGCACGTCGGCCAGACGCTCGGGACTCGACCGCCGCAGCAGCGCGCGGATGCGCGCCACCAGCTCAGGCACCGAAAATGGCTTGACGATATAGTCGTCGGCGCCCGTCGATAATCCGCGCACGCGTTCGCTCTCTTCGCCGCGCGCGGTCAGCATGATGATCGGCAAAGACTTGGTCTCCGCGCGCGTCCGCAGCCGGCGGCACAACTCGATGCCCGACAGACCGGGAAGCATCCAGTCGAGCACGACAAGGTCCGGCGTGCTCTCGCGCAGCCGCGTGTCCGCATCGTCGCCGCGCGCGACCGTCTCGACGTGATACCCTTCGCTCTCGAGATTATATCGGAGCAGGAGCGATAAGGGCTCCTCGTCCTCGACAATCAGAATGCGTGCAGTCTGGCCGCTCATATCCACGCTTTCGCTACCCCTGTGCGACGACCGGCGTGAAGCTGGTGGTATCGGCCTTCGGCCGCTCCAGCGCGATTGGTTCACCCTTGATCATATAATGCACCGTTTCGGCGATATTAGTGGCGTGATCGCCCATGCGCTCGATGTTCTTGGCCGAGAAGAGCAGATGTATGCAGAAGGTTATGTTGCGCGGATCTTCCATCATGTAGGTGAGAAGCTCGCGGAACAGCGAAACGCACATCGAGTCGATTTCCTCGTCGCGTTTCCAGACATCCATCGCCTCTTCGACGTCGCGCGCGGCATAAGCATCAAGAACGCGCTTGAGTTGATCCAGCACCAGCCCGCCCATGTGGTCGACGCCACGGATAAGCTTCAGCGACGGATATTCGCCGTTCAGATCAAGCACACGCTTGCCGATATTCTTGGCGAGGTCGCCGATGCGCTCGATCTCGTTGGCGACCCGCAATGCGCTCACGACCTCGCGCAGATCGATCGCCATGGGCTGTCGGCGCGCGATCGTCAGGATGGCCCGCTCTTCGATTTCGCGCTGAAGAGCGTCAATCTGCGCATCGGAGGCGATGAGTTTGTGGGCAAGATCGACGTCGCGCCGCGTGAGAGCCTGTACAGCATCCGCGATCTCCTTCTCGGCAAGACCACCCATTTCCGCGACCATGCGGTTGAGATCCTGCAGATCGGCATCGAACGCCTTGGTGATGTGGCTGGAAGTCATGGTTCTTTTCCTTTTCCGCCGCTACTGCCGGTCTGCATCAAATCTTAGCCGAAGCGGCCGGTGATATAATCTTGCGTCCGACGATCGGTTGGCGTCGTGAAGATTGTCTCGGTCGGGCCCTCCTCGACGAGAACGCCAAGGTGAAAGAACGCAGTCCGCTGGGACACGCGCGCTGCCTGTTGCATTGAATGGGTCACGATGATGATCGTGAAATTCTGCCGCAACTCGTCGATCAGCTCCTCGATGCGAGCGGTCGCGATCGGGTCGAGCGCCGAGCACGGCTCGTCCATGAGGATAACCTCCGGGCCGACGGCAATTGCACGCGCGATGCAAAGGCGCTGCTGTTGCCCACCGGACAGGCCGGTGCCCTGGTCGTTTAGGCGGTCCTTCACTTCCTCCCAGAGTCCGGCGCGCTTCAGGCTGGAAGCTACGATCTCGTCCAGTTCGGTCTTCGATTTCGCAATCCCGTGAATCCGCGGGCCGTAGGCGACGTTCTCGTAAATCGACTTCGGAAACGGGTTCGGCTTCTGAAACACCATTCCGACACGCGCCCTCAGTTGCACCACGTCGAGCGACTTGTCGTAGATGTCGAGATCGTCGATCTCGATCTTGCCGGTCACGCGCGCCGCAGCGATGGTATCGTTCATCCGGTTGATGCAGCGCAGGAAGGTCGACTTGCCGCAACCGGACGGACCGATAAAGGCCATCACCGAACGCTCGGGAATGTCCACGCTGACATCCTTCAGCGCGTGCTTATCACCGTAATAGACGTTTACATTACGAGCGACGACCTTGGGTTTCCCCGACGCCGCTAAGGCTTCCACTGCGCCAGCCGAAGCGGCGGGTTGCACCATTGCGTCCATAGCCAGCATCTCCTACTCCCAATTCTTACCAGCGCCGCTCGAAGCGTTTACGCAGGATGATAGCGGTCCCGTTCATCACGAACAGGAATGCAAGAAGAACCATGATCGCCGCCGCAGTCCGCGCTTGGAAGCCAATTTCCGGCAGATCGGACCACAGATAAATCTGAACCGGCAGCACGGTAGCAGCATCCACGATGCTCGCTGCAGGCTCGACAATAAACGCAACCATGCCGATCATCAGAAGCGGCGCGGTTTCGCCAAGCGCGTGCGCCATACCGATGATTGTGCCGGTCATGATGCCCGGCATCGCCAGCGGCAGCACGTGGTGGAAAATCGCCTGCTGATGCGAAGCACCGACGCCTAGTGCGGCTTCCTTGATCGACGGCGGGACCGCCTTCAGCGCGGCACGCGAGGCGATGATGATGGTCGGCAACACCAGCAGCGCCAATACCAGACCGCCCACCAACGGAGCGGACCGCGGCAGCCCGAAGAAATTCAGGAACACGGCAAGGCCGAGGAGACCGAACACAATCGACGGCACTGCAGCCAGATTGTTGATGTTGACCTCGATGATCTCCGTGATCCAATTCTTGGGCGCAAACTCTTCGAGATAGATCGCTCCAGCCACGCCGATCGGCAAGCACAGCACCAGCGTCACGGCCAGCGTGAGCAATGACCCCACAAGCGCGCCGCGAATACCGGCAAGTTCGGGCTCACGGCTGTCGCCGGAACTGAAGAAGCGCCAGTTGAAGCGGCTCTCGACCATACCCTTTTGCTTCAGCTGTTCGAGCCAGGTCACAACCCGGTCGTTTACCCGGCGGCTTGCTTCCGGCGTCGCGTATGTAACGATCTGCCAGGTGTTTGGAGCAGCGGCGTTCGCCGACGTCAGCGTCAGAAGCACATCGCCCCGCACGGAGTCCCGCGAGACCTCGTTGATCTTCACCATCCCGCCATTGATCGAGACCAAAAGGCTCGGCATCCGGTCCGTGAGCGTTTCCGAAGCGCTTTCATTCTTGTACCGAGCTTCAAGCTCAGCAACGCTGTCAAACAGTTCCTTCGCACGGGTGGACAGTGACGTCGCCTCTTCCCCGGCGGCAGCGATCTGGCCTTCCAGTGTAGCGAGCCGGCCAGCATCGTTTGCGGCTCGCGCCGAGGCGAGCGACGCTTCAAGCTCCAGCTTGCGCGCGGCAGCACGGTTGCTCAATCCCTGCAAGCGCTCGGCTTCGAGTTGATCCGCTCGGGCACGGGTGATCAGCCCTTGCTTGACCACAGCGAGCGTGTTCGCGAAGTCATTCGCGGTCGATCTGATTTCAATTTCTCCAGAGGCGCCGCTCGGAGTAGCAGTGCCGGTGCCCGGAACACGGGATATCTTCGTACCGATTCCCTTGAAATACAGGTCAGCATCGGACGACAGCAGTACCGGAACCGAGATGGTTTGACCGACCAGCGCCGGGTCGGCCACGACGCGGCTGCGCAGATAGTCTGCCGCGCCTGAAGACAAGATGCCGTCAAGCTGACGGCGCTGCGTGCGATCCTTTGCCTCGGGAAATTCAGCGCGCAGCGCATTGCGCACCAATGCCTGGAAGTCACCCGCTCTTATCTCGTCCGGATTGCGCGATCCCTTCGGATCGATCTCCGCCGGATCGACGGTGATATTCATCAGCAGCACGTTCTGCGTGAAGGCCGGATAGCCCTTGAGCACAATGTCGGCAAGAACCACGAACAGAAAGATCGCGGTAATGCCTATGGCGGCGAGCCCGTAGAAGCGGAAGCGGCTCTCGGCACGATATCGCGCCTTGACGCGCGCGCGCGCAGCATCAGTCCCGAGATCGATTGAGCGGACGCCAGGAATGGTCGTGTCAGTCATATTGTTCCCGATACCGTTTAACGATCTGCATGGCGATGACATTGAGCATCAGCGTGAAGAAGAACAGCACGAAGCCGAGCGCGAATGCCGCGAGCGTCTTGGCACTCTCGAATTCCTGGTCGCCGACCAGGATGGTCTTGATCTGAACGGTGAACGTCGTCACCGCCTCCAGCGGATTGAACGTAAGATTGGCAGCCAGGCCAGCAGCCATCACCACGATCATGGTTTCGCCAACCGCGCGGCTGATCGCCAGCATGAAGGCCGACACAATGCCGGGCAGCGCCGCAGGCAGAACGACCTTCTTGATGGTCTCCGATCGCGTCGCGCCCATGCCATAAGAGCCGTCACGCAGCGACTGCGGCACTGCGTTGATCACGTCGTCGGATAGAGACGACACGAACGGGATGATCATCATCCCCATCACGATGCCGGCCGCGAGAGCGCTTTCCGAGGCGACGTTCAGCCCGATTGATTCGCCGGCCGTGCGGACCCACGGCGCGAGGCTGAGCGCGGCAAAGAACCCAAGCACGACCGTCGGGATGCCGGCCAGGATTTCAAGAAGCGGTTTGGCCCAGGCACGGAAACGCGGCGTTGCGTATTCCGCCATGTAGATCGCAGCGAACAGCCCAATCGGACCGGCGATCAGCATGGCTATAAACGTGATCAGCAGGGTGCCGGTGACGAGCGGGATAATGCCGAACGCGCCTGACGAACCGGCCTGATCGGCACGGATCGCGGTTTGCGGGCTCCACTGCGTTCCGAAAATGAAATCGAGCGGCGACACCTTCTGAAAGAATCGCACCGTCTCGAACAGCACCGAAAACACGATTCCGATCGTGGTCAGCACGGCGACGCACGCAGCCGCGAGCAGGACATACTTGACGACGTTTTCCACATGATTGCGTGCGCGAAATTGCACCGACAGGGAACGAAGCCCGTAGGCGATGCCGAGTAGTCCGAATATCCAACCCGCGCCGAGGATGATCGTGTTGGTCCAGGACCGGAGCGAAACATAGACGTCGGCGGCATTCTTGAGCGCGATACTCGGCTGTCCGGAATAGCGGCCGCTCGCAACCGCAATAATGTCGCGCAAGGCGGCGCCGCGTTTGAGGTCGTCGTCGAGCAGCGCAGGATCAAGAGCGCTGATCGCCTGAGCATTCACGATGCGCTCCGATACCGGGACCGCAACCAAAAAGATCAGAAGCATCGGGATGAGGATGCTGACGACGACGAAAGCCCCGTGATAGCTCGGGCGGGAGTGCAGCGCTTCCGTCTGTCCGGCTGTCGCGGCGCGCGAACGCCCGAGCATGTATCCGACAAGGACGAGCGCCGCGAGGCCCAGAAAATACAATGATGTCATCGCCTCAATACCCCTGAAACCCGCAGCTTCTTTTTTGTTCTCGCGCTGTTATCGCAGCGTCTTCACGAACTTTTGCAGGCAACGGGCAGCCGCAATCGCGGCTGCCCGGACATTTGTAATCTGCAATCAGGAGCCGAGCGCGTCGAGGGCGACCGGCTTCATGTCGGTGATCGACTTGCGCACAGCGTCGGCTTCGGCCTTCGGCAGCGTGACGAGACCCTTCTTGGCGAGATAGCCGTCCTCACCGAGTGCCTTCGGCGACACATATTCGGCCGCGAACTTGTCGATGCCTGGCACGACGCCGACATGCGCCTTCTTGAGGTACACGTACATGCGGCGAGCGCCGGCATATTTGCCCGAGGTGATATTATCGAACTCGGGCTCGACGCCGTTGAGCGGCACACCACGCAGCTTGGCCTGATTCTCTTCGAGGAACGAGAAGCCGAACACGCCGAATGCATTCTTGTTTTGCTCGAGCTTGGCAACAATCAGATTGTCATTCTCGCCGGCTTCGACATAGGCGCCATCTTCGCGCAGGGTCTTCCACACGCGGTCGAAGGCCTTCGGGTCCGACTTCTTCATCGCGGCGAGCGCCGGGATCTGCTCGGCGCCCTTCTCCAGCAGCAGCTCATGGAACGAGTCGCGGGTACCGGAGGTCGGGGGCGGGCCAAGCACTTCGATCTTGAAGTTCGGAAGCGACTTGTCGATGTCCGACCAGTTCTTGTTCGGATTCGGGATCAGCTTGCCGTCCGGACCCGGGACTTCCTTGGCAACGGCCAGGAGCAGCTGCGGCAGGGTCAGCTTGAACGGTGTACCCTGCTTCGACTGGGCGACGGTCAGACCGTCGAAGCCGATATTGATTTCAACGACGTCCTTGACGCCGTTCTTCTGGCACATTTCAAGTTCGCTCTTCTTCATGCGGCGCGAGGCATTGGTCGCGTCAGGATGCTCGACGCCGACGCCGGCGCAGAACAGCTTCATGCCGCCACCGGTGCCGGTCGATTCCACAACCGGAGTCTTGACGCCGCCGGTCTTGCCGAGCTGCTCGGCTACAGCGGTAGTGAATGGATAAACAGTCGACGAACCGACGATACGGATCTGATCGCGGGCCTCGGCGGCACCGGCAAACATTGCGCCGGCCGCCACAAGCGCTAGCGCGCCGGCGAGGGTTTGATGTTTCAAGGTCATTCTCCTTCGTTTCATACCGGACGGCTGCGTTGGCTAGAGCCCTGGGGGAAAAGCCCGTCCGGTCACCCCGGTCTTACGGGTGACATGCCGTAGCTTCTATGACCGCTGGATGACATCTGGATGACACCGCAAGCCATTGTTTTATAAAAGGAAAGATAAATACATTTCCGAAATGTCGGTATTCACCGGCAGCCGGGAATCAACTCAGGCAGTTTTCCGTGCGGTGCCGAGAGCGCCTGCGAACAGCGGAAGCCGCACGGTAAAGGTTGCGCCCTCGCCCGGCCGGCTCTCGATGGTGAGGCGACCGCGATGCCGGTTCATGATGTGCTTGACGAGCGCAAGGCCAAGCCCGGTACCGCCCTGCTCGCGGCTTTCCGTGACGTCGACGCGGTAAAATCGCTCGGTCAACCGTGGCAAATGCTCGGCGGCTATGCCCGGCCCGTAATCGCGCACCGTCGTCACGGCCTCTTCACCACCGCTGACGGCAAAAGCGCGCGACAGCGTAATCTCGACGCGCTTACCCGAAGCGCCGTATTTGAGGGCATTCTCCACAAGATTCTCGAACACGCGCGTCAGCTCATCGCGGTTGCCGGAGACAATCAGCGGCTCTGGCGGCGCATTGATCGTGACAGCGACCCCGCGATCCCGCGCCAGCATCTGCAACGCATCGATCACCTGCCGCACGATGGGGACCAGATCGACCGGCGTATCGGGGCGGACATGGGCGGCGAGTTCGATGCGCGACAGCGACAGGAGATCGTCAATCAGCCGCGCCATGCGCTTCGCCTGGGCTTCCATGATGTCGAGAAAGCGTTCGCGCGCTGAAACGTCGTTACGAGCCGGTCCCTTCAGGGTCTCGATAAATCCGGACAAGGCCGCGAGCGGGGTGCGCAATTCATGGCTGGCATTGGCGACGAAATCGACTCGCATTTCCTCGACCCGGCGGATCGGCGTCAGGTCGCGAAATGTCAGTAACAGGTGGACTTTGCCGTTCGAGGACAAACTTGTGCGCAGCGGCGTCACGAACAGCTCGAACCAGCGTTCTGACGGCACCCGCTCGGAAAATTCGACGCGATCGGACTTCCCGGTCAAGGAAGCCCGACGAATGGCCTCGATCACATCGGGTATCCGCAGCGCCAGGGCGGCGGGTTCCCCCTGACGCAGCGCCGGCGCAACCGCGCTGACTGATGCATTCATCGCCACAACGCGCCCGTCCGGATCAAGAAGCACGGTGGGATCGGGCAGCGCCGCGATCAGTTCGCTGACCGGATGATTGCCGTCCGGCGCGGGTGGCGAGACCTGTCGGGTGGCTCCCTCATCGCGAGCGCGGCGGCTGAGATACCAGGCCGCCGCTGCGATCGCGATGACAGCGGGAATGACGATCACCGAACGCAAATCGGCACGGATCGCTACTAAGATGATCGCGACAATCGCTATCCCGGCGATCAGCCACACATCAAATCGGCCGGAGGCTGCCGACGCTTTTGCAGTGACGCCCGACTCATTGCCTGGATCCATCGACATTGGACGGCTTCTTGTCCGACGGCTCGCGTACCGGCTCCGCGATGACGTCTGCTGCAATATCACCGAGCTTGGGGACCCGGTTCGAGAACATGCCCTTGAGGATTTCGCGTGCGCCAAGGATGGCGAGCGCCAGGGCGAACGGGATCACGTAGTACAAAAGCCGGAACAACAGCAAGCTCGCGAGCAATTCTTCCCTGTCGAAATTCCACAGGGCAAGGATCATGGCGGCATCGAAAACACCGAGACCGCCTGGCGAATGGCTGGCAAATCCCAGCAAGGTGGCGGAGACGAAAATCACCGCCAGCATGATGAAGTTGATATGCGGCTGCTCCGGCAGCAGCAAATACATTGCCGCCGCGCAGCATCCGAGATCGACGATCCCGATCACGATCTGCAGGAACGTCAGTGGGCCGCCCGGCAGGATAACCTGCCAGCCGTCGCGGCCGATCGCGCGCGGCTTAACCCATACCCAGATGACATAAGCGATCAAAACGACGATGGTGACGCCGGCGAGGGCTCGGTTGAACCATTCCGGCAGATGATTGATCGCGGTCGCCGCTTCCGGTGCATAGAAGATGCCGAGCCCCAACACGGTCGCATTGCCGAGCCAAAATGTCAGACCCGCGACAAAGCAGATTTTGGCGACCTCGATCGCACTCACGCCATGCGATGAATAGATCCGGTATCGCACAGCGCCCCCGGTAAAAGCACTGGCACCGACATTGTGGCCGACCGAATAGCTCGTGAAACCCGCCAGCGCGGCTGTCGCGTAGGATACGTCATTGCGACCGATGGTCCGCACCGCGAACAGATCGTAAAAGGTCAGCGTGAAGTAGCCGAAAGCGACGAACAGCGCTGCCAGCCATATATCGCGGGAGTCAGTGCTGCGAAGCGCCTTATAGACCTCCCCAAGCTCGATGCCGCGCAGCATGCGGTAAAGCACGACGCCTGCCACGATGATAATAATGACGCTCAGCGCGAAACCGATCCGGTGCCAGCCGATCTTCTCGCTGACGAAGCGCGCCATTGAGCGCAGCATTTCAAGCATGCAGAACCCCGCTAGGGTGGTGGTTCGGAAATCCGCTTCAATCCTGCGGCAAGCTCACCAGGCGGATTACGAACCAAACCACACTAGAATCAATACGTTGCCAGTGCCCTTTGGATCCGAAATCCGCTAACGAATGAGCCGCAATTCGAGGCGCATTTCGGATTCGGCCCGCCCGTTATCGTTCCGTGAGCCAAGCCGCGGCGAGGTACTAGCAGAAGTCCGGGGTCGCAAGCAAAAGCGGCAAGAAACCGCACGATTGCGGGCCTTGACGGCCCGCAATCGGTCATATCGGCGTCAGCGTGGCGGGATCTGGATCAGCTCGGCCAATTGCTCCTTGGTCAGCTCGTTCGCAGTGAATTTCAAGGCCACAGCGTCCTTGACCACGGTGTCGAGCCCGACGATACGGTCAGGATCGATGGACGGCTTTGGGAAAAAGTCGTCACGCGTGCGCCGTGCCTTGGCTTCCGGAATCTTGAGCCAATCGGCATAAACCTTGAGGCCAGCATCGGTGTACATAAAGTCGATGGTTTCACGATAGGCCTTCATGTACCGGTCGATCGCACTCTTTTTGCCCTGCAGGACCGGAGCCGTGGTCGCCAGGAGGCGGACCGTCTGCCCCTTGAAGGCATCCGCATCGTTGCCGCTCGCGAGGATGCGGATCTGCTTCTGATCGAGTTGATCGAGCCCGAAAGGCGGTGCCGCCCAGCCAACATCGATCTGGCCGGACATGACCTGTGTCAGCGTTCCGGGAGGGCCGCCGGTCGCTGTCGGCTTGGCGGACAGGCCGTATTGTTTCATGAACGCAGTGACGATGCCGTGCGTCGAAGACCCATTGGTGGAATAGGCCAGTGTCTTGCCGGCGGTATCCTTCAGCGACTTGATCGGCGAATCCTCTTTGACATACCAGTAGAGGTCGGACGCGCCGGTCGTTTCGGCGCCGATGATCCGCACCGGAGCGCCCTTCGAGAAGGCGCTAAGCACACCCATGATGCCCGCAGCGACGCCAATGTCGACGCTTCCGGAAATCGTGGCCTGGAGCGTTTCGCCGGCGCCTTGCGTGTAGACAATTTCAAGCTCGAGACCGTGCTTCTTGAAGATTCCGGCGCGCTGGCCGACCTCCGACACTGAAGTGTCCCAGTTACCGCGCTGACCGACAGCAAGCTTCAGCTTGTCCTGCGCCGCCGCTGGCTGCAGGCCGAACAGACAGCCGGCAGCAACCAGTCCGAGCAACGGACCAAATGTTCTTCGATTCATTCGCTTCCTCCCTCTGCGTGGATCTCATACGTCTTCTTGATCGAGACGTTATGCGTGACGATTAAATGCGCCGCGGAGCGGCTAGGCAACTTTCTCCTCGCTCTCCTCGGACGCAACCGTGAAGCTGCGCCAATTTGTCGACTTCGGAAGAATGCCCTCGAACGAGCGAATCTTCGCTTGCTGGACATGCGGCGTGGTCCGGCCGATCGCGACGCCCGCTTCCTGCATCTGCCGCGCAGCATCGACCATCAGCTTTCGAAATTCGACGACCGCAAGGTCGCTGGCGCCCAGCCGTTCCCGGGTGCGGTCGGCGATCGGCCCCATGGTCTCCCACATCGCGATGTCCTGATTGGGAATGCCCTTGATGCCGGTGAAGTTGCCGAGCCGCATCGCATTGCGGTCCTGCTGATAATGGTTCGCGCGGGTACGGAGATTGTTGAAGTTGCGGTCGAGGTCTATGCCCGGCTGTGCGACATTGAACTTGCGCCACGTTTCCTGATCGATGCCGCTCTTGTCAGCCCAAGGCGTGTCCTTGTCGGTCCAGGCAATAAAATGGAACGCGGTGTTGTGATCGTCGATCGGCGCCAGCACGGTCGCGACGTTGTATTCGTTGTTTGGCGGGATCAGCGCAGTGAACGGCGCGACATACACAGTGACGCGGACATAATCGTTCACGTTCGCATTCGCGATAGGACGGCGGATCGCCGCGTAATGGAAGCCGAAGCTGGTGCGCTCGACCTGCAGCCGCGGCGCCTTGTCTGTCGAGGGGCGCAGCCAGTGTGTATCGACGGCCTTTGCGGCATCGACCTTGGCAGGCCGCATGTCGGAAGAATGCAGGCTGGACGAGTGCGCGGAATCGATCTGCCCCTCGAGAATTTGCGCCCAGTTGCAGCCGACGTGGATCTTCACGATCGAGACCTGCGCATTTTGCGTCGGCGCGAATGCCGGCGGCTCGAACTCTGGCATGGTCTCGGCTGGGCCCATATAGGTCCATACGAATCCGCCCCATTCCCGCGCCGGATAGGCCTTCACCTTGACCTTCTCGGCAAAGCCGCTTTCCGGCGGCTCAGAGGCCATCTCGACGACATTGCCGTCCACGTCCATTTTCCAGCCGTGATAGAGACAGCGCAGTCCGCACTCCTCGTTGCGACCGAACACCAGCGAAGCGCGGCGATGCGGGCAATATTCGTCGAGAACACCGAGCCGGCCATCGCTGTCGCGGAACACCACCAGGTCCTCGCCGAGCAAGCGGACCTTGAGCGGCGCCCCGTCAGGCTCCGCGACCTCCTCGATCAGGCAAGCGGGAATCCAGTGTCGGCGCATGATCTGGCCCATCGGCGCGTCGCCTTCGACGCGGCACAGCAGATCGTTTTCCTCGACCGTCATCATTGATAGGCCTCCCGGAACAGGCTTCAGAACGCCAGGATTGTCCCCTGGATAAAATGTTAGCCCTCTAAGTTTTTATCCTATAATGTTTCCAACCTGTCTGTCGAGATGCCGTGACGAGGCGATTGTGCGTCGCATCAAAATTTGCGACCAAGATTGTCCACGCAATAACGCCGACCCGTAACAAATCATCCAGCATGAGTTCGATCCCGCAAACCGACATCCCCGTCCGCATCACCCGCGTCGAGAGCATCGCCCAAGGCATCACTTTATTCGAAATGCGTCGCGACAACGGTGGTGAGCTTCCGGCGTTTACGCCGGGCTCGCATATCAATGTCCGGGTGCCGAACGGGTTGATGCGCAAATACTCGTTGTGCAGCGATCCGGCAGAGCGGGACCATTATCGCATCGCCGTCAAGCGCGAGGACAATGGCCGCGGCGGCTCGATCTATCTTGTCGACAACACCAAGGTGGGCGAAGAGTGGTTCATCTCGGCGCCGGACAACGCCTTCGCATTACCGCAGCGCGGAGACCACTTCATCTTCATCGCCGGCGGCATTGGCATCACCCCGTTCATGGCGATGATCCACGCACTGAAAAACGATCCCGCGAAGAAATTCCGGCTTTATTATTGCTCGCGCACGCCGGAGATGACGGCGTTTCGCGAGGAATTGAGTGCGCCTGAGCTGAAAGGCAAAGTGTCCATTCACTACGACGGCGGCGATCCGACGAAATCGCTCGATCTCTGGCCGATCGTCGAGGAACGCAAGAACCGCGAGCATCTTTATTGCTGCGGACCTCGCGGCCTGATGGAAGCGGTTCGCGACGCGACCGGGCATTGGTCGTCCACCGCAATTCATTTCGAGGCTTTCAGCGAGGCTGATGCGCGCCGCCCGGACGACACGCCTTTCAAGGTCAAGCTTGCGGCAAGCGGCGCAATGATCGATGTGCCTGCCGGCACCACGATCCTGGAGGCGATGCGGGCCGCTGGCTATGACGTTCCCAGTTCATGCGAAAGCGGCACCTGCGGAACATGCCGGACCAAGCTGCTGGCCGGCGAGGCCGATCACCGCGACCTCGTCCTGACCGAAGCCGAGCGCGACAGCCAGATCATGATATGCGTGTCGCGCGCGAAAACGCCTGAGCTCACGATTGACCGGTAGCGCCATGGCGGAACGTCCTCTCCGACTCGGGATAGCGGGGCTCGGACGTGCGTTCACACTGATGCTGCCGACCTTTGCGGCCGATCCGCGGATCGTCCTGGCGGGCGCCACCGACCTGCGGCCGGAGGCAAGGCGGCGTTTCGAGGCCGATTTCGGCGCACAGACTTACGACACCGTGGACGCGCTGTGTGCGGATCCGTCCATCGAGGCGGTCTATGTCGCAACACCGCATCAGATGCACGCCGCGCATGTTGTTGCTGCAGCCGCGCACGGCAAGCACGTCCTGGTCGAAAAGCCGATTGCGATCCGGCTGGAAGAATGCCGCACCATGATCGAAGCGGCGCGCCGCGCCAACATTCAACTCGTGGTCGGGCACAGCCACAGCTTCAATGCACCGGTGCTTCATGCGCGCAAGCTGATCGAGAGCGGCGATTACGGCGCCGTCCGCATGATCCACGCCATGAACTACACCGATTACATGGTTCGGCCGCGCCGCCCGGAAGAACTCGATACAAAGCAGGGCGGCGGCGTCATCTTCAGCCAGGGCGCGCACCAGATCGACATCGTGCGCCTTTTGGGCGGCGGCCGCGTGCGAAGCGTTCGCGCCATGACCGGAAACTGGGATGTCACCCGCCCCACCGAGGGCGCCTATTCCGCGCTGCTGACCTTTGACGATGACGTGTTCGCCTCATGCACCTATTGCGGCTACGCGCATTTCGACTCCGACGAATTCATGAACATGTTCGGCGAAATGGGACTGCGCAAAGACCCCGCTCGCTATGGTACGATGCGTCGGGCGTTGCGCGCCGCCGGCAATGCGCAGGAGGAAGCCGCGCTGAAGGCCGCGCGCAATTATGGCGGCAGCACGTATGCGGCACCGGGCTCCGCTTCTGCCGATCGCAAGCATCAGCATTTCGGCTCCATCATCGTGTCGTGCGAACGTGCCGATCTGCGTCCGATGCCTGACGGCGTGATGATCTACGATGACGACAGCGTACACCTGGATCCGGTACCGGTGCCGGCGATCCCGCGCGCTGAAGTGATCGATGAATTTTATGCGGCGGTGATGCAGGGCAAACCGCCATTGCACGACGGAGAATGGTCGCGCGCTACTCTTGAGGTCTGCCTCGCCATCCGCGAATCTTCGCTCGCGCAACTCGAAATCTCATTGCGTCACCAGGTCGGACTGCGCGGGACGATCCAATGAGCAAGAAGAAGCAGGGTGATACCGAGGCGATCCTCAAGCACTGGCGCGAAGCCGTACCGAATGACCGGCTTGCGCATCTTGTGAAGGATGCGACGCGTGCCCTGCTCCGCGCGCTGCAGATGCGGCTCACCGCGCATGACGTGGCGCTGGGCCACTGGACCTTCCTGCGAATCCTCTGGGAGAAGGACGGCCTGACGCAGCGCGAATTGAGCGAAGAGGCCGGCGTGATGGAGCCGACGACCTTCTCTGCACTCAATGCCATGGAGAAGCTTGGCTACATTACGCGGCGGCAGATGCCCGACAACCGCAAGAAAGTTTACGTGTTTCTCACGTCGAAAGGCCGGGAGCTCAAGGACAAGCTGGTGCCGCTGGCGGAAGACGTCAACACCATCGCGGTCGCCGGCGTACCGGCGGACAATATTGCAGTCACACGTCAGACACTTCTCGCGATTATCGAAAATCTTGCGCGCGACGACGCGGCCTCTGACGACCCGGCACGCCGCATTCCTTCGACGCGCGAACTCGCTTCCCGCGTCGCCGCCGGCGGCAAGCGCAAGAGCGGCTAGCGCGGACATTTGCCGTCGGAATTTCCGTACAATGATATGTGGCGGTCCCGGGAAGACTCGAACTTCCGACCTTCGGTTTAGGAAACCGCTGCTCTATCCGGCTGAGCTACGGGACCGCATGGCCTCAGGAGGCCAAACATTTTGACCCCGATCTGTGGGGCCACGCCGGGGACACGTCCCGACGCCGTCCGGGCCATAGACACCGCCTGCGGACACCCCGTCAAGACTCACTGCGTAGCCGCTCCGAAATTGCGGGACGCGCTCTCTGGAGATGGCGACAACCAAGCGCCGTGAGGCGAGAAGCGATGATTTGATCGGCATCACGCGAAGGATAGCGGCGTGCGATCGAACCGATCCGACATCCTGGCTTTATCCGGCTCCGAAGAAGCGGAAATGGGCTCAACGATGCCGGACGCTTCGCGCTTTGCTGCATGGACGAAGGCTCGACAAGACAAAAATACGGCCCCGGCAAATCGCGCGTGATCCGCCGTCTGCTAGGATCGGCGCGGCTGGCGGCAAAATCGATCGAAAGCACCAGGGGTCAGGGGAAATTTCTTTGCCTTCGCCAACTCCCAGGGCCGCTCGCACTTTCGGGTGCGCGCACACCAGCTATACCCGGCTGACGCCCTGCATCCATGCCGGTCGGCATCTCCCCCGGGCATCGGTTGTCCACTGGCGATTCCAGGGGACGCAAGAACGGCAAGAAAGCCGGCGATGATCAGAATGCGCATGCAGCACCGTCAAATGCCCAAAAGGGCTGGATAATTCCCGAGACTATATATCCTCGGGGCTTCCTTCCGTGGAAATATCCGGCGCCCCGCAAGAGCGTGCGACCAGCCCCGTTCGACCAGGCCCGTGCAAGCACGCGCCGCATTCGATGCGCTCGGCGTGTTTGCGTGCGCAGACTGTTCCCGCGTTACACCAGCGTGACACGTCCGGTGGAGATGTCGTACACGCCTCCGACGACACCGAGCTGACCCTTGGCGATCATCCCTGCCAGAATGGGCTTTGATGTCTTCAGCTTTTCGACGTTGTAACGCACGTTTGCGATCACCGCGCGCTGCTCCAGATCGCTGCCCGGCTTCTTCAGCGTCGCCTCGATACCGGGCTTCATCGCGCGTACCAGACCAGCGATATGACCCGGCAACGTATTGCCCTTCTGCAGCGCGCCGATCGTGGCATTGACGGCGCCGCAACTGCTGTGACCGAGAACCATGATCATTTTGGTGCCGAGAACGGCAGCGCCGTATTCCAGACTTCCCAGTCCATCCGGTGTCATGAAATTCCCGGCAACCCGGACGACAAACAGATCACCCGGATTCTGATCGAAAGCCAGTTCCGGCGCGACGCGCGAGTCGGCGCATCCCAGGATCGCGGCAAATGGCGCCTGGCCCAAGGCGCGGCTGGCGCGCCCGGCCGAGAAGTCGCGCTGTTGCGGCTCGTTCGCTGCGTATCTGGCATTTCCGGCGACGAGCATCTTGAGCGCTTCATCGGGGGTCTTGGCCGCGCTGACAGGCTGAGCGCGAGCGGAGCCGAGCTCTGCCATCGCCATCATCGCCGCGCCACCAAGCATCATGGTGCGTCGGCTCAGACCGTTGTCACGACATTGCTCGCACATGGTCAGGTCTCCTCGGCTGGGACTACACCACCCGAGAAATACGGTTCATACGTGAAGGATTGCTTACGGGCGCACGCCGGGACTTTCCACTATCATCCCGCGCGCCCGCCACATCAGGAATAGCTCGAGTTCGACATAATCAAGCGCGCCGAATGGGTAAGCCTCGGCGCGGACGCCGGTCATGCAGTTGCGCAAGCGCCTCTGCAGTGAGCCGAGACTCTGCCATTCGAGCCGGTAGATCGGATAGCCGGTGGGATGTGCCTGCGGGATGGTGTTGCCGGCGAGACTCTTGCCCCAGTTGTCGTCGTGGCATTGCGCGCAGGACAGGTTCAGTTGCCCTATCCGCTGCTCGAACAATGCGCGGCCTTTCTCGCGAAACGGCGCGAGCCGCTCATCCGCCGGCGGCGCGATCTTCTGACCGCGCGATTGCAGCGCAATATAAGCCGTCAGCGCCAGCAGCTCCGCACTCTCGAAGCGTAACGGCGCAGCCTTCTGGTCTCGCTCGCGCGACAGGTTGATGCGCTGTTCGAGATTGACCGGGCGGCCCGTCGCGTCGTCAAACGCCGGATAACGCGCGGCGACGCCTCTCATGCTGACCGTCGCATCGCCGTGACAATCCGCGCAGGACTTGCCGGACGCGCCGGCCTTTGCGTTCCATAGCGCTTCGCCGTCGAGCACCGACAGCATCGCTGGATTTGTCAGGTCATCATCCTGCATCGCCTTGGTGTCGCGGCTCATGTCCTCGTAGCTGGACCGCCGCTGATCGAGCGGGATTTCGGCCCGAGCGCTGAAGGCCGCAACGACGAGGCACAATGACGCGGCGCCGAGCACAGCGACGCAGGAGCCGGCCGCGCGTGTCATTCAACCGTGATCTTCGCGGAGGCCTCGGCCTCGAAGCCGTTATCCCCGGTCCACTTGAATGCAATCGTCCCGCTCTCCGTCGCCACCGTGTGGAAGGTGAGGAACGGATTCGCCGAAATCGCCGGATGCAAGGTCGCGTTGAAAATCTCTGTTCCGTTATACGTGCAGACCATCGACGTGATGATGTTGCGCGAAATCGGCTTGCCGGTGTTATCGATCCGGAAGCCGTTCTCCATGACGTGAGAGATCAGGCTGCGGATCAGAATGACGTCGCCGCGCTTGGCCTTCGGCGGCACATTGATCAGAGTGCGTGCGGGAGTTGCCATCAGACGGGATCCTCAAGACAGGCGCTGAGTGTGAGAATGACGTCGGCCTTGTCCGACCAGAAGGTGCCATCGGACATCGCACAGACCGCAACCACCTGCTGCGTGTCGGCCAGCCGGATCCGCGTCGCCACCTCGGCCTTGCCGGCGCGCGCGCCGAGCTGGATGCCGATGACATTGGGAAGCGGATTTTTCTCCGTGAAGAGATGAATTCCGGTGACGTGATCTTTGTCGGTCATCGGGCTGTCGGCCGAAATGGTCACCGCAACGGCGTTGCCGTTTTCCACCAGCGGCGGAATGCTCAGTTTGACACGTCCCGGCGTGACAGGCTTTCCGCCCGTGACCTGCCGGATTGCCGCGGCCATCGTCTCCGGTGTCGCGCTCGCCGGACGTACGACGAGCAATGCTGCCGCACCCGCGAGAAACAGGCGACGCGTCGTGCCGGGTAACAACGGTCCTTCCATCATCGATAAATCCTTCAAAGCACGTCCTGCCGACCGGAGTTTGCTCGACTATTCTTTCAGGGTCATCAGAAAAGCCACCACGTCCTCGACCTCCTGCGCCGACAGAATCGGTTTGCCGCGCAGGTTTCGCGCCACGCGGTTTAATCCGTCGATGCGATAGAACGGCGGCATGATCGTAGCCTCATTGAGGCGCGTGGCATCGACCATGCGCAGCCGCAACTCGCCCTCGCTCCACCGCGAGCCGGTGCCAGTCAGGTCGGGCGACAGATCCCCCTGAAACCGCTGGTCCGGGAAAGGCCCGGAGTGACACAACAGGCATGTCGTTTCGCGCTTCACGACCAGCGCGCGACCGTTCACGGGATCGCCGACTTTGCCGGTGAGCGATTTCGGAATCGCGCCGCCAACGACGTCGTAAGGAACAAGCGTGTCCTGCGCCGCAGCCGCATACATCGTGATCAGCACGGCTGCGATAGCGAAGCCAACGCGGATCATCCAAAGGTCTCGCGGGTGATATGATGGAACCAGTCGTCGGCCTCTGCGGCCTCCTTTGCACGCGTGGACCGCGGCGCGTCTGCGTCGCTGATCACCACCGGCTCGGCCTCGACATATTGTCCGTCGACGGGTTTGTAGCTGCCGCGCTGCGAGATCGCGTAGTCGGGCGCAATCAGGCTGAAGCACGAGCTTCGCAGGATCGGAGTGGCCGGCCTCTGCCCGGACAGCAGGACGGCGATGGCCGCAGCGCAAATCGCGCCCTGTGATTGTGCGGCCGAAGCCGATCGTGGCATGGCGCCGGCGATGGCTGCGTCGCCGATCACGTGAATGCCCTTCCGCAGCGTCGATTCGAAGGTCAGCGGATCGACCGGGCACCAGCCGGTGCGATCGGCGACACCCGCGATCATCGCGGCGTTTCCGGCGCGCTGTGGCGGGATGATGTTGATGACACCGCCGGTAAACTTGTCAAAGTCCGTCATCACGGTTTTGGTCTTGACGTCCACCCGCCGGGGCGCGCCCCCGTCCGACAGACCGACCCAGTCGATCAGCCCTGGATAAAGCTCCCGCCACGCCGCCTGAAACAGCTTCTGCATGGTGAAGCTCTCCTTGGCATCCAGCACGATCACCTTGGAGCGCGGCTTGTAGTTCTTCAGGTAATACGCGACCAGACTGGCCCGTTCGTAGGGGGCCGGCGGGCATCGCGCCGGATTGACGGGCACCGTGATGATCACCGCGTCTCCGTCGTTCATCTCCTCAAGCTGGCGGCGCAGAATTGCGATCTCGTCGTTGCTGGTAAAGGCCGGCGGCATCAAAGCCATCGCCGCCTCGTTGTAGCCTTCCAGCGCGTCGGGCTGGAACGCGATGCCCGGCGATACGACAAGGCGATCGAACGAAAGGTCGTAGTTGTCGACAAGACGCAATCTGCGCTTGCCGTGATCGATCTCGGCCAAAGGCGAAAGCAGGATATCGATCCCCGACGCCTTGAGAGCGTCGTATCCGAATTGCTGGGATTTCAGATCGCTCAGCCCGGCGAGCACGGTGTTGCTGTGAGGAGGGGCCGTATAGACCGGACTTGCTGCAATCAGCGTCACGGCAATGCGCGGATCGATCTTGCGGAGAGCGCGCGCACAGCTTGCGCCTCCGAAACCGCCGCCAACGATCACGACGCGCGGCGCAGCCTGTGCGATCGATGGCATCGGAAATGCAGCAGCCGCGGCGCTGGCCGCGGCTGCCTTGATCAAACGTCTGCGGTCGACGCGGATGCTCACGCGATCTGCAGATTGTGGTTCTTCAGCGGGAACGAGCGATAACGCTTGCCCGTCGCCGCGAAGATGGCATTCAGCACGGCCGGCGCGGCCACGAAGATGGTCGGCTCACCGACGCCGCCCCAGAAATCGTTCGTCGGAACGATCACCGACTCGACACGCGGCATTTCAGCCATCCGCAACGAACCATAGGTGTCGAAATTCGTTTCGACCACGGCACCGTCCTTGATGGTGATGCCGCCGTGAAACAGCGCCGACAGCCCGTACACGAAGGAGCCTGCGATCTGCCGCTCGATCTGCGCCGGATTGACCGCGTGGCCGGGATTGGTCGCCGCGACGATACGGTGCATCTTGACGTTGTTGTCCTTCACCGAGACTTCGGCGACGGCCGCCACATAGCTGCCGTAACCCATGTGCTGACAGATGCCGCGGAAGACACCCGCAGGCGCCGGCTTGTCCCACCCGGCCCGCTCGGCCACCGCATTCAGCACCGCAAGATGCTTCGGGTGCTTGCTCATCATCTTGCGGCGGAACGCGAGCGGATCCTGCCCGGCCGCGTGCGCCAGTTCGTCGATGAAGCATTCCAGATAGATCGCATTCTGGTTGTTGTTCACACCGCGCCAGAACCACGGCGGAACGTGCGGATTGCGCATCGAGTAATCGATCAGCACGTTCGGGATATCGTAACCGAACTGGCCTTCCGCCCCGCCGGCATTGAGCCCCTGGAACGCGATGGGGTCCGACCCGCCCTGCATCGCCTCCGGGCGCGCATAAGCAAGGATCGACTGGCCGGAGATGCGCATCTGCAACCCAACCAGATTATTGTCCTTGTCGAGCGCGCCGACGAGCTTGCACTGCGTCACCGGGTGATACACGCCGTTGGTCATGTCCTCTTCACGGGACTTGATCATCTTGATCGGCACGCCCGGCATCTGCTTGGCGATGTTGACCGCCTCGGTGACATACTCGCTGCGCGTGCGCCGCCCGAAGCCGGTGCCGAGCATCAAGCGATGGACGATGCACTTGTCGGCCGGGAGCCCGGACGCCGCAATGGTGGCCGCAAGCGCCGCTTCGCCATTCTGCGACGAGGTCCAAACCTCGCATTTCTCGGGCGTATAGAGCGCCGTGGCGTTCATCGGCTCGAGACAGACGTGGTTCTGATACGGATACGAATAGACCGCCTCGATTTTCTTGGCGGCATTGTTGATCGCGGTCGGCGCGTCACCGGTTTTGTTGCCGACGAATGCTTTATCCGCGGTCAGGCCTTCCTCGAGCCACTTCGCGATCGACTCGGACGAGACCTTGGCGTTCGGCCCATTGTCCCATTCGATCGGCAAAGCCTCGAGCGCCGTCTTGGCCTGCCACCAGGTATCGGCGATGACAGCGACCGCCTTGTCGTCGACCTGGACGACCTTCTTCACGCCCTTCATGTTTGCGACTTTGGACGCGTCGAAGCTCTTCACCTTGCCACCGAAGACCGGGCAATCCTTGATCGCCGCGCTCAGCATGCCGGGCATCGTGAAGTCGATCGAATAGACCATCTTGCCGTCGACCTTGTCGCGGGTGTCGAGCCGCTTCAGCGGCTTGCCGGCAATTTTCCAGTCCTTCGGATTTTTGAGCGCCGGCTTTTCCGGCACCGGGAGCTTGGCAGCAGCATCGGCGAGCTTGCCGTAGCTCAGCTTGCGGCCCGATGGATTATGCGTCACGACCGAATTGGCCGCGCTGCATTCGCCCACAGGCACTTTCCACTCATTGGCCGCGGCCTGAACAAGCATCATGCGTGCTGCGGCACCGCCCTCACGCACATATTGATGCGACTCGCGAATTGCGCGGCTGCCGCTGGAGTTGAAATTGCCCCAGGCGCGCTTGCGCTTCACGTTGTCCATCGGCGTCGGATATTCGGTGACGACCTTCGACCAATCGGCCTCGAGTTCTTCAGCAATGAGTTGTGCAAGCCCGGTTTGCGAGCCCTGACCCATCTCCGCACGCACCACGCGGATCGCGACGGTATCGTCCGGGCGGATTGCCACCCAGATGCCGAGTTCGTTCGGGCTGAGATTTTCGCCGAAGCCCTGAGCAGGGCTGGACTGGGCAAAAGCAGCAGCGCCGAACGGAAGATCGAACCCAAGCGCCATGCCGCCGGCGGCGGCCGTGCCAATCACGAAGGCGCGGCGATTCATGCGAGGAGTGACGTTCTTCGGGACCATATTCATGCGCGCCTCCTCAGGCTTTCGCCGCGGCATGGATCGCCGCGCGGATTTGCTGGAAGGTGCCGCACCGGCAGATGTTGGTCATCTCCCGATCGATATCCTCATCGGTCGGCTTCGGATTGTTCTTCAGGAGTTCGACGGCGGCCAGGATCTGTCCTGACTGACAATAGCCGCATTGCGGGACATCGTTGTCCAGCCAGGCCTGCTGCACCTTGTGCAGCATGTTGTTCTGAGCCAATCCCTCGATCGTGGTAATCGACTTGCCGTCGGCGTCTCCGACCTGAAGGCTGCAGGAGCGGACCGCGCCCATTCCCTCGATCTGGACCGTACAAGCACCGCATTGCGCGATGCCGCAGCCGTACTTCGTGCCGGTGAGGCCGATATTTTCGCGAATGACCCACAACAGCGGGGTCGTCGGGTCGACGTCAATATTATGCGTCTGCCCGTTAATGGTCAGTCGAGGCATCAACTCCTCCAGATTGTCTCACGCGGCTTACGGCCGCGCGTTGGCCGGGGAGTATATTCAGTTTTTAGTTCGTCAAAAGAGAGACTGCCGGGACAAAAAAGTTTTTTGGCTTTGGGAATAATGCAGCCTCGCATCTCGCCGGAATTAGAATTGCGCGCCGCACCATCCGGGCATCATTCCCAGCAGCAAGCCGCACGCTTGGATTTGGGGCAGTTGTCCGTTCAGGCAGCCGCATGCTGCGCCGCACACCAGATCGTTACTGTCGCATCACTATAAGCAACGCTACAGCACCCGCCTCTGACCTTTCGATCAGGAGAACTCGGGCCGCGACGGCGCGAGACCTCGTTGATCCGTCTCAACCACTTGAATCCGGCGTGGCATATAGGCTCGGCATCATGGCAGCAATCACCGATCCTCAAGCCGGCACCTCCACTCCCGTACGCGAACCCGTGCTGGTTGACCTTGCCCTGCAAGGTGGCGGTTCGCATGGTGCATTCGCGTGGGGCGTCCTGGACCGGCTTCTCGAGGAGCCATGGCTCAAGATCGAAGGCGTATCCGGCACCTCGGCCGGGGCGATGAATTCCGCCCTGCTGGCCGATGGCTTTGCTGCGGGCGGCGCCGAAGGCGCGCGCAAGGCACTCGACGATTACTGGCGAAAGGTATCCGAGGCCGCGCGGTTCAGTCCATTTCAGCGCGGTCCCGTCGACCGCATGCTCGGACGCTGGTCGCTCGATCATTCGCCTCTATTCGTTTTCATGGACATGATGTCGCGGCTCTACTCGCCTTACGACCTCAATCCCGGCGGATACAATGCGCTGGCGCCGATCCTGGCCGAACAGATCGACTTCGAGCGGCTGCGCCAGTCGCCAATCAAGGTGTTCATCACCGCCACCAATGTGCGCACCGGACGCCCGCGCATTTTCCGCAACGCCGACATCACGCCGGAGGTGCTGATGGCGTCGGCCTGCCTGCCGACGCTGTTTCAGGCGGTGGAGATCGACGGCGAGGCTTACTGGGATGGCGGCTATTCGGGCAATCCCACGATGGCGCCGCTGGTCAACGAACTCGTGTCCGACGACACGATCCTGATCCCGATCAATCCGGTCGAGCGTCCCGGCACGCCGAAAACCGCACACGACATTCTCAACCGCCTGAACGAGGTGTCGTTCAACGCAGTGCTGATCAAGGAATTGAAGATGATGGCGCTGCTGCGGAAGGTCGCCAATATCGACACCGGCGAAGGCGCGGCCTGGGGCCGCATGCGGGTTCACATGGTCCGTAACCGCATCATGGACAAGCTCGGCGCATCATCGAAGCTGAATGCCGAATGGGAATTCGTCAGCATGCTGCGCGATGAGGGCCGCAAGGCCGGCGACGAATTCCTGGCCCAGCATGCCGACGATATCGGCAAGCGATCCACACTGGACATCGACCAATTGCTGACGGAGATGCAGTGAACCATGGGGCTTCTCGGAATCCTGCTCGGGCTCGCGGGCCTCATCTTCTTCGCCTATCGCGGATCGAGCATCCTGATCCTGGCGCCGATCGCGGGGCTGATCGCAGCGGCATTCGCGGGCTATCCGCTGCTTGCGAGTTGGACGCAGACCTTCATGTCGAACGCTGCCGATTTCATCGCGCAGTTCTTTCCTCTGTTCCTGCTGGGTGCGCTGTTCGGCAAGCTGATGGAGGATTCCGGATCGGTCACCTCCATTGCCAATTACATGGTGTCGAAGCTCGGCGCGCAGCAGGCAATTCTCGCGGTCGTGCTGGCCGGTGCGATCGTCACCTATGGCGGCGTCAGCCTCTTCGTTGCGTTTTTCGTGATCGCGCCGATGGGGATGGCGCTGTTCAGCCAGGCCGGCGTGCCACGCCGCCTGATGCCGGCCGCAATCATGCTGGGCACGTCGACCTTCACCATGTCGGCCATGCCGGGCACACCGGCGATCCAGAATGCGATCCCGATGCCGTTCTTCGGTACGACCCCTTTCGCGGCTCCGGGCTTAGGCATTCTCGCCTCGCTCATCATGCTTGGCTTCGGCGTCTGGTGGCTGACGCGGGCTGAGGCCAAGGCGCGCGCCACCGGCGAGGGTTTCGGCCCGATTGCCGCCGATGCCGCGGATCAGGCTGCGGACGATCCACTGGTGCGCGAGCTCGCCACCACCGCGCGCGAATTCGATCCGGCCGAAATCCACCACAGCTCCGAAGCACCGAGCGGTCCGCCGATCGCCCTTGCCGCGCTGCCGATCGTTGTGGTGATCGTCGTCAACCTGCTGATGTCCTTCGTCATCCTGCCGCGGATGAATGTTGCCTTCCTGGCCGAGCCGCAATGGGGCGCGACCGGTCTGTCCGCTGTCGGCGGATTGTGGTCGGTCATGGTCGCGCTGCTGGCCGCGATCGTTACCGTCATTGCCATCAATTTCCGCAGCGTACCCGCTCTGCGGGCCACAATTACCGCGGGGGCCAACGCATCGGTGCTTCCGATCCTCTCGGTGGCAAGCCTCGTCGGCTTCGGCGCGGTCGTCGCATCGCTGCCGGCCTTCGCCATGGTGCGGGACTGGGTGCTGTCCATTGAGGGCGGCCCGCTGGTCTCGCTTGCGGTCGCCACCAACATTCTTGCTGCGCTGACGGGCTCTGCCTCCGGCGGACTGACGATTGCGCTCGATGCGCTCGGGCCGACCTACATGAAGCTTGCGGCGGAGACCGGCATCAGCCCCGAACTGATGCACCGCGTCGCAGTGATCGGCGCGGGCACGCTCGACTCGCTGCCGCACAACGGCGCCGTGGTCACGCTGCTCGCGGTCTGCGGCTGCACGCATCGCGAGAGTTATGTCGACATCGTCATGGCCGCCATCGTCGGCGCGCTGATCGCGCTTGCCGCAGTGATCGTGCTCGGCTCGTTGCTTGGATCATTCTGAAGCGAATGTAACGACATCGCTCCGGTAACATCGTAATCGCGGAAGCAGCGAACCTTCTAACCGATGGAACTGCAGTCTTGGAACTTTCTCGGTTTGCTGCCACGCTGACGCGGGTTGAAGCCGCTGTTTGAATTGAGGTTGGGGAAGATGAGACCTGCGAGCGATACACGTCGCGCAGTCCGAACGGGCGCCTCGGGCGTCTTGCTGACGATATTGCTGCCCGCACTCCTTGCGGCCTGCTCACGGGACGAGGAAAAGCCCGCGCCGGACATCCGGCCGGTGCGTGCGCTCAAGGTGGAGCGACGCGATACCGGCATCCCCGTGACGCTGACCGGCCGCATCGCCGCCGAGGACGAAGTGTCGCTCGCATTCCGCATTTCCGGCCGCATGGTCAGGATGGACGCCAATGTCGGCGACCGCGTCGCCGCCGGTCAGGTCATCGCGCAGCTCGATCCGGTCAACGAACAGAATGCGCTGCGCGCGGCGCAGGCCAATCTCACAGCGGCGCAAGGGCAGTTGACCCAGGCGCGCAATCATTTCGAGCGGCAGGACACCCTGCTCAAGCAGGGCTGGACCACGCGGGTCAATCACGACCAGGCGGTGCAGGCCCTGCAGACCGCCGAGTCGCAGACCGAAGCGGCCGAGGCGCAACTCAAGACCGCGCAGGACATGGTCGGCTTCACCGAATTGAAAGCTGACGCGCCCGGCGTCGTCACTGAAATCGGGCCGCGCGCCGGCGCGGTTGTCCAAGTGGGACAGATGATCGCACGCGTTGCGCGCCAGGACGGCCGTGACGCCGTATTCGACGTCCCCGCGCAATTGATCCGCGCGGCGCCAAGCGATCCAGCGATCACCGTATCGCTGAGCGACGACCCGAAAGTCGTCGCGCAGGGTCGCGTGCGCGAAGTCGCGCCGCAGGCCAATCCCGTCACCCGCACCTTTGAGGTCAAGGTCGGCCTCACCAACCCGCCGGACGCCATGCGGCTCGGCGCCACAGTGGTCGGGCGGATGGAATTGTCGGCGGTCTCGGTTTTCGAAATTCCGGCAAGCGCTCTGACGCGCTCGAACCAGCAGCCTTCGGTCTGGATCGTGGATCCGAAGCAGAACACTGTGTCGCTGCGCCACGTCGACGTCGTGCGTTATGACCAGAACCAGGTCTCCGTCGGATACGGCCTTCAGAACGGCGACATCATCGTGACCGCGGGCGTGCAGGCGCTGCATCCGGGTCAGCAGGTGCGTTTGCTCGGTGAGAATCCGAGAGCAAATCCATGAAATTCAATCTGTCCGAATGGGCGCTCAGCAACCGTTCGATCACCGTCTATCTGATGATCATCGCGGTTCTGGCCGGCATCGCATCCTATTATCGCCTCGGCCGCGCCGAAGACCCGACCTTCATCATCAAGACCATGGTCGTTTCCGCAGCCTGGCCCGGCGCCACTGTCGAGGAAACGCTCAAGCAGGTGACCGAGCGGCTCGAGCGCAAACTTCAGGAAACGCCGCATCTCGATTTCCTGCGCAGCTTCACGCGTGCTGGCGTGACCACGATCTTCGTGAACCTGAAGGGCTCGACAACGGCCAAGCAGGTGCCGGACGTCTGGTATCATGTCCGCAAGAGCATCGGCGATATCCGGCACACATTGCCGGCGGGGGTTCTCGGCCCGGCATTCAACGACGATTTCGGCGACACATTCGGCATCATTTACGGCTTCACCTCCGACGGCTTCAACCATCGCGAACTGCGCGACTATGTCGAAAAGGTGCGCTCGGACCTGCTGCATGTCGCCGACGTTTCCAAGATCGAAATTCTTGGCGCGCAGGATGAGCGCATCTTCGTCGAATTCTCGAACAAGGACCTCGCCAATCTCGGGCTGGACCGCGCGACACTGATTGCCGCGCTTCAGGCACAGAATGTGGTGCAGCCGGCGGGCGCCGTGCAGACGGAGACCGAAACGCTGCAGCTTCGGGTCTCAGGCGCGTTTCAGTCCGAGGAAGATGTCCGCAACATCAATTTCGTGGTCAACGGTCGGGTCCTGCGGCTCGCAGATATCGCCAATGTCCGGCGTGGCTATTCCGATCCACCGCAGCCGATGTTTCGCGTCAACGGCGAGCCGGCTATCGGACTTGCGATCGCGATGCGCGATGGCGGCGACATCCTGGCGCTCGGCAAAAACCTGACCAAAGCCATGACGCGCCTGAGCGCGGACCTGCCGATCGGCGTTCAGCCGAAGCTTGTCGCCGACCAGGCCGTAACGGTCGAGAGCGCGATTTCCGAATTCATGGGCTCGCTCTGGCAGGCAGTGGCCATCATCCTGTTCGTCAGCTTCATCAGCTTGGGCGTGCGCCCCGGCCTCGTGATCGCGACTGCGATTCCGCTGACCCTTGCTGTCGTGTTTTCGATCATGGAGATCGTGAACATCGACATGCAGCGCATCTCGCTCGGCGCGCTGATCATCGCACTCGCGCTCATGGTGGACGATGCCATGACCACCACCGACGCGATGCTGACACGACTTGCCCAGGGCGACAGCAAGGTCGATGCCGCAACATTTGCATTCCGCACTTATGCCATCGCAATGCTGGCTGGCACGCTGGTGACGATCGCGGGCTTCGTGCCGGTCGGCTTCGCCGCAAGCTCCGCTGGCGAATATACATTCTCGCTGTTTGCCGTGGTTGCCATCGCGCTGATCGTGTCGTGGTTCGTTGCGGTCCTGTTTGCGCCGCTCCTGGGCATCGTGATCCTGAAGCCACCGAGCCCCGACAAGAAGCCTTCGGGGCAAGGCTTCGTATTCCGGACCTACAAGGCGTTTCTCACGGGCGCCATCCGCGTGCGCTGGCTGACCATCGCACTCACCGTCGGCATGTTCGTTCTGTCGTTCATGGCCATGCCGCTGATCCCGCGGCAATTCTTTCCGTCCTCGGACCGTCCGGAATTGCTGGTCGATCTCAGCCTGCCGCAGAATGCCTCGATCTATGCGAGCGAGGAGATTGCGAAGCGGTTCGACGCCGCATTGAAGGATGACAAGGACATCGATCGCTGGAGCACCTATGTCGGCCGCGGTGCGATCCGTTTCTATCTGCCGCTCAATGTGCAGCTGCCCAACAACTTCTTCGCGCAGGCGGTGATCGTGGCAAAGGACGTGCCGGCGCGCGAGCGGTTGCAGATCAAGCTTGAGAAGCTTCTGGCCAACGAGTTTCCGAGCGTTGTTGCGCGCGTTTATCCGCTTGAACTCGGGCCGCCGGTTGGCTGGCCGGTCCAGTACCGGATCAGCGGTCCCGACATCGCAAAGGTGCGCGAGTTCTCGCTTCAGCTCGGCGAGCTGATCGCGAAAAACCCGCAGACGGTGAACATCAACTACGACTGGATGGAGCCCGCGCGACAGCTCCGCATCCGCATCGATCAGGATGAAGCACGCCTTCTCGGCCTGAGTTCGCAGGCGCTGGCGAATATCCTGAATACCGTGATTTCGGGTGTCGCCATCACGCAGGTCCGCGACGACATCTATCTGGTCGATGTCGTGGTCCGGGCCACGCAGGATCAGCGCGTCTCGATCGACACCTTGCGCAATACCGCCATCCCGTTGCCGGGCGGCCGGACCGTGCCGCTCAGCCAGTTCGCCACCTTCGAATACGGCCAGGAATATCCGCTGGTCTGGCGGCGCGACCGGCTGCCGACGCTGACCGTCCACGCCGATCTGCGTCCGGGCATACTGCCCGATACCGTTGTGACTGCGCTCGAACCGAACGTCTCCGCCTTCTCCAAGTCGCTGCCGGCCGGCTATCAGCTCGCGGTCGGCGGAACGGTCGAGGAGAGCGCGAAATCGCAGGCCTCTGTGCTTGCCGTGATCCCGGCGATGCTGCTGATCATGCTCACGGTGCTGATCTTCCAGCTCGGCAGCTTCCAGAAGCTCATCATTGTGCTCAGCGTGGCGCCGCTGGGACTGATCGGCGTTGTGCTGGCACTGCTGGCTTTCAACCGCCCGCTCGGCTTCGTGGCTATTCTCGGCGTGCTGGCCTTGCTCGGCATGATCACCAAGAATGCCGTGATCCTGATCGGCCAGATCGATGCCGAACGCGAGGCAGGCAAGGATATCGTCACAGCAGCAATCGACGCGTCCAGCGCGCGCTTCCGGCCGATCATGCTGACGGCAATCTCGACCGTGCTCGGCATGATCCCGATCGCGCCGACCGTATTCTGGGGCCCGATGGCCTTCGCGATCATGGGCGGCCTTCTGGTCGCCACCATCCTGACGCTTGTATTCCTGCCGACGCTCTACGTGACCTGGTTCACCCTGTCCGAGAAGCGGAGAGGCAGCCCGGCGGCGACGCCGGTGTGATCTTGGAGTTATCATGTACCGTGTAGGGACATCGTTGGTCGCACTCGCCTTTGCGGTTGGACTTTTCACCACAACGCCAGCGCAGAGCGATACTGAGTTGTCCGCCCAGCGGCGCGCCGACCGTCATGTGGTGCCGCGCTCTCATGGCCGGCGGCAGGCCGACCGCGCCGTGCAACAGACGGTCTATGTGCCAGGTCACTTCGTACGGGACCGGCGGACGGGCCGGTATGCGTGGGTCGAAGGCCGATGGGAACGATACGACCCGCGCCACGCTTTTGTCGGTGCAGGCTGGCAATTTCGGAATGGACAATGGACATTCGGGCCGGTGCGCTGATTAGCGGCCCGATTATCGAGAGGTGCCGGGTATGAGCAAGCATGGCTATCAGCCGGGGACAGCATCCCGGATCGCGGTCTCGGCAATTGTCGTCTGGGCCAGCAGCATCGGCCCGGTAGCTGCGCAGACGCCACCTCCTCCGCCGCCTCCGGGCGATGCCGCGCCGGCCAATCAGCTCTACACCGTCGCCGACCTCCAGTATCTTCTCGGTCCGATTGCGCTGTACCCGGACCCGCTGCTTGCGCTGATCCTGCCCGCCAGCACTTTCCCGCTTCAGATCGTGCAGGCCGATCGCTGGCTCACGGCTAATGCAGATGCGGTGAAGAACAACGACTTTGCCGGCGCCGATGCGCAGCCCTGGGACAGTTCGGTTCAGGCGCTGGTGCGCTTTCCCGACGTCATCCAGATGATGGCCGACCATCTCGATTGGACGCAGTCACTCGGCTCGGCCTTCATGCAGCAGCCTCAGGACGTGGCGAATACGGTCCAGATGCTGCGTGCGCAAGCGCAGAAGTCCGGCAATCTCAATTCGACACCGCAGCAGGTCGTGACGACCCGTGAGGAAAGCGGCGCGCCGGTCATCTACATCGAACCAGCCGAACCCGATCGCATTTACGTCCCCGTCTACGATCCGGGTGTGATCTTCACCACTGCGCTGACCACCGGGCTGGTGTTCGGCACCGCCTTCTTCGTCGGCTCCTACTGGAATAACCGCTGGGGCTGGAACAACCGCAACTGGAATACGATCTGGGTCAATCAGCCGGTCTGGAGGCCTGGCCGTCCTGGCGGTCCGCCCCCGGGCGCGTGGCGGCCCGACCGGCCGGGCGGACGTCCGGATCGCCCCGGCGTGCGGCCTCCGGGTGGACGGCCCGATCGGCCGGGGATGCGTCCGGATCGGCCGGGCGGGCGTCCTGATGGACCCGGTGGGCGCCCCGACAGACCGGGAGACAGGCCCGGAGCTGGCCGGCCGGACCGCCCTGGCTTCGTCCCCGATCGTCCGGGTGGACCCGGCGCGCGTCCCGACCGTCCTGGTGATCGCCCGGGTATGCGGCCCGATCGCCCCGGTGACAGGCCGGGACGCCCCGGCGACCGTCCCGGTGCAAGGCCGGATCGGCCCGGCGACAGACCGGGAGCCAGACCTGACCGCCCTGGCGCGCGCCCCGATCGCCCGCAAGGTCGGCCCGACCGGCCGCAGGGCCGCCCCGATCGGCCGCAGGCGCGACCTCCACAAGGACGCCCGCCGCAAGCGCGACCACCTCAGGGTCGTCCGCCCCAGGCACGTCCCCCGCAGGCACGTCCCCCGCAGGCGCGACCGCCACAAAGCCGGCCTCCGCAGGCGCGGCCACAAGCCCGACCATCACAGGCCCGTCCGAATCGTCCTCAGCAGGCGCGTCCTCAGGCTCGCCCGAACCGCCCGGCCGGCAATCCCGGTCGGGGAGGAGGAGGACGCGGAGACCGGGGCAGACGTTAGGATTGTGCGGCCGAGTATCTGACGAACGCAGAACGCCGCCCTGCTTTGGGCGGCGTTCGAACATCTCGGTCTGTTATCGCGCGGTGACTTCGCGCACCCGCGCGAGCACGATGTCCTGCAACCGCCGCGACTGATCGATGTTGCGATGGTTGATCTCGGGGCTCGACGTGAGATTGATGTTGACCTTCTGCTTGTGTCGCGACTGTGCGAACGAAGCGCGGCGGCCGGTGCCGTTATTCTGATAGAAATTGACGAAGTAACGGACATTATTCGGCACGGTAAACCGCAGCGTCGGGTCGAAGGTTGCGAGGTAGGCGACCGGAATTCCCTTACCGTTCAACCGCCGCGCGATCCGATATGCGGAGTTGGCGCCGAGCGAATGCCCGATCAGAATAATCGGCGCCCTGCGTCCGCTCTGGTAATTGCGCGCAATCGTATCGGCGGCGTTCTGCCAGCCGCGATGGTTCATCACGACCGGACTGAACCCCTGCGCGGTCAGCGTCGCACCCATCTCGTCCATGCCACGCGAAAACACATTGGCGAGGCCGCGCAGCAGATAGATCTGCGCATCGGTATTCAGTGTGTTGCGGGCGGCCTGCGCCCATCCGCTGCCGGATCCTGCGGCCAACAGGACCGCACCCAACATCGCGGAGAACATCAACCCGCGGATCGCATGCACGATACTCATTTGCCCGACATCCCGTTGGCACCAGACGGCGATGCCGATGTTGTGAAGGAAAAACGATAGCGCCACAACCCGGCGCGCACGTTGGGGCCGGGCGGTCCCAGCCGCTCCGTCCGGCTGCAATGTTGATTTCGTCCTTCGCCACACCTAGTGTTGAATGCGTCAACGCCGTTCGGATGGGGGAGTCGCTGACACATGGCGTCGGACCATCCTGGATCGAGAAAGCCAAGCGGCTTTCTCTTGCTATGGCTGCTGCTCACCATCATCTGGTTTGCAGCCAATTCATCACTCGCCATAGAATCGATCATCAGCGGCGCTGCGATTTCCGCGGTCCTCGCCTTTGTCTTCGTGCGGCATTTTCCCGCCTGGGCGGACATCCGCTTCACCCCGTCGCGCCTCCTCCACTTCATCCGTTATACCGGCATATTCGTGCGCGAAATGGTGAGCGCCAATCTCACCATGCTGCGTTACGTCTACGCACGGCGCATCGACATCAACCCGGGCATCGTCAGGATCAGGACGCGGCTGAAAACTCCGGTCGGACGTCTCGCGCTCGCCAACTCGATCGCGCTGACACCCGGCTCGCTTGTCATAGACATGGAGGGCGACACGCTCACCGTGCACTGGCTCGATGTCCAGACCACCGATCCGGAGGAAGCCGCGCGGCTGATCGCGGGCCCGTTCGAGAGCGAGCTGGAGAAGACCTTTGGCTGACGCGATCCTCATTCTCGCCGGCGTCCTGATCTTCTTCGCCATCGTCTTCGCGGTGATCCGGCTGGTCCTCGGCCGCACGGTCATCGACCGGGTCGCGGCGGTCGATCTGCTCACCGTGATCTCGATCTCCATGATCGCGCTCTATGCCCATATCGCCGGCCGTTTCATCTATCTCGACGTGGCCTTGGTCTATGGCGTCCTGAGCTTCCTCGCCGTGGTCGCAACCGCGCGTTACCTCGAACGCGGATTGTGACCGTGATGCTGGAGCTTCTCGTCCTTCTGATCTGCAGCGCCATTATCGTCAGCGCCGTCCTCGCGATCCGGCTTGGCGGCGTCCTCGCTGCTGCGGTCAGCGGAAGCCTCGCCACATTGTTTGCCGCGGTCTGCTACGTGCTGCTCGGCGCGCCGGATGTTGCGATGACGGAAGCGTCCATCGGGTCCGGGCTTTCCATGCTGATCTTCCTTTACGCGATCCGCCGCACCGCGGGCGCAAAGGACTGAGCCGATGACCGAACTGATCGGCAGCCTCCTGATCCTCCTCGGCGCGTTCTTTCACTTTTCCGCCGGCCTCGGCATGCTGCGCATGCCCGATGCCTTCACCCGCATGCAGGCTGGCACCAAGGCCTCCACACTCGGCAATGCGCTGATCCTGATCGGCATCGCCGTCTATCATCCGGGCTGGACGC